>Ga0137361_10002145_pt1 | contig 12489 bp, 8 predicted proteins | sample Mad1_80_16metaG_FD_104923 | JGI IMG/M metagenome (GOLD analysis project Ga0137361, IMG submission 104923) | Vadose zone soil microbial communities from Angelo Coast Range Reserve, California, USA - Mad1_80_16 metaG | ecosystem: Environmental > Terrestrial > Soil > Vadose zone | place: USA... | reverse complement strand
GCGGTCCAGCTTGTGCGCCAGTTGCACCGGAGCGGGCGTTGCCGCGTGCGGCTCGCGTGTTTGCAGAACAAGGGATCGTTGCGCGCCGAAGCAGATCGGCTCGGCCTCGGAGAAATTCCAGAGCATCCGCTCACGAGATTCTTTGATTGGAATTTCGTCACGCAACTTCGACGGCTCGGTCGCTTTTTGAAAGAGAACGAGATTGACGTCATTCACACGCACGACTTTTACACGAACATTTTTGGAATGAGGACGGCGGCGATGGTCCGCGTGCGCGCACGAGTTGCATATAAGGGCGAGACCGATGGCTTTCGCACGTCCACGCAGAAGCGTCTGGAGCGCGGTGCGTTTCGGCTGGCACATCGAGTCGTTGCTAATTCCGACGCTGTGCGCAATCAGTTGATCCGTGAAGGTGTCCCCGTCGAAAAAGTTGTGAAGCATTACAATGGTCTGAACATCGAACGCGTAAAGGCGCGATCCGACGCAACGCGCGACGAGATTCTAGCGATGCTTGGTCTGCCGGAACGGCGCCTGGTAACAATCGTCGCGAACTTGCAACATGCGGTGAAGGATCATCGGACGTTTCTGCGCGCCGCGGCCCGAGTGCGGATCGCCGTTCCTGACGCGGCCTTCGTCGTTGCTGGCGAAGGCGCGTTGATGCAGGGCCTGCGTGAGTTGGCTGTACAGCTTGGATTGGAGGGCGACGTCTTCTTCATCGGCAGATGCGAAAAAGTTGCCGAGCTGCTTTCTGTTTCCGACTTATGCGCGCTGAGTTCGACCGCCGAAGGCTTTTCGAATGCCATTCTTGAGTACATGGCCGCCGCGCGCCCCGTCGTCGTGACCGACGTCGGCGGCGCGCGCGAGGCTGTTAGCGCCGGTGAAACCGGTTACATCGTTGCTGCAGGTGATGACGAACAAATGGCCGCACGAATGATCGAACTGCTGCGCGACCCGAGAAGGGCACGCGCAATGGGCGAGCGCGGCAGGCTGGTAGTTGAAGAAAAGTTTTCCTGTGAGCGGCACCTGCAAAATACGCTTGAGCTATATGATGAACTGACGGTTCGACGTGTAGCCGTTCGACCAGACGTTGCATTAATGCCGCGCGAGCGCGCCTGAAATAATGCTGACTATTGGATCGTTCTGGCGCCAGACTCCGCGAGTGTGGCGCTTCACCATCATTTTCGCGGTCGCCTGGCCCGTGCTGGCATGGCTTGCGGCCGAAGCCCTCATCGTAAACGCAGAGCCGACTCATGCGGATGCGTTGGTCGTGCTCGCGGGCTCATCAACTTACGTCGAGCGTACACATCAAGCGGCGCAACTCTTCAAAGAAGGCCGCACGCCGAGAATCATTCTTACCAACGACAATCAGGAAAGCGGATGGTCTGCTGAGATGCAGACCAATCCGCTCTACGTGCAGCGCGCGGCGAGTGAGTTGAAGTCACGCGGCGTGCCTGAACGAAGAATCGAAATTGTTCCCGCAACGGTCTCCAGCACTCGTGATGAAGCCGCTCGTGTGCGCGAGTACGCGGCGAGTCGCGGGCTGCACTCGATCCTGGTGGTGACGTCGGCCTATCAGGTGCGACGCGCGCGTTGGACGTTCAACCAAGTCTTTGCCGGCAGTGGTGTCTCAATTTCTTTCTCGAGCGTGCCGCCGGGCGACCAAACGCCGCGGCCGTTGACCTGGTGGCTGCATCGGCGTGGCTGGCGCATGGTGGCGGGCGAGTATGTGAAACTCGCTTACTATGTAATTGGCGGCGTTAAATTCACCGAGACCGCGCACGCCGCAGCGCTGGAGTTTGCAGAGCGGCAAGACCATTCCGGCCTCAAGACTGATCGCAGCGTTTATCGAAAACCGCAACTGCCGCCGCTGCCACGCGCGGGAGGCAAGTTTATCGATCCGGTTTTCGGCACAGAGATCATGCGCGCCACCGACGAAGCCGATGGGCCGGCACCGGGGTTGGGTACTTACTATTCGCACTGGCCGACCTTCAATGCCAACAACACGCGCCTGCTGATTCGTAAAGGCCACACCGGCGACGCGATCCTGAAGACGTTCGACCCGGTAAACTTCAGGATTGGCGCGGGCCGCGAGATCTTGCCGCTTGAGGATCCCAGTGGCTTTGGTTTGAGCTGGGAGAGTTCAATCTGGTCGCACTCCAACGCCGACGTGATTTACACCTTCGCGAACGATCGAAAAGGGGGCATGCGTCTCTACGCTTACGGCGTGGCCAGAAAGGAATTCAAGCTGGTCAAGGATTTTAGTTCAAGCGCGCGCGGGCGCGACTATCTCCGCCAGATGTACATGTCCGCTGATGACGACGTTTTCTGCTGGCTGCTGGACCGCGTGGGAGTAGATGACCCGCTCGGATACATTGTTTATCAGCGCTCGACAAACAGGATCCTTTACAACAATCCCGGGAACGCCTACGTCGGCGGAATCAATGAAGTGCACGTTGATAAATCGGGCAAGTGGCTGACCATTCATCTCAATCAGACTCAACCCGACAATTCCGCAACGCGCATTCTCAATCTGCAAACGGGGGCGATCGATTTCCTCTATAAAAATGCGGCTGACTCGCCAGCGGGACACGGTGATCTGGGAACGCAAACGATCGTCGGGTTTGATGCCTGGCTGGATGGAATCACCTGGCGACGCCTGAGCGCTTCGCATACGCCGCGTCGTGTCTTCTACTTTCGCACCGCGATCGGAAAAGACGGCGGCGACGCCGACTGGACGCACGACTTTCATGGCACCATGCTGGCCGATAATGAGGACTGGATTACGATCGGAACCCATAGAGATCCTTCAGCCACGCAACGCGGTTCAGGCATCTATGACGATGAGATCCTGCAAGTTTCGCTCGACGGCAGTGAACGCATTCGGCGCATCTGTCACACTCGGTCCGTCGTCGATGATAAGTCGGAGAGTACGAACTATTGGGCCGCGCCGAAACCAACGATCAGCCGCGACGGGCGTTTCATTGCTTTCACATCGAATTGGGAAAAGTCAGCTCGCTACGATCTCTTCATCGTCAAAATTGATCCCGCACCATATCTGACCAGGGTTCCCGCTATCACTCCAACGCCTGTTCAGCGTCCGCGCAGGGCGCGTTCATCCTAAACCGTTTGGCTGCATAACCGCGCGATAGATCTCAGCGAGAGATCGCACGTAGGCCTCAGGCGAGAGACGCGATGAGACAAGCTCGCTGGCGTTTTCCGCCAGTTGTCCCGCAAGTTTTTCATCGTTGAGTAGGCGGGCGATTGCGTCGGCCATCGCTTGCGGATTGCTGGCGGGAACCAGCAGCGCCGTCTCATTGTTCTCAACTATCTCTGGCACCCCGCCAACTGCCGTCGCCACGATCGCAAGACCAGCGGCCATTGCTTCGAGCAAGACGTACGGCGAGCCTTCGCTGTGCGATGGGTTCACGAGCACGTCCGCGGCTGCGTAGTAAACCTCAACATTCTTGACTTGGCCGCTGAAGACGACGCGATCGCCAACGCCGAGCGCTGCGGCAGCCTCCTCTAACGGCCCACGCTCCGGTCCATCGCCAACAATGACCAGTCGCGCATCGCTCTCGGCCTGTGTGTCGCTTAGTTTCTTGAACGCGCGCAGCAGATCGATCTGGGCCTTTTCCTTCGAAAGCCGACCGACCGCGAGAATCATTCGCACGCCTTCTTTCATGCCTAGCTGTCTTCGGAGAGCGCGCATCTCCTCGACGTTCACCGCTGGTTCGGGGCGAATTGAATTATGCTGAACGTGGATTCGCTCGCGCGGCACTCCCATCTTCACAAGTTGCTTCGCAAAAGCATCGCAGACAGTGACGACGCGATCGGCATTCGGTAGCGACCAACGATCAAGCCAGTTGTAGAGAAGCATCTTTCGATCGGTCGTCGTGTAGCCGTGATTGAAAGCGACCCACGGATATTTTTGCCCGAGCCGCGAGACGTTCATCAAAAAGTGCGACTTGACCTGGTGAGTCACGATTACGTCGGGTGAGCGCCGCTCGACGATTTTGCGGAGAGTGCGAATCACACTTCGATCAAAGCGTCTGCGCTCGGGGATGACATCAACGTCCAGTTGCAGCGCGCGCGCGGCTGAAACAAACTCCGCGGAGCTGTTACCGCGGTCAAACGTCACCAGGGAAAGTTCGATGTGCGGAAAGCCGGCTGACTGTTGCGCGAGTTCGTTAGCGGCGCGATGGAACTCAAACATGTTCTTAGCGACAGCGTTGACGCTTGTGGCTTCGACGACGGCGAGAATCCGCATCTTGGAGTTCAGAGTTCGAAGTTCGGAGTCTGGAGTCGGCATCACTCCGTTCCCGTTTTGGGTGGGATGGAAGTTCTATTGACGACTCTCCACGATGCGCCCAAGAGCGAGCCGAGCGGCGTGCTACAAACTACCGCGGATGCGTGGTAAGGAAGTCGCCAATTCCTGGCGCTGGTAAATCGTCGGACCAGCGAGCGCGCCTCGCGCCAATAACCCCAGTAACCGAGCACGCAGGCTGTCTTGGCCGCGCGAATCGCGAGTACGTCGCGCAACAGATCTCGCAACCGGGGCGGACAAGCCGCCTCGATTTCGCTCGCATCTTTCAGAAACGGTTCGACTGGCCGCGAGCCATTCAAGTTCTTGCTCAGTCCGGAAGCTTCGCGATGAAATTGTACGAGCGGCTTGAGATTGAACGCGACTGTCTCATTCAGCAGCACCTTAAGCCAGAGAAAGGCATCTTCACCAAACGCGCACTTCTCTCGATCGTAAAAGCCGCCCCATTTGCGAATGACTTCGGCGCGCCCCAAGGTTGAACACGGAGACATGTAAGCGAGCATGCTCACAACCAGCGACGCTTCGGTGTCTGGCTGCACGCAACGGACGCCGTTGGTGAGTCCGCGTTTTCGCCACATGCTTTCTGTTGATTCGCCCGATGGATACTCGATGTAGCCGGACGTCAGCGACGCTACTTCAGGTCCAAGACTTTCAAGTTTGCTTACGCTCTCTTGAAGATAATTCGGCAACCACTCGTCATCAGCATCGAGAAAAGCGATGAACTCGCCGCTTGCTTGCGCCAGCCCGGCATTGCGCGCGGCGCCGGGCCCGGCGTTCGCCTGACGAATGATCCGAAAGCGCTCGTCAGGATAGTTGGCGACAATCGCCGCGCCCTCATCACTCGAGCCATCATCGACGACGATCACTTCAAAGTTGGCGAGCGTCTGCGCAGCGATGGAGTCGAGCGCCCGTCGCACGTACGGCGCCTTGTTGTAAAGCGGAATGATGATTGAAACTTTCAAACGAATTCTCTACGAGATGGGCGTGGTGGTTTCGAAGTGGACGTGAGTTGCGAATCGGGAGGAACTTCCTCAGGATCGATAATAGTTGCTACAGCAGCCAAAATCCAGCCGTTTGTTTGTGTTGCTTGGCTGACTTCAGGCAAGTCTGACAAATTTCGTCACTCTCGACAGCTTCGACCGCGCGCGACGGTGAATTCCCAGGAAATCCCGGCTCTTTATCAAAAGTTCGCCGCCTCGTTCCGGATCTTTTCTGTATAATGTTTCGAGGCGCACCTGCCGGATATTTCCCGCTCACGCAAAGCTAACCCTATTAAGCCTTTCCTTCGACTTGGTAACTATAATTTCAAATCGAGATCAGTTGTCGCTCGACGATCAGAATCGTCATTTCCGCACGGACCACTTGCAGGCCGACCTCGGAGGTCGTTCCGCGCGCGGTGGGATGGTGACGCTGTCGGCGCAGGTCTTCAAGTTTGTGTTCAGCACCGTGGCGACGATCGTACTCGCGCGATTGCTGACACCGGAAGACTATGGCTTGATCGGTATGGTCGCCATCCTCATCAATTTTGTCGGCATGTTTCAGTATCTGGGCTTGTCAACGGCGACAGTCAAATGGTCCGAGCTGAATCATGGACAGGTTAGCACGTTGTTTTGGATAAACATGGGGTTGAGTGCCGCGATCATGCTCATCACCATCACCAGTGGCCCACTGTTGGCATGGTTCTACAAAGAGCCTCGCCTGATCGGAATCACCATCGGCTATGGGATCACGATTCTGCTTACAGGTCTCGCGATTCAGCACGAGGCGATTCTAACAAGACAGATGCGCTTCACCGCGATCGTGGTCGTCGAGGTCGTCGCTCTCCTGATTGGTTTTGCCTCGGCCGTTGTCGCCGCCTGGTATGGCGCCGGCTACTGGGCGTTGGTCCTGAATCAAATGGTGATGACGTTAATACTCGTGATCGGGGTTTGGGCTGTTTGCCGCTGGCGGCCGGGATTGCCCGCGCGGGGAATTGGGATTCGATCGATGTTGTCATACGGCGGCAACCTTACTGGTTTTAACATCATGACTTTTTTTTCGCGGAACCTGGATAACGCGCTAATCGGAAAATTCTGGGGCCCTTATCAACTAGGAATTTATTCGCGAGCCTATCAAATGTTGCTGATGCCGATGCAGCAGATCAACGCGCCGCTTGCAGCCGTTGCAATTCCGGCACTGAGCCGACTGGCTGATTCTCCCGAGCGCTATCGCGCCGCCTATCTAAGAATTTTGGAAAAGATCGTGATGGTCACGATGCCTTTAGCGGCCCTCATGATCGCCACGTCTGACTGGATGGTTCTGCTTCTGTTAGGCCCGCAATGGCGCGCGACCGGACGCATCTTCATGCTGCTTGGGATCGCGGCCATGATTCAGCCGGTGACCAAAACTGCCTGGTGGTTGTTTTCGACGCAGGGTCGTACGCGAGAGTTATTTCACTGGGGATTGATGGGGGGGGCCATCGCTATAGTTTCGATCGTCGCCGGCTTGCCCTGGGGAGCTACCGGCGTGGCCGCCTCTTATGCTGTTGCTGATCTTTGCATCGCGACGCCACTTTTATTCTGGTACGCGGGTAGACGCGGTCCGGTGCGAACGGCCGACTTCTATCGGACCATTGCTCCGGTCTCCGCCGCGTCGGTGTGTTCGCTCGCGACCCTGCTCCTTTGTCGCCCCTGGTTGAACGAAGTACCCGGCCCCGTCGCACGCTTAAGTATTGCTTTCGGAATTACCGTCGTGGTTTCGCTGCTCGTTTTATCCGCATTGCCGGCGGGGAGATTGGCGATGCTCAGCCTAAAGGAAACGCTGATGCTGGTTTTGAAACGCAATCGCACCGTTGCGGAGCCGGCCAAATGACCATGCTAAAGAAGTTCAAGCAAGCCGCACTTAAATCTCTTAAGACAGCCGGAGTCTCGACGCTGGTTCACAACAGTCGTTGGCGCCGGCAGCGATTGTTGATTCTCGCCTATCACGGAATTTCCCTCTCCGACGAACACCTTTGGAATGGATCGCAGTTCATTTCAGCCGACATCCTTGGCACCCGTTTGGAGCTGCTGAGGAAATCGAGGTGTGCTGTGTTGCCACTGGGTGAAGCCGTCGAGCGGCTTTACGCGAATGATCTGCCTGACCGGGCAGTGGCGATAACTTTCGACGACGGCACTTCGGATTTTCATAGGAAAGCATTTCCACTCATTGAGGAGTTCGGGTTCCCGGTCACACTGTATCTGACGACGTTCTACTCTCATTACCAGCGGCCGGTGTTCGATCTGATGTGTTCATACCTGCTCTGGAGAGGGCGAAGCAAGACTCTCGATTTGAAACCGCTGACCGGACAAGATCTGAAAACTGATTTGCGCCGGAACGATTTCAGGGAAGCAGCGCTTAGCGAAATCCACTCCTTTGCTCGCGGGCAGAAACTGTCTGCCGCCGAGAAGGATGCGTTTGCGGCCTCACTCGCCGCGCATCTCGATGTCGATTATGAAGCTCTGCTCGAACAACGAATCATGCACAACCTGACGGCGGGTGAAGTCAGCCAACTTGCAGCCGGCGGCATTGATGTCCAGTTGCATACGCATCGTCATCGGACGCCGGTGGATCGCCAACTCTTTCTGCGCGAGATCGAAGATAACCGGAAGAGCATTCAAGAAATGACGGGAAAGATTCCCACGCATTTTTGTTATCCCAGCGGAGCCTATGACCTGCGGTTTCTTCCCTGGTTGCGGGAAGCAGGCGTGGTTTCCGGAACGACGTGCGAACTGGGCTTTGCGTCGCGAAGTTCAAATCAGTTGTTGCTGCCACGATTTCTCGACAACGCTACTTTGTCGGCGATCGAGTTTGAAAGCTGGCTGACAGGCATATCTGCGGCGCTGCCTCGCCGGAATCTCACGGAACGGGTATACGCGGGAGGCACATCATGACGCTAATAGCGGGGATGTTCTCGCGCCACGATCGCCCTATAGCAGACTCGGCTTGCACGAGCCTGCGGCAGGCGATCTCTCGTAATGCGGCCGATGACGTTAAGACTTTCCGGGATCGTCGGAGTTACTTTGCAAAGGTAGACATCGAAGCATTTCGCGAACCTGGCGTTTTCATGGATGCGGGCGGTGCGCTGTCGCTGCTGGCAGGCGAGCCTTTGCTCGGTAACCGCGACATGCCTTCGAACCGGCTACAGGATCTGACTACTATTCACGAGCAATGCTTGCAGAATAATTCGAACGTTCTGCGCGAAGCGGATGGGACCTTCTGCGTCGTTCACTATCAACCGCGAACCGGCACGGTTTGTTTAATCGCCGACAAGCTGGGCCTCAGGCCGCTTTACTTCTGGATCGATGACAACCTGGTCGTCTTTGCGAGCGCGCTGCGCATCCTGGAGGGGTTTCCGCTCGTGCCAAAGAGTATGGACCTACGCGCGGTCACCGAAATCGTGGCATTGGGCGCACCGCTTGCCGATCGCACTCCCTACGCCGGCATCTCTCTGCTGAAGGCGGCAGAGATCGTCAAGGTGACGAATGAAGGAACCTCGCGAAGCTGCTACTGGCGCTGGGACGAAATACGAACCGAGAGCGATTCTGAGCCAGTGCGGCTCGCGACTGTCTACGAACGTTTTCAAGCGGCGATCAAACGCAGAAACAGAAGTGATGAAGCGACGGCTGCGTACCTCAGCGGCGGTCTTGATTCGCGTTGCATCGTCGCTACTCTTTGTGACAACAGCGTGCGAGTGCGCACTGTGAATTTTGCCAGACCGGGAACGCAGGACTACTACTTCGGAAATGATTTTGCAGAGAAGATCGGATCAGCCCACGAGAGTATTCCCAAAGAAAGAGGCAACAGCATTCCCGATTATTCGTTGCTGATGGCTCGAGCGTTGGCACGATCCAGTCACGGTCAAGCGTCAGCGGAACGACCGCAATTGGTTTGGTCGGGCGAAGGCGGAAGCGTCCTGCTGGGTCAGGTTCATCTGGGCGAATCGATAGTTGCGTTGATGCGAGCGGGTAACATCGATGGGGCAATCGAAGAATACTTGGAGCGAGAGCAGGTGCATGTTCCGCCAAAACTTTTCCGGACAGAGATTCTCGAGGCCCTCCGCGATGTTATCAAGCGAGGGATACGCGAAGAACTAAACGAGCTGCACGCAGAAGACGCAGGCCGGAACTTCGCCCTATTCCTGATGCATAACGACCAGCGGCGCAAACTGACGCACCATTTTGAGAGCATCGATTTGCACCGGCTGGAATTTCAGTTGCCCTTTTTCGATGGTGGTCTGCTGATATCTATGTTGGCCACGCCGCTCGACTGGTGTTTGAAACACAGGCTCTACAGCAAATGGCTATCGCTTTTTCCAGCCGCAGTCACCTCAGTGCCGTGGCAGTCTTACCCTGGTCATGAACCATGTCCGCTCCCAATTCCTGCGAATCTCGCATATCAATGGGACTCTTCCCACCAAGCAGAGGAAGACGCGTCACAAGATCAAAAGGTAATGGCGCAAGCGTCTGAGCTGCTGCAGTCAACTGATTTCCCAGGCCGAATTCTGAACAAGAGAAATCTGCGCCTGGCTACCTGGATCCATTCTAGAGGCTGGCGTGACTACAGGTACGCAATTGAAGCAGCGCAAACCTACTACGCTTACTCGAAGAAATGCGGCGGCGAGTTCACGTTCTCGCACATTTAGAAGATGGAACCCAAGATGACATCGACAATCCAGAATTTGTCGCCTGACACTTCAACGGCAGAGGATCCGTTTGGCGTAAAGTGCGAGAGGGCAGCTCCGTCAGTCAGCGTAATCATTCCGGCCTACAAGGTCGCGGCTTTTATCAGCGAGACGTTGGCGTCGGTATTCGCGCAAACGTTCACAGACTTTGAAGTGATAATTGTCAACGACGGTTCACCCGACACCGAAGAGCTGGAGCGCGAGCTTGCACGTTTCATCGATCGCGTCAATTACGTTAAGCAGGAAAATCGCGGGGCGAGTGCGGCTCGGAATGCAGGGCTGCGCACGGCGCGGGGCGAGTTCGTCGCGTTTCTCGATGCGGACGACTTGTGGCTGCCGAGTTATCTGGACGAACAAATCAAATTCGTCCTCGAGCGTAATTGCGATTTGGTCTGCGCCGATTCGGAAGTGTTCTGCGATTCCTCCACCGACAACAAGACTTACATGGAAACATTGATGGCTGACGCGCCGCCGGCTGGTGCCGTCACATTCATCGGTCTGTTGAGCGCCGAGCAGAGCTTGATCACATCGGGTGTCGTTGTTCGTCGCGAACGAGTTCTCGAAGCCGGACTCTTTGATGAAGCGCTGCGCAACTCACAGGATTTCGATCTTTGGTTGCGTCTGGCGCGAAACGGAACTCGAATGGCTTACCAGCGACGAGTCCTCTTGCGCTATCGAAATCGTGACAACAGTCTTTCGGGCGACGAAGTGAACGTGCATCGACGGGAGTTGCGCGTCCTCGAAAAGGTCGAGCGCGAGTACGATCTGTCGCCGGCCGAACGCGCGGAAGTCGTTTCCTTTATCGGGAGCCGCCGAGCGGTGCTGGAATTTGAGCTGGGTAAACTCTATCTGGCGCGGGGTGAATTCGCCCGCGCGCGTGAATCTTTTGGAAAGGCAAATCGGTTGCGGCGAAGCTTGCGAACGCGCGTGGCGGTCTGGTCATCGCGTATTGCTCCAAGGCTTATGCAAACCCTATATGTGCGTCGCCTGCGTTTTGCGGACGCGAAATGATCTTCCGCGATCTGTGGGACAACGGCGCGAATTCGCCATTTATTCCTGCTAACTCGCAATTCCCGGCCGCCGGTCAGCGACTGAAGTAAATCAAATGAGAAACCCCAGGGAAATTCAAACAACGCCCGAGCCGATTGGCACTCGCGGACTATTCCGGCCTTCGGAAGTTGCTGCGCTCTCTTCGGAACTCGAGACGAACGGTATTGTTGTCTTGCCGAATCTTCTCAATTCGGAACAACTGTGCGGCATGCAGAAGGCGTTCGAGGCGCGTCTCAGCAGAATGCGTTGGAACAACTTTGACGGCTATCACAAGACCGAGCGCTTTCGTCACATGATCGAGGACGTGCTGCTTCTGGATCAGGGATTCCTTGACCTCGCGTTGCATCCTCTGGTCAAACAGATCCTGAACCGATACCTCGGTCCCGACTACGAATTGACCGAAGCGAAAGGCTGGAAATCTTTGCCGACCAGTCGCGACTTTCATGGTTGGCACGGCGACACCTGGTACGACAAGGCGACGGCGACAGAGATTCACAGAGAAATCAAGCTCGGCGTTTATCTCACTGACGTGCGCACCGGCGCGTTCAACTTCATCAAGGGTAGTCATCGCCAACAACACCCGCGCGATTTGAAGAAGCAGGAAGTCAGAGAGCTGAATTTGTCCCAGCTCATCGAATTAACCGGCCCCGCGGGCACCGCGTTCATGTTCGACACGTCCGCGATCCATCGGCAAGGATTGCCTATGCTCGAATCGCGACAGGCTGTCTTTTTCGGATACCACGATCCGAGAGTTCGGCTTCAGCATGAGGATTTGATCACTTACCGTTATCATCCGCTGCTGCTGAACGCGGCGTTTCTCGGAAATCTGTTAGATGAAGATCGGCGCATCCTGGGCTTTGGAAACAAGAGCAATTTTGTGCCCGCCTTTGTGCGCCAGGATCAACCCCCAGTCTCGTACGACGCTTTCTGCCTCGCCCACAATACCGGCCTCCGGATTCGAGAGCTCCGCGAAAGAATCGCCGCGCGCTTGAAGAAAATTTTTGGTTAATTTGTCGCAGGTCGTAGTGACAAGCAATTACATGCCAACACTAGTTTCAGTATTTGGAGTTGAACCTCGTCGCATCGGAGGGACCGAGAGCTTTGCGCGAGAGCTGTCGCTTCAACTTGGCGAACGCGGTTGGAAGAGTGTGCTCTGCTTTCTGTCGGAACCAACTGAAGAAGTGCGGCGCTTCCTCGATCTGCCGAATACTTCGCTTGGCGTTTACGCAAGTGTAAAAGACGGTAGCCTGAAGACAGGCAGAAACCTGGTGGGGATCACGCGCGATCACCGACCAGAAATTCTGCACCTTCATTTTACCGGCTTCCTTAATCTGTATTCATGGATCGCGCGCTTGCAGTCTGTAAAGAAAGTCTTCTTCACAGACCACCATTCACGGTCAGCCGGATACGTTCCTGC
>Ga0137361_10002141_pt1 | contig 12498 bp, 15 predicted proteins | sample Mad1_80_16metaG_FD_104923 | JGI IMG/M metagenome (GOLD analysis project Ga0137361, IMG submission 104923) | Vadose zone soil microbial communities from Angelo Coast Range Reserve, California, USA - Mad1_80_16 metaG | ecosystem: Environmental > Terrestrial > Soil > Vadose zone | place: USA... | reverse complement strand
GTGACCCTTGAGAAACGGGAAGCTGTCGTGACCTTCGACGACGCAAAGGCCGACACTCAGAAACTGACCAAGGCAACCGAGGATGCGGGCTATCCGTCCAGCGTCAAACGCTGAGCTGGCAGCGGCGAGCTGACAGAGGCGACCTGGTGGACGCTCCGACCGCGCCGCCGAGAAGCGGGCTGCTCGACAGAGTACGGAATTGGGCTGCAAGAGGCGACAAGGCCCACCACAACGGCGGTGGCTCGCATATAGCCGTCGTCGGCAGCGGCGGGGCCGCGATGGCGGCGGCGCTGAAAGCCGTCGAGCAAGGCGCGCGCGTCACGCTGATCGAGCGCGGCACCATCGGCGGCACATGCGTGAATGTCGGCTGCGTGCCCTCGAAGATCATGATTCGCGCGGCCCACATCGCGCACCTGCGCAAGCAAAGTCCGTTCGATGCCGGCATTGCGGCCACCCCGCCGGCAATCCTGCGCGAGCCGCTGTTGGCCCAGCAGCAAGGGCGCGTCGATGAGCTGCGCCATGCCAAGTACGAAAGTGTTCTGGACGGCAATACAGCCATCACCGTGTTGCACGGCGAAGCCCGCTTCAAAGACAAGCGCAGCCTCGCTGTGCGGCTCGCTGAGGGAGGCGAGCGCCAAGTGCGGTTCGACGCCTGTCTTGTCGCGACCGGCGCCAGTGCGGCGATACCACCCATTCCCGGGTTGAAAGACACTCCGTATTGGACATCGACCGAGGCACTGGCGAGCGACACGATCCCCCGAAGACTGGCGGTAACCGGCTCCTCGGCCGTGGCCGTGGAGCTGGCACAGGCCTTCGCCCGCTTGGGCAGCCGCGTGACGATCCTGGCGCGCGGAACGTTGCTTTCCCGCGAGGACCCTGCCGTCGGCGAGGCGCTCGCCGCCGCGTTTCGGGGCGAAGGGATCGATGTGCTGGAACAGACGCAGGCGAGCCGGGTTGCGCATTCGGATGGTGAATTCGTGCTCACGACCGCGCACGGCGAGTTGCGCGCCGATAGACTGCTGCTAGCCACCGGCCGCACGCCGAATACCCGCAACCTTCAGCTGTCCGCGGCCGGTGTCGCGGTCAATGCGCAGGGGGCCATCGTCGTCGACAAGCGCATGCGCACCAGCAACCCACACATCTACGCGGCCGGCGACTGCACGGACCAGCCGCAATTCGTCTATGTCGCAGCAGCCGCCGGCTCTCGCGCGGCCCTCAACATGACGGGCGGTGATGCCACCCTGGACCTGACCGCCATGCCGGCGGTGGTGTTCACCGACCCGCAGGTCGCCACCGTTGGCTACAGCGAGGCGAAAGCGCACCTCGAGGGCATCCAGACCGACAGCCGCCTGCTCACCCTGGACAACGTGCCGCGCGCGCTCGCCAACTTCGACACACGCGGTTTCATCAAGCTGGTTGTCGAGGAAGGCAGCCGTCTGCTGATCGGCGTGCAGGCGGTGGCGCCGGAAGCAAGCGAACTCATTCAGTCAGCCGCACTCGCCATCAGGGCGCAGATGACTGCGCGGGAACTGGCCGACCAGTTGTTTCCTTACCTCACGATGGTCGAAGGCCTGAAGCTCGCAGCGCAGACCTTCAGCAAGGATGTCAAGCAACTGTCCTGCTGTGCGGGCTAGAAGCAGAAATATCCTTGCTTGCCGACGTTGTTGGATGAGTATTCCTACGGGAAATAATTGACGCCGCGCGCGGCGGAGGGTAACGCCATGGCGAAGCGATATGACCTCATCATCGTCGGAACGGGCACCGCAGCGATGACAGCGGCGATGCGCGTGCGCGCCGCGGGCTGGAGCGTGGCTGTGATCGACTTCCGACCGTTCGGTGGCACTTGCGCGCTGCGCGGGTGCGACCCGAAAAAGATGCTCGTCTCCGGGGCTGAAGTCATCGACTTCGCGTCCCGCATGCGCACGCACGGCGTCGCCGGAGAGCTGCACGTCGATTGGCCGGACCTGATCGCGTTCAAGCGCAGCTTCACCGATGCTGTCCCGCGCAAACACGAGCAGATGTACGCGGACAAGGGAATCGACACTTTCCACGGGCAAGCGCGGTTCACCGGGCCGAGCACGATACGAGTCGAAGGCGAAACTCTGGAAGCTCGGCATTTCCTCATCGCCGCCGGCGCCGAACCCGTCAAATTGGGAATTCCTGGCGAAGAGTCCCTGGCGACCAACGAGGATTTTCTCAATCTGCAGCAGCTGCCGCGCCGCATGGTCCTGGTGGGCGGCGGCTACATCGCCGCCGAGTTCTCGCACATCGCCTCGCGGGCCGGGGCGCAGGTGACGATATTGCAGCGGGCTGAACGGATGCTCCCGCAGTTCGATCCCGACCTGGTCGGCTGGTTGATGGAGAAGTTCCGCGACGTCGGCATCGACGTTCACACTCGGTCGCAAGTCGAAGCGATAGAAAAGACAGGCCGGGGGTTTTCCGTTCGTGCCTCTTCCGAAGGAAAGTCGAGCGCAATCGAGGCCGATCTGGTTGTCCATGCCGCAGGTCGCGCACCGGCGCTCGATGCACTCGAGCTGCCTGCGGCGAACGTAGCAATGAAGAACGGCCGGCTGGAGCTGAACGAATATCTGCAAAGCGTCTCGAACCCGGCCGTGTACGCGGCCGGGGACGCCGCGCAAATGGGCCCGCCGCTCACTCCGGTATCCAGCCACGATGCCAAGGTTGCTGCGGCGAATATGCTGGGGGGCAACAGCGTGAGGCCCGACTACTCGGGTGTGCCGAGCGTTGCGTTTACGGTTCCGCCGATTGCTGCGGTCGGCTTGAGCGAAGCGGAGGCGCGCAAACGCGGACTGAAGTTCCGCGCAAAGTCTCGCAAGGCGTCCGACTGGTATACGGCCCGACGCGTCGCCGAGCCGACCTACGGCTTCAAGGTGCTGGTCGAGGAGAAGAGCGACCGCGTGCTGGGCGCGCACCTGCTGGGGCCACACGCCGACGAGGTAGTCAACGTCTTTGCGCTCGCAATCCGGCAAGGGCTGACCGCCGAGGCCCTCAGAACGACGATGTTTGCGTATCCAACAGGGGCATCGGATATCGGCTACATGCTGTGAACGAACCTTGATGCAAAGTGTGCAACCAACTGGATGCGAAAGGCAGACCATGATTCAAACAGCGCCCGACGTCAAAGTATTGGCCGAACGCGTAGTGAGCGCATTTCCGACCCTCGATGCGAACGGTCGGAGGCTCTCGCTCGAGCTGTACAACGAGCTCGCGCGGGGCGCGCCCGTTTCACCGTCCGCGCTCGCCGATCGCGCCGACATGCGCGCCGAAGAGGTGACACGTCAACTGCAGGGTTGGCCGGGCGTGTATTACGACGGCGAGCAGCGAGTCATCGGTTTCTGGGGGCTGACGATCGCGCCGATGCCCCATCAGCTGCGGGTGAACCGGCGCGAGCTTTACGCTTGGTGCGCGTGGGACACACTGTTCCTGCCGGCGCTTCTCGACACCACACTGGATGTGGAGTCGACGTGCCGTGCAAGCGGCGATCCCGTGCGCCTCAGGGTGACGACGCGAGAGGTAGAGTCTGCTCAGCCCGCCGGGCTGGTCGTATCCTTCCTGCTGCCCGATGCAGAAGCAATGAACGTGAGCGTCATCACGAGCTTTTGCCACTACGTGCACTTCTTTCGCTCGCGGGACGCCGCCCACCCGTGGCTGCTCCAGCGACCCGACACGTTCCTGTTGCCAGTCGAGGACGCCTTCGAACTTGGGCGCCTGGTGAACCAGACCCGGTACGGCGCGGCGCTCACGGTCTGACCAGACGTGGTCACGCCACGGGCCCTGGCGTCGTATATGCAGTGAGGGCACAAGAAGCCCGCGCCGCACTGCCTGGGTTCACTGCCTTGTAGCTTCCGGAAGCGGGCGCGAGGCTGAGTGCAGATGGACGATGCCGGAAGGATGGCGTTGAACCGTAACCTTGCCGCCCTGGCCGACGGCGAGCGGGCTGCCTTTGACCCCGTTTATCGCACGCTTTGGCCTCTGCTGGTCCGGTTCATCGCCGGCATTTCCGGGGACCGAGCGATAGCAGAGGACATGGCGCAGCAGGCCATGCTGAAGATCTTTTCAAGGGTGTCGACGTTCGACGCGTCCCGTGACGGCCTGTCCTGGAGCATGACGATCGCTTTCAACGAATACCAGTCATACCGCAGAAGGCGCGCCAATGCGCTGGGCGAGCTCGATGAAACCGCCCTGGCCGAAGTTCCCGACTGCGACACCCCGGAGGCAATCGCCATTCGCGACGATCTGCGCGAGGCGGCCAGAAGCGTGCTGGCGTCCTTGCGGCCGCAGGACCGGGAGACGATCGTGGTCGCGATCACAGACGGTCAGCGCCCCGCGGTGAGTGCAGCGGCGTTCCGCAAGCGCCTGCAGCGAGCCCTCACGCAGACTCGCCTGGCATGGAAGAGGTACTACGGGTGACGGCCGCGCCGGATGACTTCGCCAGACGCGTGCGACGCGCCTATGAGTGGGGGCGGTTCAAACGCGCCGTGCTTCAGGGCGCTCCTGCGCTGCTGCTGACCGCAATTTCGGCGGCGATATGTCAAAGGGCAGGATGGTCCGCGACGATCGGCGCAACCTTGCTTGTGCTGGTGACCGGCCTGATCTGGTACGGCCGCATCGGCGCGCGGGCGGCCTATGCGGGACTCAAGGTCGGGGCGCTTGCGTTCGCCATCCCGATCGTCATATTCCACTGGTACTTCCGCGATCTGTGTGATCTTCAAACCGTGTTGATGGTCGATACCGCCACGGGGCTGGGCGCCGGTCTGCTGCTAGGCCTGAAGTCCGCGCGGTTGGAAGCCCGCCGCACTGCCTTCCTCCTATGCGCAGGTGGGGTAGCCACGCTGTGTGGAACGCTCGGGTGCCTGTTCTTCGGACCGGTCGGAGTCGCCAGCATGGCGGCAGGTGTTTTGCTGTCGACCGCCCCGTTCGCCGTCTACCACCGCGCCCCCGCCTGACCGGCGGCGAGGCACGGCCCTCAAAAAAACGGTCACGCTCGGTCGCCTGGGCGCGTATTACAGCTATCCCCCAGGCGCCTTGCCTTTTGCGGAGACCAGCACCGTGCAAGAGAGGAAAGAGATCATGGCTTCCGGGGCGGGAGCTGTCGGCTTCAGCCTTTTCGGATCGCTGATCGGCTTGTGCTGCGTCGGTCCGTGGACTGTTGCCGTGCTGGGTGTGTCCGGCGCCATCGCGATGGCGCGGTGGCAACCGTTCAGGCCGTTCATCCTCATCGCCGCCGGAGCCATGCTGGCCTGGGCATTCTGGCGAACCTATCGGCTCCGTCGCATGTGTCTGGCGAAAGATTGCGCGGCCAACAAGCCCGGCCCCGCGATGCATATCGCACTGTGGTTCTCGGCAGCCCTTCTGCTGGCGGCGGTGTTCGCTCCTCAGCTTCAAGCGCTGTTGGTGGACGCCACGCCGCCGGCCTTTCGCTGAAGCAGGCTTTGATTGGAGCGGACAATGACCACATCTGCCAAATTCCAGCTACTTTGCGCCGCCCTGTTGACACTGGGCCCCTTGGCGGCATCACCCATGGAAAGGTCGAGCAAGCCTTACGTCGTGCTGGACAAGACCCTGAGCCAGCTGCGCGCGGACTTCAACGCCAATGTCGGAAAGGTGCGCATGCTGTACATCGTCGGCCCAACCTGCGGCATCTGCCTGCGCGGCCTGTCCGATCTGCAGGAGGCGCTGTACAGCAAAAAGGGCGACGATCCTCGCCTCGTGACCTTCGTGGTGCATGTCCCTACCCTGGGCGCGCGAGAAAACAGTGTTGCCGAAGCGACTCAATTGATCAGCAACCGTTACACGACCAACTACTGGGAAGAAACGGGGATCGTCGGGCGGCTGATCCAGCAATCGATGGGATTCAGCAAGTACACGTGGGACTACTGGACGATCTACGACACGAGCACTATATGGTCGGACGATCGAATGCCTACTCCGGCGTTTTGGCAGCACCAACTGAGCGGATTGCCAGTCGATCACAAATTGGACGCCACAGCGTTCGCCGCCAAGGTCGACGAGATGCTGGCCCACATAGCTCCAACGGCGGCAGGTAGCGGAAAGTCGACCGACGCGATTGCTCGCCCGCAATGACCCTTGTGGGCGCATCCGAGAGCAACCATGTCTAAACTACAAAGTCTCCGTCGTGCTCACATTCCGCTGCTGACGCTGATTCCGGCTGCTGTCGCCCTGGCGGATGGGACGGCCACCCCGGCTGCTGGGCCGGAAACGCCTTCGGCCGCGTATGCGTCGGAAGTACCTCCTGATGAGATCGACAACAGTCAGGACGAGGCGATTGGCACAGGTCAGCAGTCGTTGCCGATCGCCCAGGCTGTCTCCGAAATCGTGGACCAGCACGTGCAGGGGCGGGGCGGATATGAACGCTTGAAAGACATCGCCAGCGTGGACTACACCGGCACGCGCTACGTCGACTGCGAACACTATCCCCTTCACGCACACATGGCCCGCTCGAACCAGAGCAGAACCTGGATCAAGACCGGCGATGCCTCGACCGTGGAAAGCGCGCGGTCCGATGATGACATCCAGGTTCATGGCGCGCCGCAAGGACTTCAGATCGAGCAGGAGCGCGCGCTGTTGCAGACTTTCGACTTTTATGGGCCCTTGATCGATTGGGGCAGAAAACGATACGACGTCCGGCGCCTCGGGATGGAAAAGCTTCCCGGGGTGCTCGCCTGGAAGCTCGAGATCGATCGCCCTGATGGCTATCGGCAGATCCTGTGGCTCAACAGCCACTATGGCGATATCGTCAAGGAGATCATCTTCGATCCGCAAGGCTCACCAGTGCTCGAAATCGACCGGCATGATTTTCGCTCGGTCGAAGGATCGCGGTTTGCCTTCGCCATTGAATACAAAGCCCCGAACGGCACCTTGCTGGCGAGTGATCGCATTCAACGCGTCGAGGTGAAGCGAGCGCCTTCTTGACCCTTCGACTGCCACCGGCGCTCTGCTCGGGCTGCTGGGGTCGACTCACGCGTCAGTGAAAAGCATAGGGTTACCGATCCGCATTGACGCCTCAGGATGCCCGACGGTTGATGGCATATCCACCCGCTGACTCGCGGAACGGCTGCACCAACAGCCTATCCAGACGCAGATCCTCACGCGCGCGGAATGCATCGACACCGATCGTCATCGCCTCGTGACCCGCCGCCGGCCGCGCGCGGTAGGTACCGAAGATTCGATCCCACCACGGCAGATTGAAGCCGAAGTTGCTGTTCGTCTCGTTGTAGACAACCGAATGGTGCACACGATGCATGTCCGGCGTCACGACGACCCAGCGCAGTAGGTGGTCGAGGGCCTGCGGCAAGCGCGCGTTCGCATGATTGAACATCGCGGTACCGTTTAGCAGCAACTCAAACGCCAGCACTGCGCTGGTCGGCGCACCGCGACGATCGCGGAACTCGATGATCGGATGCAGAGACTCAAGAAAGGCGATGCGTCTTGATGCCGGTTCAGGCGAAATTGTTCGAGCACGGCCTTCGCGATGCGCATTGCGATCGATTCTGGATGCCGTGGTGCCGATGCCGTGGTGTCGCCGCTCGCTGTCGCGGCCCGATCCCGGTGCCTCATTCTCGCACCGCCGGCGTTAACAGGCTTGCAGCGGCCCGCGGATTCGCCCGGGTCTTCTGCGGCCCGTCACCCAGAAGCTGAAGGCCGGTCTCGTCCGGGCGGAAGAGGCCGAAGGGTGACCGGGGTGGGGAAGAAGGGTGACCGGGGTGGGGAAACGGTGGGTGTCAAGGTATTTGTCGCCTAGCCCGGAAGCGGCGTCAAGGCGATGCGGCTTTGGGGTGTAGAACCACGGGGCCGATTGGCACCCAGTTGCGGATTGTCCCGGTCCATCGTTCTGGATGGGATTTGCGGGCAAGTTGGTAGAACTGGCGGCGGCGCGACAGAATGTGGTGCTCGCGCCCGGTATGGCGCTGGTCAGGCGTCACATAGCAAATCGCGCTGTGCCGATGCTCACCGTTGTACCAGTGGACGAAGCGATCGACCCAGCGCTGTGACGACAATGCGAACTTCCCATCGACAAATTCGTTTGTGGCTGTTCTCGTTCATTTGCGCGATTCTGCTACCTGTCTTCGGACGGGCGGCGAACGTGACGGTGGACTGCAGCGGAGCGACCCCAGGAGCCGGAGATAACGAGGTATCGATCGCATGTACGAAGAAATCGCCTGGGAGGGCGAAAGGTGCAACTAATAGGGAAAAGGTGGCCTAGAATGGGAGGCGGAGTACTATTTTTCGCTACCCGAAGTCGTCGCAGGCCCGGCCCATGTCTCAAGCCTCCGTTCTGGTCGACGCCCTGAAGACCGCACTGCGTCAGCGCAGCCTCACCTACGCGGACGTAGGCCGTGGGCTCGGACTGTCGGAATCCTCGGTCAAGCGGATGCTGGCGCAGAAGAAGCTCAGTCTGGATCGACTCGAACAGATCTGCGGCTTGATGGATCTGGAGATCGCCGATCTCATCGAGCTGGCGCACCAAGCCGAAAAGCGCATTACCGAACTCACGGAAGAACAAGAACGCGAGCTGGTGAGCGACCCCAAGGTCCTGCTGGTCGCCGCGCTCGTGTTCAACTACTGGACCGCAGCCAAGATACTCGAGACATACCGCCTGACGGAAGCCGAGCTCGTGAAAACGCTCACGCGCCTGGACAAGATGGGTATTGTCGATCTCATGCCCGGCAACCGCATTAAAGTCCGGCTGGCGCGCAACTTCAGGTGGCGCAAGGCCGGGCCCATCCAGTGTTATTTTGAAGAACGGTTGCAGCAGGAATTCTTCGAGTCACTCTTCTTGGGGGCCGACGAGCTGCGCGTCTTGGTCAGTGGCAGACTGTCGCGACGTTCGATCGCACTGCTGCAGGGCCACATGCGAAAGATCGCCGACGAGTTCGATTCGCTCGTGGCAGAAGACCGGCACCTGAATCACGAGACTCAAACCGGGACGTCGCTGGTGATGGCGATTCGGCCATGGGAACCGAATCTGTTTGCCGCACTTCGGCGCGATAAGATCAAAGCAAACCCACCCCGGCGAAGTTGACTCCTTGTGCCTCAACCTCGCACCGCCCGGTTTGCAACTCACCTAGGAAACCCACCATTCACCGCGGTCGCATTCGAGAGCCGCGGTCTTGAAGTCCAGGTGCCGGACCTTGCTGGTACGTGTTTGTGGCGGTACCGGTCCGCTTGACCACTCGAACCGGCGATCCATGACCGAATAGTCGCGATGCCGCGTTTCTATCTAAGTCAGTGCCCGATGTCCGCATTAGGAGAGTATTCCCGCGATCAACCCGTTTCCCGCTCTCCTTGTTTATGTCATTTGCGACGATGTAGTCCTTAGTCCCGATCCGTCCGTCCTTGAAAACGGCGACTCCGAACGCCTTCGATTGCGTAATGGTCTGCTTCTCGAGATTCGGTGGCGATTCGCAGCCCTACGGCGATGTGGCCACGCACGAGCCGGTTCCGATCATCGGGATTCCCACCGCGACCCACTTGGTGCCGCTCCAGGCCAGGCCAGTCACAGTCGGTGTGATTCCGGGCAATGCTGGCGTCGTTTGCCACTGCAAGCCGTCGGCCGAGAGTTTGCAGTCGATGATGCCGCAGGCCAGGAAGTGCTGACGTTCCTGCCGACATCGAAGCGCAAGTGCCACGCGCCACAGTGAACGTCTCATTTCAGGTCCTGTAACGGCAGAAACGATCCGGGCTTGGTTGGATCGTCATACAGCACGCCGGGGATGTTCTTGAGAGTACCGTTCGTCAAATTGCTCGATACCCCGCTGGTTGTGACGACGTCGAGTCGCCCATCACCGTCGATATCAGCCACGGCGATGCCGTCCGCTCCAAGTGGCGCGGGGTAACTGGTCGGCACGAGAAATGCTCCCGGATGGGTGGCGTCTTGCAGCAGCACCGCCACGGTGAAGTCTTCCCCACTTACGAGGTCGAGGTGGCCGTCGCCGTTCAGATCAGCTATCGCTAGGCTGGCTGCACCTCCCTTGGGCAACTGGTACGTCTCAGCCGGCAAAAACTGTCCAGCGACCGTTCCGCTCTGCAGCAGCACGACGATGGTTCCGCTGTTTGGCAGCGCGATGACGACATCATTGCGAGCGTCGCCGTTCAGGTCTGCAATGCCTACGGCCGGGTTATCGCCCGCTGACATCGTGAACAGGGTAACGGCCTGCCTGACGGTCAGACCTTGGGGCGATGTTCCCAGGAAGAGTACCTTCACGGCATAGCTGTCGGCGACGACGATGTCCGGAACACCATCGCCGTTAAGATCTCCGACCGCCAACGCTGAGAAGCTGTTGCCACTGGGATTCGCGTAGAACGTGGTTGGCGCCGCAAATGTTCCCGACGAGTTTGCGTTCTGCAGGGCAACCATGAGCGTATTCCCAGCAATCAGCAAATCCGGGTGTCCGTCCCCGTTCATGTCCGCAACCGCAACCTGATATGCAAACTTGGCGCCAAGGAATTGCGGCGCAAGGAAGGTGCCAGGATGTTGTGGATCGTTCAAACGCACGGCGACAAAGTCTGTCTCGCTGCTGCTGGTGATCAGATCGGGCCGGCCGCCAGTCAGACTTGCAGCTAGGATCCTCGTGGGAAACACGCCGTCGGGATAGTCGACGCGTGGCAAATAGCCCTTCCCGGCGGTTGGCACATGCAAATTCACTCTGAGAACTCCGGGGGAATTCCGGTTGATCATCAATGGCTGGGCTACGTCAGGCAGACCATCGCCATTGAAGTCTGCGACGGCCACGTCAAGCGCGATCTCGGTCGTCGGTATGGATTCGCCTCCGCCTCCGCCACCGCAGGCATTGAAGAGGACTACCGAGCACACCGCCGCAAGGGCGGCAGCGCCACGAACGCAGGACCTCTCGCGCGTTCCGAACATTGGATTGAACGCCATATGCCCTCCGGAGACTTAGGCAAGCGAGATCGCCCGGCGAGGCAGCCCTACAGGCCGCCGAGATGTTTCTCATCTGGCTCTCGCTGATACTGACTGAGTCGCAATCGGAGGTGCAGGCGTTACGCCTCGAGGCGATCCGCCGGTCCCGGCTGTACTGTCCGGCACAACAGCGCGAAGCGGGTTTAAGGGGGTGCGCGGACGTCCGCGGCTTTCGTTTGCTTGACCGCTGGCGCGGCCGGAGGAAGGCTCGAAAACCACATGTAGCCTTCGTAGTGTCCGTCCTTGCTGAAATACACAAGCAACATAATCCGCCGGTCGTCCGTCAGCGTGCCCTCCTCGTAGTAGTAGGACCACATCTCACGCGGTGCATCGTGAAACGGAAGCATCGCCGCGCCTTGCCCGAACGGTGGACCGAGGATCCAACGGACGTCCTCCCGCGTCGATTCGTTCGCCCGCAACTGCGTCTCGAGCACGGATACATCCGGTCGTTGCCCCGCTCGGACCTTCAATTCAGTGCATCCCTGCACTAGGAGGGCTGCCAGCAGTGTGGCCACGAACGACGCGCGCGATTGGCGTCTGAAATCCATCACGCTGGCCGCCTCATTTGTTGTAGCTCTTCTTAAAGGTATCCACGGACGAGAACCACAGGTGCCCGTCGTATGAGTCCCCATTCATAAACACCAGAAGCAGGTCCAGGTTGGCGGTCTTTCCATCCGATCGCACGTATTCATAAAACCAGATTTCGCGAGGCGGCAATCCAGGCGACGGATGGGCAGCACCCTTGCCACGCGGCTCGCCGAGACTCAGCAATATGTCCGCTGCCTTGGTTTGACCAGGGACAAATTGGCTCAATCGGTCCGTCTGCGGCTTGACACCATAAGCAACTGTCGGGGCACAACCGGACACTGTCAGCAGAATTGCCGCGACAGAGGCAACGATCGCACCATTCACAAAGGCAAGGCGCATCGGTCAACTCCCGGGCGCCGCTTCTCGGGTCTTGCCCTCAACGGCGCCGACATTCGAGTACCACATGTAGCCGTCGTACAACTCCCCCTTGAAGAACACGAGCAGAATCCTTTGCGTGATGTTTGCTCGAATGTAAGTCTCCGCATGAACCCCCGACCCCGCCCTCTCCGTTTTGAAGTCCTCTACTCTAACTTCCTGATAGAACCAGACCTCCCGAGCGCTCAGATCTGGAGGAAGCACGGATGAGCCGTTACCCGACGGCTCTCCGAGCAGCCTTTGCACGTCCGCTCGCGTCGATACACCACGAACCAGATCACTCTTCAGGGGCTCCATCGACGGCATCGGCCGCGTTGCCACCTGCAACGGGGTGCACCCGGTGATTGCCATCGACCCGACAGCAAGGCTCGATGCGAGGAGGTACGGCAGCCCGATCCGAGCTGCGAGCGGCTGTTTCATGGTTGAACCTCCGTCATTGACTTTGCCCGGCGCCGCGCGTAAGGCGCGCCAACACATCCCGACCGAGCCTGTCGCAGGCTTGCGTCTCGGTCGCCCCTGTTGAACCGATGATCAGCGGCATGATCGTGAAGTACCATCCGCGTCCGGCGAGG
>Ga0137361_10002136_pt1 | contig 12511 bp, 14 predicted proteins | sample Mad1_80_16metaG_FD_104923 | JGI IMG/M metagenome (GOLD analysis project Ga0137361, IMG submission 104923) | Vadose zone soil microbial communities from Angelo Coast Range Reserve, California, USA - Mad1_80_16 metaG | ecosystem: Environmental > Terrestrial > Soil > Vadose zone | place: USA... | reverse complement strand
CGACCTCAAACACCCGGGCAGTTGCGCGAATGCCTCATCCCTCAGCCAAGCACGCCATGACGCGTACGATCAGCTCCACCGCTCTCCGTTTGCCATGAAAGATTGGGCCATGCGTCTCGAGAAAAGAGCCCTCACAAGCCGTGCAGTAGAATTGCCGCCAGGGGCCACCGCTCGGATGGCCATTGGCGCGGAGGTTGCCCAACCCCACCCACCCCCGGTAATCACAGCCCGCATGAGGACAGAAGTGGTGGGAGGTGTCAACCTGACGGGGGCGGCGGTGGGTCGGTGGCATCGGATCGGGTCGTACCGGAGGGGGCGCTTTGGGATGCGTTGCCTCGTGTTCACAGGCGACGCAATGGGGTTTGTATGTGAGACCCTGGAAAGGTGTGGGCTCGTGAGAGCGGTTGCGTTTGGGCTTGATGGGCTCAGTTGCCCACTGTGGTGCCGTGGCGCTTCGCTTAGGCCAGCCATAGTGCACCATGAAAAACAACCACAGCAATCCCAGCAGCACGAGCTGATAGAAAAAAAGGTGTGGAATCATGGCCAAGTCTCCTCGCTCGGTAATGAAACGGGGAGATTTTACCTGATTCTCGGGCCGATCGAATTATCCGCAGCGTAGAGGTACACGACCGAATGGCCTTTGACAAGTTTGATCGCTTGCATTGTAATATACTGCTCTTAAAGGGCTCCACAGGCTCTTTACATTTTGAGCTCTTTTTGAGCTCTATACAATCGAGGCGCTCATGAGATATGAGTTACTTTCCGAACTAGGCCGATACCTTGTGGAAGGGTCTCTCAGCGATGCACGCCTGCTCGCGAAAACCGGCCAGGAGCCGCCGCTACCCATCCTGCCCAAGGCGAATGTCATCAAGATCGGCGGGCAGAGTTTCATCGATCGTGGCCGAGCTGCGGTCTTCCCGTTGATTGAGGAGATCGTAGAGAACCTGGGGCGTCACGACATGATCATCGGCACTGGGGGAGGTAGTCGGGCGCGTCATGCCTACAGTGTCGGGCTCGACTTGGGCTTACCAACTGGGGTGTTGAGTGTGCTGGGTACCTACGTGAGTATGCAAAATGCGCGCATGATGAATTACTTACTCGCTCAGTACGGCATTCCCTTTATCGAGCCCGTGCAATTTGCTCAACTGCCGCTCTACCTGGCCGAGCGCGGTGCCGTAATCTTTTTTGGTATGCCACCCTATACCTTCTGGCACGAGAATCCTGATGTGGGCCGCATCCCACCACACCGCACTGACACGGGGGCCTACCTGATCAGCGAGGTGTTTGGTGCCAAATCGATGATCTTCGTCAAGGATGAAGAGGGCCTCTACACCGCCGATCCCAAGAAGGATCGGCATGCACAGTTCATCAAGACCATTTCCGTGGCGGAACTCAAGGCCCTCGATCTACAGGATGTGGTCGTCGAACGGCCCGTCCTCGACATGATGGTCAGTGCCAAAAACCGACGCTCGATTCGAGTGATCAACGGCCTCAAGCAGGGCAACTTGACCCGCGCCCTCAATGGCGAAGACATTGGGACGCTTATTTATGCCGATTGACCTTCCAGGGAGCAACCGCAATCATGGCTGAGCCAGCAGAGAGTGCAGACAAACGTCATCATCTTGCATCGATGCTGATGCGTGAGAGCCTGCTCGACAAGGAGGTCCAGCGGTCTACGGACATGCCTGTCTTCCGCATGTTGCCTGACACGCACGTCATCAAGATCGGTGGCCGGTCGATTCTCGACGCAGGACGCAGTGCGACGTTTCCCGTGGTGGAGGCCTTGTCGACGTGTCTCACCACGCACAAGCTCATCATTGGTACCGGGGGAGGCGTCAGAAGTCGGCACGTCTTCTCGATCGGCATCGATCTTGGCATGCCGACTGGGGTGTTGGCTGAACTCGCCGAGGCCGATGCGTTGGGCAACGCCCATATCCTCGGCACCCTGTTGGCGCCCTACGGGGTGGTTGCCATTCCCCCGCACATCTTTGGCCACCTCTTGCCGCTGTTTATCCGTACCGCCCCCGGCGTGATCTTCACGGCGGTCCCGCCGTATGCGCTGTGGGAGCACCCCCCGGCGGTAGGACGCATCCCCCCGCATGGCAGCGACGCTGGCACGTTTCTCCTGGCGGAATGTTTTGGCAGTAAGAGCCTGACGTTGGTGAAGGACGTGGACGGGCTGTACGACCAGGATCCGAAACACTTCCCCACGGCCAACTTTATCCCACAGATCACCGCCACCGAGCTCAGGAGGCGCGAGCTCGAGACGCTACCGTTCGAACGCATTCTGCTCGATTTGCTCGACCATGCCCGGCTGCTCAAGCAATTCCAGATCATCAACGGGCGGAAACCGGAGCGCATCCGCCGTGCCCTCGCCGGGGAGCACGTCGGGACCATCGTCTATGCCGATTGAGGTCTTTTGCTCTCTGTCCCACAAGGCCCCAGGCGTACGTCTGTACCTAACAGTGCCTCCTATACACAAAGGAAGATTTGGTATGACTGAGGACAAGCTGTGGTCTCTGTGCATCAGCCGCTATCTAAGATGCGACATGTCCCCCAGAAATGACTGGGAGCGCGCAGGCCTGGTCAGGCGCGTCTATCGTATCGCGCTCCTGCTAACGATGGCCCTTAGTGTTACGGTGCTGGCACAGGCTCAGCAAGGCGGCCCGCCCTTCACCGAACCCCCACGACTGTGCCCGAAAGATAACCCGAATAATCCGCACAATCGTGTTCTCGACGTCACCCTCGAAACCAAGCTCGTCGATTACACGCGCGCCGATGGCGTGAAGATGCAGGTGCGGGCCTATAATATCCCCGACAGCAGCGGCTGGCAGTATTGCGATGGGAAGCAGCGACCGATCCAGAACCCCCTGATCCCTGGTCCAACCTTCCAGTTGCGGAAAGGGACGTCAGGCAAGACCAATGGGGATAAATTCAAGATGACGCTCGTCAACAAACTACCCGTCGACGGCGTAGGTCATGAGTGCAACCCCATTCGCGATTTCAGTACCACGGTTAACGTGCAGCCGAATGAAGAGTGCAACGCGGACAAGTTTCCGCTGGTGCCGATGACCATGCCGGCCTGCTTCCATGGCGACAACGTCACGAACTTTCACTTCCACGGTTTCCATGTCTCGCCACAACCACATCAGGATTTCGTGCTGCTCAACCTGTATCCTGAAGGCACGCTACACGTCACTCCTGATGACTACAATGCGGTCGGTAGCTACCAGTATAATCTCGATCCGCTCCCCTACAGCCAGGCCGAGGGCACCCACTGGTACCACCCCCATAAGCACGGCTCGACAGCACTACAGGTGCTCAACGGCATGGCAGGGGTCTTTGTGCTTACAGGCCCCTTCGACGACTGGCTAAACAGTCAGTACGGCGGCGACCTCGAAGACAAAGTGCTCGTCGTCCAGCAGATCTTCCAGGAGATCAACTTCTTTAGTAGAATCCCTCCTACCTCTGGATCACAATTCGTCAAGGACTGTCCGTTGGGCTCCTCGACGTGTACCTGTAAGGTGACTAACACCTTTCCTTTCGGCAACCCACCCCCAACAGGGCAACCGACCCTGGTCAACGGACAGATTAACCCCACGATCACCATGCGGCCAGGGGAAATACAGCGGTGGCGGATCGTCAATTCCATGGTGCAGCTCGGTGGGTTACTCAATATCGGCTTCGCCGCCGGGTTTGAGATCAAGCAGATCGCACAGGATGGTGTCCAGTTCTCGCCGGAGAACTATGCAAAGCAGCCACTACTCGGGGTGGCCTGGTTCGTTCCCGGTCAACCACCACAGATGCTGACGAATGCCAACCTGGCGCCAGGGAATCGCGTGGATTATCTGGTCAAAGCGCCCATGGTCACCACCCAGACCTGTTATACAAATCTCCAGAGCACCGTCGGCAATGTCAATGTGGGAGGTCGCCGGCAACTTGCGGCCCCACCCCCGACGCCAAACGCACTGCTCACCGTGTGTGTCGATCCCAGTCTGGGACCGAAGCCGATGGAGTTTCCAACCCCATGGTTCCCCATGCCCCCCTTCCTGGCGGATATTCCTGCCCCGTCTACCCATACAACGGTAGCGTTCAGCATGACGGGGCCAGACGCGAACAACATCACTGGTAACCCGAACAATAACTTTTTTATCGATGGTGTACAGTACTGCCCTCATTGTGCTAACCACACACTGACCCTGAACACCGCCGAAGAGTGGACCATTACCAATGCCTCGAGTCCGCAACACCCATTCCACCTGCACGTCAACCCCCATCAGTTAGTCGAGACGGGGTTCATGATCCAAAGTACGCCAAACGGTCCATACGATACATCCGTCCCGGTCCTGGCGTACACCCCGCCGGTGTGGGAGGATACCATTGCGTTAATAAAACAGGGGAACTGTTGGGACCTGCCCTCTGGTCCGCTCTCCAGCCATAGCGATGCACAGCAGAAGTGTCCAGAGGTCTGTGCCAGCGCGAATAAGCATAAGCAATTGACCTGGAAAGGTAACTGGGTAACGACCAAAAACGGTGAAATGTCGGTCTGTGGGTGCTGTGCTCCGACTGACAGCCCTGGTTATACCAAGATCCGAGTATTGCCCACCGACTTCACCGGTGAGACCGTGCTGCACTGCCACATCCTCGGCCATGAGGATCGCGGCATGATGCAGAACGTACAGATGGTCTGTCCTACACCACATCAGACCTTCTTTGGGAAGCCGCGTGCCGGACAACCTGAGTGCGTGCCGGACAACTACCTGCCTGCCGCCAAACAGTGTCCCGCGAGCTATCCAACGGGTGACAAGTGTGCCCTATAACAACACGTGGGGCAGAACGCCGGCGGGAAGTCGCGTCTTAGACGCATCAACATGTCGGTGAGCGTCGTGAGCTCTCCATCCAGGCGGGTGGAGCCCATCGACCACGATGCGAGGTCCACATATGGGTCGACTACGAGCCTTATTTGATATGCAAGCTGACACCTATGACCAGCGTGTTGGCTTGCCAGAGCAGAACTGTCAAGCGATTGCGCGTGCCGTACTGACGCTTGCCAACCCCCAGCGGCACGATCTCCTTCTAGAGATTGGCGCTGGTACTGGCACGATTGGCACATGGTTCGCTCGGCAGCCACTACGCTACGTTGGCCTCGATGTGTCACGTCGTATGCTCGCGGCCTTTCGCCATCGTCTCTCTGGCCACAGCAGCACGCTGCTCCTGCTGCACGCCGACGGGAATGCGCCATGGCCGTTCATGGATGGCACCGTGCGGGTTATCTTCAGTGCACGCGCGCTCCACTTACTCGACCTGGCACACGTCGTGTATGAGAGCGTGCGGGTCGCACGGCCCGATGGCGCTGTCGTCATTATAGGCCGGGTGCAACGTCAGGACGACAGTGTGGCAGCCGTGATGCAGCGGGAGATGCAGCGTTTACTGCATCAACACGGCGTGCATGGGCGTGCAGGAGGGCAGTATCAGCGCCACCTCCTTGCCGCGTATGGCCAGCAGGGCGCCACGGTACTCGCACCGGTGGTGGTGGCGCGGTGGGCAGTAACATGGACACCATGGCAGTCAATCGAAGCCTGGCGCACGAAGCCTGGACTGGGGGGTCTTGATCTACCAGCCAGCGAGAAGGATACAATTCTCCAGATGCTCTGCCGCTGGGCTACACGAACCTTCGGCGACTTGCATCGCGAGGTCCTATCCGAAGAAGCCTATGTTTTGCAGGGCGTCCGTCTACAACCTGTGGAGCAGATCACATGAATGACTCCGTCGGCATGTGGCAGCGGACTATGCTAGTGCTGCTTGGCAGAAGTATGGTTGTGTCGCAAATTTTGCTCAGGAGGTGCTGAAGGGGCAGCTGCCCCTGTCGAGGAGGGGACTACGTGGCCAGGGCGTAGAACTGTTCGGCCACAGTGAGGCCCTGCTTGACCCCGTCTTCGAGCTGCTGTGTTCGCAGCATGTGCATCAGTGCGATGCCAACCAGAGTGGGCGGCGCCACATCAAACGATTTGAACCCTACCATGGGACGGGTGATCCGCGTCACGCCGCGATGATCCTGTGCGACAATGTTGTTGAGAGACTTGCTCTTGCGGATGGCGCTCGCGGTGCCGGGCGCGGCCTTGGAGCTCTTGATGGCCGCTTCATGGGCCGCACGCCCGTCGATGGTGCTCTGCGCCGGCACGTCGTGCCGGCGGATCGCTTTTTTGAGCAAGCGTCGCGCGGCCTCCTCGTCCCGCGGCGCAGTGCGCAGAAAGTCCATGGTCTGGTCAGTCTTCTCCAGCGCGCGATAGAGGTAGTCCCACTGGCCTTTGCCCTTGATAGAGGTCGCGTCCCTCCGCCAGCTCACCCACACCGGGCGCTTGCGCCGATGCCACACCGCTTCTAGCTGGGCACTGTCTTGCACGACCCCGCGCTGGAGAGTCGCGTGGTCGATCGGCACCCCGCGCTCCTCCAGCAGGGCTTCGACATGCCGGTAGCTCAAGGGATACGCCACGTACCACCGCACCCCCATCAGAATAATATTCTGCGGAAAATGGCACATTCCCTCGAATTACGTGGTAAGTACTCGACCATAAGTTTTCTGGCATAAAAACTCTTGTACTCCGTGAAAATATTAGGGCTGAGTACCAGAGAACTTATGCACAGGTACTTAGTATATCTCAGCCGCTCATCGAAAGCCGCCTGAGGTGAGGATTTGCAGGTTGAGCATCCGGTCTTGCGTCGGTAAACGCCCGTCTTCCACTTCCACCCCACATTGCCCTGCATTTTTGGCTCGACGTTGATAGGGGATCAGGTCTAGAGATGCGCCAATCCCGTGAGAAACGCCGCTTGACTCCCACCGGGATGATGGAAGCTCTTCATGGCGAATAGTTTCCGGTCAATGGCATTGTGAACTTGATCCAGGAGTGTGCTGCTTGCCGGCATCTGCGGGTCTGCGAGCACTGCATACCAGCCCACTTTCTTGTCCTGAAACCAAGTCCGGACGCGCTCCCCGGGGTCCGCTGTGGAACTGCGAGCGCAATCCCTTGCGCACCGTAGCCGACAGACCCATCAGCTTGCTCGGCAGTTTGTTGAGCGCGTGGCGCAGGCAAAAGCCCAGGCGAGCCCCTGGGAACAGCGTCCGCATACTGCTGGTGGTGCTGTCAAAGCCATCGGTGAGGGCGCCCTGCACCTGGTACGACGGCTCAACCTAAAGGGCCGCACGTTGAAAGTCGCCATAGGACTCGGTAAAAGCGGCGGCGCTCTTGGACGCACTGTAACCCGGATGCCAGATCACCCGGCCGCTGACGATGGTAGGCAGATACACCTTGCCCGTGAGACAGCGGCTATGTTTTTCATCGGCCAGGATATACCTTGGTAGAGGTAGCTCACACCGCGTCAACACGGCCACCAGGCTCTGCTGACCCAGGGCACAGACCAGGCGATAGAGCGCCATGGGCGAGAGGTTGCAGATCACTGCACACCATTCTAGACTGAGCCCGCCGTGGGTGGCCACCAAGGCGTCGCGCGCCACCTCCGGTCGTAGCTTGCGGTAACGCAAGACAAAATGCGGTAGGACCGTGAACACCGCTTTGCACGTCGTGCACTGGACACGCCAGATGGTGACCCTACCCAGACGGACGCGCACATAAGGCGAGTGGCGCGTCAGGCACCCTCCCCCGCGACACGTCGCCTTATGTTTGAGCTGAAAGCCCAGGGAGAGCAGAAAGGCGAGGACACACTCGACAAAGGCCTTGCCATCACCAAGCAGCTGACAGTAGGTGGCTTCGTTTTGGAAATCGATGGTGATCGTCCGATTTTCGCGGGTCTGGCGGGCTTGTTTTTGCATGGGTCACCCTTACGTCATTGGGTCTGTACCGTGGATGACCTAACTTGGGGGTAACCCCTAACAATTTCAAGAGTATGGCGTAGGATGAAGGCCTGCCACCACTCAATTCGGTGGAATGTGGGCGAAACTACTGAAACGACGTATCTCAAGACGCGGCTCACAAGGATGAGATGTCATGAGGGGAGCAGGAGCATGAAGACGCAGAGCATCGTGTACCAGGACGGCAATGTGACCCTGCGGGGGTTTGTGGCGTTTGACGACGAGAGCTCCCACAAGCGCCCGGGCGTGCTGGTGATGCCCGAGGCCTTCAGGCTGGGTGCCCACGCCACGCAACGCGCCGAGCGGCTGGCGTCGCTGCGAAGATCCTGGTGTACACCGGCGCCGACGATCCGTTTGTCCCAGTGGCGCAAGTCAACGCCCTGGCGGAGGAGATGACCAAAGCACAGGCGGACTGGCAGATCATGAGCTATGGCGGCACGGTGCACAGCTTCACCAATCCGGACACCGACCGCGTGGGCGTGCCGGGCATAGCCTACAACACGCTGGCGGACGAGCGGTCGTGGAAGGCGATGGCAGCGTTCTTCAAGGAAATTTTCGGCAGGGCGTAACCCCTCCAGCGGATGTTCCTGCTTGACGGCTCGTAAATCTTGGTCCATGCCAGTGTGAGCCATGCAGCAACAGCACGGAAAAACGCGGTACTATTTTTGATGACTCTCTAGTCATTCCATGATACCATAAGTTCTCACAACCGTGTGAAGCCCGAGAAGAGAGTCTTTGTGACGCTGTGAGGACGGCACGGATGGTGTACTCTCGTCCCATGCCATCTCTATGGACCACCGGCTTGGAGCCTGCCCATGGCGTTGTACAGGCCCCTGCCAGTCCTGTGGTACAACGTCATGCCCTCATGGCTCCCGAGCGAGCATCCTCCAAGTGGTGCACGGTCTACCGACCTCAACGCCAGACGGCTCGGGCCCTATGCCGCACGCTGTTGTCATCCCGCTGCGGGTGTCGCGGGCGCCACTGCTGTCCCACAGGTCAGGGCTTGCAGGGGACGGCAAGGACCGTCTTGCACACGGCAAGGCGACGTTGGTATTGGACAAAAACTGAGGAGGGTGACGTATGCCTGGTTACAGGATCATCTCATCGGATAACCATATATTCGAACCAGCGGACCTGTGGACGACCAGAACCGAGCCCAAGTTCGGGGACCGCGCCCCACGCATTGTCCGCGAGGCGGATGGCGACTGGTGGTACTGCGATCACCACCGGGTGATCGGCATGGGAGCCGGTGCCCAGACGGGCATGCGGTTTGGGCAGTCGGATCAGCTCAGGCGGACCACGACCTTTGACCACGTCCGGCCCGGCGGCTACATCCCTGAAGCGCACGTCAAAGACATGGATACCGATGGGGTGGATGTGAGTATCGTCTATCCTACCGTGGGCCTTTTGCTGTACAGCGTGCCAGATAGCGCCCTGCTGACGGCCATCTTCCGGACCTACAACGACTGGCTGGCCGAGTTCTGCAACGCCTGCCCGGATCGGCTCAAGGGCATCGCCATGCTCAACGTCGACGACGTGCCGTCAGCGGTCAAGGAACTGGAGCGCTGCGCGAAGATGGGGCTCATAGGAGGCCTGATCACCGTCTATCCCCCTGAAGGGAGAGGGTACAATTTGCCCGAGTACGAACCCCTGTGGTCCGCGGCCGAGGACTTGGAGATACCCCTCGGCCTCCACATCGCCACCAATCGGCCAAGCGTCGGCCAGGAATTTGGCGTCGGGGAGCAGGCCGATCGCGTGAGTTCAGCTTTCCTCGCCAACGCGGACCACTGGATCCGCATGTCCCTGGCCCACATGGTCTTCAGCGTCGTATTTGAGCGCCATCCGACACTGCAGATTGGGTCGGTGGAGATGGAGCTGTCCTGGATCCCCCATTTCCTATACCGCATCGATTACACGTACACGCAAAGAGTCCAGCAGGACCGCTACCGGTTTAAGGAGGCCATGCTGCCCAGCGACTATATCCACCGCAACGTGTTCTACGGCTTCCAGGAAGATGGCCTGGGGATCAAGCTGCGGGACATCATCGGCGTGGACAATCTCTTGTGGGGCTCCGATTATCCCCATGTCGAATCCACCTTCCCACGGACGCAGCAGATCCTGGGGGAGATTCTGGCGGAGTGCACGGAGGAGGAGAAGGTCAAGATCGCCGGCGGGAATGCCGCCCGGATCTACCATTTGCAGTAGGCGCCAGAGGCCCTGGGCAGGGCCCTGCGGCTGATCGCGGTGGGTGTTCCGGCATGGGAGTACCCACCGCTGTTGGTGTGCCATACACCTAGAGACGGCTGTCAACCTGGAGCGGTGCATAGCCTGCTCGCTGTGCTGCGCACAGTTCGATGCCTGAGTCTTTTCTTGGTTTATTGCCACTCCGAGTTACACCAACTTGGCGCGCTGGCTCTGTAGATGGGGTAGGAGCCATGCCGACCCTCCCCAGGGGTAGCCTTTCCGAGATTGGGCCACCCTGCTGTTTGGCCTTCTGCAGAAGGATCTTTGGCATTGTTCTACCTACTATATGCCCCTGTGACGAGTCCTCCTGTGTGATGCAATCCATTGTCATAGCAATCGCTTCCAACGAGCATCCCATGGCGGTATGCCATCGCAAGGAGGCGAAAACATGACAGCCGTGTGGGCACCGTGTCACGAGGACCTGTTGAGGGCTTGTGTCGTTTCTCCTCACGTGTTCACACACCTGGTTGACCACCTGTGGGATGTCGTTGCGCCCGATCAACACTGTCTGGAAACGAGGCGAGTTAGCGCCATGCCCACCGCTACCTGGCGGGCTTGTTGTCTCACTCGGAGGTGTTCCACAGGGTGAGTGGAGGGTACAGGACAACCGCAAAAGGAGAGGTAGCCCATGTCTCGCTTTGTTCCCGTGGCCAAGGTTTCCGAGCTATCCCCAGGCCAGATGAAGATGGTCGTCGCCGACCGGGAGCGGTTGCTGCTGGTCAACATGGCAGGGACCTTCTACGCCATCAGCGATGCGTGCGGGCATGACTGGGCCCCCCTCTCCAGGGGGAAGCTCGAAGACCATGTCGTAGTATGTCCACGGCACTTCGCCAGGTACGATGTGCGCACCGGCCAACTCCTCAGCGGGCCATTGGCGGACGATGTGCCCGTCTACGAGGTGCGGATCGAAGAGGACACGGTCTATGTAAAGCTATGACAGGGCATGTGTAACGACCAACCACTCCTCGGGCCCCGTACGTTTACGTTCCAGGCGAGTCTGGACACGGCGTTTGACCGTCTCAATCGCCACTGGACCTTTCTCACCGTCTCGCACCGTCAAATGTGTCCACCCCTCGGCGGTGAGTGATTTTCGCCACACCGTCACCGATTGCCACCGTGCCTTGGGCCGACGACCACGTCCTTGATACGCGGGCGATGGCGTCTCCAGGTCCCGGATCGTGGTGGTGCAGGGCACGCCCAGCACATAGCGCTCACCGCGCTCTCGCAGCTCGTAGCGAAACCGCGAGTGGCGACCCAACTCATCATCGCCGGTGACCCAGCCATGCGGCGTCTGATCCCCCCATGCGCCGAGCATTTCCAAACACTGCGCGGGGCGGGTGTGATACCACACCTCCGACGGCACGTGGCAGTCCTCGCGTCGTTGTGTGTCTCGTGCCCTCTCCTCAGGCAGGGACAAGCGGAAGTCGAGCAAGGCATGCTCTTGACCCGAGACGTATCCCATGAAAACGCCCACCCGGCAGTTGTCGACCTTGCCCCGGTGGCTGCACCACTGACGTTTCACCCCCACCGAATGCGTGCCCCGCTTGGGGAAACTGCTGGGATCGAAGGCAATGATCCCATCGGGTTCGCCCAACCGCTCGATCACGTGTCCGACTAACACCTTGACTAACGGCCGGTGGTCCCATGGCGCGGTGCCAATGAAATCTGGCATGACCTGCCGCTCGACATTGACGACGGCGTTGCTCATGCCAGCAGTTGGCTGATGTTCACACCGACTGAGCTGCTGAAACAATATGTGAAAGAGGCCTTTGCGCGCGAAGATGTCCCTGCCTCTGATCTTCGCATCAAAACCTGGCACGACTATCGACGTAAGCTCGCCAGGAACGCCTTTGGTGTTCTCCGAACAGCGTCAGGTGGCGGGACCTTCGTGCTGAAGGACGCGATGCAAAGCTTGAATGCCGAGGCGGTAGATCGCTCCATTCAGTGGTTTTCCGATTTCGACGTGTGGCAGCGCACCACATTCGTGGAGGAATTGCGTAAGGCGGTACAGTTGCTCAGCGAGGGGCAAGCCCTGGCAATGCAGGGGCTTGGTCGACGCCTGGCCTCCATCCTTGAGCGGGCGGTCGAGAACTCCCTGCCATCTACGTTCGGAGCGCTTGCCGCAGAAGTTACCACTGTGCAGGCCCTTGTGTCCAGCTTGAAGGAAGCCACCGATGCAAGCATCAAGCGCGTACTTAATCTCCAGCTCAACCGGAACAGAGAGTTTCTAGACGCACTTGCACGCTTCATTGATGGACTGCAGCAAGGCCAGGCGGCGGAAGTCGAAGAGCAAGATGGGTTTTGTCGCAATTTTTATTTGAGGCGCTTTGAGGTATCATCTTCCTCTCTGAGCAACCGTGCATCAGGAGGGAGAGCGACGATGGCGATCAATTGCAAAGG
>Ga0137361_10002132_pt1 | contig 12518 bp, 7 predicted proteins | sample Mad1_80_16metaG_FD_104923 | JGI IMG/M metagenome (GOLD analysis project Ga0137361, IMG submission 104923) | Vadose zone soil microbial communities from Angelo Coast Range Reserve, California, USA - Mad1_80_16 metaG | ecosystem: Environmental > Terrestrial > Soil > Vadose zone | place: USA... | reverse complement strand
CAATTGCGTTTCTTCGAACTGGGATTACCTAACCCCCAGCACTTCAATCAGGCAGTGATGCTTGAAGTGGACCATCGTCCGGAGTTGAGCTTACTCGAAGGCGTCATCAACAAGCTGGTTGAGCATCACGATGCCTTGCGTTTGCGCTTCAGTGAAAGTGGAGCCGGGTGGCGGCAGGCTTACGCTGAGGCTGAACCGCAGCAACTGGTTTCGGCTATCGACCTTTCACGTCTCTCCAGCGACGAACAGCAAAGGCAACTCGAAATCCATGCGACAGCCGCACAGGCGAGTCTCAATATCACCACAGGGCCGTTGCTGCGAGTGGTGCTCTTCGATTTGGGAAATCAGAGTCCGGTCCGGTTGCTGATTGCAATTCATCATCTAGCCATCGATGGGGTCTCCTGGAGGATCCTGATGGAAGATTTGCAGACGGAGTATGAGCGAGCGCGGCGCGGTGAGGACATAGAGTTACCTGGCAGGACGAATTCCTTCAAACGTTGGTCAGAGAGTTTGCGACAGTACGCCTCATCAGCAGAGTTGGAGTTGGAAGCAAGTTACTGGCTCGATGAACGCCGGCGACACGTCCAGCGACTGCCGGTAGATTACGCACGAGGCGAGAACACGGTGGCGTCGGCAAACAGCATCGTGGTGGAGTTGAGCGCTGAAGATACACACACGCTGTTGCAGGAAGTCCCAAAGGCGTATCGCACACAGATCCAGGAAGTCCTGGCTACCGCAGTGGCGTTGGCGCTGAGAGAGTGGACCGGAGCAGACAAGCTGCTCCTGGAGATGGAAGGGCACGGGCGCGAGGAGGTAGTTGCCGGAGTAGATGTGTCACGGACCGTGGGCTGGTTCACAAGTGTCTATCCTGTATTGCTGGAGTTGGAAGGCGATGAGATCTCGACCGCGCTGAAGAGTATCAAGGAGCAGTTGAGAGGAGTGCCGCAGCGAGGGATTGGATATGGCATCTGGAAATATCTGCGGGCCGGGGAGACGGAGCGAGCGCAACTGGGAGAGATGGCGCCGGCGGAGGTGAGCTTCAACTATCTGGGCCAGTTTGACCAGGTATTGAGTAGTGGAGAGTTCAGAGCCGCAGCAGAGCCAACCGGAGCGGTGCAGGACGAGCGAGGCAGACGAGAACATCTTATTGCGATCAATGGAATGGTGGCAGACCGGCAGTTGCGGATGAGCTGGGACTACAGCGAGGCGGTGCATCGCCGCGAGACGATCGAGCGAGTGGCGGCGCAGTTCGCGGACGTGTTGCGAGAGCTGATTGCGCACTGTCAGAACGAAGACGCAGAAGGCCATACGCCATCCGACTTCCCGCTGGCACAGTTGGATCAACAAACCCTGGACACGTTAGTGACAAGCTTCGAAGCTTTTTAGCAAGCGATCGAAGCGTAATGAAGGGGGGATATATGATTGGTGATACTCAAACACCTGACCTCAAGCTACCGGGCTCGGTTACCCGAAGAGTCGTTACGCTGTCAGAAGAAAGGCTCGTGCAACGCCAGTACCTGCGTTCCGGTGAATTCCTGCCGCTTGTCATAACGCCTGCTGTCAGTAGCGTGAATCTCATCGCGTGGGCTCGAGTCAACACGCATGTAATCAATAAGGAGTTGAGGCGGCACGGCGCAATCTTGTTCCGAGGATTCATGGCCGGCGGTCAGGAAGACTTCGAGCGTTTTCTCGAAGCCGTCTCGCTCAAACGAATGCACTATCTGGAGGGCGCTACCCCGCGTACGGATTTGGGCAACCAAATCTACACTTCCACAGAATTTCCTCCCGAGCATTCAATTGCTTTGCACAACGAGTTGTCCTATTCGCAGGCATGGCCGATGAAAATCAGTTTCTTCTGCGTTACGCCGCCTGAAGAGGGTGGAGAAACTCCAATTGCGGACATGAGAAAAGTTCTAAAGCGTATTGATCCGAAAATCAGCCAGAAGTTCATCGAAAGGGGATGGATGCTGGTCCGAAATTACGGCGACGGCTTGAGTCTGTCGTGGCAGTCAGTGTTTCGCACCACCGATAAAGCGGAGCTTGAACGTTACTGCTCGGAGTCGCACGTGCTTCTGGAATGGAAAGATGAGCAGCGGATCCGAACGCGCCACATTCGACCCGCGACGGCAGTGCATCCTGAAACGGGCGATGCGGTTTGGTTCAACCACATAGCTTTCTGGCACATCTCTAGTCTCGATCCAAAGACGCGCCAGATGTTGGTCAGAGACTTTAAAGAAGACGGAGTTCCATACAACACCTATTATGGTGATGGATCTCCAATCGAAGACTCGGTCGTCGAAGAGCTCCGCAAAGCCTATGATAGCGAGACGATTCAGTTTAAGTGGCAAAAGGGCGACCTTTTGTTTATGGACAACATGTTTGTCTCACATGGGCGAAGCCCCTACGCCGGGCCGCGTAGAATAATCGTCGGCATGGGGGATCCTTTTACTCGAACGGATCTCAACTGAAGGTTGCTTTTCTGATCAGCCGCAGCGGCACGCGCAAAACGACTTTTAAGCCAAGTCGGCTAAGAACGGCATTTGAGGCAAAGCCAGTAACAACGGCATTTCCTATTAACAAACAAACCGGCGGCGCGCAGCGCTCGCCATGCAGACGTCTCTGAACTAAACGCGAGGGGCTGGTCCAGCCATTTTGGAGGTGGAAGATGATAGAGCAATTTAGACGTAATTTGCGGCATGCGCTTAGGGTGTCTTACAAGCACCCCGGATTTACCTTGATCGTGGTGCTGACGCTGGCCCTGGGCATCGGCGCGAACACTACGATGTTCAGCCTCGTCGAAGCTGTGATATTGAGACCGTTGCCTTACGCGAACGCTGACCAGATCGTCTACATCTGGGAGCGGAGCCCAACTGATGCCCAGAAAGATCGTCCCGTCTCGGCGCCGAATTTCAACGATTGGCGCGCCCAGACTAGTGTCTTTGAAAAGATGGCGGCGATGGATCTGAATGACGTCAATTTTTCCGATGGGCAGTCGCCGGAACGACTTGGCCTGTCAACGGTTTCGGCGGATCTCTTTCCACTGATGGGTGTGCAACCTGCGCTGGGCACTGTCTTTCAATCTAATGGGGAAGAGGCCGGTGACCAGCACGTAGTGCTCCTGAGCAACGGTCTATGGAAACGCAAATTCGGCGGTTCTCCAGGTGTCATCGGACAGACCCTGCGATTGGATGGCGTGAGCTATACCGTGATCGGCGTTATGCCGCAGGGCTTCGCTTTTCCTGCTGGGGCCGATCTGTGGAGCCCGCTTGTCTTTGGGACAGCAGCACGCCCGGAAGAGAGAGGCGCGCATGGTTTTTGGGCAGTAGCACGCCTCAAGCCGAACGTCTCACTTGAACAAGCACGATCGGAAATGAACATCATCGCGACCCGGCTCGCGGAGAATTATCCCGCCACCAACGCCGGCTGGACCACGAACCTCACACCCTTGCGGCGGCAGCTCCTGGGAGATTCCCGGCTGGCAGTGTTAGCGCTCTTCGGCGCGGTCGGTTTTGTGCTGCTCATCGCTTGTCTTAACGTAGGGAATCTACTCTTTGCCAGAGCTGTCTCGCGGCGCAAGGAGATCTCCATTCGCAGTGCCTTGGGCGCTGGCCGCAAGCGTCTTTTGGAGCAATTTCTGACCGAAAGTCTGTTGCTGACTTGTGCGGCGGGAATCATCGGCTCTCTCCTCGCATGGTGGGCCACGAAGCTCGCGGTAATGCTATTGCCAACCGCAGTCGAGGGGATCAGCGGAGGCGCGATCGGTGTCAGTACCATGGGAATGCTCTTTACGCTGGCAATTTCCGTGGTCACGGGAGTGGCCTTTGGGACTATTACAGTACTGACATCGTCGCAGGTCAAACTCAGCCAGGCTTTGCAAGATAGTGCTCGCGGCATGAGCGAGGGCCGCAAGCTACGAGGGTTCCGAAGTTTTCTGACGGCGGCTCAGGTAGCGCTTTCGCTGGTACTGTTGGTTGGGGCCGGTTTACTGCTCAAGAGCTTTGCGCGTTTACAAAACGAGAAAATCGGCTTCCAGGCAGCGGACGTTCTGACAATGAAGCTCTCGCTTGCTAGCAGCCGTTACCAGGAAGCTCCCGCTCGGGCTGCGACGTTCGAAAAACTGCTGGAACAGGTCAGTGGCGTGCCCGGCGTCAAGTCGGCGGCAGTCGTCTCCAAACTGCCGCTCGAGGCAGGCACTGCGGGACTCAATACGTTTGAGATAGAGGGTCAGTCAAACACTGGAATCCAGCGCGACATGCCAGTAGCGTTCGAGCGTGCTGCCAGCAGGAGTTATTTTGAAACCATGGGGATTCCTCTCGTCCGCGGACGCACCTTTACCCAACGGGACAATATTGACGCGCCGCTGGTCGCGATCGTTGACGAAAGCGCCGTCCAGCGCTATTGGCCCAGCGAGGATGCCATCGGCAAACGCCTTTACTACACCCGCCGAGGCAAACGGCTCTCCCTGGAGATCGTCGGGGTTGTCGGTTCGGTCAAGCACAATTACCTGGATACGAAGATGGCCCCCACGATTTATCGCCCGGTGGGTCAGAACCCCTCGGCCAACATGTTGTTACTCGTGCGAACTAGTGTGGAACCAAGAAGCCTTACAGCAACAATTGCGCGCGCGGTACGCTCGGTGGATCCTGACCTGCCAGTGGCCAGTGTGCGAACGATGGACGATATCGCCTCTGAAACTGCGTGGCGCCTTAGATTCGTAATGTCGCTGCTTAGCGCTTTTGCTCTGATGGCAGTGGGCCTGGCCGCGCTCGGCGTCTACGGAGTGCTCAACTACAACGTGACCCAAAGAATGCGCGAAATGGCGATTCGTATGTCACTTGGTGCGACACCGGCAAGTATTTTTCGCATCATCATCAGTAGGAGTCTGTTCCTCGTGGTGACCGGCCTGGCAGCCGGGACGGCAATAGCTCTATGGCTTAGCCGTTTTCTGGCGAGCTTTCTTTACGGTGTCACCTCTGTTGACTTATCTATCTACCTGAGTGTTGCCCTTGTCATGACCGCCGTTGGATTACTGGCCGCGCTTTTTCCCGCTCGCCGGGCAACGAAGATTGATCCGGGACTCGTGCTGCGCCCTGAGTGATTCGCAAACCTCGGCCACCTCACCTCATTTTTGACCGTAACGTCGGAGGAAGAATCATGACAATCATAGATAGCGCTGAAGTGTCAGCATTGACTTTGGGAAGCAAGCTGCCATTGCTGGTCCATGCAGCTAAGCCGTACATGACATTAGCCGAATGGATTAGACACAACAGAGATGCAGTCGAGTTTTATCTTTCGCTGCACGGCGGCATCCTGTTCAGAGGGTTCGACCTGGCTGACCCGAAGGCTTTCGAGCGCGTTGTAGACAGCGTTTCCAATGAAGCGCTTGACTACGTCTATCGTTCGACACCCCGCACTGCCCTGGGCAATAAGATATTCACAGCTACCGAATATCCGCCGAAGCAGAAGATACCTCTGCATAACGAAAGCGCATATCAACGCGATTGGCCCATGCGGCTGCTCTTCTACTGTGTCCAGCCGGCCGCACAGGGAGGGGAGACTGTGATCGCGGACATGATCAAGGTAACCGCCCGGATCGATCCTAAAATCCGTGAAGCGTTCGTTGCGAAGAGCGTCATGTATGTGCGGAACTATGGTAGCGGTCTTGACCTGTCCTGGCAGACTGTCTTCCAAACTAAGAACAAAGCTGAAATTGAGCAATACTGCCGCAGCCATGAGATTCCTTTTGAGTGGAAACCGGATAATTGCTTAAGGACAGGGCAAGTTTGTCATGTGATGGCGCGCCATCCCGAGACCGGCGATTACCTGTGGTTCAATCAGGCGCACCTCTTTCACATCTCGAGTCTGGAGCCAAAACCAAGGGCCGCGCTGTTGGCCGTTTTTAGACAAGAAGATCTGCCGCGAAACGCCTACTACGGAGACGGCTCGCCTTTGGAAGAAGAGATGCTGGAACATATTCGCGAGGCGTTTCGTTCCGAAACCATCTCTTTCCCGTGGCAGGCGGGTGACGTCTTGTTAGTTGACAACATGCTGGTCGCGCATGGGCGGAATTCCTTTCAAGGTCCACGCAAGGTCCTGGTCGCGATGACGGATTCGTATTCAACTTACTGCAACAGATTGAAAAGTTCATTTCGTCTGGCTAGCTGACCGGCAACAGGCGAAGCCCAAGGAAGTCCACGAAGCACAAACCTGGAAGGGGACTCAAACAGTGAAAAGCATTTACTTCTTTATGCGCTACTCGCGGCGGTATGTCTTGCTGGCGATGCTCACCGGCATCATCAGCGGACTGAGTAGCACGGGCCTGCTGGCTTTAATTAATGCGGCGTTGAAAAGCAAGGCCCGCTCGGCTTCGACTTTAGTGCTGGTCTTTGTAGGGTTGTGCATAGTGATCGCACTAAGCCGGATTGCTTCGGAACTTCTCCTGTCTCGGATCGCGCAAAAGGCAATGTTTGAGTTACGTATGAATCTATGCAATCAAGTTTTGCAGGTTCCACTGCGTCGCCTGGAAGAGATTGGAGCGCATCGTATTTTGACCACTTTGACCGATGATGTGCCGGCCATCACCAACGCGGTGGCGAGCATTCCCGTGCTGTGCATCAACGCGGCCATAGTTGTCGGCTGTCTCGTCTATCTGGGCTTTCTTTCCTGGTTCGCACTGCCCAGTATGATGATCTTCCTGGTGGTGGGAATTGCGACTTATCAATTTGCCGTGCTGAGGGGCTTGCGTTACTTCAAAGCGGCGCGCGCTGACGGTGATAGTTTGTTTCATCATTTCCAATCCTTGACCGCTGGAATTAAGGAGCTAAAATTGAATCGCCGCCGTCGCGAGGCGTTCACTTCTGAGGTCCTCGAACCGACCGCCGCACGTTTCCAGCGGCACAACCTTTCCGGACAGGCGATCTATACGGTGGCTGCCAGTTGGGGGCAATTACTTTCCTTCGTCGTGATCGGTCTCCTGATTTTCGTGTTGCCCGTATTCATGAATATCTCTGAGCAGGTGCTCACCGGCTACGCGCTTGCCCTGCTCTTTATGACGACGCCTCTACAAGGCATTATGCTTTCGGCGCCCAACCTGGGCCGGGCTAATGTCGCGCTCAACAACATGGAGAAGCTGGGATTACAGCTTTCATCCCATTCAATAGAAGTCGATCAGCGCTCCCTCCTCCCGCCGCGAGCACCCTGGCGCAGCTTTGAATTGATCGATATAAGTCATCAATACAGGCAGGAAGGACAGGAACATAACTTCGTCCTCGGGCCAATAAACCTTCAATTCGCCGCAGGAGAGCTCATTTTCATCACGGGCGGCAACGGCAGCGGCAAAACCACCTTCGCTAAGATTCTGGCCGGCTTGTACGTTCCGGAAACTGGAGAGATAAAACTGGACGGTCAGTCTGTCACAGACCAAAATCGAGTTGATTTTCGCGAACACTTTTCAACCGTGTTCTCTGACTTTCATCTGTTTGACAGTCTTCTTGGCCTCAGCGGGCCGGAACTCGACCACCGAGCGCAGGACTACCTGATCCAACTTCAGCTCAGCCATAAGGTGGAAATCAAGGGAGGGAAACTCTCAACCATTGAGCTTTCCCAGGGGCAGCGCAAACGACTCGCGTTGCTGACGGCATTTCTGGAAGACCGCCCCATCTATCTTTTCGATGAATGGGCCGCTGATCAAGACCCGACGTTCAAGAGATTTTTCTATTACGATCTCCTTCAGGAACTTAAGTCGAGGGGCAAGACGGTCTTCGTCATCAGTCACGACGATAGTTACTATGATTTGGGAGATCGACTCCTGAAGTTCGAAAACGGCAAGCTGCTTTGTGACAGTTACGACCTGGTTGATACCCACCGCGATCGGAAGGCGATCCAGTTCGCCTGATATCGCGCCAACACTAGACCCTTGTTGCTCATGTGATCCTGAACAGTAAACTGCATTCTTTAATGAGAGAGGGTGATGTTATGTCGACAGTTGGTACAGCAGATGTGAAGGCCATGTATTCAAAATATCCCTACCCAAGCCCAATGGTCGGCGGGTCGTTATCCTATGACATCGCTAATTTGTTCCGCATTCTTTGTGTTGGGGACGATTTGAATGGTAAAAAGATCCTTGATGCAGGGTGTGGTACGGCTCAACGGGTACTGGGATTTGCAAAGCGCTACCCGAAGGCGAAGTTTCAGGGAATCGATATGACAACGGCTTCGCTGGACGTCGCGAAGCAATTGGCGCAAAGACACAACGTTCAGAATATCACCTTCAAAGAGAAGGATATTTTGAATCTGAACCTGGGTGAGAAATTCGACTTCATCGTCTCGACAGGCGTCCTTCATCACCTTGCGGATCCACAAAAAGGGGTAAGCAATCTCTGTCAACATCTCGAAAATGATGGCGTGATCTGTCTTTGGTATTATCACCCCTTCGGTGAATCTGACCGTCTGATCGATCGCGAATTGCTTCTAACGATGTGGAATCCTCAGCAGTCAGACCTCCTCAAAGGCCAATGGATGATGGAACGACTCGGCCTTGGTTTGATCCCTGGACAATACGGTGTGACTGCGACACAGAAAGAACGTGACCGGAGTCAATTGTCTATCAACGCAGATGCCTTTATGCATCCCATTGTTAACGCCTACCGCTTCGATGAAGCGATGGCACTGTTTAAGGCCTGCGACGTTCAATGGGTGGCCATCAACGGGGCCAACACCGCTAATACGATGAAGCTAATCGATTTGCAACAAGTCGAAGAAAATGGGCGCGAGTTATGCCTCCTGAATTCCGAACTATTTAAAGTGGAAGCCCTGATTGATCAATACAAATCACTACCGAGGGTGGACCAGCTTAAAGTTATTGAGCTGACAATGAAACCGACGGGTTTCACTATCCTGGCGGGCAGGAACGATTCGTTCAAAAAGTTGGGGAGCCGCATCGCGGGCAATATGATTCGAAGGGAAGATTTGCCCGATCCTTATCCGCGTCTCTTCCGAGTTTAGTTATGATATAGTTCATCATGCCCACGACACGATCAGCTAACAATCTAACTGGCTTGATTGCCCCTCTTTGAGAAAGGCTCACCTGAAATGACAAGCGGCTTTGCTGGTCCTCTATTTACAACTTTATCGCGCATCGTAGCCTGCATCTTGATATTCTCGCCGTCACTATCCCTTCCGGTTAGGTCACAGCCAAAGCCTTTGAAGTCACAGACGGATTTCTCTGAGGTCAGAAAGCTTATTCAGACACAGATGGCGGCGAGGGCAATCCCGTCGCTCTCGGTTGCCGTGGCGCGCCATGGAGAGATTATTTGGGAGGAAGCGTTTGGGTTTGCTGATAAAGAAAAGGGCATCCCTGCAAACCAGGAGACGATGTATTACGTCGCCTCTGTTACCAAAACGTTCACTGCCACCGCGCTCAAGATATTAGAGGAGCGCAAGCAGATAGATTTTGACCGACCAATCAATGATTACATTAGACCGATGGGGGTTACCAGTCCTATCTGGAATCCGAAAGAAGCCACTGTCCAAAGTGTCGCCACACACATGGCCGGACTGACGACTTTCGGGCGGAACTGCTATGCGGATCAGAGCAATTGCCGAATTTCAGCTGAGGAGACAATCAAACGTTACGGCATTCTGTTCTGGCGACCAGGTGATCATTTTGATTATTCGAATCTGGGTTATGGAATTCTCGGAGAGGCTATACGGCAGGTCTCAGGTAAGAGCTATGCCGATTTCCTGCGCGACGAAGTCTTTCTTCCCCTCGGAATGACCCATGCTTCGGTTGGCATCGCGCCACGTTTTGAAAAGTATGCCGCCGTTCGCTATAGCTCGATTAACGGGCGCCGTCCGATTGCGTATTCCGCCTCACCCGCGGCCTCCAGCATTTACTGTAACGCGCACGGTTTGGCGCTTTTTGGTATGTTTCATCTAAGAGCGCACTTGCCCAACCAGAAGGCAATTCTTTCCGATAAGTCCATTGGAATGATGCAGAATTCTACCGTCAGTGCCGGGGGCAGCTCACGTTACGGCCTGGGGTGGTGGGTCCATGAAGACCTGAACGGATATCGCGGTCTGCTTGGGCAAGGTGGAACTGATGATGCGATGGCGTTTCTCCGGTTGATTCCTTCCGAAGAAATAGTGGTCGTAGTGTTGACTAATACAGGTGACGAGTTTCCCCCGAAGCTCGTTGATGAAATCCTTTCGGTACTTCTCCCTCCTTACCGCTTAAGAAGGGCGACTCCCTCCAATACCAGGCAGCAACAATCGAGCCTGGACGCCAAGCCATCTGCGCCATTCGTAGGGAAATGGGTGGGAAACGTGCACACGTATCGCGGAGATCTGCCGCTCACGTTTTCCATCTCCGCCTCGGGCGATGTTCACGCGAAACTCGGATCGGTTTCAGCCGTGCCACTCAACAAATTCGAGTTTTCGGATCGAGGCTTAATTGTACGTCTCAAAGGTAACCTTGGCACTGATGAGGACACCGGACCTGAGCCGTATGATCTTGATTTCGAGTTGTACCTCAAAGGGGACATGCTCTACGGGGCCACCACCACGCGCCCGCGTCCGGGAGCACGCCATGGCGCGAAGTTGAGTTACTGGGTAGAGTTGAGAAAAACACCCTGACCAGATTCCGCCATCGGTGAATCCTTCATTGATACGGCGTTGCGCAAAGAGTCCGGAATAAGTAAAGCCACCTCTTCAATGGGGAACGCGAAAGGGATACACAATTTCTTGACTGTGATCTGAGATGCGGCTAGAACAGCCCGCCTTCTCACAACTCGCCTGCTGTTTGCGCTACGAAGACTCAACATATGTCCGGTGCACCTGCTTCATTGACGCGCTTGGGTGGTTTTTACCCGAACGGTAGTGTCTTTGGCATAACGACCTCGGTAGTTTTGCTTCTTTTAGCTGGTCTCTCGGTTTCAAACTTAACGCCGCCCGCCATCTTATCTAATGTCCCGCTGACGGAATTCTCTTCAACGCGTGCGATGGAACACCTTACTTCAATCAGCGCGCAACAGCATCCGATTGGATCCGGCGCGCACGATAAAGTTCGCGACTACATAGTCGGCCGGTTGGTGAAGATGGGTCTGCAACCGGAAGTGCAAAAGCTTACTGCCGTCAATGCCAACTCGCGCCGTCCCTATCGCGCGGCGATGGTGCAGAACATCGTGGCTAAGCTCCAGGGAACTGAAAATTCGCGAGCGGTCTTATTGGTCGGACACTACGATTCGGTTCCGCTCAGTTTCGGCGCCAGTGATGATGGCGCTGCGGTTGCGGCCTTGCTGGAGACTATACGCACGCTCCTGGCGGCCCCGCGGCTCAAGAACGACGTAATCTTTCTTTTCAGCGATGGAGAAGAAGTTGGTTTACTCGGAGCAAAGGGTTTTGTCGACGAGCATCCCTGGGCGAAAGATATCGGGATGGTACTCAACTTCGAGGCCCGAGGTACCCACGGGCCATCCATCATGTTCCAAACCAGCGACGCAAACGGCTGGCTAGTCCGAGAGTTCGCCAAAAGTGACGACTACCCTGTGGCGAACTCGCTTTCTTCCGATCTTTACAAGCTGCTGCCGAATGACACCGACTTCACTGTTTTTAGAGACGCGGGATTGGTCGGACTCAATTTCGCCTTTATTGAAGGCGCCTCCTCTTACCACTCCAGCCTTGATAATTCCCAGAATCTTGACCAGCGTAGCCTTCAGCATCATGGCCTGCAGGCGCTTGCCCTAACACGCCATTTCGGAAATTTAGACCTGAGGGGCCCGGTCAGAAGTGGCGACGTTGTCTACTTTGATCTGTGGGGGCGCGGCTTGCTTCGTTATTCAATGGCTGCGGCTATCACACTGGCCGCCACGATAACGCTCTTTATCATCGCGGCAATTGTCCTGGGCTATAGACGCAGGTTTTTGAAGTTTTCAGGGTTGGCGCTGGGGATGGCGGCATTGCTATTGAGCGTGATGAGCGCAGCCGGACTTGTATGGCTCGCGTGGCGGATGATCGTTGTGATTCACGGATCGCCAACACCACTCCCTTATCAAGACACGTCTGTCAATCGCCTCTACCTCGCGGGGTTTGTTGCGCTAAGCATAGCCTCAGCCTCAGCTATCTACGCCTGGTTTAGAAAAAAGATCAGCATTGATGAATTAGCCCTCGGCTCGCTACTGTGGTTTTGGGCTTTGATGATCATGTTAATCGTGTATCTGCCTGGTGGCAGCTATTTAGTGACGTGGCCGCTCTTGTTCGGTCTGGCGGGCTGGATTTATCGATTCACCCAAACGCGGCGGGAGCTTAGCCGACTCGAACTCAGCTTGATCTTTTTTCCCAGCGCTGCTGCCGGAATCCTCCTGCTCGTTCCCCTCATCTTTCAACTCTTCGTTGCGTTCGGAATGCATCTGGTTTACGGGGTGGTGGCCCTGGCAGCCCTTTTGCTCGGGCTGTTGGCTGCACAGTTTGACCTCGTAACCGGCGCTCGCAAATGGCTGTTGCCAGGTATCTCGGCCGCTGTT
>Ga0137361_10002130_pt1 | contig 12528 bp, 6 predicted proteins | sample Mad1_80_16metaG_FD_104923 | JGI IMG/M metagenome (GOLD analysis project Ga0137361, IMG submission 104923) | Vadose zone soil microbial communities from Angelo Coast Range Reserve, California, USA - Mad1_80_16 metaG | ecosystem: Environmental > Terrestrial > Soil > Vadose zone | place: USA... | reverse complement strand
GCCTGCTCGGCGATGTCGGTGAACGTTCCGTCCCGGTTGTTGCGATAGAGCCGGTTCTTGCCCAGGGTCGTGACGTAGAGGTCCGGGGCGCCGTCCCCGTCCACGTCGGCCACGCACGCCCCCATCCCCCAGCCCGGGTGCGCCACCCCGGCGGCCTCGGCCACGTCCACGAACTTTCCGTTGCCCAGGTTCCTGTAGAGCGCGCTCCTCGCGGCCCGGGGATCGCGGGCCGTCTCCACCGTGAGGGAATCGACTAAGTAGACGTCGAGCAGGCCGTCGCCGTCGAAATCGAGGAGGGCGACCCCCCCGCTCATCGATTCCACGATGTACCTCTTCTCCGGCGCGGAGTGGTGCTGGAAGCCGATGCCCGCTTCCCGGGTCACGTCGCGGAAGAGGAGGGACGGCGCGCTCCCGGCCAGGGAGGCCAGGCCCGTGGCCGCGAGGAGCCAGCAGAGTCCGACCGCGAGGGCGCGCTTCACGGCGCGCCGCCCCGGCGCTTGTCCTTGAGCTTCTGGAAGACCTCGAACTGCTCCCGGGCCTGCGCGTTCCGGCCCAGCTTCTGGTAGGCCTGGGCGAGCTGGTAGCGGATGTTGGCTTCCTCGGGTGCCAGCCGAGCGGCGGCCTCGAGCTGCTCCACCGCCTCCGCGGCCGCGCCCTGGGCGAGGCGGATCTTGCCGAGCAGGTACCGGGCGTCGGCGAAATCGGGCCTGGCCTCGAGGACCGAGCGCAGCAGCGGCAGCGCTTCCTCCGCCCGGTTCTGGAGATCGAGGACGGTCGCGAGGGTGTGCCGCGCCTTCAGATCGGCGGGGTGGGTCTCGAGCTCGGCCCGCAGCGCCTCCTCGGCCTCGGCCAGCCGCCCCTGCTTGAGGTAGATGACGCCCAGGGCCGCGTTGGCCTCCGCGACGTCGGCCTTGAGCCGCAACGCGTGCTGGAGCGACCGCACGGCCGATTCGTAGTCGCCCTGCTGGGCGCTGGCCTGGCCCAGGACGACGTTCAGCTCGGCCGAGTCGCCGTGCCGGGCCAAAAGCTGGGCGAAGGTCTCCTGCGCCTCCGCCGCGCGCCCGCTGCGCACCAGCGCGAGGCCGTAGGCGTAGAGCAGCGAGGGGTCGGCGTCGCGCCGGGCATCGTCCCGCAGCAGGTCCGCGGCCTTCTCGTAGGCTTCCGCGTTGAGCCAGGCCATGGCCAGCATGCGCCGGAGGTCGGCGTCCCCGGGGCTGGCCGCGAGAGCGCGGGAGAGGGGAAGGGCTGCCTTGTCGAACCGCTGGGCGTTGAAGTAGGCCACGCCCAGCGAGTACTGAAGCCGGGGCAGGTCGGGTTCCAGCCCCCCGGCCGTCTCGAAGAGCTCGGCCGCTTGCGAGAACCGCTCGCTCTGCGCCTGCAGGATGCCCAGGTTGAGGTACGCGCGAGCCAGCGCCGCGGTGACCCGGCCCCTGAGCTCCCGCCGCTGCGCCGGGCCGAGGCCCGAGATGGCCCGCCGCTCGCGCGAGGGGTCCGCGGGCTCGGCGGGAACCGGAGCGCGGCGGAAGACCTCCTGAGCCTCCTTCGTGCGACCCTCAGCCAGATCGAGCGCTCCCATCAGCATCCAGCCGTGGACGAGAGCGGACCGGTACCGGCTCTCGGCGAGCGCTCGCTGGTTCTCGCGCAGGCTCGCCTCGGCTTCCGAGAGGGCCCGCTCGAAGCCGGCGGCGGGGTCGGGCGCTCCCTGCGGCCGCGCGAACGGGGGCAGCACGACCGTGAGGAGGAGGGCCAAGGCAGGGGAGCGAGCGGGGAACCGACCACACGGCGTGGGCACGGGACGCGCGGATTCTATCGTGATCCGGCGATGGACGGCTCGATCCAAGCGGTTGGAGGAAGGGATACGGCGGCCGGGACCGATGGTCGGGCCCGCGGCCAAAAAAGCCCTTGACAAGGGACGGGGCTCTCGGGCCAAATGACTTCATAAAACACCTTAACAAACGAACCGGAGGCGTCTTCCATGCGCAAGACGACTGCTTGTCTGATCGTTCTTCTGGCCGGTTTGGCCATGCCCGCGTTCGCCCAGAAAACCACGGCGACGATCCGTGGCACGGTTACCGACAGCTCGGGGGCCGTGGTGCCCGGCGTGAACGTGACCGTGAAGAACGAGGGGACCGGCTTCACCCGGTCCAACGTGACCAACTCGTCCGGGGTGTATTCGTTCCCGGAGCTTCCCCTCGGCACCTACACCGTGGAGGCGGCCCTCACCGGGTTCAAGTCCTCGCTGGTCAAGGGCGTGACCCTGAACGTGGCCGACGTCCGAGGCGTCGACGTACGGCTCGAGACCGGCACCATGACGGAGAACGTCACCGTGGAGGCGGCGGCCGTGGCCGTCAAGACCATTGGCGGCGAGGTGGCCGGCCTGGTCACCGGGGAGCAGGTCCGCGAGCTTCCCTTGAACGGCCGCAACTTCCTTCAGCTCGGGACCCTCATGCCCGGGGTCAGCCAGTCGGACGATTTCAACACCAAGGACCGGGGCCTGATGTCCGGCATCGGGCTGGCGGTGAGCGGCAGCGGGCTCGGCCACAACCTTTGGTCCGTGGACGGCGCCAACAACAACGACGTCGGCTCCAACCGCACCATCCTGGTCTTCCCCTCCGTGGACGCCATCGACGAGTTCAAGGTGCATCGGAACAGCTACGGCGCCGAGTTCGGCGGGGCATCGGGAGCCCAGGTGAACATCGTCACTCGCAGCGGGACCAACGAGTTCCATGGCAGCGGCTACTACTTCGGCCGAAACGAGAAGCTGGCCTCGGCGGACTACTTCCTCAAGCAGGCCGGCCAGTCGAAGGCGCCCCTGAGCATTCACGACTTCGGGGGGACCTTGGGCGGTCCGATCGTCAAGGACAAGGTTCACTTCTTCGTGTCCCAGGAGTGGAACCGGGAGCAACGGGGTCTCACGCGGGCCTCCTTCGTCCCCACGGCCGCCGAGCGCGCGGGGGACTTCAGCGGGCCCGGCATCGAGGACTGCTCCTCGCCCACGCCGGTCGATCCGCTTACCGGCAACGGGTTCCCCGGCAACCGGATCCCGCAGAACCGGCTCAGCCCCGGGGGCCTCCTGGCCCTCCAGCTCTACCCGCTTCCCAACACGACGCCGGGCCCGGGGAGCTGCAACAACTGGGTGACGGCCCTCAACACGTCGATCAACTGGCGCCAGGAGCATGCCCGCCTGGACTGGAGCATCAGCGATAGCACCCACCTGATGCTGCGCTACACCCAGGACAGCTGGACCAACAAGTCGCCCAGCGCCGAGGAGTCGCTCTGGGGTGACGACCCGTTCCCGGCCGTGGATTCGAACTGGGACCAGCCGGGCCGTTCCCTCACGGCACAGCTCACCCACAACATCGGATCGAAGGGGGTGAACAGCCTGTCCTTCACCTATTCGGCCAACGTCATCACCGTGACCCGGGGCGGCACCAACCCCCAGCTCAACGACCAGCTCAACGCCGCCATCCCGGGGATCTTCCCCGATGGCATCAAGGAGTACGGCGCCAATCGTGGCCACCCGATCTTCTTCGGAAGGGAGGGCTACGGCGACGATCTCCAGAACATGGCTCCCTTCAAGAACAACCAGAACCTGTTCGTGCTCAAGGACGACTACTCGGCGGTGTTCGGCAAGCACTTCTTCAAGGCCGGCATCGTCGGCAGCTACAACCAGAAGAACGAGGACGTCTTCGACCAGGGCTCCGCCGAGTCGTCCCAGATCGGAGACGCGGTGGGCCTTACCGGAGAGGGTGATACGACCGGGAACGCCCTGGCCGACCTCCTGCTCCGAGGCATGGCTTTCGACTTCAGCGAGAACTCGGCGGAACGGTCGATCCGACAGCGCTGGCGGGACGTCGAAGCATACGTGGCGGACTCCTGGAAGATCCGTCCCCACGTGACCCTGGACTACGGCGTGCGTTGGTCGAGGTTCGAGAACCCCTACGACGTCGGCGACACCATCTCGAGCTGGGATCCTTCGGCCTACAATCCGGCTCTGGGGGGCGATGCATGCAACGGCATGCTGCTGCCGCCCGGCTCCAACGCCTGCAAGGCCCTGGGGCTCAGCGGAGGGACGGCGGGACCGAGCCGGGCGCTCACGAAAACAAAGAACTACTTCGCGCCACGCTTCGGGATTGCGTGGGACGTCTCGGGCAACGGCAAGACGGCCCTGCGTGCGGGTGTTGGCAGGTTCGTGGAGCGGGAGTCGCTCCAGAACGGCCTGAACCTCGGCTTCAACCCGCCCTTCAACAACATCCAAGCGGGCAGCCGGACCCTCGACAGCAACGCGGAGCCTTTCCCGGGAGCCTTCGCGGCGGACGCGGGCCTCCCCCAGTATGGGCTCGATACCACCGGGCGGATGGGCTACAACTGGCAGTGGAACCTGTCGGCGGAGCGCGAGATCGCGCACAACACGACCCTCGAGGTGGGCTACGTGGGCAGCAAGGGCCAGCAGCTGCTCCTCCCCTACGACGCCAACCAGGTGCCCGCGGGAGACGACAATCACAACGGGGTCCCCGATCGCCTCGACTTCATCCACGCCGGCAGCAGCTCCTCCGCGCGGGCGGCGCTGCGTCCCTACGGGGCGTTCGGCAACACGAGCATCGCGATCCTGGACCACAGGGGCGACACGATCTACCACTCGCTGCAGACGCAGCTCGTGAGCCGCTTCGGGCACGGCTCGCAGTTCCAGGCTTCCTACACCTTCTCCCGGTCGATCGGCGACGTGACCCTCACCGGAGGCGAAAACGGCGTCGGGTCCGCCGCCGTCAGCCTCCTGGAGAATCCGAGCCTGGACCGCGGTCTGACCCAGACCCACCGGAAGCACATCTTCAACGCCAGCCTGGTCCTGGTCCTGCCCGAGCTCGCGGACAAATCGGACTTCGTGAAGAACGTCCTGGGCGGCTGGGAGATCGGCACCATCGCCCAGGCGTCTTCGGGGCGTCCCGTCACGGTGTTCACGGGAGCCATCCCCGGCCTCACGAATCGCGTCTCCGGCACGGGTCTCACCAGCAACCAGCGGCCGAACGTCGTGGAGGGCCAGCCCTGCCACGCGGCCAGCGGGCCCCCCGAGCAGATCCTGAACCCCGACGCGTGGACTCTCACGGGCTTCCAGCTGGGCACGTTCGGCAACTCCGGCCGCGGCATCTGCGAAGGCCCCAATTTCGCCCAGGTGGACCTGGCCCTCTACAAGAACATCAAGTTCAGCCAGCGGGTGAAGGCACAGTTGAGGTTCGAGGTCTTCAACGTCCTCAACCGCGTCAACTTCGTGAGCGTTTCAACCAGCCTGAACCCGTCGAACGTGACCCTGGATACGGGCCGTGCCGCCACGGCAACGACGATCACGGGCTTCACGCCTTCGGGGAGCTTCGGCCAGGCCGGGAGCACCCGAGATGCGAGACAGGCGCAGTTCGGCATCAAGCTCATGTTCTGACCTCCCTCGAGCGGGCTGCGAGCCTTCGGGCTCGCAGCCCCCGCGACGGGCGCTTGACGCGGGGCCGGCGAGGGGATAGCTTGCGCCGCAAAAGGGGCGGGGGATGTCCCGCCAGGGCGCGTGAATAGCCAGGAGATCCAGCGGGCGGTACGGGCCACGGTCTGGGCCTTCGGGGTGGCGTGCTGGTCGGCCCCCTGCCTGGCCGGTCCGGCGGCTCCCCTGGCCGAGCAGCGCTTCCTCTATGTGGCGGCGCCCGGCATTCGCAACTACGTGGAGTGGGGCGGCAAGGGCATCCTCGTCTACGACATCGACCGTGGCCACGCCTTCGTGAAGCGCATCCCCTCGCCCTTCGACGATCCCGCAGGCAAGGTCGAGAACATCAAGGGGGTCTGCGCCAGCGCGGCGACGCGGCGGCTCTACGTCACCAGCCTGACGCGGCTCGCCTGCATCGACCTCGTGACGGAGAAGCCCCTCTGGGTCGAGGCGCTCGAAGGGGGCTGCGACCGCCTGGCGATCACCCCCGACGGGAAGGTGCTCTACGTCCCTTCCCTCGAGGGACCGCACTGGAACGTGGTCGACGGGATCACGGGCGCGGTCGTCCGCAAGCTCACGGTGGGCCGGGGGGCCCACAACACGGTGGTCCCGCCGAGGGGGACCGCCGTCTTCATGGCGGACCTGAGGTCGCCCATCCTGCTCGTCGCCGACCCCGCGACCCAACGGGTCGTCCGCGGGGTCGGCCCCTTCAGCGCGGCCATCCGCCCCTTCACCGTGAAGGGCGACGGGACGCTCTGCTTCGTGAACGTGAACGGCCTGCTCGGCTTCGAGGTCGGGGACGTCCGCACCGGGAAGATGCTCCATCGCGTGGAAGTGCCGGGGTACCAAGTCGGCCCCGTGAAGCGCCACGGCTGTCCGAGCCACGGGGTAGGACTGACGCCGGACGAGAAGGAGCTTTGGGTCGTGGACGGCGCCAACCAGCGCCTCCACATCTTCGACGCGACCGTCCTGCCGCCAAAGTACCTGACCAGCATCGAGCTCCTCGTGGACCAGCCGGGCTGGGTCACCTTCAGCCTCGACGGCCGCACCGCCTATCCCTCGACGGGCGAGGTGATCGACACCCGGACTCGGAGGATCGTCGCCCATCTCAGGGACGAGGAAGGCCGCCAGGTGCAGAGCGAGAAGCTCCTGGAGATCGATTTCGCGGCCGGCATCCCCGTCCGCGCCGGAGACCAGTTCGGGGTGGGTCGGGCCGCCCGGTGATTCGCGGAGTCATTTCGCTTGACCCGGGCCGGCAGTTGCGCGCTATGCTTCGCGTTGCCGACCAGGGTTCCCGGAGGACGTAGCCCAAGGATTGACAAGGGGGTGGGGTATGTCGCGTTCGCGCAACGGCTTCCTCTCCGTTTCCGCCGCCCTGCTCGCGGTCGGTGCCGCGGTGCCGGTCGCCTTGACGAGCCGCCCCGGACCGCCCGCGCGCGGCCCCGCGCAGCGTGAGGTTGCCGAGAACGACATGCCGCCGGCGCTCGCCCGGCATCTGGAGAGGCTGAAGGCCCTGCCCGCGAACGGCGGCGAGGCGCTCGATGGTCCGAGCTCGGCCGCCGAGGCGTCGTTCCTGCAGCGCGCCTTTCCGGACTCGGACATCCCGCTGGCCCGGATCGCGGCCGCCCGCGCGGCGTTCAAGGGTCACAAGGGGAAGGGCTTCCCGAAGGGCAAGGGCCGCCCCGGGGTCTGGGTGACGATCGGCCCGAGCGACGCGGTCTACCCCTTCTTCCCGTTGCGGACGAGCTCCCTGTACGTACCGAACGAATACGTGGCCGCCGGCCGGACGACGTCGCTGGTCCTCGCCGGTGACTGTGACAACGGGCATTGCCGCCTCTATGCGGGACCCGCGGGGGGAGGCCTCTGGCGGACGGACAACGCGCTCGCGGGCCAGCCCCACTGGACCTACCTCTCGACGCCCTTCGAGATCAACTCCGTCGGCTCCATAGCCGTGGACCCCAACGACCCGAGCGGAAACACGATCTGGGTCGGCACCGGTGAGGCCAACGCCTGCAGCAGCGGCTGCGAGGCCGGGGTCGGCCTGTACAGGTCGACGGACGGCGGCGACACCTGGACGGGCCCGCTCGGCAAGCCGGTCTTCGACGCCCGCGGGGTCGGGACCATCGCCATCAAGCCCGGCGACCCCTCCACGATCTACGCGGCGTCGACGCGGGCCATCCGCGGGGTGTCCTCGTCCTGCTGCGGCGGCGTGGTCTCGGTCATCCCCGGGGCGGCCAAGTGGGGCCTCTACAAGTCGACGGACGGCGGCGCGAGCTGGTCGTTCATTTTCAACGGCGCGGCCACGACGGCGGGCTGCACTGGGGACGCGACCGAGGTGGGCAACGGGACACCGTGCTCCCCGCGCGGGGTGCGCCGCGTCCTCCTCGACCCGTCCGATCCGAGCATCGTCTACGCCTCGGCCTACGCGCGCGGCGTCTGGCGGTCGAACGACGGCGGGGTGACGTGGACCCAGATCAAGACCTCACTGAACTCCGCGTTCACCACGACCCGACCCGAGATCGCGGTCACGCTGCTGCCAAACGGAAAGACGCGGATGTACGTCGCCGAGGGTCATACCGGAGCTCGGCCGACACCAGCGGAACCCCCGCAGTTCAGCCGCCTGTTCCGCAGCGACGACGTAGCCACCGGCGTGCCGGTCTTCACCGCCCTGACGAGCGCGAACCCCGCCGACCCCGGCTATGGCTCCTTCAACTACTGCACCGGCCAGTGCTGGTACGACAACTTCGTGGTCTCGCCGTCCGGGCATCCGGACATCGTCTACCTGGGCGGCTCGTACCAATACAACCCGGAGACGGGCAGCATCTCCAACGGACGCGGGGTCGTGCTCTCGACGGACGCGGGAGTGTCGTTCACCGACATGACGATGGACGCAACGGACCCCGTCCACCCGAATGGCATCCATCCCGACCAGCACTTCCTGGTCGTCAACCCGAACGATCCCTTCCAGTTCTTCGAGGCCTCGGACGGGGGCATCATCCGCACGACCGGTCAGTTCGCGGACGTCTCGGGGAACTGCAACGGCCGCCAGATATTCGATCCCACCCTCAACGGCGGAGCGGGCGGCATCCGGCCGCTGAACAGCACCGAGCTCGCCCGCTGCCAGCAGCTCCTCTCCCGGGTCCCGACCCGGATCGAGAGCATCAACAAGGGGCTCTCGACCCTGCAGTTCCAGAGCCTCTCCTACAGCCCGCACAACGTGAACATCGTCCAGGGCGGCACCCAGGACAACGGCACCTGGCAGTCGACCGGCAACCCTGTGAAGTGGATCCAGGGCATGATCGGCGACGGCGGCCAGTCCGGCTTCGACGTGGCCAATCCCCATTTCCGCTTCCACACCTTTACCGGACCGCAGGCGGACGTGAACTTCAGCGATGGGGCAGTCGCGGACTGGAACTGGATCAGCGATCCGTTTTTCCCTCCTCCCCCGGAGAGGGAACCGGCCGAGTTCTACACGCCGTTCATCTCCGACCCCAAGGTCAGCGGTACCCTGTTCGTGGGCACGTCGCACGTCTGGCGGACGAAGACCCATGGCCTGGGATCGATGAGCCTGGACGAGTTCCGCGGGCACTGCAACGAGTGGACGGGCGACGGCACGGTCACCTGCGGCGACTGGCAGCCCCTCGGCGACCCCTCCGCCGCGGGCCGGCTGACGTCGACCTCGTTTGGCGCCGATCGTTCCGGGGCGACGTGGCGGCCGTGGAGCGGGCGCCCAGCAACACTTCGACCCTCTGGGTGGCGACCTCGACCGGCCGGGTCTTCGTGTCCCGCAACGCCGACGCGGAGCCGGCCGACGCAGTCAGCTTCACTCGCATCGACAGCCTCGCCGCCAACGACCCCGGCCGCTACGTGAGCGGCCTCTACGTCGATCCCGGGAACCCGAACCACGCGTGGATCTCGTACAGCGGGTTCAACGCCACGACGCCAACGACCCCGGGCCACCTGTTCGAGGTCACGTACAACCCGGTCGCGGGAACCGCTAGCTGGAACGATCGGAGCTACGACTTCAACGACCTCCCGATGACCGACGTCGTCCGCGACGACGTCACGGGAGACGTCTACGTGTCCTCCGACTTCGGGGTCTTGCTCCTGGCGTCCGGCTCGACGAGCTGGACCCTGGCGGCCCCGGGGATGCCGAATGTGGAGGTGGCCGGCCTGACCATCGTCCCGAGCGTGCGCAAGATCTACGCCGCGACCCACGGTCTCAGCGCCTGGTCGCTGAAGCTTCCCTGACTTCCGGAGGGGCCATGCCGGACCCGAAGACCCGCCGCGCTTTCCTGGGAGACCTGGGTGCGGCGGGCGCGCTCGGCTTGGCCGGCGCCCCCCCGGGCGGCGCTGCCCAGGAGCGTCCAGCGGACGAGGGCAGGCGATGGAAGGGCTCGGCCCTGGGCAGCCTGTATCCCTTCGTCAAGCAGCAACAGCAGAGGACCCGCCAGAGCCTCGCCTTCCTGAATCGCCGGCCGAAGGACCTGGAGCAGTGGAAGGCGGAAGCGCGGGAGCGGGTCGTCGACCTGCTCTCCTACCGGCCCGAGGCCTGCGAGCCCGGCGCGCGGATCCTGGAGCGCGTGGATCTCGGAGACCACGTGCGGGAGCGCCTGGTTTTCCAGAGCGCTCCCGACGTGACCGTGCCCGCCTATGTCCTGATCCCGAAAGGGGCCCGCGGACCGGCGCCCGCCGTGGTGGCCCTGCACGACCACGGCGGGTTCTACTACTGGGGGAAGGAGAAGCTGGTTCGAACGGACGACGAGCACCCGATGCTGGCCGCCTATCGGGAGGAGTACTACGACGGCCTGAGCTTTCCCGCCACCCTGGCCCGCCGTGGCTACGTGGTGATCGTGATCGACATGTTCTATCACGGCGAGCGGCGCCTGGTGCTGGACGAGGACCTGGAGCAAGGGGTCAACGACCGCTCCCGGCTCGAGCCGGAGCCGACCATCAAGAAGATCAACGGGAGGGCGGGCGAGTCCGAGGGCGTCGTCTTCCGGAACATCCTCCACTCCGGGTTCACCTGGGGGGGCGTGCTCGTCTGGGACGACATGCGCACCGTCGACTACGTGCAGACGCGGCCGGAGGTCGACCCCAAGCGCATCGGCTGCGTGGGGCTCTCGGTGGGAGGGTGGCGGACGAACTTCCTCGCCGGGCTCGATTCGCGGATCAAGGCCTCCTGCATCGTCGGCTGGATGACCTCGTTTCGCCACCTGCTGCCGCACCACGAGGTCCATACCGTGCCTTCGGGAATGGTCCCGGGGCTCCTCGACTACCTCGACTATCCCGACGTGGGCTCCCTGACCATGCCGAGCCCGCTGCTCGTGGTGCACGGATGGCGGGACGGGCTGTTCCCCCGCCCGGGGGTGGAGGCGGCGTTCGAGAACCTCGGCCGCTGCTACCAGGCCATCGGCAAGCCCGAGCGGTTCGAGACGTTCACCTACGACGGTCCCCACAAGTTCCCCGCCCCCGCGCAGCGGAAGATGGTCGAGTGGTTCGACCGCTACCTGAAGAACGGGAATCCCTAGGCCTGCGCTACCGCGCCCGGGCCCTCCTCAGGATCTCGGGGGCGGCCTCGCCGAAGTACTTGACGACGAGCCGGCCCCAGGTGGGGGTCCGGCGCAGGTTGCCGATGTACTCGTTGAGGGCCGCGAGCAGGGCCGGGTCCTCCTTGCGCACGCCGTAGGCGAGCGAGCTGGGCTTGCCCAGGAACAGGCCGAGCTGCAGGTCCTTGTCTCGCGATTGCGCGACCAGGGCCGCCTCCAAGCCGTCGACGGCCGCGGTGATGCGGCCGGCCTTGAGCGCCGCGGGGAGGCCGCCGGTGGCGATCCCGTCGTCGACGCCCGTGATCCCCGCCGCCGCGATGTCCTCCAGCATGAACGTCCCCTTGACGGTGCCGACCTTCTCGGCCCTCAGCTCCTCGACGCGCGAGAGGACGGCCCGCGGCTTCCTGGTCATGGCCACCGAGCGGGTGGGGAAGACCTCCGCGGTGAACTCGATCTGTCGGCGCCGGCTCTCGGTATCGGTGAAGCCGCCGGCGATCAGGTCGCCCTTGCCCTTGAGCAGCGAAGGGATCAGGGCGTCCCAGCCGCTCACGGGCACGATCGCGAGCTTCAGCTTGTGCAGCCGGGCGAAGCCCTCGAGCACCTCGGCGTCGAAGCCGGGAGGCGCGTTCGGCCTCGACGAAACGAAGTAGGCCTCCTCCTCGGAGACGACCACGAGCGCCCGCAGGGTGCCGCGCTTCAGGACCTCGGGCAGGTCGGCCGCCTCGGCCCGCGGGAGCACCGCCACGCTCAGCAGGGTGCCCGTCAAGAGCCAGCGCATTCGAAAAGACCTCGCTCGGGCCACCGCGGCCGTGGCGGACCTAGGGCAAAACCTCTGCCAACTCCGGCCTCGCGGCGCAAAGCCTTGGGGCAGTGGAGGTTGATGCGTGCCAGGGGTGGTGCCCTCCCGGGACCGCCCGTCCGGGTTTCGGGAGAGCCGTCCGGGAATCGAGAGGATTCCCCCAAAGGCAGATTCAGCGCCGTCCCGAGCAGATTTTAAGGGAGCGTCTCATTGTCTATTCTGTGCCGTTCTTTACCATCTAGGCGAGTCTTCGAGACTGCGATGGACACCTTCGAAATCGCGCGCGGCGAGCGGGAAGGGAGGAGGGGCGCATCGAGCACCGGCGGGAACTCGGTGCGGCTGGCCGTGGCGACTCTGTTCTTGTCGTCGGCGTTCCCGGGGCTCGCACGGGCCCAGGCGGTGTCGTTCGCTCCCCCGAGAGACTTCGTCGTGGGAAACAATCCTCAATGGGTCGCGGTGGGGGACTTCAACCGTGACGGGATCCAGGATGTGGCGGTGGCCAGCCGCGGCGTGGCCCCGAACCCGGGAACCGCGGTCTGGGTATTGCTGGGCAACGGGGACGGAAGCTTCCAGGCGGCCAAGAGCTACCTCGCGCATGTCTCGCCGGTGTCCGTGGCGGTGGGTGACTTCAACGGCGACGGACTGCAGGACCTGGTGGTCGCGAACTACGACTCCAGCGACGTCTCGGTGCTGCTGGGGAACGGGGATGGGACGTT
>Ga0137361_10002128_pt1 | contig 12535 bp, 10 predicted proteins | sample Mad1_80_16metaG_FD_104923 | JGI IMG/M metagenome (GOLD analysis project Ga0137361, IMG submission 104923) | Vadose zone soil microbial communities from Angelo Coast Range Reserve, California, USA - Mad1_80_16 metaG | ecosystem: Environmental > Terrestrial > Soil > Vadose zone | place: USA... | reverse complement strand
GAAAATAGAAACTGAAAATCAGAAATTGGAAATCCGAAACTGATTCTTCATTCATAGCGCAGCGCAATTATGGGATCGACGCGCGAAGCGCGCCGAGCTGGGAGATAGCAGGCGAAAGCCGCTGCAAATAGCCACAGTACCGACGCCACGACGAGTGTCAGCGGATCGGCGAGATTCAGTCCTGCAAGCAATCGAGCCATCAGGCGAGTCAGAGCGAGCGACATACAAAATCCAATCACAACGCCGATGATAGTAAGACGCAAGCTCTGCCCGAGGATTAACCGCACCACCTGGTGCTGTTGAGCGCCCAGCGCGCAACGAACTCCGATTTCTTGCGTCCGCTGCCCGGCGTGATAGGAAATCACGCCAAACAGACCAATTCCAGCAAGCAGCAGCGCAAGTATTCCGAAGACGAGAAGCAGCAATGCTTCCCAGCGCAATTGCCAATACGACCTTGCCAGACGGTTCGCTATCGGTTCGATCGCATAAATGCCGATGCTTTTATTTTCGGTGTGCAGGGCACGGCGAACCTCTCGCGCCACCAATATTGGGTCGCCGGCGGTTTCCAGGGCGATCGTAACGAAGCTCGTGTAGTATTGCGAAAAAGGTTGGTAAAAGTGTGGTTGTGGTGCTGCCGTGAGTGTTCCGACCTTGGTGTCTTTCGCGACCCCGACAACTTCCGCCGTTGACGCCAATCGGCAGCCGATGTGCATCCGCTCGCCAACCACCTCTTGATTGGGCCAAAGCTGCCGTGCCAGCGTCTCGTTTACGATGACTACGTGTGGCGCTTCCGGCGTATCGCGAGGAATGAAATCGCGTCCTTCGAGCAGGGGAATACGCATTGTGCCGAGAAACCCGGAATCAATGGTTCCGTAGGTCGCCTGGAGCGGGGCACCATTGCCAGTGGACACGCAATCAGAGCCGCTGCTGAACAACGGCAAATCCTGAGCCAGAGCAGCGCTGCGGACGCCGGGAAGAGCCCTTAAGTCTTCCAGAACTCTGGCAAACAACTGACGGCCCTGATCCGGTGTGAATTCCCGCTCGGGAACGTACGCTGAAGCCAACAGGCGATTCTCGACCGCAAAGCCGGGCTCTGCCTTCTGCGTGTGGGCGAGGGAACGCAGAAATAATCCAGCGCATAAGAGAAGTGTGAACGAGAGAGCCACCTGCGCCACTATGGAAGCGTCGCCGAAACGAAATCGCGATGCCGAAGGGGAGTCACCTTTTAGTGTAAGCAAAATGTTGACCTTGGATGCGCGCCAAGCCGGCAACAGTCCGGAGATGATCGTAACCACAAACGCCGTGACGGCCGCAAACAAGAAAACGCGTGAATCGATCTCCAGTTTCGCTTCGATGGGCGCATCGACAGGCAGAGAACGCAGTAGCGCTTGCATTAACCCATTCGTCCAATGGCCCACGAGAAGTCCTGCTGCGGTTCCCAGGAGAGACAAAAGCAAAGTCTCCGTGAGCAACTGACGGAGCAAGCGAGCGCGGCCAGCCCCGAGTGTCAGCCGAAGAGACAATTCACGCTGCCGCCTGGCACCACGCGCGAGAAGAAGATTGCCCACGTTTACACAAGCAATGAGCAATACGGTGCCGACGACCGCGAACAGCAGAATCAGCGCGGGAACCGCTCCCCGGCGGCTGTTTGGATCGGGTGCGCCGCGAACTGCCTCAACGACGATTGGCGCTGAAGCCGTTCTTACTTCTGCGTTCTCTGCGCGGATTTGAGCGGCGATGGCACCAAGATTGGCTGATGCTTGCGTTCGCTCAACGCTATCTTTGAGCCGTCCAAAGATCAAGATGCGTTGCCGCGCGCGGTCTTTCATCTGCGCCGCAATCACTCGGTACTGGTCTGCCCAAATTCGCAAGGGAACCCAGATGTCGGTCCGCAGCGGCGCGAACAACCCTGCAAACTCCGGCGGCGCGACGCCGATTACCGTGTACCACTGGGATTCGGAACGGATTTGCTTGCCCAATACATTGGCATCGCCCAAGAACACGCGTTGCCATGTGTCGTAGCTGATGACCGCGAAAGGCTCGTTTTCGTAGGAAATCCATCGGCCAAGAAGAGCGTGGATTCCCAAAGCCTGTGCATAGTTTGCCGAAATCGTCTCTGCCGCTGCGACGCGGCTCTCGCCCTGGTAATCCAGGCTGGACTCCGTCAGATTGCTAGCCGCAAGCGCCTTGAACGAGCTGTTGCGGTCCCGAAGGTCGGCGTAGTCGGGATACGAAAACATGGGGCTCGCCTCACGAGTCAATACCGTCATTCGATCTGGATCGGGAACAGCCAGCGGACGAAGCAGAACGAAATCCATCAAGCTGAAGACGGAAACGTTTACCCCAATTCCCAGCGCGAGCGTGAGCACTGCAACGAGCGTGAAACCCGTATTCTTGCTAAGCATGCGCAGACCGTAGCGAAGGTCTTGCAGGAGTGTTTCGAGCACAGGCAAGGTGCGGCGGTCGCGGTAAATCTCTTTCGTTTGCTCAACTCCGCCGAGTTTCATGAGTGCTTCACGCCGCGCTTCTGTGGCGTTCATACCCGCGCGCAGATTGTCTTCGATGTGCAGCTGAAGATGACTTTCCATCTCCGCGGCGAGTTCCCGGTCACGCCGGTCTTTGCGAAAGAGCCCCGCCAGCCGGAAGAACAGCGCGCGCAGCCGTCTCATACCGATTCCTTTCCGGGCGCCAGGAAGCGCGCCAGAATTTCCGTGGTCTGCTCCCACTCGCGCGCTTCCTTCTCCAGTTGCTTGCGCCCGGCGCGCGTCAGCTTGTAATACTTGGCTTTACGATTGTTGTCCGACGTTCCCCATTCCGAGGAGATGTAGCCTTCCTGCTCCAGCTTTAGCAGGGCGGGGTAGAGCGTTCCGTAGTTCACCGCCAGCAGGTCGCCGCTGGTCTGTTCGATGCGCCGCGCAATACCGTACCCGTGCAGTGGCCCCAGCGCTTGCAGCGTCTTCAGCACCATCAAGGCCAGCGTGCCTTGCCAGACGTCCTTTTTCTCGCCCATCGTCTTCCCTCAGAGGCTCCTATGGGATGTCCATACCATATATGCCATCGTCCCTATGGGAATGCAATAGAAGAAACGCAAGACCCCACATTTTGTTTCCGGATTTTTTCCACTTTTTTTAAGGCATCGCCTTCTTGACTCTTCGGAAACTTCCCACTAGCCTCATGCGTCTAGTCCTACAGTTGCTTTGCCGGGGGACGTTGTCTTCCCAACACTTTCGCGAGGAGTCTTGCATGCGTTCCAACCTGATTTTCAGGTGTGCGTCAGCAGTTTGCCTCACCATGCTTCTCATTCTTGGGTGTGCTGCTGCGCCAACTCTTTACGCGCAGGGTGGCGAGCCACAATACTTCGCCATTCGCGGAGCTAAAGTCGTCCCGGTGTCCGGTCCCCCGATCGAGAACGCCACGATCGTGATCTCTCGCGGCCTCATCACGGCGATCGGGAAAGATATCGCGGTTCCGCCCGAGGCGTGGGTCATCGACGGGAAGGGATTGATCGTGTACCCCGGCTTGTTTGATTCCTTCACCGACGTGGGTATGCCCGCCGCTCCTCCCGCCGCTGGTGAAGGCGGCCCGCGTCGTTCGCAGGAGACGGCCCGCGGCCCGGAGGATCGCCCCGGCTCGACGCCTTGGCGCAGCGCCGCGGACGAAGTAAGCCTCAGCGACAAACGCATCGAGACCTGGCGCAGCGCGGGATTCACGACCGTTGTTTCCGCGCCCAAGGGCGGATTTTTTCCCGGCCAGGCTGCTGTGCTCGATTTGGCTGGTGAGCGCGCCGGCGATCTGGTGGTGAAATCGCCGGTCGCGATTCCTCTTTCATTGCAGCCCACGGGAGGATTTGGCAGCGGCTTTCCCAGTTCGAGCATGGGAGTGCTCGCTTACGTCCATCAGGTTTGGTTGGACACGGAGTGGAGCACCAAGGCGCAAGCTATCTACGAGAAGAATCCCCGCAGCACCGCGCGGCCCCGCTACGACCGCACGGAAGCGGCGCTCGCCGAAGCGCTGGAAGATCACGCGCTTGTTTTGATTCCGGCGAACAATTCCGTTCAACTGCGGCGCGCGCTAGAACTGGTGGATCGTTGGCACGTCAACGGCGCCATCTACGGCGGACAGATGGCTTATGAAGTCGCCCCGGAAATCGTCGCGAAAAAATTGCCCGTGCTCGTGGATCTCAAGTGGCCGGAAGCGGAAAAAGACGCCGATCCCGAGGACAAGCCTTCGCTGCGAACGCTGCAGTTCCGGGACCGCGCACCGTCTTCACCGGCGGCGCTTGCCAAGGCTGGCGTGAAATTCGCGCTGTACTCCGGCGGCATAACCGTGCCGAAGGACATCCTCAAAGCCGCGAAGAAGTCGATTGATGCCGGGCTTGCGTCCGATGCGGCGCTTCGCGCGCTGACGCTCTCAGCTGCGGAAATCTTCGGCGTCGCCGACCGCCTGGGCTCGATTGAAAACGGGAAAATCGCCAATCTCGTGGTTGCCGATGGCGACCTCTTCGAGGAAAAAACGAAAATTAAGATGGTTTTTGTCGATGGCCGCAGATTTGAGGTCCGCGAGCCGGAGAAGCCTAAAGAGCCGCCGAAAGGCGACATCACCGGAAAATGGAAACTTTCCTACACGACGCCCGAAGGCCCCGAGGAATCTAGTGCTGACCTCGTTATGGACAAAGACGGCACTGTCTCTGGCACGCTCACCAGCAAGCGCGGCACAGCGTCGATCATCAGCGGTTACCTGAGCGTGGACAGATTCAGCTTCACCATCAACTTTGTACTCGAGGGATCTCCAGTGGATGCCACCTTCTCCGGCACGTTTGACGGGACTTCCTTGAAGGGCAGCATTACGGTGCACGGCATTACGATCGAGTTTACCGGCGTCAAGCCCGGCGCGTCTTCATCGGGGATGGTCAACTTGGGAGGTGCGCAGTGAAAACCTCGCATGGGTTGAACGCGGACCGCCTGCGGACTCCGTTCCTTTATTTCCTTTATTTCCTTTGCGTCCTTTACCTCCTTTCCTTCCCGGTTCTGGCGCACACTGCCACGCCGCCTGATGCGCCCGCCGTCATTCTGATTCAGAACGCCACCATCATGACCGTCTCGCATGGAACCATCGAGCACGGCTCCATCCTTATTAAGGATGGCAGAATCGCGGAAGTGGGCCAGTCCATCAACGCTCCGAAGGGCGCGGAAGTGATCGACGCCGCGGGACAATTCGTGATCCCCGGCATCATCGATTGCCATTCGCACATCGCGGCGGAAAGCATCAACGAAGGCAGCGTTTCCGTCTCCTCGATGGTCAACATGGCGGAGATTCTGAATCCCGACGACATCGACATCTATCGGGATCTCGCGGGAGGAGTTACCGCGGCCAACATTCTTCACGGCTCAGCCAACGCCATCGGTGGTCAGACGCTGGTCATCAAGCTTCGCTGGGGCCAGCCGGCGGCGAAGCTCCCGTTCGAAGGTGCGCTTCCCGGCATCAAGTTCGCCCTAGGCGAAAATCCCAAGCGTTCGAACTTCAGCTTTCCCGGCCAAGCCAAGCGATACCCGGCTACACGCATGGGGGTCGAAGAGACCATTCGCGGCGCCTTCAGCGAAGCGCGCGATTACAAGAAAACGTGGGAGGCATACAACAAGCGCGCCGCTGCCGGCGAAAAAAATCTTATCCCGCCGCGCCGCGATTTGCGCCTCGAACCGCTTGTCGAAGTGTTGGAAGGCAAGCGCTACGTGCACTCGCACTGCTACCGCGAGGATGAAATCCTGATGCTCTTGCGCGTCGCCAAAGAGTTTGGCTTCAAGGTGCGCACCTTCCAGCACATTCTGGAAGGCTACAAAGTCGCCGATGAACTGGCCGCGGCCGGAGTCGGCGCTTCCACTTTTTCCGATTGGTGGGCCTACAAAGTGGAAGCTTATGACGCGATTCCGTACAACGCCGCGTTGATGACGCGCCGCGGCGTGGTCGTCTCCATCAACTCCGACGACGCCGAGGAAGCCACGCACTTGAATCAGGAAGCCGCCAAAAGCATGAAGTACGGCGGCCTGTCGCACGAAGAAGCGCTCAAGATGGTCACGCTGAATCCCGCGATGCAGCTGGGAATCGACAAGCGTGTGGGTACGATTGACGTCGGCAAGGACGCTGACCTCGCGATTTACAATCACGATCCGCTCAGCGCCTACGCCGTGGTGCAAAAAACCATTATCGATGGCCGCGTCTACTTCGACCGCAAGCGCGATATCGCCGAACGCTCCGAGCGCGAAAAGGAAAAGAAGACTCTTATCGACAAAATAAAAAAAGCCGCGGAGAAAAAACCCGAAGAAAAAAAACCGGAAGAAAAAAAGCCCGATGCCAAACCGCCTGCCGGGCAAAAACCGTCCGAAAAGAAACCCGAAGAGAAAAAAACGGAAGAAAAGAAGCCGGAAGACAAACCCAAGCCTGCACAGCCCCCACAGGGCCCTGTTTCGAATAGTGATGCGCGGTTTGGCGCGTCCTCTGCTGATTTTGGAGGTGCGCTGTGAGCTTCGCGCCAATCCGCACTCGTCTCCTTTACCTCCTTTACTTTATTAACTTCCTTTACCTCCTCAGCCCTGCGAACGCTGGTGCTCAGTCGCCGCCATCCGCGACCTACGCCATTACCCACGCAAAAATATTTACTCTGGCGGGGAGCACCATTGAAGACGGCACGATCGTCATTCGCGATGGAAAGATTGCCGCAGTCGGCGCCACGGTGGAAGTCCCCGCTGGAGCGCATGTGATCGATGCCAAAGGACTGCAGGTCTATCCGGGAATTTTCGACTCGATCACCCAGATGGGGCTGCGGGAAATCGGCGCCGTCAGCGCCACCGTGGATTCGACGGAAACGGGAGGTTACAACCCGGACGTAGTGGCAGCCACGGCCGTGTCTCCGTCGAGCGAGCATATTCCCGTCACGCGTGCAGTGGGAATCACGGAAGTTCTTGCCGTTCCTGGCAGTGGCGGATTTGATTCCGGCGGCGGAGGCAACGTAATCGGCGGGCAAGCCTCCGCGATCCATCTTGCCGGTTGGGAAATCGACGAGATGCTTATCAAGAAGAGCGCGGCGATGGTGCTCAATTGGCCGGCGATCGAAACGCAAACTTTTGACTTCGCCACCTTCTCGCGAAAAGAAAAACCCTATACCGAGGCCAAGCAGGAGTACGACAAACAGGTGAATGAACTCACCGACTGGGTGGAGCGCGCCCGGCATTATTCGCAGGCCATGGAAAAGGGCTCCGGTGCCAAATACGATCGCGACCTGAAGCTCGAAGCACTCGCGCCGGTCATTCGCGGCGAACTCTCCCTCCTGGTTTTTGCCGATCGCTCGCGCGAGATTCGCAACGCGGTGGAGTTTTGCGACAAACAGAATTTGAAGATGATTCTCGCCGGCGGCGAAGAGGCCTACAAGGTCAAGGACCTGCTCCATTCGAAGGGCATTCCGGTAATCCTCCGGCCGATGCTTTCACTCCCGCCCGAGGAGGACGATCCCTACGACCGCTTGCTTTCGCAGCCGGCAGAGCTTGCCGCTGCCGGGGTGAAGTTTGCCTTCGCCAGCTTCGACAATTCCTTTGCGCGCCGCCTGGGGCAAAACGCGGCCAATGCCGTGGCTTACGGCCTGCCGTACGAAGAAGCGCTCAAAGCCGTTACGATTTATCCCGCGCAGGTCTTTGGCCTCGGCGATCAGATCGGAACCCTGGAACAGGGCAAACTCGCCAACCTGATCGTGACCAACGGCGACCTGCTCGAACTCACCACCGACGTGAAGTACCTGTTCATCAAAGGGCAGCTCACGTCACTGGACAACCGGCATCTGCGCCTCTACGAAAAGTTCTCGAAACGGCCGAAAGCGCAATAATTCAAGTCGAAGCTCCACCTGTAGGGCGCCTGCCACGGCGGGCTGCGTCCCTACAACCCAGGCAGTAACATTTCGTCCGCTCATGCTATGTCCGGCGCTTGCCCGCACTGATGATGCGGCCGCTTGGAGCGGAGCCCGTGGCCACGGACTTCCATGTGTTTCTGGTGGAAATCCGTGGTGACGCTGCGGCTGCACCGTAGTATGCCTAAAATGGAGAGATTAACAGTCGAAAGTCACGATCCAATGAATCGGCCGGGAACCCATCCGCGCGGGACAATGCGGTGGCACGTACCGAAAACCGAAACTAGAAACTAGAACCTAGAAATCAGAAACTAGAAATGGGAAATCGGAAACTGGAAAAGTGGCAAGCTTGCTCAGTTTAGCGCTAGCAGCTGTGGTACAGCATCGCCAGGACCATTAGGTCCGACCGCGTAAACAGCCAATGTTCCGCTTGCTTGCCTGCCGCCTCCGCGGCGCGCGCGATAAAGCCGATGTGCCGGGTGCGCGCCAGATAATGGAGACGTTCGAGGCCGATGCCGGTCAGAGTGGCAGTCTCCGTGTCTGTAAAGATCTTCTGGCTAGCCTTGACCTTGATCATGCCTTTTCCCCTCAATCATTGATCTAAGGACCGCCCATGGCTCGACGCTGGCCGGGGTTACAGCGCGGGCCGATGGTCCTGTATTCGTGGCCCTCTCCTCCTTGTTCCCACTATAACTGCTGTGTGCGGGCTTTCAATCGAGTGGGGACATCAATTGTTGGGCGGAAGAATCTGAGTTCTACGGCCCGGTAAAGGCCTGAGGCGATGAATCCGGGCGGCGCGAAAAGACAGACTAGAAACTAGAAATCAGAAACTAGAAGAGGGAAGAGGGAAGGGAAGAGAGATTTCTACCTGCGGTCGAAATGACGGGCGGTGGGGAGCGAAAAAGCAGATCCCTCGCTGCGCTCGGGATGACCGGTGGTGGGGCGTTTGAAAATGGAAAAGCGATGAGAGGGCGTACTGAAGTCCGCCCCTACACATAGCGAGCGCGTGGCGCCGCAGGAGCATCCGCGTGCCTTTGGTTCATGATAAACTGCTTGATATTGGCTTGTATTGGGGGCGTTTATTGGCCCGTCAGCCCCGATGCGGGATGACCATACTGACCGACGAACAAGGAACCAGCGATGAACATTGAAATCCGTGATGCCGCCTTGGAAGCTAGAATCAAGAAGCAACTCCAGGCTACCGGTTCTGCCAGCGTCGAGGAAGTGTTGCTGCGCCTGCTGGAAACTCAGGAGGAACAGGACCGCTGGCTTGCGGAGAACCGCGAAGCAATCAATGCAAAGATTCGGCGCGGCATCAGTCAACTCGACCGCGGCGAGGGAATCCCCGAAGACTACCTCGATGCTCACCCTTCGGACCTGAAAGCCAAGCCTGAATGACACGGCGGTACGTTCTTGCGCCGGAAGCCGCGCTCGACCTAATCCAGATCTGGCCCTTCATCAAGAAACAGAGCAACGTTGAAATCACGGATCGCGTTGAGTCGGTCATTCGGGAGAAGATCGTCTTTCTGGCGGCGAACCCTGGTGCCGGACATTGGCGCAAGAATCTGACGGATGAGGCGGTGAAGTTCTTCCCGGTTTACTCGTCCTTGATCGTTTACCGCCCCGAAACAACGCCCCTGCAAATTGTCTCCATTCTTCACGGCCGTCGCGACGTCGAACAACTCCTCAGGGATCGTCTATGAGTGTCGCGACGGGTGGGGCGGGACTTTGAATTGAGCGGAGCGCGCGGCCGCTCTGCTTGATGGAACAAAAACCGCCGAACCCAGTCAGCTTTCGCGCCTGCTTGCGCTGGCTGGGGCTCGGCGGCTAGAGATTACCTAGAACCTATCTCATAAACGTTTGGCACTTCTCGAAACCCTTGAAAAAACGATCGGTTAGGGAGCCCCAAACCATTTATGAGATAGCCTATGGTTACCCTTTCACCGGAATGGTGGCGGGCTTGGCGAGCTTGAACGTCAACTTACTCTTGGCAGCGAGGAGGGTTACGTCTTTGTTCGCCTTGGCCTTAGCCGCATCCTTGGCATCGGTTTTGGGCTGGCTCTTCGGTCCTACAATCGAATTGGTGTCCAGCGGGTAGGATTTCCCGTGGATTTCCACCGAAGCGAGCGTCACCTTCAGTTCGTGCTTTCTGACCTTGACGATGCGGCAGGTTACTTGGGTGCCCCTGGGAATCACGGTCTTTCCATCTACCTGAATCGGGGCAGTGAGGCTGGCGGCAAAGGTGTCACCAACCTTGTTCTTGTCAGTGGCCAGCGTTTGTCTTGCCGCCGCACTGATCGCCGTGCCTTTCGGCAAGGTGATCATTGTCGTCGGCTCTGCTGCTTTGGCTACGACGGCAGGTTTTGCTGCCACGGCAGGTTTGGCCGCCGCGGCAGGTTTTGCCGTTTCGGCTTCCTTTGCAGTGTTACTGGCTTCGTCCGTGGCCGTCTTCGAGCAGCCCGCTGCCGTCAAAACGGCTGCCGCTGCCAAAGCAAGCCAAAGCTTCCGATGCACCTGAGAGTTGAACACTTTACACCTCCAAAGGGGCACCCTTGGTGTGAATGGATGAGGTGGCTGGTTGGACCCTTCACCAATCGAAACTTACCGATCGACTGCGAAACGACGGGTATCCCCTACCTATCCTAAATCGTACAGAGTCCGGAAGGTGAAGTCCCTACCCATTTCCCGCGCGCGTTTCCTTTCCAGCACCGGCCTATCGGCCAGTACCCGGCGTTTCGGTGTAGGGTAGGCCAGGCTTTGAATTGGGTGGAGCAGCCGCAGGAACAACGGCTTCGTTCTTATTGAAGGGCACCCTCGCAGACGCAACTGAGTTAGAATCCAGCGCAAGGAGGAGTATGCCACGAAATTCTTTTTCTACTTTTTTCTTGATGATCGCAGTGGCGTTGGCAGGTGCGAGCGCCGGCTCCCCCGGACAGGCGAACCCCGCGACGAAGGAAGAAGAGCCGCTGCGCGTGGCGATTGCGGGGCTGGCGCATGGGCATGCATTCGGATTCTTCGACCAGTTTCAGAAGAGGGCGGACCTGCAGGTCGTGGGAATCGCCGAAGCGGATGGGCAACTGGTCGCCCAATTTGAAAAGCGTTACGGCCTGGCGCCGAGTCTTTTCTATTCCGGCCTGGAAGAGATGCTGAAGAAGACCAAGCCGCAAGCGGTACTCGCGTACACAAATACCTACGATCATCGCCGTGTGGTGGAAATCTGCGCGCGGTACGGCGTTTCCGTGATGATGGAGAAACCGCTGGCTGTCAGCACGGAAGATGCGCGCGCCATCGAGAGAGCGGCGCGCGAGGGGAAGATCCAGGTGTTGGTGAACTACGAGACGACCTGGTATCGCAGCAATCAAGCGGCTTACGACCTGGTGCACGAAAACGCTCTCGGAGAGATTCGAAAGGTTGTCGTGCACATGGGCCACAGCGGGCCGAAAGAGATCGGCGTCGGGCCGGAGTTTCTCGCCTGGCTCACCGACCCAAAACTAAACGGCGGCGGCGCGCTCTTTGATTTTGGCTGCTACGGCGCGGACCTGGCGACCTGGCTGATGGAAGGCCGCAGGCCGGACTCGGTGACCGCGGTGACGCAGCAAATCAAGCCGGACGTCTATCCGCGAGTGGACGATGAGGCGACGATCATTCTGAGGTATCCCCGGGCGCAGGTGATCGTGCAAGCTTCGTGGAATTGGCCGTTCTCCAGAAAAGACATGGAAGTGTACGGGCAAAAGGGCTATGCGATCACCGTAGGGCGCGATCAAGTGCGCGTGCGGCTTTCTGAAAAAGAAGAGAAGGTGATCGAAGCCAAGCCATTGGCGGCGTCGAATGGCGATTCGGTTTCCTACTTGCGAGCAGTGTTTCTGGGAGGGACGAAGCCCGAGGGATTGTCTTCTCTGGAGACGAACGTGATCGTTACGGAGATCCTGGATGCGGCCCGCCAGTCCGCAGCGACGAGGAAAACTATTTTCCTTGGCGGAGCTCGCTGATTACTCGAAGGTGGTACGTTAGCCGAAGCAAAAGCAACGAGCGGAGGCGCGTCCTAAAGTTTTGCGGGAACGGGCCGGTCGAGGACTTCGCGGACCTTGATTGCGAGGGCGCGGGGAGTGAAGGGTTTTTGCAGGAAAGCCACACCCGTTTCCAGAACGCCACCGTGAGCGATGACGTTGTCCGTGTAGCCGGACATGAAGAGAACCTGTGTTCTTGCGTGGTTGGAAGTGATCCGGCGGGCGAGGTCACGGCCGCTGACGCCGGGCATCACCACGTCGGTGAGCAAGAGATGAATCTCGCGCGAGCCGTTGGCGGCAAGCTGCTCGGCATGCGATGCGCTTTCCGCCACCAGGACGGAATAGCCTTGAGCGGCGAGAATCGTGCGTGCGAGCTCGCGTACGGCTGCATCATCCTCGACGAGGAGGATGGTTTCCGTTCCCCACCGATTGACCGACTCCTCCGTCTTGACGGATGGTGCCACGACGGATTCCTCGACGCGTGGCAGATAGACCTTGAAGGCTGTGCCTTTGCCCGGCTCGCTGTACACCCAAATGTAACCGCCGCTTTGCTTGACGATGCCGTAGACGGTGGAGAGGCCTAAGCCGGTGCCGCGGCCGCTTCCCTTGGTGGTGTAAAAGGGCTCGAAGATATGCG
>Ga0137361_10002127_pt1 | contig 12545 bp, 12 predicted proteins | sample Mad1_80_16metaG_FD_104923 | JGI IMG/M metagenome (GOLD analysis project Ga0137361, IMG submission 104923) | Vadose zone soil microbial communities from Angelo Coast Range Reserve, California, USA - Mad1_80_16 metaG | ecosystem: Environmental > Terrestrial > Soil > Vadose zone | place: USA... | reverse complement strand
CCTGATTGTGCAGATGGCGGATTTTTGCCTTCAGTTCGAGGGCGTCGAATGGGTGGCGGTTTCGGGCAAGATCGGTTCGAACCTCGCGATCGCGGTACGTAATCTTGGGATTGGGCGGGCCAACGCCGGCGATTTGGTGAAGCGTCTTTTCAACGATATTGGCAGCGCGGGCGGCCATCGTAACATGTCGAAGGCCGTGATTCCGCTGCGCAAATGGCGCGAGCGCGAGGGCACTACCCGCGACGGCGCGATCGAGCCGCGGCTGCGCGAGCTTTTTACCGCCGGCATCTTGCGCGACGGGGATACCGAAGCGCGGCCGTCGGGCTCGAAGAATGGTTCGTGACTTCGCGACGTGTCCCAGCGATTAAGTCGGCTTGGCAGTGGTGCTGCTCATGCCGCCGAAACGGAGTACCTAGCTGGCGCTATCGCGTACACAAGGTTAGGATCAAGTCGTCTACGTTCGATTCCCATAGTCGTTTGGACGTGCGAGGACGGAGCGCCAGGGAAATGGCGGAATCCGTGGGGAGGGGGAAGAGATGCGACTTTGTGTCGGGACGTCGAAGGGAATTGTCATCCTCGATCCGGCCCGTGGCCGAGTACCGCTGATGGTGGTGGCGGAGCCGTGTTCCGTCTGGTGCATGGCGCAGGACTGCGAGAACCCGAACCTGCTGTATGCGGGCTCGGTTCACGACTCCCATATGGGCAATGCGCGCAGCCGAGGCGCGCTCGCGCGTTCGACCGACGGCGGCCGCATCTGGAGCGATATCACGCCCGGAATGGCGCGCGACGAAGATGTCTGGGCAATCGCGACGCCGGGCGATCGGCCGGGCGAGGTCTTCATCGGGACGTCGCACGCCCGGATCTTGAAGAGCGAGCAGGGCGGCCAGAATTTTCGCGAGTGCACGGCGTTCTTGAAGTTGGCGGGACGCGACCGCTGGAGTTTTCCCCCGCCCCCGCATATCCCGCATGTGCGTTCGATCACGTTTGACCCGCGCAACTCGTCGACGTTTTACGTGGGCGTCGAAGAGGGCGGAGTGTTCCGTTCGCGCGACCGGGGTGAGACGTTCGAGCCGCTCAACCACGGAATCTATGCGGATATCCATTCGATCGAGATCGACACCGAGGATCCCAACCGCATTTATGCCACCACGGGCCGCGGCTTTTATTGCTCGGAGAGCGGCGACGGGTCGTGGCGGCACGTCAACGGGTTCAGCCGATCGTACACGGTTCCGCTCCTGGTGCAGCCGGGCGCAATCTACACGGCCGCGGCGGCGGGACCGCCGCCAACCTGGTCGATGGGATCGGTCGGAGCGGATGCGCTCATGTTTCGGAGCCACGATCGCGGCCGCAGCTTTGAGCCGTTGACGCTGACGGAAGGTGGAGCGTCGCCGATGCGCGCGATGGTGATGCGCCTGCGGCGTGATCCGGCCGGCGGCGACGGAGATTTCCTCGCCCTGCTCACGGACGGTTCGATCGTTCGAATGAACGAAGGGGGACGAAATCTACAACTAATCGCGGATAGGCTTCCCCCGGTTTACGATTTGGTCGTCCTTCCCTGAAAAGAAAAGGGACTCAAGCCGATAGAGAAATGCCGCTTACATGGGCATTTCTTTGTCGCGTGGACGCATCAATTATTGCTTAAAGATGCCAAATGCACTTTAGCGTAGCTTGACAATCGGGGCTGCTTCTCGCTCAGTTGGATTTCCGCATGGAACCCAACACCCATGTAGAGCAGTCCGAAGGGAAGACGGGGTGTGGCTCAGGTATTTCACCGACTGGTAGTGTCTCAGTACTGAGACACTACCCACCGACTTGCTTCCTCGACGCAGACGAATGCCGTTGCTAAAATGCAAATTGGATCGTGCGAGCTTTGGGGTGGACCACCCTAATGTTGCGTGCAGTGCCTTTCCCCGAATTCAGCAAGCTGGATCTGATTCCGCAGGCGATCATCAGCAGACCTCTATCGTATTTCCATAAGCAGCTTAAGATCGAGATCAGCCAAGGCGAAGATGATCTCGACGTGTTTGAAGGTGCCGCACTGTGGGTAGATAATCGGCTGCCATTCGCGCTCAAGCATTATCCAGGATACCCCGACAACACAACGACCGTGTATCTGTCAGACGAGTTCAAGGACATAGGCGAAATCACGCGAATAATCAGTCTGATCATCAAGGAATTACAATTGCCCAAAGACGCAGTTTCCTGGCAGCGGTCGGACGATCCCGAGCTTTAGTCGGTTCCGCTCATGGTGCTGCCGGGGGCAATCCGCACTGCAGCGGCGGCGGGACCACCGCCAACCTGGTCGATGGGATCGGTCGGAGCGGATACGCTCATGTTTCGGAGCCACGATCGCGGCCGCAGCTTTCAGCCGTTGACGCTGACGGAAGGGGGAGCGTCGCCCGATGCGCGGGATGGTGATGCGTCTGCGGCCTGATCCGGCCGGTGGCGACGGAGATTTCTTCGCACTGCTCACGGACGGTTCGATCGTTCGAATGAACGAAGGGGGAGGAAATCTCCAACTAATCGCGGAGCGACTGCCCCCGGTTTACGACCTGGTCACCCTTCCCTGAAAAGGCATACGCCATTGCTGGGCTTCCTTGTTTGTAAGCGGAAGCGAACGATTGTTGAGCACACGGAGTAACCGCAGCTCCATCGCGCCATCAGGATCCATTGACGGGTTCGGAGATAGGAGGCTAGGTTGCAAGGTAGAGTTTTCCGATGGTGAACGAAAACGATAAGGATGAACCGATAACAAACTGGGCTCCGGTCGTCGGACAGTGGAAGATCGAGACCGGCAAAGTTGCATATCTTGGGCAACGGCCATCACAGCAATCTACTTCAACCCAGTACGGTATCTGTGTTTCCGATGTCCGGTTTACCGAAGGTGAAGCCACAGTAGCCATTCGGTTTCCGGCAGATTCTGATGGCATTGGAGATGTCGTCGCACATGACGCATCAGCCTGCCTCTTATTTGGATATCGCTCACCGAGAGAGGAATACCTTAATGTTGGTCTTGGAGAATATAGGACCGCTTATTCCATCTCTCGCTTGGAACCCGGCGGTACATGGCGTGCCATTGCGGCCGTTGGCAGCAAGGAAAATCTAACCCCCGACCGCAATTATAACCTCCACGTTCGCATACAAGGTCAACGGGTTGTAGTTGAGGTGGATGGCGTGCGGGTATTGGAGCACGTGCTCGACACGCCGTTACCGAACGGGCAGCTGGGGCTATTCGGATTCGGTACGGCGACTGTTGAGTTCACACGACCATCGGTAAGCCGTCAGCGTGGAACTGTTTTCGTTGCTATGCAGTTTTCCGAGCCTTATCACGAACTTTATAAGGAGGTGATCGAAAGGACCGTTTGGGAGAATGGATTGGTCGCACGCCACGCGGGTGAGGTCTTTGGGCCCGGAATTATTCTTCAGGACATCATCGCAGGCATTGAAACATCGAAGATTGTAATCGCAGAGATAACACCACCGAACCCCAATGTCTTTTACGAGCTTGGTTACGCTCACGCCCTGAAAAAGCCGACGATCCTTCTTGCGGACAGGGCCAAATTAGAGAAACTTCCCTTTGATATCAGTGGGTATCGCTGCTTGTTTTATGAGAATTCTATAGGCGGAAAGCGCAAGGTCGAGGAAGCGTTGACCAGGCACCTAATGGCAATACTCAATGTATGACCGTCCGAAGCCAGCATTGTTCGATATAGCTCCGAAACCTCCAAATAAATTCAAATAAGTGCACCCCATCCGAGGTACTGCGCCTTCAGTACCACCCCAGCTTGGGGGCATGGAGTTGGCGGTTCAGTGAGGGCGGAACCACGACGCGCTCAGTTCTTTCTCGCTTGACAGAGACGAAGAAAAAGCGAAGATAGAGTCGTGCCCGAAGAAAACTTACTGCCACTTCTGGAAACTTCAACCGAGGAGCTCGCGCCCGCTCGGGATGTCGAGTTTCTTGAGATGCCCGTCAGGCAGATTCTCAACCGCTGTACCAGCCCGTGGATGCGCTTTCGCTGGACGATCAATCCATATCGCGGGTGCGAATTCGGATGCGTTTACTGCTACGCGCGCTACACGCACGAATTCCTGGAATTGCGCGACCCGATGGATTTCGAACGCCGCATATTCGTCAAGCGGATGGCGGCGGAGGTGCTGGCGCGCACGCTCTCGCGCACGCCAATCGGATCGGACCAGATAGCAATTGGAACGGCGACCGATCCGTATCAGCCGGCCGAGAGAAAATTCGGTCTAACACGCTCCATGCTCGAAGTGTTTGCGCAGCTCGGCGGCCTCGATCTTTCGATCACGACCAAATCGGGGCTCATCACGCGGGACCTCGACCTGCTAAAGGCGATAAATTCGCGTTCGCGCCTCTCGGTCAATTTCTCCTTGATCACGCTCAATCGCAAGCTTCAGCGAATCCTCGAACCGCGCGCCCCGCGTCCCTCTCTGCGCTTACGTGCGCTCAAGGAATTGAGGGAGGCGGGTATTCGATGCCACCTGCTGATGATGCCGATGATCCCGGGGCTGACGGACAATGCGGCGGGAATCGAGGCGGTGATACGTGCGGCGCGCGATGCGGGCGCGTCCGGCTTGTGGTGGCGTTCGCTGTTCCTGAAGCCGGCTGCGGCACGCCGCTTCATCCCGTTTATCCGGGAGAACTTCCCCGGCGATGAGCCGCGGCTGACCGCCTTTTATGGCAATTCGGTCTATCCGCCGCGCGCGTACGACGAGCATCTCCGCGCGATTTTCGACCGCCTGAAGCGCAAATACGGTTTCGACCCCGGCCTCGAACGTGATGAGGGCAAAGAATCGGAAATGGCCGTGTCACCGGTATCGCGTTTGGAGCCGCGGCGTGCCGTTCAGCTCAGCCTGATGAGTGGTGCGCGGGGCGGGACTTGAACCCGCACGGTATTTCTACCACGAGCCCCTCAAACTCGCGTGTCTGCCGTTCCACCACCCGCGCACTTTTCAGACCGAAAATCAGCGACCTGCTAGTGTCCTGGGTTAGAAATTCACTCAAAAAATTGAACCCAACCCGGGACCCCAACCCACAAAACCGGTACCGGCTTCGCTGGCGCGAAGCTGTCCGAGATCCTTCGACTTCGTTCGCGTTGCTCACTTCTCTCAGGATGACTTGCCAGCCTGCTATTTCTTAGGCGCCGGCGCCGACGCCGGATTTGGGGCCGGGGCGTGCGTAGCGGGAACCTTTGCCGCCGTCGCCTTGCCGATCGGCGCCGATTGTATAGGAGCCGGAACGCGACCTTCGAAAAGGCTTCCGCTGACGCGGCGCGTCGACGCGTAAGCGAGGAAAATCGAAGTCGAGAAAAACACGACCGCGAAGCCCCACGTGAGCTTGGTCAAAATATTACCCGCCCCGCTCGCGCCGAACACGGTCTGGCTGGATCCGCCGAAAACCGCGCCGATGTCGGCACCCTTGCCTTGCTGAAGCAGCACGGCGATGCACAGCGAGATGCAAACCGCGACGTGAATTACGATTACGACTGTGTACATCGATGTTTAACCGACATGCGCGCGCACTATCCGCGCGAACGAGTCGGCCTTCAAGCTTGCCCCGCCGACCAAAGCCCCGTCAATATCGGGCCTCGCCATCAGGGAGTCAACGTTTTCGGGCGTGACGCTCCCGCCGTAGAGAATCCGCACGCCGTCGCCCTTGTCCTTTCCGAAATGGTCTCGTAGCGCCTCGCGGATGGCCGCATGAACCTCCTGCGCCTGTTCGGGTGTGGCAGTGCGCCCGGTGCCAATCGCCCACACCGGTTCGTATGCGACGATAACGCGGGTCGCGTCTTCGGGGCGTGCGTCCTGCAGGCCTGCCTGCAGTTGCCCGAGCACGACCCGAAGCGTCTCGCCATGGTCGCGCTGCGCGAGCGTTTCACCGACGCACAGAATCGGGGTCATCCGGTTGGTGAGCGCCGCCGCGGCCCGCCTGGCAATCAATTCGTCGGTCTCTTTGAAAATGTGGCGCCTTTCCGAATGGCCGACGATTGCGTGAGTGACCCCGAAGAACTTGAGCATCGGCGCTGAGACCTCGCCGGTAAATGCGCCCTTCTCCTCGAAATGCATATTCTGCGCGCCGAGCATGATCGACGAGCCCGCGAGCGCCTGCGCGACGGCCGGGATGGCAAGGAACGGCGGCGCCACCATCACCTCGCGGTCGCGTGCGAGCGTGGCCGCATCACGGTCGAGTTCGCCGCGGAGGGCCGCGACCAATGCGCGCCCTTCGACCGGCGTCATGTTCATCTTCCAGTTGCCTGCGAACAGCTTCTTACGCATCGGCATCTCCCGAATTTTTGCACGAGCCCCCAACGCGCGCGTGAGACCGGTTGGGTTATGGCTAAACCTGGAGCGCCTTTACTCCGGGCAATTCGATTCCTTCGAGGTATTCGAGCGTCGCGCCGCCACCGGTCGAAATATGTGTGAATCGCGCCGCCCAAGGTTGATGAACTACCGCCGCCGCGGTGTCGCCGCCTCCGAGTACGCTCGTGACGCCGTCGAGGCTCGCGATCGCCTCGCCGACCTTGAGCGTGCCTTGCGCGAACGCGGGGATCTCGAAGAAGCCCAAAGGCCCGTTCCAGATCACGGTTTTTGCGCCGGCCAGCCGCTCGACGAATTCGGCGATCGTCCGCGGTCCGATATCGAGGCCCATCTTGTCGGGCGGAATGTCATTTACGATATCTGCCGCCGCCTCGGCTTCAGGAGCGGTTGCGATGACGTGGTCGCTCGGCAGCACGAACGCCACACTGCGGCGCGCCGCCTCCCCCATCAGCTCACGGGCAAGCTCGAGCTTGTCCTCCTCGACGCGCGACTTGCCGACGCCCGCTCCATTGGCCTTGAGAAACGTGTAGGCCATCGCGCCGCCGACCAGCAGCGTATCGATTTTGGTGAGCAAATTTCGTATGACGCCGATTTTATCCGAGACCTTGGCGCCGCCCAGGATCGCGACGTAGGGATGCGCCGGGTTTTCGGTAACAGCGCGCAATGCGTCGAGCTCGCGAATCATCAGGAAGCCCGCGGCGCGCTCCGCGAGGAACTTCGTCACGCCGACGGTTGACGCGTGCGCGCGATGGGCCGTGCCGAAAGCGTCGTTGACGTAGGTATTCTTGCCGCGCGCGAGCTCGTGCGAGAAATCGCGATCGTTCTTTTCTTCCTCGGGATGGAAACGCAGGTTCTCGAGCAGCAGCGCGTCGCCCACTTTCAAGTCAGACACTAGGCGGCCCGTTATCTCGCCGATACAGTCGGGTGCGAGCGTGACCTTCCTCGCCAGCGCCGTGCTGAGATATTCGGCGACCGGCTTGAGACTCAATTCGGGGGAACGCTCCTTGGGCCGGCCCAGGTGTGAGCATAGAATCGCGGCCGCACCGTGTCCCGTGATGTAGCGAATCGTATCGAGGCTCGCGTCGATGCGGGTCGGATCGGTGATGTGGCGGCCGTCCAACGGCACGTTGAAGTCGCATCGCACCAGCACCTTCTTGCCCTCGAGCTGAAGGCTGCTAACCGGAACAGTTGTCATATCCCCGGACTTCGCGACTCAGACTCAGATCTTGCTCGCGATATAGGCCGTGATATCCGCGAGGCGGTTCGAATAGCCCCATTCATTGTCGTACCACGAGAAGACTTTTACCAACCGCTTGTCGAGTACCTTGGTGAGCGGCGCGTCGAAGATCGACGAATGCGGATTGTCGTTGAAGTCGCACGAGACGAGTTCCTCGTCGGAATACTGGAGGATGCCTTTGAGCGGGCCTTCGGCTGCGCGCTTCATCGCGGCGTTGACCGAGTTGGCGTCGCAGTCGCGCTCGACCGTCGAGGTCAGGTCAACTACCGAGACGTTGCTGGTCGGCACGCGTATCGCGATACCGTCGAGCTTGCCCTTGAGCTGCGGCAACACGAGGCCAATTGCACGCGCGGCGCCGGTTGACGTCGGCACCATCGAGACCGCCGCGGCGCGGGCGCGTCTCAAGTCGCTATGCGGCCCGTCCTGCAGCATCTGATCCGAAGTATACGAGTGGACCGTGGTCATCAGGCCGTGCACGATGCCGAAGCTCTCGTGCAGCACCTTTGCCAAGGGGGCGAGGCAGTTCGTCGTGCACGAAGCGTTCGAGACGACGTCGTGCTTGTTCGGGTCGTAGGCGTCCTCGTTGACGCCGAGGCATAGCGTGATGTCCGCGCCGTCGGCGGGCGCACTAATCACGACCTTGCGGGCGCCGGCGCTCAAATGCATGGCAGCCTTGTCGCGCGCCGTGAAGAGCCCGGTGGACTCGACCACGACCTGCGCGCCGAGTTTGCTCCACGGTAGCTTCGAGGGGTCGCGCTCGGCGAGCACGCGGAAAGCGTGGCCGTCGAGCATGATTTGGTCGCCCTCCGCCTTGACCTGCTGCGGCAATGTGCCGTGAACCGAATCATGTTTGAGTAAGTGAGCGAGCGTCTTTGCGTTGGTGATGTCATTGACGGCGACGACTTCGAGTTCCTTCTTATGAAGCGCCGCGCGGAAGAACATACGCCCGATACGGCCGAAGCCGTTGATACCTATTTTGATTGCCACGAGTGAGATCCTCCCTGGCACGTCCCCAACGATGTGACCTGCTGGAATAAAATTACCACAATATCTTTGGCATGCTATGGGTTCTGACACGCCATCACGCGTCATTGGCAGATACGCGCAAATTTGACTCCTCGCATGGGCACAGAAATAATGAACGCGTCTTAGACGGGCTTTTATGCTGCGCGAGGTGTGCAGGTGAGTGGCACGGGTGGCCTCGGAGTGGTGGACTTGCTCCTCGGCACGGGGCCGGTGGTCCAGATCGTCCTCTGGACGCTGGTCGGCTTCTCGGTCGGGAGCTGGGGTACCATTCTTTACAAGCTTTCCCAAATCTCGAGTGCGCGGCGTGAGTCCGAGCGCTTCATTGCGATTTTCTGGGAATCGAAAAACCTCGCCGCGATTCATACCGCGAGCGTCGGGTTGAACAAGAGCCCGGTCGCACAGATCTTTCGCGCGGGCTACCAGGAATTGCTCCAGTTGACGCGCGCGAAACGCCAAGCGGTCGGCGCCGAGGGTGGATTCTCGACGGACTTGGGCGGGGTGGACAACGTGACGCGCGCGATGAGGCGGCAGGCCAACGTCGAGCTTACGAAAATCGAGTCCGGAATCCCGTTCCTCGCGACCACCGGCTCGACCTGCCCGTTCATCGGGCTGTTCGGCACGGTATGGGGAATAATGACGGCCTTCCTGGGCCTCTCGGCGGCCCATACGTCGAATATCCAGGCGGTTGCACCGGGAATCGCGGAAGCCTTGATAACCACGGCGGTCGGCCTCGTAGCCGCGATACCCGCGCAGATGTTCTACAACTTCCTGACCGCCCGCGTGCACGTGCTCGCGACCGAGATGGACAATTTCACCTCCGAATTCCTCAACATCGCGGAACGTCATTTCCTCTCGTAGACAGGGGCGCGAATGGCTTTCGAACCCGGACAACAACGCGGCGCTCTTGCCTCGCAAATCAATGTCACGCCGCTGGTCGACGTGATGCTGGTGCTGCTCATCATCTTCATGGTGACTGCGCCGATCATTCAGCAGGGCGTTCAGGTCAGCTTGCCGAAGGCCAAGGCCGCAGCGCTGCCCGGCAAGGAGGAGCAATTCGTCGTTTCGATTACACGCGGCAACGAAGTCTATTTGAATGACACCAAAATTACCCTGGAGGAGCTTGCGAAGAAGCTTGCGGCGATCGCCGCCGAGCGTCCTGACCGCGAGGTCTTTATCCGCGCCGACGAACAGGTTCCATACGGTGAAGTGATCAAGACGATGGCTGCGATCAAGGCCGCGGGAATTGAAAACGTCGGGATGGTGACGGAGATGCCGGCGGGGGAGAGCGGGGACTCCGGGGGGGCGGACGGATCAAAGCGTGGCAGCTCCGGTCCTTAGTGGCGACGACAAGCCGTCGCGATGGGGATTTTTCGCCGCAATCATCATATCCGCGGCGGCTCACGTGGCGTTCTTTATCCTCGTCCTCGTGATTCTGCCCGGCTACTTGTACTCGGAGAAAGCGCCACCGCCTGCGTATACCGTCAAAATCTTCGACCAACTTCCTCCCGGTGACCTCGGAACGCATCTGCCGCGACTCGCGCACGAGCGGCGCCATGTGGAGGAGCATCACCGTACACATCCCGAGCAACCGCCGCCTAAACCGCCCGAGCCTGCGACTCCTTTAATACCGCCGAAGGAAGACAAGAACGTTATCGCGCTGAATACGAAGCCGGGCACTCCGACGCCAACGCCGACACCGCCTCCTCCACCCGAGCCAACGCCCGAGGCGACGCCGAGTCCGAAGCCCGCGCATAAGCATCCGCGGCCGACTCCGAAACCGCGGCCGACAGCCAAGCCCACGCCGAAGGTCTCGCGGCGAGCGCACAAGCCCAAAGAGAAACCCACGCCTGCCCCCGAAGTGATAGCGAAGGCCGAGCCGACGCCGTCGATCAAGCAGAAGATGCAGAAAGTTCGCGAGCAGCTACTCGCCGAGCATCTGAAGGAGGTCGAGGCAAAAGCGGCGGCCGAAAGGAATGCCGCGAAGCCGAAGGAGAGCGAGGGTGAGGGGCCGGTCGAGGCGAATGTCGAAAATCCAGGCAAGGGCGCCGGCGTCGGCCCGGGCGCGGGCAGCGCGGGTATTCAGCAGGATGCGGAGTTTCTGCTCTACTACCAGCAGGTGCAGGAGAAAATTAAGAAGGCGTGGAGTTTTGGCGGCAATAATCCGGAATTGACGGCGACGGTTACCTTCGGCATCAACCCCGACGGCACTCTCAGCTCAATAAAGGTCAGCAGCAGTTCGCGCGATCCTGCCTTTGACGATTCGGTGGTTCGTGCGATTCGGCGCGCCGCTCCATTCCCGCCGCCACCCGATAAGTATCGTTCCCAGTTCGCCGAGGGAGTCGACGCCGTATTCAAGCTCGCCGAACTCAGTTCGTGAGAGTCCGGCGCTTTTCTATCTATTGGAAATGGAGCCGCACACTTGCTCGAAACCTCAACCGGACCAAACCGCATCATGAAAAATTTCGTTCGTATACTGATGGTTCTCATCTTGATCGCATGCGGGCTTTCCACCAGCGCGTGGGCCATTACGATGAGAATCGTGGGTCCCGAGCAGCTTTCACCGATCGCTGTCTCGGGGCTCAAGAATCTCGGGGGCGTCGACGACCGGCTTAGCACGGCCTTTACCGAGATCCTGCAACGCGATTTGAAGCTTTCCGGCTACTTCCGCATTATCGATCCGCAAACTTATATCGAGGACCCTCAGAAGTCGGGCTACGATCTGGGGCAATTCAACTTCGGCGACTGGAGTTCGATCAACGTCGAATTCCTGGTCAAGGGCGCCATCAAACGCGACGGCCCGAATGTCTCGCTCGAAGTCATGCTCTTCGACGTCCCCCAGCAGCGCCGGATGATGGGCAAAAAGTTCTCGGGTGTTCCTCACGACGTCGGTGAGATGGCGCGGCGGTTCGCCGACGCGATACTCGAGTCCGTCACCGGCGTGCGTGGGCCGTTCGACACCAGGCTCGCCTTCGTCTCGACTCGCGGCGGCCGTTTCAAGGAGATCTATACTTCATGGCTTGATGGCGCCGCGCTCGACCAGGTCACCAATAACCCCACGATCAACCTGTTTCCGAGCTTCGATAAGAGTGCGCATCATTTGCTCTACCTGTCGTATAAGACGATGAGCCCGATGCTCTACGTGCTCGACCGCGAGCATGGCATGGAGACCACGATAAACGCGCACCTTGGGCAGGCTGTGGGCGGCGCGCTTACGCCCGACGGCCGCGTCGTCGCAGCGTTTGCGCGCGGAGGCCGGACGAATCTTTACCTGCTCGACCGGTCAGGCAATGAGATCAGGGCACTCACTGAGGGGAACGGGATCAGCGTCAGTCCCTCCGTGTGCGCGGACGGAGACCGGATGGCGTTTACTTCGGACCGCTCGGGTACCCCGCAAATTTACGTGATGGGCCTCGGAGGTGGTGACGCGCGCCGCATCACCTATAAGGGAGACTACAACACGGCGCCGTCTTTCTCGCCCGATTGCAAACAAATCGCATTTGAGAGCCGCTCAGGCGGCGTATTTAATATTTATACGATTGGTGCCGAGGGCGGCGAACCCAAGCGCCTCACCCAGGAGGGTTCGAGCGAGTCGCCGTCGTGGTCGCCCGACGGCCGGTACCTTGTATTTAGTTCAAGGCGCGGTGGCGACTCCAGGCTCTAGCTGATGTTCGCCGCCAACGGCAAAATAATATCTGCGCTAGCGGAAGGAGAAGGAAATGATACCAGTCCAGCGTGGTCGTGGTGGATGGGCGGATAGGCCCCACCGCTTAACCAGCGCGGCAGCGGTCGCGATGCTCCTGGTGGCGCTCGCGTTCCTCGGCTGCTCCTCCAAAAAGAACCAGCCGGGCGCCGGCGGTCGCGGCGGCCCTGGAGTTGTGGGCGATTCGGGGATAGGTCCCGGCGGCGGAAGCTCGCTGAAGAACCTTAAGAATGGCGGCGAGGG
>Ga0137361_10002124_pt1 | contig 12553 bp, 10 predicted proteins | sample Mad1_80_16metaG_FD_104923 | JGI IMG/M metagenome (GOLD analysis project Ga0137361, IMG submission 104923) | Vadose zone soil microbial communities from Angelo Coast Range Reserve, California, USA - Mad1_80_16 metaG | ecosystem: Environmental > Terrestrial > Soil > Vadose zone | place: USA... | reverse complement strand
TGATCACCCACATGATGCCCGGCTCGGTGCCGGCCGAGCTCGACGCTGCGGCGAAGCGCCACTACGCCGGCCCCGTCACAGTAGGCGAAGACCTCCTGGAGGTCTAGGCCCCTCACCCCAACCCTCTCCCCAGAGGGGCGAGGGAGTTCGGAACACCCTCTCCCCCATCGGGGGAGAGGGCAGGGTGAGGGGGCTATTCGTGCCTGAGCGCAGCGAGCACCGCGCGCGCCCACTCGCTGTCGAGCGCGGGCACGGGCGCGTAGGTCAAGCCGCCCGTGATGCGCGAGCCCTCCTCGCCCTCAGCCGCCGCGTCCTCGAGCACCTCCTCCACGACGAGATCGAAGCGCGCCAGCTCACCCGAGAGCAGCGGCGTGCCGGAAGCGCGGCACTTGACGTACGTCGTGACGTCGGGCTCGACGACGAGCAGCGTCGCGACGCCTCGCGCCTCCAGATTGCGCCGCGCGCCGCTTCGCGCGCCGACGGCGACGCGGATCACGGTGGCGCTCACGGCCAGCAGTTCGAGATATGAGCAAAGCATCGGGTGCGGCCGCCCTCGGTCATCCACCGTGAGGAGCGGCAGCGCAAGGCCGAGCAGGCGCGGCAGATCCTGCTGGGACAGGCGCTTCCGAAGTTCCGGCGGCAGCGCGGCGCCGAGGCTCCGGCTCATGGCTTGAGGTTCACGGCCAGGAAGTCGCGCACCTGCTTCTCGGCGTCCTCATGGGCCTTGGGGTCGTACTGGATGGTCGCGCCGAGGCCTCCGCGCGCATCCTGGACGATGCGGCTCCCTATGATTCCGGCGCTGTCGAAGGCGTGATAGGCGTCAGGATAGACCACCGCGGTGATGTGTCCGCGATTGCGCGAAGCCGAGTGCGCAAGCGCCTCGCACGGCGCCGCCGGCGTCCAGTCGTCCTTGCCGCCGAGTAGCATGAGCACGGGCGTCGTCCCGGGCAGCGTCTTCCAGCCCGTGCACGTCGGGTAGAACATGATGAAGGCGCGGATGTCGACGTCGGGATACTGGGCTTCTGTCGCCACGGCCCACATCAGCGTCCAGCCGCCGTGCGAGTAGCCGATGGCCGCAATCCGCTTGCCGTCGATCTGGGGCAGCGTTTTGAGGTACCTCGCCGCGGCATAGACGTCGGGAGCGCGCATGCGCCCCGTCAAGGCCGCGCTGCCGCCGCAGAGACGCTTGAGCCCACGCCCGCCGAAGCTGTCCAGCACCAATGCCGCGTAGCCCTCGTGCCGGAGCCACACCGCCCAATCCTTGATATGGGGACCGATTCCGCTGCAGCCGTGGAGCAGGATGACAGCGGGGAAGGGGCCTGCGCCTCTCGGCGTGGAGAGCTGGGCGGTGAGCGTGGCGGGGGCGGGCGAGCTTACCGCGATGGCATGCGAGTCGGCCCATGCGGTCGAGACGCACAGGACCGCGAGGATGGTCGCACAGGCTGTCCGCCGCGCCGCTCTCACGAGGAGCGAGTATAGCCTCCGGTTGCTCTTGTCGCCAGGCTCCGGTATGGTCCGGACGTCATGCCCACGCCTTCACGCCTCGGCTGCTGATGCGCGCCCTCGTCATCGGCGCCTCCGGTCAGGTGGGCGCCGCGCTGCTGGACGTGCTGCGCGCGCGGGGCCACGAGGCCCTCGGAACCTACGCGAACCATCCAGCGCCGGGACTCGACGCGCTCGATCTCACTGACCACGCCGCCGTCGCGCGCGCCGTCGCCGCGACGCGTCCCGACTGGGTCTTCTGCCCGGCAGGGCTCTCCCACGTGGACTACTGCGAGGATCACGAGGACGAGGCGATGGCGGCCAATCGCGACGGGCCCGCGGCCGCGGCGCGCGCGGCCGCGGCGGCGGGCGCAGGGTTCGTCTACTACTCGAGCGACTACGTCTTCGACGGCTTCGGCGGGCCCTTCGGTGAGGACGACGCGCCTCGGCCTCTCGGCGTCTATGGCAGGAGCAAGCGCGAGGGCGAGCAGGCGGTGATGATTGCCTGCCGCCGCGCGGTGATCATCCGCACCAGCGTCGTCTATGGCCCCGAGCGCCAGGAGAAGAATTTTGTCTACCAGCTGATCCGCGCCTGCCGCGAGGGACGGGCCTTCCGCCTGGCCGTAGACCAGTGGGCGAGCCCGTCGTACAACCCCGACGTCGCCGCGGCCAGCGTGGAGCTCTGCGAGCGCGGGCTCCTGGGCCTGTGGCATGTCGCCGGCCCAGAGGTGCTCGACCGCTATGCCTTCGCGGCCCTCATCAGCAAGGAGTTCGGGCTCGACGCCTCCCTTCTCAGCGCCGTCACGACGGCGTCGCTCGGCCAGAAGGCTCGCCGGCCGCTCGACGGCGGGCTCAAAGTGGACAAGGCGCAGGCGCAGCTGACAACGCGGCTCACAGCGCCCGCCGATGGGCTCCGCGCGATGCGGGAAGCGCTCGAGCGAGGCCGGGCAGGCGTTGACCCGCCCCGGAACATAAAGTAGAGTAAGCGCTTGGCTGTCGTTCGGGGACGGTGACCGTAGCTCAACTAGGTTAGAGCACTGGCCTGTGGCGCCAGGGGTTGAGGGTTCGATTCCCTTCGGTCACCCCAACCTTTGAAGTCTCCCTCTCCCCTGAGGGGAGAGGGCAGGGTGAGGGGTCGAAGATTCTCGCGCGCCCATAGCTCAGCTGGATAGAGCGTTAGCCTCCGGAGCTAAAGGTCAGAGGTTCGAATCCTCTTGGGCGCACCATTTCTTTCGTGGTGGTACCCCGCTCCCGCGTGCGGGCCGTTAGCTCAGTTGGTAGAGCAGCTGACTCTTAATCAGCGGGTCGGAGGTTCGAGTCCTCCACGGCCCACCAAGCTTTTCAGGGGCTTCCAGAGCATCTGGAGCCCCTGAATTGCTTTCTGCTACCACTTTCCTCATCAAGTCGATTCACGGCAGCCTTATTCCACATAGGGAGCCACTTGCCGTACGTGTCGACCGTCAGCTGGATCGAAGCATGTCCGAGTTGCCGCTGGACGTAGGCCGGGCTCTCACCTTGCTGGAGAAGCAGGCTGGCGAAGGTATGGCGCAAGCAGTGCGGCGTGAAGTGTGGCGGAAGTCCGGCATCTCTGATCACCCGACTAGGAATTAGTGGGTCCGTAGACTCGATTCCCAAGGTTCCTGCCGAGTAGGGAGCCACAGCAGAACTGATACCCCCTTCTGTCTAGCGAATCGGGGAGCAGACCATGTCCGTCTCCTCCGGAACGGGATTCGCGAAGAACTCAAGGCCGGTGCGACTATCTTCTTGGTTGGATCAGTTCTTTCATAGGAATCATCGCCGTCATTGCCGGGGTCGTGACAGGCTATTTACTCGGCAGAAAGGGGTGATTGCAGGAGCCCATTCTCGATCAGGTAAACCAGCATCCTGGTGCGGTCGTCGGCTTCGGTGGCAGCGTTGTGTAGCTTTTGATGGCCATGGTTGATGGGTGTTAGAATCTGTCGCCGATGACGCTCTGGTCGTTCTATTCGCTCGTTCTTAAACACGCCTGGACGCGCTCGTTCGATGGCGCCCGCAAGCTTGGATTCTGGGTCACGGTCGCCATCGGAATACTTCTATTTCTTGCTCGGTACTATCTTCCTCCTTCGCGGTCTGTATTGGTGGGCTGGGTTGTTGAGTTTGCGTGGACGCTACCCTTGGCATTCCTTCTCCTCAGCTTCCTACGACTGGTGATTCGCGTGCCGCACCAGCTTTATGTGGACGTGACCGCCGCGCTGGCCGAGCAGTTCATCCATGCGACGTGCGCGCGCCAAGGCATCGATCGCGGCCAATTGACGATCCACGCGGACCGCGGCTCGGCGATGACCTCCAAGCCCGTCGCATTCTTGCTGGCCGACCTTGGCGTCACCAAGACCCATTCCCGGCCGCACGTCTCGAACGACAACCCATTCTCGGAGGCGCAGTTCAAGACGCTGAAGTACCGCCCGGACTTCCCGGAGCGCTTCGGGGCGATCCAGGATGCCCGGGCCCACTGCCACGCCTTCTTCCCGTGGTACAACACCGAACACCATCACACCGGCCTCGGCCTGCTAACACCCGCCGACGTGCACCATGGCCTGGCCGAGCAACGCATCGCGGCGCGCGCGACCGTGCTCGCCACCGCGTACAGCGCGCATCCGGAGCGCTTCGCCGCGGGCCTGCCTCACCCGCCGGCGCATCCTGGCGAAGTCTGGATCAATCCCCCCCCCCGGCTCCCCGTACCCTCGCGGACGCTATCGGCCCCGCCGCCGTCTTCGCTTGCTCACGCCGCTGCGTTCGCCTATTATCGTGCCGTCGATCGCTGCGTGGGGAAGATCAGGAGAGGCACATGGGTCGCCGTGCAAAGCCCGCGAAGGTGAAGGCGAAAGCCAAGCGACCGCTTTCCGCCGAATCGCCGAAGACCGCACCGTCTGAAGTCCGCGACCTAGAGAAGCGCTTGGCGGAGGCACTAGGACAGCTCCAGACGCGCAATCGCGAGCTGGCTGAGGCACAGGAGCAGCAGACGGCCACGGCGGAGATCCTGCGCGTGATCAGCAGCTCACCGACGGACGTGCAGCCGGTCTTCGACATGATCGTGCGGAGCGCCGTGCGCCTGTGTGACGGGCTGCACAGCTTCATGGGTCGCTTCGACGGGGAACTGATCCACTTCGCCGCTCAGTACAACTACACACCCGAAGCGCTCCAGATGGTGCAACGGATGTATCCGCGCCGGCCGGATCGACAGCAGGCGGCCGGACGCGCGATCCTGACGGGAGACGTCGTCAACATCGCAGATGTCCAGGCGGATTCCGAGTACGCGACGGACCTGGCCGTCGCCGGGGGCTGGGGGAGCATTCTCAACGTGCCGATGCTGCGCGAGGGCAAGCCGATCGGCACGATCGGCGTCACCCGGAGGCAGGCCGGGCGGTTCTCGGACGCCCAGGCCGACCTGCTGAGGACGTTCGCCGACCAGGCGGTGATCGCGATCGAGAACGTCCGGCTGTTCAAAGAACTCCAGACCCGTACTGAGGCCCTGAGCCGTTCTGTGAGCAAGCTCCAGGCGCTCGGAGAGGTCGGTCAAGCGATCAGTTCGACCTTGGATCTCCAGACCGTGCTACGGACAATCGTCGCTCGCGCGACGCAACTGTCGGACACCGACGCCGGCCTGATCTACGAATACGACGAGCCGCGCGAGATCTTCTTGCCCCGCGCCGCAGAGCATCTCGAGGCCGAGATTTTGGAGATAATGCTGGCGACGCCCGTCCGAAAAGGCGAAGGCGTGACCGGGCGGCTGGCGGAGCGGTTGGAGCCGGTTCAGTTGCCGGACATCCTCGAAGCGCCGGCAGAGAGTCGAGTGCGTAGCGCGCTCGTGCGCGCCGGATACCGGGCGTTGCTCGCGCTGCCGCTCGTCCGCGAGGGCAATTTGCTGGGCGGGCTCACCGTGATTCGCAAGACCACGGGCGCGTTCGCACCGGAAGTCATCGAACTCCTGCAGACGTTCGCCGCGCAGTCGGTCCTCGCCATCCAGAACGCGCGGCTCTTCCGCGAGATCCAGGAGAAGAGCGCCGCGCTCGCGCTGGCGAGCCAGCACAAGTCCCAATTCCTCGCGAACATGAGCCACGAGCTCCGCACGCCGCTCAACGCCATCATCGGCGTGAGCGAGATCATGCTGGAAGACGCGCGCGAGCTCGATCGCCCCGACGAGGTGAAGCCGCTCGAGCGCGTGTTGCGCGCCGGCCGTCACCTGCTGCGGCTCATCAACGACATCCTCGACCTGTCGAAAATCGAAGCCGGCAGGATGGAGCTCCAGCTCGAGTCGTTCCCCCTCGCGCCGCTGCTCGAGGAGACGGCCTCGACGATCGCCACGCTGGCGGCGGCGAACGGCAACGTCCTCGACGTGGACTGCGCCGCCGACGTCGGGACGATCCACGCCGACGCCACGCGCGTGCGCCAGGCGCTGCTCAACCTGGCGAGCAACGCCGTCAAGTTCACGAAGGACGGCCGCGTCACCATGACCGCCGCCCGCGTCGCCGGCGGCGCCGGCGACACCATCGTCCTGCGCGTGTCGGATACCGGGATCGGGATGACGCCGGAGCAGACGGCGCGCCTCTTCGAGGATTTCACGCAGGCCGACGCCTCGACGACCCGCAAGTACGGCGGCACCGGGCTCGGGCTCGCGATCAGCCGGCGCTTCTGCCGCATGATGGGGGGCGACATCACGGTCGAGAGCGCGCCGGGCCGTGGCTCGACGTTCACGATCTCCCTGCCCGCGTCGGTCGCAGCGGCGCCCACCGCCACGACGGCGCCCGAGCCGCGCGCGGCCGCGCCGCGGCCTCGTGCGCCCGGACGCGACGCACGATCGGTCCTCGTCGTCGACGACGATGAGACGGTACGCGATCTGATGGCGCGCTATCTCGAGCGCGAGGGCTTCACGGTGTGGACGGCGGCGGATGGCATCGAAGGTCTCGCGCTCGCGCGGGAGCGCCACCCCGCGGCCATCACGCTCGACGTCATGATGCCTGGCCTCGACGGCTGGACGGTGCTCGCCGCGCTGAAGGGCGATCCTGAACTCGCGCATATTCCCGTCGTGCTGGTCACGATCGTCGACGAAAAGCAACGCGGATACGCCCTCGGCGTCGTGGAACACCTCGTGAAGCCCGTCGATCGCGAGCGCCTCGTCGGCATCCTCCGGAAGCTGTGCGACCGGCCGGGCCACGTGCTACTCGTAGAGGACGACGCCGACATCCGCGGCTTCACGCGCGACGCGCTGGTCGCGGACGGCTGGGCGGTGAGCGAGGCCGAGAACGGGCGCGTGGCGCTCGAGCGCGTCGCGCGCCAGGCTCCCGACGCCATCGTGCTCGATCTGATGATGCCGGAGATGGACGGCTTCGAGTTCCTCGAGGAGCTGCGCAAAGACGCCAAGTGGCGGACGATCCCGGTGCTCGTCGTCACCGGCCGCGACATCACCGACGCCGATCGGCGTCGGCTCAACGGCGAGGTGGAGCGCGTGATCCAGAAAAGTGGTCATGCCGGCGACGACCTCCTGCGCGAGGTCGCGAGCGCGCTGACCGCGTGCCTGGATCGGAGGCGTACATGAAGGTCCTCTACGTGGAAGACAACGACGACAACATCTTCGTCCTGCACCGGCGGCTCACGCGCTGGGGCCACACGGTGCTGATCGCCCGGGACGGACGTCAGGGCGTCGAGATGGCGAGGGCCGAGCGTCCCGATCTGATCGTGATGGACCTGAGCCTCCCCGAGCTCGACGGCTGGGGGGCAACCCGGATCCTGAGGAGCACGGCGGAGACGAAAGACATTCCGATCCTCGCGCTCACCGCCCACGCAATGACCGGCGACCGCGACAAGGCGCTCGCCGCGGGGTGCGACGATTTCGCCACGAAGCCCGTGGCATTCGAGGACCTCCGCGCGAAGATCGACGCGCTGTTGCCTCCAAGCCAGGCGTGACCGAGACGGCACCCGGCCCCGCGCTGCTCGTCGTCGACGACAACGAGGACAATCGCTACACGCTGATCCAGCGGCTGCGGCGCCTGCGCTACACCGACGTCACGACGGCCAACGACGGACGCGAGGCGCTCGCCCGGCTCGCCGAGCGCGACTTCGATCTCGTCCTGCTCGACGTCATGATGCCGGAAATGAACGGTTACGAAGTCCTCGAGCGCTTGCGCGCCGACGACCGTCTGCACGAAGTGCCGGTCATCATGATCTCCGCGGTGGACCAGGTGGAGAGCGTGGTCCGGTGCATCGAGCTGGGCGCCGCCGACTATCTGCCGAAGCCGTTCGATCCGGCGATCCTCAAGGCGCGCGTCGGCGCGTGCCTCGAGCGCAAACGGTGGCGCGACCAGGAAGTGCGGTACCTGCAGGACGTCGCGCGCGTGACGTCGGCGGCGGCCGCGCTGGAAGGTGCGAAGTTCGATCCCGCGATGCTCAACGACGTCGCCGCGCGCACGGACGCGCTCGGGCAGCTCGCGAAGGTGTTCTCGAGAATGGCCTGCGAAGTGGCCGCGCGCGAAGCCCAGCTGCAGCGACAGATCCAGGTCCTGAAGATCGAGATCGACGACGTCCAGAAGGCGCGCCAGGTCTCCGAGATCACGGAGACCGATTATTTCCAGGCGCTGCAGCAGAAAGCCCGGGCGCTCAGACAGCGCCCGACGTCCTAGGCGTCCTCACCTCCGCCGAGCGCGATCCGCACGACGCATTCCGGTCCGTCGACGGCGGCGAGCGCCTGCCCGTTCGAGAGCTTCAGGTCGAACCGCCGCGCCGTTCCGCCCGCGCGCACCTCGGCGGTCGCCGGCAGCGCCTCGGTGGTGCCCTCGGCCGTCACCCGATGCGCCCACACCTTCACGTCTCGCGCGGTGCCGCGCGGGAAACGGATGGTGACGCGCGTCACCTTCGACAACGCAAGCACAGCGACCGAGGATCCGTGCAGCGCTTCGTCGCCGTCCGGGCGTGCGAGCGTGACCTCCGCTGCCACGGGACGCCCCGCGGTCAGCACGGTCACGACCGCGCGGTCGTCGTCGCGCGCGTCCGCGCGCAGCTCGACGACCGACCGCGGCGCGAAGGCCCCCCTGCGGAGCATCCGTGCGGGCGCCACGATCGCGCCGACGCCGAACACGAGAGCGCACGCGCGCGTCCACGGATCGCGATAGATCGCGAGGCCGTGCACGAAGAGGTTCAGCACCGCCGCGCCGTAGACCGCGACGACGAACACGGGGTGCCCGAGCACGCGGTAGACCGTGGTAGGCACGTACTCGCCCTTGCGGCGGCTCGCGACGAGGAGCAGCACGGGGAAAATGCCGGCCGTCATCGAGTTGCCGACGACGCCGCCGAATCCCAGCACGCTGGCGAACGAGGCGGAGCCGTGCAGCAGCATGAGCTCGGCGAGCAGGAACACGACGACGACCGGGCTCGCCCCCAGCATGAACTGCCCGGCGTCGCTGAGCGCGACGCGCCACGCGGAGAGAAGCATCGTGCTCGGCGGCGCCGAGTCCTGGCGCCGCTCGGCCGGAACCGGCACGGGGTCGCCGAGTGCCGCCCACACGTCCGCCGGCATCTCGCGGGCGCGACGCGCCCCGAGCCGCATGCGATAGCGCACGGCGTCGCCGGCGCCGACGCGCTCCGCGAATCCGCCGTCGACGAGCGTGTCCAGCGACGCCTGCGTCGGCGCGTGGTCGCCGCCGCGCTCGCGCACGGCCTCGGCGAGCGTAGCCTCGCCGCGCCGCAGGAGCCACGCCGCGACCTCCCTCGCCTCTCCATGGAGCTCGGCGGTGTCGAGGAGATGGCGGCCCGTCGACGCCCACTCGCCGCTCGCGCTGAGCCGCATCGTCGTCGTCACACGGACGCGCACGGCGTCGGCCTGCGCGTCGAGCACGTCGATCGCCAGAGTGGCCGCGCGCGCCGCGCCCGCGCCGCGCACGCGTGTGAGCAGCTCCGCCGCATCCCACGACCCCGAGACGGCAACGTCCGTGCGCTCCACGTCCCGCGTGCTCTGCGCGTCCACACGGAACTGCGCGATCCCGTCCGTGAGGCCGAGGTAACGCACGCCGAGGCACGTGGCGTTCTCGCCGTGCATCTCGAAGAGGAGATCGCCCCTGCGCCGCGGGATGGTCAGCGTCACACGGAGGCGCGTGGGAAGACGTTCCTGGACGAGGTTGAACATCACTGTCGACGTGCGCAAGCACGACATGCCGAGCAGCATGACGACGAGCAGCGATCCGAGGACCTGGATGACCGGACCCGTGCGCTCCGCGAGCGCCGCCAGCGGCGTGCCGACCTCGCGGATCAGCCGCTCGGCGGAGACGACGCCGTTCACCACGAAGATCCACGCGGTGAAGATCCCGACGAGCGTGGCGGTCCCGGCGACGCTCCCCTGGATCAGGCTCCGGCCGCTGGGATCGCGCGGCATCACGATCTTCGCGGCCTGGATGACGTAGACGTGGCCGATGTAGAGCATCACGATCACGCCGAAGACCAGCCGCAGCAGCGCGGGGTCGAAGGCGGCACCGTGGAGGAACGGTAACTGCACGCGCAGGAGGTTCGGCGGCTCGATGCGGCCGAGCGCGACCGTCGTGATCGTGAGGTACAGCGCGAGGTTCACGCCGAGCAGGGCCAGCATCGTGGTGACGGTGACGTTCTTCGATTCGCGCGAGAGATAGTAGAGCTCGCCGGCCGCGACGGCCGCCATCCAGAGGTCGGCTCGGATGCCCGTCGACGCCGCCAGCGTCAGCGCGATGCCGATCGAGCCCGCGAGCATGACGAGGAACGTGCGCAGCGCGGTGATCACGGATACGATGGCGGAGGCTTCCCCGCCGAGATAGCCGGTGACGAGACGGCCGAAGAATGCCTTGCCGTACCGGAAATCGCCGCTGCGCGCGCACGCCTCGGCCATGCACGCCATCGTCAGGATATTCAGCGCGCCGACCGCCACCACGAGCGCCACGCCCGGGAGCGGGCCCATGCCCGCGACCCCCGTCGGGAGCGCGAGAAACGCCTGCGAGAAGCTGAACGCGATCGTGAGAAAGAACGTCAGCCAGAACGGGGGCAGCGCGTCGACGCGCGACGAGAACGCGTTCCACGCGATCCGCAGGCGCTCGGCCGTCCGCACGCGGGCCGCGTAGATCGTGCCGAGATCTTCACGGTACTGGCGGCGGTACGCCTGCGCGACGGCGGCGTCGTCGAGCGTGAGCGCGGCCCGTAGCCGGGGCACCGCGTCGCGCGTGAACCGGTACTTGCGGCCGAGCATGTGCGCGACGGTCGCGCGAATCGCCGGATTCGCCGGAACCATCGGCGTCCAATCCGGGGCGAAGTGCTCGAGATCGAGGATGGTGGCCTTGATCGGCGGCTCGCGCCCGCCGTTGAACGCTTCGACGAAGCCGAGCTCGCGACGCCGCGCGGCGTTCTCCGACACGAGGAAGTTCGCGGACTGACGCGACGTGTCGGCGAGATAGGCGGCGCGGCTCTCGACGAGGAACAGCGTGGAGGCGGCGCGGCGCGCGGGCAGCCCGCCGAGCACCTCGTCGCGGCGGAAGAGCTCGTCAGCCGCCATGGCGACGTTAGCGCACGAGCGTTCGGGCGACCTGCGTGAGCGCGGCGGTCATCGGATGGCCGGGATACTGCATGACGAAGACACCGTTGCTGCCGAGCGCCATCATCTCGTCGGAGTGCGGCAGCACAGCGACGACGGGCGCGTTGTAGGTCTCCTCCACGCGCGCGCGCACGTGCGCGGCGTCGATGGCGGCGGGCACCTTGTTCACGATGAGGAACAGGCCGGGCACGTCCAGCTTGCGCGCGACTTCGACCGTGACGCTGGTCCCCAGGTAATCCTGCTGGTCCGGGCGCAGCACGATCAGCAGGACGTCGGAGATCGCGATCGAGAGCAGCGTCTCCTCGTTGAGCCCGGGATGCGTGTCGATCATGAGCACGTCGAGCTTGAGCTCGGCGATCGCCTCGTGGAAGCCGTCGCGTAGCACGCTCACGTCGTAGCCCTCGCGGAGCACGCGCGCGATGTCGCCGGCCTTCATGCTCGACGGAATGAGGAACACCGCGCCCGGGACGCTGCGCCCGAGACGACTCGTCACGTCGTACGCGGCGTCCTTGATCCGGCACGTGCCCCACAGGTAGTCGTTGAGCGAGTGCCGGATGGCCTTGTCGCCGAGCCCAAACAGGATGTGGATGCCCGGCGACTGGATGTCGGTGTCGATCACGCCGACGCGCTTTCCCTCGGCGGCGAGCAGCGCGGCGAGGTTGGCGGTGGTGTTCGACTTCCCGGTGCCTCCGCGATAGGAGTGCACGGACACAATCGGCATCGTTTCCTCCGCGCTGGGCAGCGACATCGTCGGAGCCGCCCCGGGCGCGGAGATAGTACCCCGGATAGGTACGAGCACGGTATCTCTATGATTCCGGTGCCCCAGAACAAGCGGTCGGGGCCGAATGCTTAGAAGATCTGTCGCAGGTATCCGTCAAGCGAGCGCGAGCATCGCGAGCAGATCGGCAAAGGCCGCGCCGTGGGTGATCCCGGAGCCGCCGCCGCCACGCCCGGGATGATCGATGTGCAGCTTGAGACGCGGCTGGTGCTCCGCGATCTTCCTCAGGACCGGTATGTTCGCGCCCGCGGCGAGGGAGCCCGACGGGCAAGTTCGCCTTCTCGCACGCGGCCCAGAACCAGTCGAGCGCGGGGCTTTGGGTAGCCGGGCCGGGTTCATGCAGGAGCCCTCCTACAGGCTGGGCGGGAGTCTAGCAGAACTCGGCGGAAGGGAGCAGCGAAGACGAGCTTTACTGCCGGGGTGGGTGGGTGACGGGCTGGTGCTACCACGCTGCCACCAGAACAGCCCGTACCAGGACGATCTAGGAAGACAGGGAGCTAGGCTAGATCGCTTTGGTTTGTTCGGCTTGGGTCGCCTTGAATATCCTGAGTACGTGGCTCGGGGCAACTCTTAATCAGCGAGTCGGAGGGTCGAGTCCTTCAGGGTGGCCTGACCGGCGAGAAACTCAGTCCGATTCCCATATTCCCAGCCCATTCCCACATCCATTCCCGGCGAAGTCTCAACGGCCGAGATAAGGCGGCACGTCCGTGGACCGA
>Ga0137361_10002120_pt1 | contig 12560 bp, 10 predicted proteins | sample Mad1_80_16metaG_FD_104923 | JGI IMG/M metagenome (GOLD analysis project Ga0137361, IMG submission 104923) | Vadose zone soil microbial communities from Angelo Coast Range Reserve, California, USA - Mad1_80_16 metaG | ecosystem: Environmental > Terrestrial > Soil > Vadose zone | place: USA... | reverse complement strand
TTGGTTTTTGGATGTGCGCGGCGCTCGCTTGCCTGACCAAAGGTGTGCACGGTTTGCTTTATCCGGGAGCGGTGTTGCTCGTGCTGGCGTTGTTGTTTCGAGAGGCGCGCCTTCGCTTTCGCCTGCTTCTGCACTGGTCGTACTTGTCGGTCTTTCTGCTCGCGGTCGCTCCGTGGTACATCTGGACCGAATGGCGTTTCCCCGGATTTCTTCGGCAACTTGTGGGCGTCGAATGGCTCGGCCACCTGCACGCCGCTCCGAATGCGCCCGGCAGCGACAATGGCGTTCCGCGATTGCAATTTATCGCGTTGCATTTCGCCTGGTGGTTTCCGTGGTCGGTTGCCCTCTTGCCCGCGGTGCTCTTGGCGTGGCGGCGCGTGATGCGTCCGCGGGAAATTGAATTTGCCGATGCTTTGCCTCTTTGCTGGATGGCTGTGGCTTTCCTGCCGCTGCTTCTCATCGGACAGCGCCAGGATTATTATTCGATGAGCATGTGGAGCGCATTTGCGCTCTGGGCCGCGACGACGTGGTTAAGGGCGCCGGGACCACTGCGCCTCGCCGGCGCCGGCTTGCTTGCTCTTGTCGGACTCGCCATCAGCTCCCTAGCACTGTTTCTTCCGAAATTGATCGGAGAAATGGATGGACATCGGGGCAATGGAGACACGAGCTGGACGACCTGGCGCGCCTTACAACGCATTCCAAGTCCAGCCTGGCTGGCCTTGCGCCCAATGTTTATCATCATTGCCATCTCTCTCATTATCTTTTCCCTCGTCGCGATTTATTTCATCTGGACGCGACGGCCAAAACTCGCCTGCACTGCGCTAGCCGTTGCCATGATTCCGACCGGATTGAGCATGATTGACGGTGTCGCGCGGATGGCGCCGCACTTTTCACTGGCTGACGCCGCCCGCTTTCTCAATCCCAGGCTCACCGACAACGACGAAGTCATTTATGAGGGATCATTGGATGTCGCCAGCAGCCTTATTTTTTATTTAAATCGGCGCTTCTACCTCGTGAATCAGCCGCGAGACGACGAAATGCACATTGGCTCAAATAAGACGGATGTCGTTTTAGATGAAGATCGCGTTCTTACAAAATGGAGCGATGCCGACGACGTTTATCTGATCGTTGAGCAGAAACGCGTCGCTTACTGGGAAAACCTGTTGACCCAGCGCTTTCACATTTATCATCAGGTCACGGCCTGCGGCGCATACGTCGTCTTGAGTAACCGGCTGTAACGACACCCGGGCGGACGTTCTCCATTTGAAAAATCCAGGGCGCGGCTTAATGTGCCGGCTCAATTTTGCAGGAGAACCAGTTTATGTCGCAGCATCGCAGTTTAAAAGGCGCCAGCACCATCGCGGCCAAGCGCAATGTCCTGAAACGCTTTGAGCGCGTCGAACTTCTCAAGAAGCGCGGACAGTGGAAGGAAAGCAGCAAAGTCATCGGCCTTCCCAAAACGAAACCGGAGGCCTAAGTAGCTTTCGTTAGATCGATAACGATCTTTCGACGAAATTGTGCGGTGCGTCTCAACCGTTTCCTCGCCGCAGCCGGCATTGGCTCGCGCCGTCATTGCGATGAGTTGATCGAAGCCGGCCGCGTCGCGATCAACGGAAAGCCGTGCACCGACTTCAGCGTCCAGCCTACCGAGCGCGACCATGTGAAAGTGGACGGCAAACGTGTCCATGTCGATCTTCCATTCACGATTATTTTACACAAACCGGCCGGTTTTGTTTCCACCAAAAGTGACCACCACGCACGCGACACAATTTTCGATTTGCTGCCGTCAAAATTTCCACGGCTCTTCAATGTCGGCCGGCTCGATGCGCAAAGTGAAGGTCTGCTCATTCTCACCAACGACGGCGAGCTCGCGCAACGCCTCACTCATCCGCGTTACAAGATCGACAAGGAATACGAGGTGAATTTAGACCGGCCGTGGGATCGCACTCTTACGCCAAAATTGCTGCGCGAAATTGTTCTCGACGGCCAGCGCGCCCAAATTGCGCGTTTGCATTCCATCACGCCGACGCGTTTGCGCGTTGTCCTGCGCCAGGGCATTAATCGTCAGATTCGGCGCATGTTTAAGCAAGTCGGTTACGAAGTGAAACGGCTCGTGCGTACGCGCATCGGAAGTCTTCGCCTGGGAGATTTGCCGCGCGGCCACTGGCGCGCGCTGACCAAACGAGAGATCGACTCTTTAAAGCAAAATGAAACTCGACGGCTGTAGCGTGCTTATCACGGGCGCTTCGGTCGGAATCGGCCGGGAATTTGCGCGGCAACTTGCAAATCGCGCCGGGTCCCTTGTCCTCGTCGCACGCCGAAGTGAGCGATTAGCAGATTTGAGCGAGGAACTGATCAGGTGTAATCCCAAGCTGAATATCCACGTCCGCGTTGTCGATCTTGCCAACAAATTGCAAATCGAGCGGCTCATCGAGTGGCTTTCCCAAGACAAGATCGACATCGATCTTTTAATCAACAATGCAGGGCTCGGCGATAGTGGTCCCTTTGCGACCAGCGATCCCGCGCGCAACCAGCAGATCATGCTTGTGAACATCATCGCGCTGACTTCGCTCACCCGCCGTTTGCTGCCTCAAATGATCGCGAGGAAACGCGGTGCAATTTTGAACGTGAGCTCATCCGCCGGTTTCCTTCCGATTCCCGGTTTTGCTGTTTACGCAGCGACGAAAGCTTACGTGACGAGCCTTTCCGAAGCGCTCCGCGCCGAATTACGCGGCACTGGCGTGAGTGTTTCCACACTCTGCCCGGGGCCAGTCCACACCGAATTCGGAGAAGTCGCGAAACGTCCCGGTGGCCAGCCCGAAGCCGGGCCGGAGTTCATTTACGTCCCGGTCGAACAAGTCGCTCGCGATGGACTTGCCGCAGTCGAAACTGACCGCCCCCTCGTCATTCCCGGTTTCGCAATGAAACTTGGGATGCTCCTCGTGCGAATGACGCCGATGTCGATCTTGCGCCGTTTTTCATCAAAACAGCGCTAGTCGCTTATATCATTTGTATTTCACCGAGCAACCGTACGGCTTCGTGTTCGCCGTCGTGACTGCTTTGCCGGCGAGTGATTCGTCGAGCGCAACTTTGACGTAGTTGGTCGAGCTTGGGATGTCGCTCGGATTGGGTGTGGCTTTGCTGTCGATTGCGCCTTCGTACGCGATTTTGCCCTCGGGACTAATCACGACCATGTTCGGCGTGTTCTTGGCGCCGTAAGCGCGCCCGGCTTTGCCTTCCGGATCGAGAAGCAGCGCGGTTTGATGCGTTTTCCAAGCGGCTGCGACTTTTTCAGCTTGTTCGGGAGTCATGTTGCCCTCGCTGCCGGGGGCATTGGAATCAATCGTCAGCCACACGACGCCTTTGCCGGTATATTCTTCTTGCAGCTTCTGCATGTTGCCGCTGCCGTAATGCTTTTTCACGAACGGGCATTCCGGGTTGAACCACTCCAGCACGACGTATTTGCCTTTGTATTGCGACAGCGAATGAGTCTGCCCTTTCGCATCGGTGAGCGAAAAGTCGGGCGCGGCGCTGCCAACCGGTGGCGAATCAAGCGCCAGGAGCGTCGTGGTTGCGAGTGAAGCGAGAATGGCGAGGATCGATTTGGTTTTCATAAGCTATTGTGAAGCGACAGTGCGCGAGATGGTTTCAAGTTTATTCAAAATAATACTCTTGGTGAGCAATTCCGGAAAAACAATCGGTTCCGCAGATTTGCCGGGATAGAGCACATACAGTGGGACACCCGGGCGGCCAAATTGTTGCAATAATTTTGTGATGACCGGATCGCCGTTCGTCCAATCGGCTTTCAATTTGACAATACCGCGGCGTTGAAATGCTTCGCGCACGGCGGCGCTTTCCAGCACGCTGGCCTCGTTGAATTTGCAAGTCAGACACCAGGCCGCCGTAAAATCGACAAAGACAGCGTGGCCTTCCGTCAACTCTTCTTGCAAACGTTCGGGCGTGAACGCCTGCCAGCCACCAGTGAGTTGCGAACTTGTTGCGAGCCTGGAGGAACGAAACTTGTCGCCAATGAAATAAATTCCGCTGAGCACAAGCAAGATCGACATCGTAATTATCGCGATTGTCTTGGCTCGGTTTGAGGCAACCGGCGAAACGAACGCGCCTTTTATCCAGCAGGCGACGCTGACTACGAGCAGAAAACATGAAGCCCAAATCAGCGCATCACTGCCGCGTTGCGCGCCGAGCACGTAGAGGAGAAAGAGCAAGGTCGCGAGAAGCAGGAAACCCATGAACTGTTTCACGTGCGCCATCCACGGACCTGGCTTCGGCAAAAAGCGCAGCCAGGCTGGTTGCGCACAGAGCAGCAAATATGGAGCGCTCATTCCAGCGGCGATGGCCGCAAACATCGACAAGATGATGGTGGATGATTGGGTGAAGGCGAAACCAAGCGCGGTTCCAAGAAATGGCGCGGTGCATGGCGTCGCCAGCACAGTCGCGAAAACACCTTGAAAGAACGAGCCTACTTCACCTTCGCCCGCGGTCCAGCTTAGCAACCCGCGGGTGGCGGTTTGCGGCAGCGAAATCTCGAAGACGCCGAAAAGATTCAGCGCAAAGACGAGAACGATCACGCTCAACAAGAGAACGAAATAAGGATTCGTGAATTGAAATCCCCCCCAGGTAACTTCGCGGCCGGCAGCTTTGAGAATAATCAGGAGTAGCGCCAGACCGACAAACCAAACGAAGATTCCGGCGGCGAAGGCCAGGCCGCTGCGCCAGATTTTTTCACGGCTCTGACCGGCCTGCTGAATGAATCCGAAGATCTTGAGCGAGATCACAGGTAAGACGCATGGCATCAAATTCAAAATCAAGCCGCCAAGGAAACCAAAGAAGAGAAACGTAAAGACGCCGCGTGCGGGAACAGAATTGGCAGGTGACGCTGCTCCGCTTTCTGCCACGCTCCAGGCGGCACGGTCATTTCCATTGGCGCGCTGGGCAAAAACGACCAGACCTTTGATCGACAATAGATTCTTCGACGCTGACTCGACCGGAATAGCAAAAGTGATTTCGTTTTCGGTCCGCGATTCGATCTTTGGATGACCGACAACGATCTTTCCCTCCGGCAATGGATAAAAGTCCGCGACCGGATAATTCGCCAGCGTCGCGCTAGTCACGTTGAAGTGGAGCTCGGAACCGACGCGGCTCCATTTCCCCTTGGCGACATCGGCCGCAGGCAAATCTTGTGGCAGCAACTGGCGATAGCGTGCAAAAAGTTCCATGTTTGCCGGCGCACTCGTTGTCGATATTGGGATTTCCAATTGCAAACTGGCGCTGCCGGGGATGCAGATTTTTTCACAAACGAGCCAGCTTGCTTCCGCCGAGAGTTTTGCTGACGAATTGTCGATCTTCGCAGGCGGGACTATTTCCTGCATCAGCAGGACTTCATCCTGGTAGCCGTAGGTTTGAATATCGCCAGGGTCGTTCGTTTTCAGCGGAATTGGCCATTGTAGTTCGCCCACTTTCCAGCCCGGCGGTAATTTCCATTTCAGTTCTGTTGGAATTCCGGCATCGCCGGAAAACTTCCAGTAAGTATGCCAGCCGGGCGCCATTCGCAGAAGCAACCCAGCGGTGAACTTTCTTCCGGGAATAATTGCGGTCGTGTCGGCCACGAGCTCTGCCTTGACCAGCTCTTTTCCCTCATAAGTCTGACTCTTGCCCTCGGGCACAGCACCGAAGATCGACAAGAAAACCGTCACCGGCACTGCAAAGCGAAACGCCAACGGCATCCTATTACCTACCACTCGTGGAAGTTTACGGCAACGTGCAAGCAAGCGGGGAAATGGCTCGGGAGCTGCTGTATTTCAGGTTATGCGTTCTATTCTCGCCTTATTTGTCGTGGCAGCTCTGGGGTTTGTTGTGGTCTTGAAGAAAGACGCTCCTGAAGCAGCGGCTTCGGAAACGCAAACAAGCAAGCTCTCCAAAGTGAGTCAGGGCAATTGGAAGAAACCCGCGCTCGATACCAGCCACTCCATTGCCAAAAACGCGACCAGGCAGCGTTAGGAAAGCGAAGTCTTTTAAGTTGCGAGTTTTGTCCGAATAGTCGACTTAGAACTCCCTGGGTGTGAGGGCAAAGCCGTCGGAGGCATGCATTTCAGTCTCAACGGTTCCTCTTCGCCGGTCGCGACAATAGCGCCCCTTACGGAACGACGAATATCTTCTGAGAATCCGGATCTTTGACTTTGCTCCCGGGCGCATAGCCGCTCACATCGATATATCCGCCGTTGGGATCGTAGGGATTAAAGACCAGACCGGGCCGACCCGGAACCGGCTCGGCAGTTGGGAACTGCGGCTGTGCGGCCGCGCTTCGCGGAGGCGAGCCTTTGGATTTCGCTGGGGCGTTTCCGCTCGGAGTCTCCGTTGAAGGCGTCCTCGAAGCGATCCGTTGCTGTTGCGATGAATTTGGAGAGGTAACTGGCACAGGACGCCCCGGAGTAGTGACGTCCGAAGTTGTCGATGGCGGCGGCGGCGAATCGGCAGCGATGGCTCTGTGCACCAGACGCACCGGCGCGGTAGCAACATGATAAGACGTGACAGCGACATCGCGCGTGGCCCGACATCCCACCAGGAAAACGCAAGTTGAAAGTAAAACTCGCGCCGTCGCCGTCATCTTACTGCTCCTATACAGACGTCCTTTTCACAGCGCAACTACTCAATGTTTCGCTTCTTCCTTACGTTTCAACGCCACAATGTCGCCAACAAAGTCAGCAATATCGGCTCCGGTGACGGACCATGAGCACATCAACCGGTAAACGTCGGGTTCAATGAATTTGTAAAAATCCCAGCCGCTCTCATGCAGTCCCCGCACTAGCGGCTCGCTCATCCGCAGAAAGATTGCGTTCGCTTCCACTGGAAAGACGATGTCGATCTTTGCTTCCAAGCGAAGCCGCCCCGCGAGCTGCCGTGACGCGCGATTTGCATGTTCCGCATTGTGCAACCAAACAGCGTCCGTCAACAGGCCCACCCAGGGCGCGGCCAGGAAACGCATTTTCGATGCGAGCTGGCCTGCTTGTTTGACCCGGTAATTAAACTCGCGAGCCAGTTCTTTTTTGAAAAAAATCACCAGCTCGCCCGCGCCGACGCCATTTTTCGTTCCCCCAAAACAAAGAACATCCACACCGATTTCCCATGTGAGCGCTTTTGGCGCGCAGCCAAGTGAGGATACCGCATTTGCGAAGCGCGCTCCATCCATATGAATGAAAAGCGACCGTTTGCGTGCGAATTCGTTGAGCGCCCGGATCTCGTCCGCCGTGTAAACGGTCCCAAGCTCGGTCGCTTGCGTGATGCTGATCGCGCGCGGCTTTGGCGAATGCAATTCGGGTTGGCGAACAATTGCCGCTTCCACTTCGCCGATGTCGATCTTGCCGTTCGCTCCCCGCGTGACGAGCAGTTTCGACCCGGAGAAAAATTCCGGCGCGCCGCACTCGTCGGTTTCGATATGTGCGTGCTCATGACAAATGACGCTGTGGAAGGGCTGGCAAAGCTGCGCCAGCGCGAGTGCGTTCGCTGCGGTGCCGTTAAAAACAAGAAATACTTCGCAATCGATTTCGAACATTTCGCGCATAAGCTGGCGCACTTGTGCGGTCCATCGATCATCGCCGTAGGATGGCGCCGCCTTCTCAGCATTCGCCCTTTGCAGCGCGTCCCAAGCTTCGGGACAAATCGATGCGGTATTGTCGCTGGCAAACTCATAGCGATCAGCGCCCCGATTCATCTCGCCTGTTTGCTACGCGAGTTTCTCTTAACCGGCAATCAAGAACAGAATCGACAACAAGCTAGCCTGCTTAGCGCAAAGAGATTGCCTGACAGACCCGAGCCCTGGGCCTCCGGAGTCCGCCAGGCAAATCATCTCTATTTGCTCCCTATTTCTTACGTCCATGCCCCGCATTCTTACTTCGAATACGAAGCACCGGGTGAGTGTGTGAGCGCAGAACATTTTCTAAACAGGCAATCGTCTTTGCTCACTTCCAGAGCGCGGATTATTGTCGTCCATGAGGTCTCTCCAGACTGAAATCGAGCAGCGCGGCGCGCGCATTTTTGAGCTGGTCGACCGCCATCCAGAACCGCTTTTCAGCAAGGCCGGTTTTTACCAGCGGCTGATGGCGCTCTCGATGCGCGATGAGCGTTTTAAAGTCCAGATGTTTCGTTTTGTCGATGTGCTTCCGTCGCTCCGGCGTTCGGGCGACATCGTCCAGCATCTCGACGAATATTTCACGGACATGCGCAACGGCTTCGCGCCGCTCGTCCGAACCGGCGTCCGCACCGCGAAAATTATGCCGTGGATCAGCGGCCAGCTGCTGCGCTGGAATGTTTCCGGCATGGCGCACCAATTCATCGCCGGAAAAAATCCCGACGATGTAATGAAGACGCTGCGCAAGCGGCATGAACAGAAAATTGGGTTCACTGTCGATCTTTTGGGCGAAGCCGTCGTGAGCGAGAAAGAGACGGATGAATACGCGGCGCGCTGCCTCGAATTGCTCGAACATCTCGCACGCGAAACCGACGGCTGGAGCGACCCGCTCGACGGCGGCGCGGGATTATTTCCCGTCGTCAATCTCTCCGTAAAAATCTCCGCGCTCTATTCTCAGATGAATCCCGCCGATCCGGCGGACGCAATCGCGCATCTCGCGCCGAAACTGCGCCCGATTTTGCGACGAGCGAAAGAGCTTGGGGCGTTCATTAATTTCGATATGGAGAGTTTTTCTGACAAGAATATCACGCTCGACCTTTTTAAAACGCTCTTCACCGAGACGGAGTTTCGAGATTGGCCGCACGCCGGCATTGTCATTCAAGCCTACCTCCGCGACGCCGAGAAAGATCTTGTCGATCTTATCGACTGGGGACGGGCCCGCCGCACGCGTTTTACCGTCCGACTCGTTAAAGGCGCGTACTGGGATTACGAAAAAATCAAATCGACCCAGAACGGCTGGAGCATTCCCGTTTATCTGCAAAAGCCCGAGAGCGACGCGAACTTTGAATCGCTCAGCCGCGTGTTGCTTGAAAACGAATCGATCGTCACGGCCGCGTTTGGCTCGCACAACGTCCGGAGCATTGCGCATGCACAGGCGCTCGCCGACGAACTCGGGATCGATCGCACCCGTTTCGAATTTCAATTGCTCTATGGCATGGCCGGTCCGGTCAAGCGGGCGCTTGTCGAAATGGGATATCGCGTTCGCGAATATTGTCCGGTCGGCGAGCTGCTGCCGGGAATGTCGTATCTCGTTCGCCGCTTGCTCGAGAACACTTCCAACGAAGGTTTTTTGCGCGCGAAGTTTTCCGAAAATGCTTCCGACGAAATATTGTTGCGCGATCCGAGCGAACTTTTGCGGGAGAACCGAAATGGCGTTCTACCGCGCTCAACTGTAATGACAACTATGATCACAACTTCACTGCAAGATCGACATCTAGCGCTTGGCGGTTCTTTGGACACACCGGCGGGCGATTCCTACGAAAACGCACCGCTTACCAACTTCGCCTTACCGGAAAACCATGAAAAAATGCGCGCGGCGTTGCGCGAAATGCGAACGCGTCTCGGAAGGGAATATCCGCTCGTCATCAACGGTGAAAAGCTTTCCACCGGTAAAACGATCGCCTCGATCAATCCGAGTTCGCCCGATGAAATCGTCGGCGCAGTGACCGAAGCCGGCATTCTCGAAGCGGAACGCGCCGTTCAAGCGGCGCGCGACGCACTCGAAAAGTGGAGGTGGACTCCGTTTGAAGAACGCGCGCAGTTGCTTAAGCGCGCCGCCGCCATCATGGACCGGCGCCGCTTCGAGCTTTCCGCGCTCGAAGTTTTCGAAGTCGGCAAGCCGTGGACGGAAGCAGACGGCGACATCCGCGAGGCAATCGATTTTTGTCTTTTTTACGCCCAGCAAGTGCGACGGTTCGGGCGGCCACGCCTGACCCAACAGGTCCCCGGTGAAGAAAGCTACTATCACTACTGGCCGCGCGGTGTCGCGTTCGTCATTGCGCCCTGGAATTTTCCGCTCGCAATCCTCTGTGGAATGACCACCGCCGCGCTGGTCACCGGCAACACTGTTATTATGAAACCGGCCGAGCAATCGGCGGTTTGCGGCGCGATGCTGATGGAGATTTTCGAGGAAGCCGGCGTGCCACCGGGCGTGCTCAATTATCTCCCCGGCAAGGGCTCGCAGATGGGCGCGCACCTTGTCGATCATAAAGATGTCGATCTTATCGCGTTCACGGGGTCGCGGGAAGTTGGTCTGCGAATTTGGGAGAGTGCCGGCATCACCCGCCCTGGTCAGCGCGAGCTCAAGCGCGTCATCTGCGAGATGGGTGGCAAAAACGCCGTTATTATCGATTCCGATGCCGACCTGGACGAAGCGATTATCGATTCAATTTATTCCGCGTTCGGTTATCAGGGACAGAAATGTTCCGCCCTCTCGCGCTTGATCGTGCTCGAAGAAAATTACGATCGCGTGCTGGAGCGTTTGCTCTCGGCCGCCGCCAGTTTGCGCGTCGGGAACCCGGAAGAGCCCGGGATGACCGTCGGGCCCGTGATCGATAAGACCGCCTACGAGCGCATCCTGAATTACATCGAGATCGGCAAGAGCGAAGCCACGCTCGCGTTCCAGCATCAAAATGTGCCGCCAAAAGGTTACTTCATTCCGCCGACGATCTTTGTCGACGTAAAGCCGGACATGCGCATCGCCCGCGAAGAAATTTTCGGGCCCGTTCTCAGCGTTTTGAAGGCGCGCAATCTCGATGAAGCACTCAAGCTCGCGAATGGCACCGATTACGCGCTCACTGCTGGATTTTTCTCGCGCAGTCCGGCCAACATCGAGCGCGCCAAAGCCGAGATCGAGGCGGGTAATGTTTACATCAACCGTTCCTGCACGGGCGCGGTTGTCGGCCGCCATCCTTTCGGCGGTTTCAAAATGAGCGGGGGCGGCACCAAGGCCGGCGGCGAAGATTATCTTCTGCAATTTGTGGTGCCGCGCGTTGTCACCGAAAACATCACGCGCCACGGCTTCGCGCCCGAAGAAGCGCCGCTCTACCGCGACGAGTTTCGCGTGCGCAGTTAATCAACCGCCTTGAGCCGCTACCGCGCAAAGACGCGCAAACGAGCTCCGGCTATTGCCAATGGCCCGGGATCCAAACCCAACCGCGGGATCTGCGCGCCCAATGGCCTTCAACCCATACGGCGGTCAGACTTGGCCGCACGACCCAACTGCCGGGCGTCCACACATAGTCTACTCCCGTCCAACGCCAATACCCACGTGTCCAGACGTACCTTGATCCAGGCGAAACGGTCTCCGCCTCAACCCGAAGCGTGGGCGGAGCCTGGGTCACATAAACTTCTCCCGTTGCCGGGCCAGTCGTTGTTACTTCACGCGTCACGGTGGTTGTGGTTACCGGCTCCCCTCCGCAGCCGGCAAACGCCAACGGGACCAGCGCTAATAAATAAAAAACTATTCTCATATAGGTCTCCTCACGACTAATTCGTTTTGCACCAGTGGTTTGGTTTTATTGGAATGACAGCCGATCGTGCAATCGATGGCGGGAGGGGGATTTTGAACCGATGATACAGGATGCTTTACGTCGTCGCCACACCCATTGGTAATCTTGGCGATATCACCCTGCGTGCAGTCGAAGTCTTGAAAGATGTCGATCTTATCGCAGCCGAGGATACGCGACACTCGGGAATGTTGCTGAAGCATTTCGGAATCAAGAAACCGCTCATTAGTTATCACGAGCACAACGAAGCGATGCGCACGGCACAGCTCGTCGAGCGACTCACGGCGGGCGAAAATGTCGCGCTTATCACGGATGCCGGAACGCCTGGGCTTTCCGACCCAGGCGCGCGCTTGATTCGGGAATGCATTAAGCGGGTCCTGCCGTTTACAATTATTCCCGGGCCGTCATCGATCCTCACTGCGCTGGTTGGTTCTGGATTTCCAGCCGAGAAATTTTTCTTTGGCGGATTTCTCCCCGTCAAAAGCGGTCGACGTGAACGCGAATTACGCGCCGCCGCCGCGCGCGATGAAACCACCATCTTTTTCGAATCCCCCTATCGTTTAATCAAAACGCTGCACGCCTGCATCGATATCATGCAAGATCGACAACTGTGCGTTGCGCGCGAGCTCACAAAAAAATTCGAGGAATTCCGCCGCGGCGCTGCCGCCGAACTTCTCGCGCACTACGAAGCGCACCCACCAAGAGGGGAGATCGCGCTCTTGATCTCGGCGTTGTAGCTGCCGCCGTCTCTAGCGGCAGAACGAAGCTTTCTGCTTGTCAAACCCGTGCATCTGTGGAACTTTGCGCGGCTTTTTCTCCTCAGAAGCGCTTATGGCTTACGCAATAATCAAGACCGGTGGACGACAGTATCGTGTCGCGGAGGGCGAAACGATCGATGTCGATCTTCTGGAGGTCGAAGCGGGCAAGACCGCAACGTTCGGGCATGTTTTAATGTACGCCGACGGCAACAAACTGACGCACGGCGATCCGCTTATTTCCGGCGCAAAGGTGACGGCGGAAGTTGTCGAGCAGCGCAAAGACAAAAAAGTGATCGCGTTCAAGTTTAA
>Ga0137361_10002118_pt1 | contig 12567 bp, 12 predicted proteins | sample Mad1_80_16metaG_FD_104923 | JGI IMG/M metagenome (GOLD analysis project Ga0137361, IMG submission 104923) | Vadose zone soil microbial communities from Angelo Coast Range Reserve, California, USA - Mad1_80_16 metaG | ecosystem: Environmental > Terrestrial > Soil > Vadose zone | place: USA... | reverse complement strand
TCTTCGGCCAAATTAGCGGCGTGATCGGCCGCTGTCATCCGCGGGCTGCAGGCAAAAAAAGAGGGCGCCCGAAGGCGCCCTCGAGGTTGAGGGGGATTGGTGCTCAGGCGTGTACGGTTTCGCCATGAAGGTTGATGTCGAGACCTTCGATCTCAACGTCGCGCTTCACGCGCAAGCCCACCATCATGTCGATCACTTTGAGGATGATGTAGGTGCCTATTGCGCAATAGACGAATACGCCGGCGACATCATAGAACTGGATCACCATCTGATGGGCGTTGCCGTCGATGAGCCAGCCCTTGCTGGCCGAGTTGATCGCATTCGACGCGAACGCACCCGTCATCATCGCGCCCAACGAGCCGCCGATGCCATGCACGCCCCACGCGTCCAAAGCGTCGTCATAGCCGAACACCTTCTTCATGTGCACGGAGGCGAGATAGCAGACGATGCCGGCGGAGATGCCGATGATCAACGCGCCGGTCGGGTTGACAAAGCCTGACGCCGGAGTAATCGCGACCAGACCGGCCACCGCACCCGAGATCATGCCGAGCACGGACGGCTTTTTGGCGACCAGCCATTCGGAGAACATCCAGCTGAGCGAGGCTGCGGCGGTGGCGATCTGTGTCGCTGCCGCTGCCATACCGGCATTCACGTTCGCGGTCACGGCGGAGCCGGCGTTGAAACCGAACCAGCCCACCCACAACAAGGACGCACCGATAACGCTGAGCGCGAGATTATGCGGCGCCATGTTTTCGTGACCATAGCCGACCCGTTTTCCGAGGACGAGACAGGTAACGAGGCCCGCAGTACCCGCGTTGAGATGGACGACCGTCCCGCCGGCGTAGTCGAGTGCGCCCAATTGGCCCAGCCAGCCGCCGCCCCATACCCAATGCGCGATCGGGCAGTAGACGAACAGCAGCCACAGCGACATGAACCACATGAAAGCAGAAAATTTCATGCGGTCCGCTAGAGCGCCCGCGATCAGTGCCGGCGTGATGATGGCAAAGGTCATCTGGAAGAACATGTAAACCGACTCAGGGATCGTGGGCGCAAGCATGCTTGTCGCATTCAACCCCATCGGTCCGAGCATGAAGTAATTGAAACTGCCGATGAAGGCGTTGAGCGACGAGCTTGGGTTGGTGGTGAAGGCGACCGAATAGCCGATGATCATCCACAAGACGCTGATGATGCAGGTGGCACCGAAACTTTGCGCCAGTGTCGCCAGCACGTTCTTCTTGCGCACCATGCCGCCATAGAAGAGCGCGAGGCCGGGAATGGTCATCATCAGCACCAGCGCGCTCGATGTGATCATCCACGCGGTGTCGCCGGAGTCGATTTTGGGCGGCGCGGGAGTTGCTGTCGCTGCAGGGGCAGTTGCCGCCGCCTCGGCCGGCGCTGCTGTCGCCGCTGGAGGCGCCGCGTCAGGCGCTGGCGCGCCCTGCGCGAACGCTGCTCCGCTTAAAACCATCAGCGCCGCGGCGCCGGCTACAAAGGTGCGTCCCAACCATTTCGTGATGTTATTCATCATTTTGTCCCCTCGGATATCTGTTCTTGCGCTCATAGCGCGTCATTGTCGGTTTCGCCGGTGCGAATGCGCACGACTTGATCGACCGTGGTGACGAAGATTTTTCCGTCACCTATCTGGCCGGTCCTGGCGTTGGCCGTGATGGCCTCGACGACCGCTTGCGCCATCTCAGTGCGCACCGCGACTTCGATCTTGATTTTGGGCAGGAAGTTCACGGCGTATTCCGCGCCGCGATAGATTTCCGTATGCCCTTTTTGCCGTCCATAACCCTTGACTTCGCTCACGGTCATGCCTTGAACGCCAAGTGCCGACAGCGCCTCGCGCACTTCCTCGAGCTTGAAGGGTTTGATGATGGCCGTAATGAATTTCATGCTGATCCCCCACTTTCGGCCTGATTTCGGGTGCGACTGCCACTTGCAGCCGTTAACTTGAAATCAAGAACCGTGCCGCTTTTGCGCAAATACGGTAAGGCACTGTTTCAATTGAAATATTGGCGAATTTACCCACTTGGAGAGCAGCTGACGCCAGACCATGTGCCTAATTATTGTGCAAAACCTCCGAAAAGCACAGAATTTGGGCGTTGAGATTGGTTGACCCAACGCACGGCTGTCGCGAGATTGACCGCGGACATGACAGCGCCATCCACCCGGACCGATATCGTCATAGCCGGCGGCGGCATGATCGGACTTACGCTTGCGCTCGTGCTTGCGCATGGCGGTCTCAAGGTCACCCTCGCCGATCCTCTCAGGCCCGAGCAGATGTCGGACCAGAGCTTCGACGGCCGCGTCAGCGCGCTTTCGTTCGCCAGCGTGCGGATGCTGCGCGTGCTCGGTCTTTGGCAGCGTCTCCTTCCGGATGCCCAGCCTATTTTCGACATTGTGGTGAGTGACGGAGCGCTCGGTCGTAAGCCATCACCGTTTTCCCTTCACTTCGATCACCATGAAATTGGCGAAACGCTCGGCTACATCGTCGAGAATCGCCACATCCGCCAAGCGCTGCTTGCAGCCGTGGCGGAGCGGCGGCAAATCGCTTTTCTTCCCGGCGTCGCGGCTGGTGAGCTGGTCATCGATGACGCGTTCGCGACCGTGACTCTGAGCAACGGAAAGAAGTTCGCGAGCCCGCTTGTTGTTGCTGCGGAAGGAAAAGAGTCGCCTTTGCGCGAGGCGCAAGGAATCAAGACCGTGGGTTGGGACTATCCGCAAACCGGAATCGTGACGACCGTTGCGCATGAGCGTCCGCATAATGGCGTTGCCTACGAGCACTTTCTGCCAAATGGGCCCTTCGCGATTCTACCGATGACCGGCAATCGTTCGTCGCTGGTGTGGACGGAAAAGACAGCGGAAGCGCGTCGTTTGGTTGGGCTCGACGAAACGGACTTCACAGCAGCGCTGGCACTGCGCTTCGGCGAACACTTGGGCGACGTACGGCCCACCGGTCCACGCTGGACTTATCCGCTTAGACTGCACCTAGCGCGAACCTATGCCAAAGACCGCTTCGCACTCATCGGCGATGCCGCTCATACCATTCATCCAATTGCGGGGCAGGGGCTCAATCTCGGCCTGAAGGATGCGGCTGCCCTCGCTGAAACGGTGCTCGATGCGGCGCGACTCGGGCTCGATTTCGGACGCCTTGACGTTCTCGCGCGCTATGAGCGCTGGCGGCGGTTCGACAGTTTCGTGTTGGCTGCCGCGACAGACGGTCTGAACCGCCTGATGTCCAACGATCTGCTTCCCCTGAGGTTGGTTCGCGATCTTGGCATGGGCGTCGTGGACGGCATTCCGCCGCTGAGACGATTCTTTATGCGCCATGCCGGCGGCGACGTGGGCACACTGCCGCGCCTACTTAAGGGCGAGGCGGCGTGACCTTTTCGGTTTTGGAGGGATCCGTCAGCGCCGGTACCGTGCCGCGCGGTTCGCGCCAGCCGCGCCTGGACAAGTACATGCGATCCAGATCGATATAGAATTCGCGCGCTTTTTCCACTACCGCCGCGTGCCGTGCCGTATCGGCCTCCCGGCGGGTCGCATAGGACACGCCAAGAAAAACATAGTGCTCGACCGGCTCGCCGGTGCGCGCATCGGCGGCGCGAAGCTTCGTCACCTCTTCAACCTGCTCTTCGGCAAGCTGGACGGTCTGGCGATAATGGGCGTAGCGGTCAAAAAGGGCGCGCGCTTCCTCGGCGCGCCGCGCCGCGTTGTTGGCTTCGAACCTCCGAAGCGGCATCAAGATACGCTGGCGGAACCTGTAAAAAAGGGCGGCAGCGAGGAAGATCAAAGCGACAGAGACAAGGTTCCATACGGGCATGGTCGGCCACGGCCTCGAATTTGCTTTTGCTTTTAATGCTTTGACTCTCTCTTAACCATAGCTCACACTTTGGCCGGGTAAAAACCCGTCGCGCCACCAACAATAAGAAAACGGGGGGCGGGGGGCGAATCGCGACCGACGGGGGGTTCCTATGACCATGCGCGGCTTCGTATTTTTGGCTTTTGCGCTCGGCCTTTATGCCTGCGCCGCAAAAGAGACTGCCGTCGAACAATCTCCGTTCCAAAACGCCGTCTATGTGGTAGGCGACACCATGCCGGTTCGGGCAAGCACGGCGGTCGATATTCGGAATAACCAATCCGACGAGCCGGCGTCGGCGCTTATGCGCGTCTATTGGTTTTTCGCCGGCCGCTGACCGCCGCAACTGCCCTTCATGTTGTCGAAATCACCTGATGCGCGCCATGGCCGATGCGCAAATATTCCGCGCTTTGCATTTCCGCCAATCGGGACGCCGCGCGCTTGAACCAATCGCCATTGTCGCGGTCCTCGTAAAGTTCAGACGGCGCCGCGGCGGCTGAACACACGAGCTTTACCTTCTCATCGTAGAGCGTATCGATGAGCAGCGTGAAACGACGTGCTTCATTGTGCTGATGCGGCCCCAGCTGCGGGATACGGTCAATCAGGACCGTGTGAAATGTCCGCGCGAGCGCCAGATAATCGGCCGCGCCCAAAGCCTCACCGCATAGGGCGTCGAAGGAAATTCGCCCGACTCCCTTTGCCGCTTGCGGTACGACGAATTTTCGCTGCATGACATTCAGCGTGCGGGGAGTGCCCCGCTTGGTGTCGGTCATGCGCTGCCAGGCCGCGTCCATGGCGGCGTCCGCGTCGCTGCCGAGCGGCGTGATGTAGACCCTAAGGCCATCCAAGCGGTCGAGCCGGTAATCGCGCGGGCCATTCAGCTCTAGAATCTGCAAGCGATCCTTGATCAGCGCGATGAAAGGCAGAAAGAGCTGGCGGTTGAGGCCGCCCTCATAAAGCCCGTCGGGCGGTGAGTTCGATGTCAGCACGATGACGATCCCGAGCGCGAACAGTTTTTCGAACAGACGTCCTAAAATCATCGCATCGGCCACGTCGGTGACCTGGAATTCATCGAATGCCAGAAGGGTGGCTTCGGAACGAATCCTCTTGGCAATGGGCGCGATGGGATCGTCGCCGGCGTCCCGCGCGAATTCGGCGTGCGGCAGTCTTTCGCGACCCGAAAGATTTCGCCATTCGTGAACGCGCTGGTGCGTCTCCAACATAAAGGCATTGAAATGGACGCGGCGCTTCTTGGCGACGCTCGAATTGGCAAAGAACAAATCCATCAGAAAGGATTTGCCGCGACCGACATCGCCGTGCAGATAAATGCCTTGCGGCGCGCTCTCCGCCGCGCCGAAATCCAGCCCGAACAAGGCCCGCTTTCCCGCGCGGTAGTTCTTCAGCCGATGGTTGAGAGCATCGAGGACCGCCGCCGCGTGTGCCTGTGCCGCGTCGGGTTGGAGGTGGCCGGATTCCAGCATGGCGCGGTACTGCTCGAGCGGCGAATGCGCCTTGGCAAGCGAACGTCGGGGCGTCAACGCATGCCCTTCAGCAATTTGCGATTGATCAGCGATTCAGCGATCTGGATCGCGTTCAGCGCCGCACCTTTGCGCAGATTATCGGATACGATCCACAGCGACAGCCCGTTCTCGACCGTAGGATCTTTACGAATGCGGCTGACATACGTCGCGTCCTCTCCGGCGGCCTCGAGCGGGGTGATGTAGCCTCCGTCCTCGCGCTTGTCGATCACGAGAACGCCGGGCGCGGCGCGAAGGATCGCTCGTGCCCGTTCCGCCGTCAGCGGCTTTTCGAACTCGACGGTAACGGATTCGGAATGACCGATGAACACCGGCACGCGCACGCACGTTGCCACCACTTGGATGTCCGGATCGAGAATTTTCTGTGTCTCGACCAACAGCTTCCACTCTTCCTTGGTGTAACCGGAATCGAGGAACACATCGCAGTGGGGAATGACATTGAAGGCGATCTGCTTGGTGAACTTATCCTTCTCGATGGGATCGGCAACGAAGACCGCACGGGTCTGGCGGAACAACTCGTCCATCGCCGCCTTGCCCGCGCCCGACACCGATTGATAGGTCGAGACCACGACGCGCTTGATGGTGGCGGCATCGTGCAGCGGCTTCAAAGCGACCACCAGCTGCACCGTCGAGCAATTGGGATTGGCGATGATGCCTTTCTTGATGCCGGAGTTGAGCACATCGGCGTTCACTTCCGGGACGATAAGCGGTACTTCGCGGTCCATTCGCCATTGCGAGGAATTGTCGATGACGATGGCGCCGGCGGCGGCGATTTTCGGCGACCATTCCTTCGACACAGCGGAGCCTGCCGACATCAGGCAAATGTCCACACCGCTGAAGTCGAAATAATCGAGCGCTTTGACCTTCAGTATCGCGTCGCCGAACGAGACGTCGGTCCCGGTCGAACGCGTTGAGGCAAGAGCCACCACCTCGCTGACTGGAAACTGGCGCTCGGCAAGGATGCTGAGCATTTCCCGGCCGACATTGCCTGTGGCACCCACGACTGCAACTTTGTAACTCATGAATCCGCCCTTCCTGGATTCGTTGGATCTGCGGCGGGATTATTCCTCGCGCGGGGGCGCACCCTTATCGCAATGCCGAGGCCCGCGAAAGAGGCTGGAATCGGCGCTTCCTTCGCGATGGGTTCGCACGTTTTGCAAGAAAAGCCGAAAGCACCGCTAACATACGCTTAAGGATCGTACAGTTTTAAACTGGGACAAGTCAGACCTCGATGCTAAAGTCACTTGCTGTCGATTGGACAGCGGTAATTGTCCGATGTCGTAGCGTTCGGCTGGACGCACATCTTGGGGGCACGGAATGCGTAAAATCGTCAAGACCGGCGCTGCGGCGCTGATGCTTACCTGCATGGCTGGAAATGTGTGGGCGGCTGCGGCTACCGCAGCAGGCTGCGCCAGACCGGCGGACATGACTGCTCTTCAGACGGCTGCAATGCAGCAGAGACTGATGGTGGCGGCGCTCTCCTGCGACGCAGCTCAGCTCTACAACAATTTCGTCAGGACGTATCAGAAGGAGCTGCAGGACTCCGATAAGGCCCTGCAGAACTACTTCCGGCGTCTGAACGGCCAAACCGGTACCGCCGATTACCACGCTTACAAGACGCGTATGGCCAATTCGTCCTCCATGCAAAGCATCCACGACATTTCGACCTATTGCGCCAATGCCAAGGCCGCCTTCGAAGAGGCGCTCGGCAACGCAAAACTGACGCTGACAGCGTTCGTTTCGGGCACGAAGGTGGACGATGCCTTTGCGCCCTGCCAGTTCCGCACCGCGGGGAGCACATCCAGCGAGCCGCCAAAGGCGCCGCCGCGCGCGAAACCGGTGCAAACCGTCATCCCGGCACAGGGAAGCGGTTTGGCAACCTCCAAGTAGCAGCCGGCAGAATTGGGCAACGCGAAAGGGCGGGCGTGAGTCCGCCCTTTCCTATTGGGGCGTCACGTGCGAAGGCGCGGCAATTCTCGTGATCGCGCTCGGACTCGCTTTTAAGACGAACGCATAACGGCCTGACAGCACGAAGAGCGAGCATTCTTTGGGTTGCGCCCTGGCGCTCTCCAAGACCCTTAGAAGCTCGTCCCTCGGCGCGACGTGAAAGAGCCGTAGCCAGGCGCGCAGGGCACGACCGGCAGGCGGCCACAGCGTCTTGAGGTCGCCGAAATCCACCACGTGGACAAATCCCTCCGGCCTTATGCTGCTTGAAGCGGCGAGGAGAGCTGCCCTCCAGTCGGGGATCATCGAGAGGCTATAGGAAAAAATGGCGTGATCGAACGCTCGATCGACCCCGAAAAACCCCGGGCTCATGTCTTCCGCCAGACCGTGTTTTAGAACGATCCGGTCGGTCAATTTCGCTCGGGCGATCGATTCGGCGGCGGTTCGCAACATTTCGGCTGAAGCATCGAGCCCGTAAAGCCGCACACCCGGATATCTTTCGGCGATGCGGATGAGATTGCGCGCCGTACCGCAGCCGACTTCTACGATCCGTTCGCCGGACTGAGCGCCGAGTTCGCGCACCAAACGATCGCGGCCCAAGAGATAATACTTGCGCGTGAGATCGTAAATATAGCGCTGGCGCCGGTACACGCGGTCCATCAGCACCGCGTGGGCGGCATGAACCGTGTCTTTTCCGGGCTCGATCAAGAGGCTCCGCGTCTCACATAGACGTGGAATCCGCCGTAGATCGAGGAACGATCCGCGGCGTGAAACGCCTTGCTCTCTCTTTCGAGATATGTCCAAGGGGCGAGCAGGGACGCCGGAAGCTTCTTCGCAAGCGGAGATTCCGCTCCGGCGGTGCGGAAAATGACCCGTGCATCGTCGTCATTCGCGGTACGGTCGATCTCGATCCACAGTGCCGTCAATTGCTCGGGCGTCATCCAATCCTGTGCGTCCAGGAGCACGTAGCGATGCAGCGATCGCGCCGGCTGTGAGGCAAGGAAATCGGTCATCGAGGCATGATGCACCTCGACGCGGCCGAGGCGCGATTTTATGGTCTCGTAGTTTTCCGGGCGCAAATAGGCAGGCACCGCTTTGCGGGCTTCGACGTCATAGCCGCGGCCGAAGGCCTGCCAAGCAAAATAGTTTTCCGCGATGGGGAAGTCGCAGACAAGCCGTTCCACGCGTTCGCGCAGCGTCGTAACCGGATTGCCGTCCGCGGCCGACGCCACCAGCTCGTCGTACTGCGCCGGCGGAATCCCCAGTCCATAATAACTCACGGGCATGCGCGATAAAAAGCGAACGAAGCGATTGTCGAAAAGCGGCGCAATCGTTCTATCGAAGGCAATGCGCTGTTCCTCGGGCGTGCGCGCTGCGAGAACGTCCTGCAATCTCTTTCCGTGCAGTCGCGCCACTGTGTGCAGCACGCCGATGAAGCGGCCCAAGAGACCGTAGCGGTAAAGATTGCGCGCGAACATGTTGATGCGCCGGCCATGCAGCGGCATGCGGCGTTCCCAGTAACGCCGGGTTTCAGGATCGAGGCGTCGGCTCAGAAAGTCGTCGAAGACGCGGCGGTTGGCCGTGTCCTTTGCAATCCCGAAAAAACGGAAGAAGGATTCATAATCGGGAAGATGTTCGAGCGCCTGCAGTTTGAGCTTCGTCAGCGCCACGTGGTTGGGATTGAGGTCGACGGCAATGATGCGCGCCGGCCCGGCCGCCAGATAATTGAGGACGTTGCAGCCCCCCGACGCAATGGTAATCAGCCGGTGATGGGTTTTGAGCTGCAACGCTTCGAGATCGACGGCCGGATCTTCCCAGATCTGGTTGTAGACGAAGCCCTTGAACATCAGAGTAAACAGCCGTTCCAGCGCGCCGCGTTTTGAAGTTGCCGGCCGTTGGTGCGCGGCGCGTTGGAGCAGAGTGTTTCCCATGCGGTCTTTTCCCGTCAGATACGACATGAGGCAAGAAGATTCTCTTCCTCAGGGCTTGAAGTCTGATCGGGCGATGATTTCGTAGCCGGCGCGATTTGGGCAGAATTGTTCGCTTGCACCCGGCGGGTTGCGACGCATAATCGTAGCCATGAGCGAACTTCCTGGGGAGAGTTCCGACCCTTTGGCAGGGGAATCCGCCGCAAAGCAATCTCTAGCTGAGCTATTGTCGCTGCTCGACCTTGAGCGCGTCGAAGACGACATCTTTCGCGGGGTCTCGCCCAAAGACCGTTGGCAGCGCGTATTCGGCGGCCAGGTGCTGGGTCAGGCTTTGGTGGCCGCAAGCCGCACCGTCGAAGACCGCGATTGCCATTCGCTCCACGCCTATTTCTTGCGTCCGGGCGATCCCAGGACTCCGATCGTTTACGAAGTCGATCGCAGCCGCGACGGAATGTCCTTCACCGCCCGACGTGTAGTGGCGATTCAGCACGGACAGCCGATCTTCACCATGTCGTCATCGTTCCAAGTGAGGGAGCGGGGCCTCGAACATCAAGCCGATATGCCTGCCGTGCCCGATCCCGAAACGCTCAAAAGCGAGCACGAATGGCGGATGGAAATCCTGAACGACCTGCCTGAACATGTGCGCCCCTGGTTTCTGCGCGCCCGGCCCATCGAATTCAGGCCGGTTGATCCTATCAATCGGTTCGCGAAGGCCAAGTATCCTGCTCGCCAGATTCTGTGGTTTCGTGCCGTCGGTGCCCTGCCCGAAACGCAAGCGGTTCATCAATGCGTTCTCGCCTATGCGTCCGACATGACGCTGCTCGATACGTCGCTGTTACCGCATGGATTCACGCTTTTCACTGGCGCGCTGCAAACCGCAAGTCTCGATCACGCGATGTGGTTTCACCGCCCCTTCCGCGCCGATGAGTGGCTGCTTTACGTCCAGGAGAGCCCAAGCGCGTCGGGCGCGCGCGGGTTCAATCGCGGCGCCATCTACCGCCGTGACGGAGTGCTCGTTGCCTCGGTGGCACAGGAAGGTCTCATCCGTTTGCGGCCCTCCATCGCCGGCGCTGTGAAAGAGTAGGATCGTCGCGGCTATTCCGCGGCGTGCTTGGCGCTTTGATCGGCTGCCGCCGCGATGCGCTGGGCAACGGCATTCAGCCGGTCGATAGCCTCGATCAAGGCGGCGTTGAGGACTACCGCCTCCTCGCTTTCGATCGTGTTGCGTCTGCGGGCAAAACGCTCGAGCGCGTCAAGATCGCCGACCAAGCCTTCCAGAACGCTTGCCGCCTCCTCGTCAGTGGCAACCCCACTCGCAGGCGCACTATTATCGTTTGGCAAAGCTGCTTCGTCGGCGTATTGGGTTCGCGCCATGGCAGCTGAAAGGCGCGTAGCCGTTTCGATCAGCGCGTCAATCCTGTCTCCGGCTTGAGTGGCCATGCGCTGGGCGCCGTCACGCGTCAGCCCCGCAGCCTCGATCGCGGTGTGGCTGGCTTTCACCACCCGGACGCTTGCCTCTTCGATCTTTTCGGTGGCGCGGCTTGTTGCCGAGGCAAGTTTGGCAAAGTCAGCTTCGAGGCGACCGGCCTCCTTGATCAAGCGCTCGATCGCCTGACCGAGGATCAGTGCTTCATTCTGCTCGTTTGTGGCAACGCTTTGCCGGAGCCGCTCCACGGCGCGAGCGAGCGCACCGATTTCGTCGCTGCGGCGCAACCCCGAGATCGGCTCGCTCATTCCGCCTGCGGCTGCGGAGATCAAACTGCGCCGCAGCGCCTCCAAAGGCTGGTACAGCTGAGCACGCAGCATCAGGCCCAATGCCAGAAGCAAGACCGCAAGCAAGGTCAACGCTGCGATTGCAAGCGCTTGAGCCCACAGCAACGCCGACGAAAAATCATCGACGCGCGCGGCGGAAGTCAGCGAGCCGTCCAGGCCGAAAAAGAAGGCGCCGGCGGCAGCGGCAAGACCGAAGCCGAGCAGCGAAGCAGCAATCATACCGCGGCTCAGGGAGCCCGTGGACATTCTGCCGCTCTTCGTCATCGCGCCTCCGCGTTGATTCGGCAGAGCGCAGAATACGAGATTATTGATCCTCCGCTACACCACGTGCTTCCCGGCCAGGAAAAAGCCGCTGCGGCGAGCGTTCCAAGGACTGCATTGGAAATTGACAAAAAAAGAGGACGCGGACCAAGCCCGCGTCCCCGCGATTACGCCAAATTTGGCCGCAAACGAGATTACTGCTCCGCGGATTTTAGGCTCAAAGACTGGCGCTTGTCGATCTCTTCGTGGTTGGGCGCGAAGAAGGTCGCCGCGTCGTCGCCCGGCGTTGGCGCGGCTTCGCAGCGCACCGTTGTACACGCTAGCGTAGACTTTATCGGGCCACGCTGGAGCGTGATCCTGACGCCGGGCCGGTCCGACACAGTGACCATGGAATTCAAGATCTGTTTTCCCGCATCGTCGAGCGCTACCACATTGGTGGTGCCAAAGGCCCTGCCGAGCACGACGACATGCGTGGGGTCGACCACGGTCGCGTCCGCGATCATCGCGTTGCCGACAACCACTGTCTTGGCGGGTTTCCGCAACGTGACAACGACGGCTTCATCCATCTGAACGCTGACGCCGGGGGCGGCGTTGCCGGTGCCGGCGGCGACTGCGGTGCCTGACGCCAGTACGCTGGCGGAAAGTCCCGCCAAGACCGCAAGCGTCGAACAATCAAGGCGAAGACGGGTCATCGGCGTGCTCCATGGAAATTCGCTCAGAGGCTAACCGTTGGCGCGTAAACGAAGCATGAATGGGGGCTCAATAGAGCCCGGGAACCAGGCGGGCCGTACGGGCTCTGTAAGCCTCATATTCGGGAAACAGGTTCGCCAGCACATTTTCTTCGTTTTTTATACGAATGAGCTGGATGCAGATTTGTACCGCGACCAGTGCGAGCGCGAGCGGCGAGATATATTGCAGCATCAGCCCCAGCAGCGACGCCGCCTCGCCTACATAGAGCGGATGGCGAATGCTTGCGTAGGGTCCATCGGTCACCAAGCGGCGCGCCTCCGCCATCAAGCTGAACGAACGGCCCAAATGAGCGAGCGCGTAAATGGCGAAGCCGAGACCGCCGAGCATCAGCATCAGCGATAAAAGCGACAACCCAAAGCCGATCGGCTGCGGCGGCAACCACACCACGGCAATGCCAAGATAGGTGCCAGCGACGGCGGCGAAGCGCGGCAGCAAGCCCTTCGATTTCGCTATGGGCTGCCTGCGGATCAGCAAAAACGTGAGCGCGAGCAAGATAAACGCGATCGAAGCG
>Ga0137361_10002116_pt1 | contig 12572 bp, 9 predicted proteins | sample Mad1_80_16metaG_FD_104923 | JGI IMG/M metagenome (GOLD analysis project Ga0137361, IMG submission 104923) | Vadose zone soil microbial communities from Angelo Coast Range Reserve, California, USA - Mad1_80_16 metaG | ecosystem: Environmental > Terrestrial > Soil > Vadose zone | place: USA... | reverse complement strand
TTCTTTGAGGACGGCTTTCAAGCGTTCCTCGAACTCGCCACGGAACTTGGCTCCGGCCACCAACGCTCCCAGGTCCAATGTCACTACCTGCTTGTCAACCAGCGTCTTGGGCACGTCACCACGTACGATGCGCTGCGCCAACCCTTCAACGATGGCGGTCTTGCCTACGCCTGGCTCGCCGATCAACACGGGGTTGTTCTTCGTACGGCGGCTGAGCACCTGGATGACGCGGCGAATCTCCTCGTCGCGTCCAATCACTGGATCGAGTTTGCCTTGCGCGGCCAATTCTGTGAGGTTGCGCCCGTATTTCTCAAGTGCCTGGTATTTGCCTTCGGGATTGGGGTCGGTGACGCGCTGTGACCCGCGAATATCGGTGAGGGCCTGAAGTACGCGGTCACGAGTCAGCCCTGCCTCTTTCAATGCCCGTTGTGCCGCTCCGTCGCTGACATCAAACATGGCAAGCAGGATATGCTCAACGCTGAGGTATTCATCCTTGAAGTTATTCATTTCCTGCCAGGCCTTTTCCAGCATGGCGCGCAGGCGTGGCGAGATGCCTGGCTCGTTGCCACCATAGACACGCGGCATACGCTTGATCTCGCTATCGACGACGCGCTGCGCTACTGCCAGGTTGCCTCCTGCCTTCTGGATGATCTGCTGTGCCACGCCGCCTTCCTGGCTTAGCAATGCAACTAGCATATGCTCAATTTCGATCTGGCTGGAATTATATTCTTTGGCGAGTTCATTCGCCTCGCTGAGGGCTTCGCGTGCCTTATCGGTGAATCGCTCTATCTTCATGACTGCTCCAATGACGTTTAGTTTCTGTGAGTAGGCGCTAAAAGTATATCATATTGAGTACCATGCTGCAAGAAAGTATGAGTGTGGTGTTGTCAAATCAATTAATTCCAGAACGGATGCCCATCCAAGCACCGCCGTGGAGCGACCTGGCACCCACAAGGGCCCATCCACCCCACACCACCACCCCGTGCCACTACATTTCATACGGCCCCTCGCCCCGCCCATGTGGCCCGCCGCGCCGTCGTCTGTGGTGGGGTGGTCCTTCGACATGTAGTGGCACGGGGCGGTTGGGTGGACGTGGGGGGCCCTTGTGGGTGCCAGGCCTCACGACGCGCAGCTCGATGCACCGCCCCAAAAAACTGTCAGGGAGAGAGCCACCTCGGCCTAGCCGCCCCGTGCCACTACATGTCGTCTGGGGTGGATGGGCCCTTGTGGGTGCCAGGTGTGCGGCTTTGACACCCACGATTGATGAACTGTGTCATCCGACCTCCGGCCTGCGGACTTGTGGGTGCCAGGTACGCGACTTTGACACCTGCGAGAGATGCCAGTACAGCTCATGACGACTCTCCTGGCACCCTTGATTTCCCCTTCGTTGGATTATTGCGAATATATTGACGTGTCTGTTCTAATTCGTCGGTGCGGACAACATGTTCATAATAGTCTTTTTGCCAGATGCGGCAGGGATAGCGCATATCCTTCCCAACCGCTTTGAGATGCTGAAGCCACAGCACCGTCGTTATTGATTTATATGCACCGACCACATCGCCCAATGTTAGCCTCTTGGCTTGGGTCCCGTCCAACCACAGAATGAAATGAACATGGTTGGGCATGATCACAAATTCATCCAGCGTTACGTGCGGAAAGTGCAGAGGAAGAGTCTGCCATGTATCCAACAGAATATAGCGAAGCTTGGGTATCTCAAAAAGCGGCTCTGGCGCAAGAGCACGAATTGTTACAAAGTAAGCACCAGCCGCCGCATAATCTCGTTGAGGCAAGCGCAGGTTTTTCCGAGTAAACCGATCAGGGTTATAACGTCGATGATCCATCTTTGCCCCTTTCCGTCAAAGCAACCGAGATGAAATATGCGACATATAATACATGAATTAGCTCAACTCTACAAGTCAGATCTGGCAATTCGCTGCCGCGACGTGCCCACAAGGCTCTCTCCCTGATCGTTTTTGGCAGCCCTGTACCTGACAGCGCGTCGCGAGGCCTGGCACCCACAAGGGCCCATCCACTCCCAACCCCACCCCGTGCCACTACACATCGCACGCCCCCCCTTGCCCCGCCCTCACGCCCACCGCGCCATCACCTGGTGGTGGGGTGGCGTCCCCCAAAATGTAGTGGCACGGGGCGGCGGCGTGGGGTGGATGGGCCCTTGTGGGTGCCAGGCCTCACGGCGCGCCGCTCGATGCATGGTTGCCCTAAAACTGTCAGGGAGCGAGCGATCTGGCACCCACAAGGGCCCATCCACCCCCAACACCGCCCCGTGCCACTACATCTGGGGTGACCGCCCTGCCCCCAGACGATGGCGCGCTGGGCACACAAGCGGGATGGGTGCCAGGCGACATGTAGTGGCACGGGGTGGCGGTGTGGGGCGGATGGGCCCTTGTGGGTGCCAGGTACCCGACGGCTCCAAATGTGCCAGATGCGGGGCTACGCCCGAGGCAATCGAATAGAGAACGTAGAACCGGCCCCTTTAACGCCGCTACTCTCAACCCAAATCTTGCCATTCATCGCCTCGATCAGGCGACGCGAGATATATAAACCCAGGCCAGAGCCACGTACAGGACTGTTAATATCCCGCTCCAGGCGGAAAAAACGCTGGAAGAGGTGAGGCTGGTCTTGTGGAGCGATGCCCTGGCCCTTGTCCATGATGCTTATGACAACGGTAGGGCTACCGTCTGTGGCAGCGTAAGCGGAGAACGCAACAGGTGTACCAAGAGGTGAATACTTCAGGGCGTTCATGCTCAGATTGAGGAGAACCTGGCGCAGACGACCAGGATCGGCCTGTACGAAGAGGTGAGGTGGGATATTCAGATAAAGCTGGCGTTTTTCTTGTGTCAGGTGTGGTTCGATGAGTTCGATGATCCCTTGCAGCATCTCCTGTACATGCACACGTTGGAGGTGGGCGGGACGTATGCCTGATTCAACTTCCAAGCGACTGGCGTCCATGACGTTGCCGAGCAATAACACCAGCTCATCGCACCCCCGCCGCGCCTTTTGTAGAAACTCCTGGCGCTGGCTGGGCGGCATTTCCTCACCATATTGCCCCACGAGTTCCAGGTAGCCCTGAACGGCAGTGAGCGGCGTGCGTAGCTCATGCGATGCAGTCACCATAAACTGATCCTTGAGTTGGTCAAGCTCCTGCAGGCGTTGATGTGCGTCGCGCAACTGCTGATAGAGTTGCGCATTCGTGAACGCGATAGCTGCCTGTTCTGCGAAGTCCTGGGCTTGTGACAAGTCCGCCAGCGCAAAGGATTTCTTCTCAGGTGTTTCTGGGCGCACTGAGCGGGCCAGAATAAGCAAGCCGAGTGATTGATCCCTGACGATCAACGGTGCCAGGATAGTGGTGTAAATAAACCGTTGGACCAGTGCTTCTCGTAGCGATTGAGCGCGTCGTCGCAGCTTGCCGTTGGTGATACGCCCTGATTGCACGAGGGGGAATTTGGGCGTAATAGAGGCACTTCTGCTGGATGCCCACATGGGCAGGGTTGCATAAGGCTTCCCTGGCGGCAGTTGATCAAGTTCCATCAGTACTGGTTGTAGGGAGCGAAGGGCCCGGGCCTCAAATTCATGCCGCTGAATGGGAGGCCATTCACCGGACGGTGGTTCCTGTTCGGCGATGAAGGCATTGAGGAGTACCAGCTGTCCACTCTGGTCAGGAACGTACAGTAAAGCGTAATCGGCCTGGAGCGCATTGGCCCCTTCGGTACAGATCAGTTCGTGAATTTCGGCAGGTGCGGCAACCGCGGCATTCAGGCGTGCTGCGATGTTCACCATGGCTTTGGCGAATAACTCCTGTTCGTGTGCTTCCTGGTAGAGACGTGCATGTTCGATGGCGGTGGCAGCTTGTTCTGTAAATGCTTCGGCCAGGTGGCTATCGTGCCGGTTAAAGGACCGCCTGGCGTAGCCGGAAAAGCCGATACTCCCCTGAACTTTTCCATGATAGGTCAGTGGAACAAAGAGGGTAGTGTGGATGCGCTGCTGCTCTTGCCAGGTATCCACATCTGCTGGTAGGATGGCTTCTTGCCCTGTCCAGAAAACCTCTAGTGTTTTTCCTGAGAGGACCGGCGTCTGCGACACAGGGAATCGCCATGCAGTCGTCTCCGCTGATTTAGAAGTAGCCGCACGTACTACGAGGCTCTGTCCTTCACGCAGGAGGAGCGTTGCGGCATCAAAACCCAGGGCGGACGTTGCCATGGTGACGATACGTTCAAGCAATAGATCAAGCTCAAGCACTTCGTTGAGTTGCCCTGTCAGCAGGCGGAGGCGTTCGGACTCTTCGCCCTGCTGCTCTCGCTCGCGCAGCAGTATTTCGTTTTGCTGGGTAGCGAGTAAGTAGCGAGCAGTCAGGAGCATACCGGCGATCACGGTCAACACGACCAGGAAAAATGAGATCATATTCTCCTGTGTCAACTCGCTATAGAGAGTAAATCCGAGGAGAACGGAGAGGGGAAGATAGATGAGGAAGCTCTGGAGGAGAATGAAGTGACGCTGCCGCTGTTCGTCTCGTTCGTGGCGCTGGCCGATGGAGGTATTGGCTGGCAGGTAAAGCCATCCCGCGGACTGGCTGCCTGGCGGTAAACCCTCTGCTGCCTGGATTGGATGTGTCCTGTCATTGTGGGCTCTGCGAGCGATTGCCATGTATTGGTAGAGTGCCGAGAGGCCTATAGACAGATAGCCAATGAGCCAGAATGGATCAATGAACGGGGCGCCCGAATTGTATGTCCCCTGCGCATTGAAGTAGGCATAGCCTGTGTCGGCCCAGGTAAGAGAGAGGATACCGGCGGCGCAAAGCAGCAAGGATGGATGTAAAATAGGCTCGGCACGCCTCCAGATCAGGAGGATAATAGCCAGAATGAGCAACATGTCCCAGAAGGGATAGGACGTGAGCATAATGAGTTTTGCTATTGACGCATGGGCGCTTCTCTGTAAGATAAGTGAGGGGCCAATAAAAAAGTACCAGCTTACACCCAGAACACAGAGCGTTGTGATGGAGGCGTCAAGGCCAATACGGACACGGAAACGCTGGGATTTTGGCTCAGTTGGCATAAGCAGCAGGCCGATGAACATGAGTGGATAGAAGAGAGTAAAGCCAATATCACACAAAGATGGTACGGGATTGAGCTGTCCGATGTGTTCCAGGTAGGCATAGTAGACACCACCCAGGCCAGTTCCACATAGGCCCACACCAATCAAAAGCCAGGCTAATTGATGGCGTGGCTGCAAACGCAAGGGACCATAGCGTGCTCGATAGGCGGTGACACAGGCCCAGAATGCACCAATCCATGCAGCGGCTACATATACACCATCGGAAAAGAGGGTGACAGTGTTGCTGCCACCGATACGAAGGAGCATCCAGAGGAAGCTGAGCGTGACAATGAGGGCAGTAACTGCGGTGGCAAAGTAGTTTTGCCGATCCAGTTTCTGCAGGTAGCTGCGTGTTAACCTATCGGTTGCCGTGGTCTGCATGGCTGGCATGACTGCCTCTGTTTCCCCAAGGACATGCTCTCTGGCAGCGACTCATTCTTTGCGCAGGAGCGCGATTGCTTCGCTTCGCTCAGCATGCCCATAATGCTCCTACCTATAAAAAAAGAACCGCACCCCTGTGCTGTAGATACGTAAAAGCGCTCTATTATAGTATTATATACGAATGGATAAAATTTGTCACTTTTACTATTCCTTCCCAATTGCCTCCTCTAAAAATAATTCGACGTGATGCCGCCATCGACGACGAGCCAGGCACCGGTTGTCCAGGAAGATTCGTCGGAGGCCAGGTAGAGCGCCATGTAGACGATATCATTGGCCTCGCCGAAGCGACCCAGCGGGATACGGTTCAGGCGCAGATTACGGGCTTCTTCGCTCGTCCACAGGCGGCGCAACATGGGTGTTTCAATGGGACCCGGACAGATAGCATTGCAACGCACACCATGACGGCCATATTGTATCGCTAACGATTTCGTGAGTGAAAGCATGCCACCCTTGGAGACGGTGTAGGCATCCTGGGGCACGGTGCAGCCTACCAGGGCAACGAATGAGGCCACATTAATAATGGAACCTTTGCCCTGCTTCACCATGTACGGGATGGTGTACTTGGAGCAGAGGAAGGCGCTCTTGAGGTTCACATCTATGATCTTGTCCCAGGTGGCCTCTGTGATGTCGGTCACGCTGCCGTCCTCAGCAGGCATGATACCGGCGTTGTTGTAGAGCACATCGATGCGACCGAAGGCATCAATGGCAGCGCCGACGAGGTGTTTGACCTCTTCTTCGTTGGCAACATTGGCTTGAACAAAGATGGCTTTGCCTCCAGCGTCGCGAATGCCCCTGGCGGTCGCTTCGCCCTCTGCGCTGACTATGTCGGTGACGACAATACTGGCCCCTTCACGGGCAAACAATTCGGCGGCAACCTTACCCATACCACCTGCCGAACCGGTGATAAGGGCTACTTTGTTGGCTAATCTCATGAAATGCGAAACTCCTCTACAAATTCGTTCGTACCAGGTCAAGATACCAGAATGGCATACGCTTGCGCAGCAGTGGTTTCCCGCGTGCCACATTGCCGGGAATAGTGTCGCGGATATCGTAGGCCAGTTCGCCGGTGAGCGAGCCGACGACGTCGCCAGGGGTGTAAGTGGGTGATAACATCGTCGAACGGCGTCCCGTGCGCTGCTCACGTGTGTCGATGGTCATCATGGTCAAGCCTGGCTCCCCTTCTTCGGCAATCACCTCCGACCAGGGATAGGTAGGGCAGGCAGGTGCAAAGATACCGCTGTTGCCATTGGCAGATTGTCCCCGGCTCTGCCCGCTCCAGTTGGCCAGTGCCAGGTAGACGTTATGTTCGGCGGCTCGCACACGCCAGATCAGGTAGTGCATGGGATCATAGCCCTCGGGCACCAGGTGCGGGCCAAGGGGAATGCTCGTTGCTGGCAGGCCAATCGCAGCAGGAAAATTCAGGAATGTGGGGGCACACACGAGGTCAGCACCCTTGCCAGCAAGAATACGCATCGTCTCTGGGAAGAGTACGTCGTAGCCTGTTGCCAATCCGATACGCCCCACAGGAGTATCGAAGGTTGGCAGCCCTAGATCACCCGCGCTGGCCCAATGGCGGTCCTGTTGCGTCAGGTGGAGTTTCCGGTAGGTACCGTAGACACCTTCAGGGTCGATCAGCAGCACACTATTGTAATACCTGTCGTCCGCCCGCTCTGCAACGCCGAGCACGAGGCTGATTTGGAACTCATTGGCCAGCTCTGCTAATACATTGGTTTCTGGTCCCGGGACCGCAATAGCTCCATGTTGAAAGTGGGCAATGAGCTCTTCAGGGGACACGTTGGCGTCCTGATCGCCCGCTCTATGCGGCACAGGGCCGGGTAGCATTAATTCTGGTAGCACCAGGACATCGGGGCGTGCCGGACTGTGGTCGTTGAGCAGCGTGCTGACCATGCCATGGAGTAAGCGTAGGTGTGACTGAATGTCTGGGAGCTGAAACGTGTGCAGCTCAGTTTGAATAATGGCAACACAGGAAAGTTGTCCCGGAGGGAGCGCGCCTCGTTCATAGAGACCGTGGTAGCGTAGCGGTTCCCACAGGTAGGTATTATTGACCAATGTGGTGTACTCGCCGGGGCGCCGATCAGCAAGACGGTCACCACTGGCCCAGTGTTTGTTGCGACAGCGGCTCAGATCGACTTCGCCGTAGACAATGCCTTCGCCGTTATCAAGATAGTGCTGAATAGAACCATCTGGATTGAGGATACAACTGCCGCCACTGAACTGGACGCCACGTACGCAACCGTAGCGGTTGGCTGCGATCAGGTAGACGCCATTCTCAAAGGCGCGTGCCATCCACCACGAGCTAGGGCATTTTTCATCCAGCCAGTTGGTGGGGAAGAGCAAGACATCCGCACCATGCAAGGCGGGAATACGTGCAGCCTCGAAGTACATGGCGTCCATGCAGATCATGGGAGCCAGGCGACCGAGCGGTGTATCCCAGACAGGCATGCCCAGGTCACCGTCACGTGCCCAGCGAGGCTCGGAGATGTAGGAATGGATTTTGCGATAGCTGCCCACCAGCCCTTCTGGACCAAGCAAGACGACACTGTTGTAATACACGTCCGTAGCCGGGTCTATTTCAGCAAGGCCAATGGCAATAAAGCAGTTGTAGGTGGTCGCGAGTCGTTGAAAGCGGTCAGTGGTTGAACCGGGGATAGGCTCAACATAAGGCGCGATTTCGCTGCGCGACTCCCAGCAATAGCCAGTAGTGGCCATTTCTGGCAGGACGATGAGCCGTGCATCATGTTGTGCCGCTTCTTCGACCAGGCGGAGAAGATCGTCTACATTCTTCTCTTTCTCACCCAGTACTGGCTCGTACTGAATAGCTGCAACCCGGTACCTGTTGAAAAAGAGCGGGGGCTGCCTGAACGTACTCATCTGACGTGAATCCTTTCACAGGCCTCAGCCTCGAGGCGTAGAGTCCCAAAACTGCCTATCACAGGCCTCAGCCTCGAGGCGTAGAGTCCCAAAACTGCCTATCGGCATCAGGTGCGGGGTCTTGCTGATAGCCGGGACCCCCCATCGTATCTGCAGCCAGGGATGCTCGTCGCGGAACCGGGTGAGCTGGTGGCTGCTGCTCTTCGTCATCCTCAAGTTCTGCAAACGATCCTTCCGCGTTGTCCCCTTCCTCCACTGGCAGTTCCAGGCTTTCCAGACCCTTTTCAATGCTGAGAATAGTGCGACTGATGTTCATCTCAATAGTGCTCAGGTGCTCGTGAAGAGCCCGTAGTGTTTCCGCTGCATAGGCGTCCGCTTCTACTTTGAGCCTCTCCGCGTGCGCTTCTGCTTCTCTCACCAGTTCCTGCGAGCGTTCCCCGGCGGCTTGCAGCAAGCCCTCACGCTTGATGGCTCGTTCCGACTCTTCGCGTGCTCGTGCTAAGAGAGTACTGGCATCTGCCTGTGCCTGGGCGAGAATGCGTTCCTTCTCCTGAATAATGCGCCGTGCCAGCTTGATTTCGTCAGGGATGGATGTCCGCATCTGCTCAATAATGTTGAGGATGTCGGCCTCCTTGACCAGCAATTGGTTGACCAACGGCACCTTAGGACTGCTCGCAAGAAGATTTTCTAGTCGATCCACAAGATAGAGGATATCCATACTGTTTCTCCTCTCCAACGAGCCTTAGGAACTACGTCTCCAGCTTTGCTCGCAGTGCCCGTGCTACTGCAAGGGGAAGCATATCGGTGACATCGCCTCCCAGGCGGGCAACTTCCTTGAGTAAGGATGAGCTGACAAAAAGATTGGCGAGATCGGTGAGGAGGCAGACCGTTTCGATTTCCGGTGCCAGCTTGCGATTCATCAACCACTGGCTAAACTCAGTTTCAAAATCATTGGGTGAGCGCAACCCTTTGACGATAGCAACGCCTCCTACAGAACGAACGTATTGCACGGAGAGTTCGGTGTATTGCTCGACTCGTACGTTGGTCAAGTTTTCTTCGGCGATCACTTCTTGCCAAAGTTCCACCCGTTCATCCGCCGAAAAGAGCAAGTTCTTCGCAGGAAAAGCGTAGACGGAGACGATCAGGGTGTCGAAAAGGTGGGCGGCCCGCCTGGCGATATCAAGGTGGCCGTTGGTGACCGGGTCAAAGCTACCTGGGTACACGGCAATACGTTTCTGCTTTTCCTCGCTGCTCATCAAATGTTCCTTCCAGGCGTGCATGTACGCCTATCTATAGTATGGCTGTTCCTGCCCCCCATTAAACCATATCGAAGCATATTCGGCAATAGCACAGTTGACGGTGCCAACCTGCCTACACTGTAACTACTCAGGTGTTTGATTCCTCGCCGCCTGCGGCGGCTCGCGTCATTTTTTGCTGCGGGCTTGGCAGCCGCAGGCTGCCAAGCCCGCAGCAAAAAACTCTTGCGAACCACCGAAGGTGGTGAGGAGTCCTGAGCAGTTACCCTACACTTCCAGAAGTACGGGTGCCTCCTCGTGGGTTTCCTCTGCCTCAGCTTTACCCTTTATCTCTTTCTTGCGGGTCACTCGAGGGGATTTGATAAACAGCACGGCGAGAATGGCGGGGATGAGCAGCAAGAAGGTAAGCCTGTAGCCATCCTGGAGAGCCAGGGCATAGGCTTGCTGTTGGATGAGCTGGATGACTTGTAGCATGGCAGTATTCTGAGCGGTGAGCAGGTCCATGCCGCTCGCCTGCAACCGCGCCTGGATGATTGAGATGAGCTGCCCCATTGACGAACCTGGTACGACTTGCTCTGCCAGATGCGTGTAATGCACCTTCTCCTGTGTCTGTACTAGCGTGCCAAGAATGGCAGTGATCAAAGCGCTTCCAATAAAACGAACCACGGTCATGAGAGACGAGGCCTGGGACAGTTGCCTTTTGGGAATCGTGACCAGTGCTGCGCGCATCAGCGGTTGGAGCACCAGGCCTATTTCCCCACCTCGCAAGATGAGCAGGACCTGGAACCAGCCATAGGGGGTAGTCGGCGTCAGGTTTATGAGTCCCCACAGCGGCACTGTCAGAAACAGCAGCCCCGGCACCACGACCGCTTTGGTCCCGAACTTATCGGTGAGCCGTCCACCAACCAGAACAACCACCATCGAGGCCAGGGCCTGGGGCAGCAAAAACAGCCCGGCCTGGTACGCACTCAGCCCACGCAGGATCTGCAGGTAGAGCGGCAGCAAGAACAGTCCGCCGAAGAGGATAAAGGTCACGAACAGGTTAGCAATCACGCTGGGAGTGAAAGCCCGGTCGGTAAAGAAACGCAAATTGAGCAATGGTTGCCCACCCCGATAGATCGTGTCGAGTTCGACGACAATGAAGAGGCACAAAACGAGCACACCACCACCGAGAAAGCCCATCACGGTGCTCGATCCCCAGCCGTCTGTACTGACTTGGGAGAAGGCATAGAGGGCCGAGCCCAGTCCTATTGCTGAGAGCAGAAACCCTGGCGCATCAAAGCGGACATGGGTCTCTTGCGGTAGTTCTCGTAAAAATAGCGTCGCCAGGATGATGCCAACAATACCAATAGGCACATTGATGTAGAAGATCAGCTGCCAACCAGCATAGGTAATCAGGTAGCCTCCCAGCGTCGGACCTAGAGCTGGTGCGACGAGAATGGGAATGCCGAGCACGCCCATGGCCATGCCGCGTTCCTCTGGGGGAAACTCACTATACAAGAAGGTAATGGAGATCGGGGCGAGGAATGCTCCTCCGGCAGCTTGCAGGATGCGAAAGAAAATGAGCGTAGGCAGGTTCCACGCCAGGCCACAGAGCGCCGAACAGCACGTAAAGACGATGAGCGCGAGCACGTACAGGCGCTTGGTACCCAGGCGACCGGCCAGGTAGCCAGTCAGCGGCGTTGTTATGCCCAGTGCCAGCGTATAGCCGGTCAGAACCCATTGGACGCTGGTCAGGCTGGCTCCAAAGGCGTCTTGCAGGCGAGGAATGGCAATATTGACGATGGTCGAATCCAGTATGGACATGAAGATGCCGAAAACGACGGTAGATGCCACGACCCATTTATAGGGAAGACCTGTGCTGCTCTTCGTTTTGTTCACAGAGCTTTGCATAAGGACGGCTCCTTCTGGTAGTGTGCCTTGACTCATCAAAGGTCCGATGTTGCCGCCTCTCCTCGCCTCTTTTCACCAGCGTGCCAGACAGTATTTTCCACTTGTCATTATATGCTCACTGACATTGTATGTCAATGGGAATATAAAAGGCCAGTTCTCTTCTTTCTGCTGTTTTATGCTTCTTGACAATATATGTATTCATACATATAATGAGCCAGGAGACAACCACGCGAGTAGAAAGAGGAGTGGCACATGGAGACCACCAACCTGCGCGATCAGGAGACGCACGAAAGCCGGTCGCAAGCATTTGAAACACTGACCCTGAGAGAACTGTTTCCCTACTGGAGCAATTTGCTCTGGTTGACCGGGATGCGACCGATGCTCCAGTGCATGCTCCAGATTGATCTCACTATGTCTGAAAGTCTTGTCCTGCGTCGCTTGCAGTATCAGTCGCTGACCATCTCGGAGGTGGCAGAGTACCTCTCGATTACGCACTCCGCGGCCAGCCGAGCGACTGATCGGCTCGTCCGTGATGGCTTTATCAGTCGGGTAGAGAATCCGGCAGATCGGCGTCAGAAGCGGCTCACCCTGACTCCTCAAGGACGTGCATTGGTGCATGGCTTAGCGGACAAGTTTGGGGCTGGGATCGAGCGCCTGGTTGGAAGCCTCTCGCCCGAAGAGCAAGAGCAATTTCGTCTTCTGATCGCACATATGGTCGCTGCCCACACCAATGTGGAGACAGGGCCTACAGGTGTCGAAGGAGAGGATGGGCCATCGCTCTCTCCCTGACACATTGTGAACTGAGAAACGAGGAAGGCCTCGTCGGCTATCGCTTCACTGACGAACCAGTTCCCACTCTGGCTTTCTGGATAGCCTGCCAGACATTGTGAGGCGTCAACGGGACATCCAGGGATGTGACTCCTAGGGGAAGCAGCGCGTCGAGAACGGCATTGGCAACAGTAGCAGGAGCGGCTACCGTGC
>Ga0137361_10002110_pt1 | contig 12587 bp, 7 predicted proteins | sample Mad1_80_16metaG_FD_104923 | JGI IMG/M metagenome (GOLD analysis project Ga0137361, IMG submission 104923) | Vadose zone soil microbial communities from Angelo Coast Range Reserve, California, USA - Mad1_80_16 metaG | ecosystem: Environmental > Terrestrial > Soil > Vadose zone | place: USA... | reverse complement strand
GCTCCGACATGGATGTCGAAGTCTGGTCCAGTTTGAGATCCTGCAACAGCCGCCGCCGCAACGCGCGCATGACAATCCCTGGCCGCAATGGCCGAGGATTCATCGGATTGATTACGGCCATGAAGAAGCCGTGGCGCTATTCGGAAGAGATCCGCGCGCCTACTCGGTGATGAGCAAGCGATTCATGGGCGATGACGACGGACACGTTTGCGCCGTTCGCACCGTCGAGGTGGACTGGGCTGCCGGAAACAACGGCCACGCTGCACCACGAGAGTTTACCGGACCTCAGCCGGAATGGCGCGCGCAGCTGGTTCTGATCGCGCTTGGCTTTCTCGGTCCCGAAGCTACCGGGTTGCTCTCCCAACTCGGCGTGGCAATCGATACGCGCGGCAACGTCGCAGTCGATGAGGAAAAAGCGACGAATGTGCCGGCAGTCTTCGCCGCCGGCGACATGGCGCGCGGACAATCTCTGGTCGTATGGGCGATTGCCGATGGCCGCCGCGCCGCTAAAGGTGTCGATAGGTTCTTAATGGGAGAGACCATACTTCCATGAGTCAATACCACCACTAAGTGGTTTGCTGAAAGACTCCCTCTCCCTTCGTGGAGTGCACAGACAGGGAGAGGCCGGGGTGAGGGCTTAGCTGAGCGACAGGAAAGAATCCTTCCTTTCTTTGCTTCTTCGCTCCGCCCGGATAAGAAGGGAAAAGGTGGGCGTGGTTTCCATCGCTAGACCCTCACCTAACTCTCTCCCAGAGGGAGAGGGAATTGTTTTATGACCAAGCGAATTGAAATCTACGACACCACGTTGCGCGATGGCGCGCAAGGCGAAGGTGTGAATTTCTCAGTCGCGGACAAATGCCGGATTGCCGAGCATCTCGACGCCTTGGGTTTCGATTTCATCGAAGGCGGTTGGCCCGGCTCCAATCCTCGCGACATCGCCTTTTTCGAGCAAGCCCGAATTTTGAAACTCAGCCACGCGCGCGTTGCGGCATTCGGCGCTACTCGGCGAAAACAGATCACTTGCAATGACGATCCAAGCATTCAGTCATTGCTGAAAGCCGAAACTCCCGTCGTCACCGTTTTCGGCAAGTCATGGTTGCTCCACGTCACCGATGCGCTCCGCGTCGAGCCGGACGAGAACCTCGACATCATCGCCGACACCATCGCCTATCTGACTGCGCGGGTTCCTTTTGTAATTTATGACGCTGAACATTTCTTTGATGGTTATCGCGCAAATCCGGAATATGCGATTGGCACGCTGAAGGCGGCCCTGTCTGGTGGGCCACAACGGATCGTCTTGTGCGACACCAACGGAGGCAGCTTGCCGGAATTCGTCGCTGCTGCTACCCGGCAAGTGGTGCAGTTGGTACGCACGCTTCCAGCGTGCAGCACGCCGGAGGCGTGCGTACCCATCGGCATTCATTGTCACAACGATGGAGAGCTAGCGGTTGCTAACACAATCGCCGCAGTATCGGCGGGTGCGACGCACGTGCAGGGAACGATTAACGGCTATGGCGAGCGATGCGGGAACGTCAACCTCTGCTCAATAATTCCCAACCTGGAATTAAAGCTTGGCCATATTGTGCTCGGCCCCGAACGTCTAATGCGGCTACGCGAAACAGCTCACTTCGTCAGCGAGGTCGCAAACTTCTCGCTGGATTCGCGCGCCGCTTTCGTCGGTGACAGCGCCTTCGCGCACAAAGGTGGCGTGCATGTTTCCGCCGTGGAACGAAATCCGCAAACGTACGAGCATATCTCGCCGGAAGCGGTTGGCAATCGGCGGCGAGTCCTGGTTTCGGATCTTTCCGGACGCGCTAATCTGTTAGCGAAAGCAGAGGAGTTGGGTTTCGACATCCATGATGAGCAACACGTGCTCGACGAATTGAAACGGCTCGAGCATGACGGTTACGAGTTCGAGGCAGCGGAAGCGAGTTTCGAGCTGCTCGTGCAGCGCCTGCGCGGCGCGCATCGACCTTACTTTGAATTACTCGGCTTTCGAGTGATTGACGAGCATCGCGGCGCCTCAATGCCGATGAGTGAAGCCACGATTAAGATCAAGGTCGCCGATTGTGTCGAGCACACGGCGGCATCCGGCAACGGCCCCGTCAATGCGCTCGACAGAGCTCTGCGTCGCGCACTTGGAAAGTTCTATCCGGCTTTGTCGGAAATGCATTTGTCCGATTACAAGGTGCGAGTGATCGGCAGCCGTCTCTCAGGAACCGCGAGTCTGGTGCGCGTGTTAATTTCGTCGGGAGACGAGCACGCGACCTGGGGAACCGTCGGCGTTTCACCAAACATCGTCGAGGCAAGCTGGCGCGCGCTTGTCGACTCGGTAGAATACAAGCTCGCGCGCGACGGAATAGCGCCGATCTCTCTCGATCGAAATGAACCGGCACGCGAACTTCTCAAATTAACTCCCAGTTAACATTGTCACGCACAATTTTGTCGTTCGCCTTACGAATTTCGTACCGCGAGCACATCGACCCAGGGCGCATCTTCTCCGTCCCAGTTATCTTTGCGGCCTCTGCGCCTTTGCGCGAAACAAAGTCTTCGACTGCGAACGAAATTTCACACAAAGACGCGGAGGACGCAAAGAAACTTGTCAATTGAGCGTCAGCTTTGACGTTTATTCATCCAAAAGTGAACAACGAAATTGCTCACCCGCCCCCACGCGACAATCCTGTCTTGACCATTTTGCGTCAGGCACAAATCCGTCGGATGTCAATCGCATCTTCAAGTCGGTTGAACCGGTGAATAGCGGCAATCTGCCCTAAAATGGGGCTGATCGCAAGCTTCCGTGTCTGCGGAATGGTCGTTGCTCAAGTGAACGCAGGGAAGCTCGTTTCAGTGACAGCGCATGTTTTCCATGGGCTCGTAGCTGACGACGGCTTCCCTAATAGTTTTCATTTGGGAGGACAAGGTGGGATGAAAAGAGAAAGTAAGAGACGACGGCACATGGTGCTGGGAGTTTTGCTGCTTGGTATTTCTTCTGGTACTCGAGTGTGCGGCCAAGCTCAGCAGTTCGCTGGCGAAACCGATCGAAGCTTCGTTAATGGCCCGACCGCGAAAACAACGACAGAGAACTATCAGCAGGCGATTTCGCAGTATCAAGCAGGACGCTACCACGAAGCGCTGAGTTCATTGCAAGAGGCAGTGAAACTCGATCCCAATTTCGCGATTGCATACAACAGTGCAGGCGTCGTTTACGACAGACTTGGACGATCTGAGGAGGCAATCAGCTCCTGCGAGCGAGCTGTAGTACTTAAACCAGACCTTGCCGCGGCGCATTACAACCTTGGCGTTCTGTACGACGACGCCGATCGAACTGATGAAGCAATACGATCTTTCACGATCGCCTTGCGTCTTAATCCCAAAGACGCTCGCGCTTACTACGGCCGGGCCTGTAGCTACTCGCGACGCGGGCGATATAGTGACGCGATCGGTGATTTGAAAACCGCAATTACGCTGCGGCCAACTTACGCCGAAGCCTTCAATGAACTTGGCGTTGCGTACGCTCAGACGCGTCAATATGATCTTGCGCTGGGGGCGTTTTTACGCGCGATTGATTCCCGCCCTGACGAAGCGCACCTCTTCGGCAATCTGGCCAGTGCTTATTATCTCCTGGATCGCGACCCCGACGCCCTCGAGGCTCTCGCAAAGGCCATCCAACTTCAGCCAACTTTTGCCCTGACCTATGCCAAAATGGGCCAAGTGTACCTTCGGATGCATAGGTATAAAGAGGCTGTGGCGTCGATTTCAAAAGCCATTGAACTCAACCTCAAGGATGCCACGGCCCTTAATGACCTTGGTTATGCCTACGTGAAACTGGATCGGGAGCAGGAGGCCCTTGTCGAATTCAAGCGCGCCATCGCAATTGAGCCAACTCTGGCGGTAGCGCATTTCAACCTTGGGGTGCTCGATTTGAAGCTAAAGAACAAGGATGCGGCGCTCGAACAATACGCCGTACTTAAGACGCTCGATATCGAAGCGGCTAATCGGCTCTTCGAGATGATCTTTAGAGCGAGAGTCGTGCGAGCCGCCACGCTGACCATAAGCCATGGCAAGTAGTTTATTTGATTTCTGTAACCTTTCCGGTAACAACGAATCGTCGCGTGAGAAAGGTGGCATCTTTGGCGGTTGCAGTTGGCGTCCTCCGCCGACGTTGATCTCGAACTCGCCAGGTTCGATAACGCGCTTGCCTTTATCGATCAATGACATTTGGGTCGGCGTAACGGTGAATGAAAGGCTCTGTTTCTCGCCTGGTTCTGAAGATACATCGCCTTGCCAGTCATCAGCGGACACTAGACACGCGAAGGCGATGTGCGCGAATTACTGTTGAATACTGGCAATATGTCTGTCATCTGCAGGTATGTGAGGACAGGAGTGCTTGCTCTTAGTGCCCAGTTCGTGACGATTCCTTTCAAGTCATCGATACCCGGAGCCCTAGTAATAAACTCACCAAAGGCCTTACCGAAGCGCCCAACATAGCAATCGAGCCGTTTGACAGAAGGTTTCCGATGCACTAGAGTTTTTTGGCATTTCTTAAAGCGATCCTTTTAGGTCGGCCTAAGGAATCGACACAATTTTTTGGAAGAATCTAGATGATTTACGAGAGATAGTATTTTGCATGATTAAGTGACGTCTCGATCGGACGGTGGCGCATAGATCCAGGCCCAAGTGCGGAGCGAGTCCTTGGCGTGCGGTCCAACCGACAATCTACCCGAACGGTGCAAGGAAGTAGCATGAACGATTGCTCCGGCAAGGTCTGTTGCTCCTACAAGGTGCAGCACTTTGGGCCATCGCTATTCAGCGGCGACGCCTCGTTTCTCCCTTGCTAGTCCGTCAGCCCTCTCAGGGCGCCTACCCTCGTCACTCGGTTATGCAATTCCAATTAGTGAACGGAGTCAGGTTTTATCCGGAAGGGACAGGGTGCGTCGCGGGAACAGAGCCATTGATGGCGTCGCTCGGTCCCTTTTAACTTCTCTGAATGCCGCCTCGCGAGAGAGGTTTCCCTACGGGGTTTTCGTGTGAATGCCGGGATTGATTTCCAAGCTTCACGCCAGGGGTGGAATTCTGCTCATCATAAGTGTAAGGTGCTGCCGTGTCCTTCAAAGTTCTAAGAACCATACTAACTACTAACCTGACAGTGGCGCTCGTGTTAACGATCAATTCAGCCGCTGTAATAGCGCAACAATCGGCAAGTGCTTCTGCGCCTCCGGCTCAGTTTGGCAACACGATACCCACTCCTTCGCCCAGAGTCGCATCCGACGACCGTTACCGCATAGGCGCCGGCGACGTACTGGACATCAAGGTGCTTAACAAACCTCAATTCAATCGTGAAGGAGTCAGGGTGAGTCCGCGTGGGATGATTCGCATGCCCCTAATTAAGGACGAGATAAAGGCCGCGTGTCGGACTGAAGAGGAACTCGAGGTCGAAATCACCACGCAACTCAAAGAGTACGTAAGAGAACCCCAGGTAACAGTTCAGATTCAGCAATACCAATCGGAACCCGTCGCCGTTCTAGGGTCAGTACGCGCACCAAGCCGCTTTCTGCTTCAGCGCCGCGTACGCTTACTGGAATTGCTGACATTCGTGAATGGCCCTACGGATAATGCCGGAAGAACCATACAGGTCGTTCATACAGGACCGTTGACAGCGTGTGACTTTTTGCCTTCCGCTTCTGACCCAGCCGCCGAAAACTCGACTGACCAAGTTGATTATTACAACCTCAAAGACACTGCTCGAGGTGAGGAGAAGTCCAACCCTTATGTGCGGCCAGGCGACGTCATCTGGATCGCCGCGGCGGATCAGGTTTACGTGATTGGCAACGTCGTTCATCCGACATCGATCGCCCTCACCGAACCGATGACCGTCTCGCGAGCCATAGCCATAGCTGGTGGGCCAGCCCTTGATACCAAGAAGAACGAAATTCATATCATTCGACAAACGCCGGGCACGACTGAGAAAAAGGAGATTCTGGTTGACCTCGAGGCCATAAACCGACACAAGGCAGAAGATATCGTTTTAATCGGCAACGACATTGTTGATGTCCCGGCTTCGGGTGGCAAGAGACTATTCCGAAGTCTGGTTGGAGCAGTGATTCCAAATATTGGCACTCTGCCAGTAAGAGTCATTCCCTAGCGAGTCAACTTCTTTCAGATTGCGGCCTTGTTCGTTCTCTAATGAGCTGATACCAGGACCGGCGGACGAGTCCGCAATCAAAACGGGAGGCTTTTCAGCAATCCGCGAGATTTCAGCGAAAGGAAAAGTTGTAAGAGTAATGAAAGAACCCGCCGAGTTAATCGAGAAGAGCAATGGTTCGCGCGATGTCGGAGGCGTCATGGAGCGCTCTCTGGCGCCTTATACGCGGTACGATTCGTACGCGGATGAGAGCAACGGGTACCATCGACTTCGCGACTACTGGCGCTCGGTTCGAAAGCACTTTTGGCTGGTCATTGCGATTTTAATATTGGTAACTGGCATAACCGCCATCTATATGGCGCGGCAACCCGACGTCTATGAATCGCTTTCAAAAGTTCAAGTTGATTCCGAAACCGCGAACAATCCGGCAATTGGCGCGCTCAAGGGTAATCCCATTTTTCTAAACAACCCCTCACAGGATCCGACGTACTTCAACACTCAAATCCAAATCCTCACGAGCGCCGGCTTACTCGGCCGCGTCGCCAGGACTCTCGATCTGGAACACAACCAGGCTTTTCTTCACCCACAATCAGCCCAGGACCTGTCCTTTGGGGAAAGCTTAAAAGGTCTGATTGGCTTGAGGAAAAGCCAGAGCAAAACCAAAGAGCAGGAAGGGTACGTACTGCGGCCAAACTCCGCCCTTTCAAACGATGATATTGCGGAGGCTAACCACCTCCAGCCTTATGTCGAAATGCTTCAATCGCAGGTGTCTGTTAAGCAACTAAGTGACACTCGGATCATCGAGATTCGTTTCAAACATCAGGATTCGGAGATCGCTGAAAAGATCAATAACACCATCGCCGATACGTTCGTCGTCTCTAACCTCGAGCGGAAGACTGAGACGACTAATAGTGCCGGCGACTTTTTGCAACGGCGTATAGACGATCTACAGTCAGAAACCCGTAGTGATGAAGAGCAACTCATAAATTACGCAAAGAATCATCAAATTTTATCGCTGGATGCCAGTCAGAATACGGTAGTTGATCGGCTCGCCGGCCTGAATAAGCAGTTGCTCGAGGCGGAGAATGAACGGAAAGCAGCCGAAGCTTCCTATCGCGCGGTCTTGGCTCCGGGGGCCCTTGAGGCGCAAGCCGAGGCAACCAGCAACAAATCATCTGCCACGCCCGAAGCGAAGTTGGCGGAACTGAAGCAGCATCGAGCGCAACTACTTCTCGAGTACACCGAGAAATATCCGGAGGTTAAGGATGTAGACCAGCAGATTGCGATGCTGGAAAAGCAGGTGGACCAATCACGCAGGCATACAGAATCGGTGGTCAAGACCAATCTTGAGACCAGCTATCGACAGGCGCTACAGAAGGAAGAAGCTTTGCGTCAGGCGTTCGATAAGCAGCGCGCTGAAACACTGACACAGAACGAGGCGGCAGTGAATTATCGAATAATCCAGCAACAGATCGAGACGAACAAGTCTCTGCTGGATGGTCTCCTTCAGCGCTCAAAGGAGAACGAAGTAATTCTCGCCGGCACTCCTAACAACGTACACGTCGTCGACCATGCGGCGATACCAAAAAACCCCATCGGCCCCAAGAGGATGCAGGCGATTGTGCTGGCTGCGCTCTTCGCGCTGATTGTAGGAATCGCTCTGGCGCGTTATCTCGACTATATGGACGATTCGGTTCGCACGTCCGACGACGTGGAGAATTTTTTGCGTTTGCCTGCCCTGACAGTTATTCCCACCGTCGGTAATTCCGCACGTCGTCGTCTGCTGTCAGCGATGCCGGGCAGCAAACGGAACGGGCACCAGGGAGGCCCGGAACTCTTGCTCAATGGTTCGCAACGTTCCGCGCTGGCTGAGTCATACCGCCAGCTTCGGACATTGGTCCTTTTGTCATCGGCCGGAGGAGCGCCCAAGACCCTGCTGGTAACCTCGAGTCAGCCTGGTGAGGGGAAGACGACGACGGTAGTGAATACTGCGATGATTCTCGCTCAAACGGGCGCCAAGGTGGTTATCGTCGACGGCGACATGCGGCGCCCGCGGCTTCATTCCATTTTTGATGTTGATAATGACAAAGGACTAAGCGGAATTCTTGCGAGCAAGATGAGCGAAGCAGAAATGCTCAACTGCGTGCAACAACATGAGGAGAGTAGTCTCTACCTGCTTCCTTCGGGTCGACTTCCACCTAATCCCGCGGAGTTGCTCGGTTCCGATCAAATCCGCAGCTTGATGTCGGTGCTGGAAAATACCTTCACGCATATTGTTATCGATTCGCCTCCCGTCGCATCGTTTACTGACGGCGTCTTGCTTTCCTCTGTTGCGGATGGCGTGCTGCTGGTCGTTCATGGCGGGGCCGCATCTCGTCACATAGTCCGCCGCTCCAAGCAGTTGCTCTCGGACGTGGGCGCAAAGATTTTCGGCGTGGTGTTGAATAACGTCACCGTATCGAAGCACGATTATTACTACTACAATCAGTATCGTGAATATTATCATTCCACTGCCGACATCCAACCGACCGAGATTTCACCGAGCACCGCCGACTCGTAAGCAGTCTCGATCCACGGGCCGGCCTTCCGTACCTCATTCAAATTCGCGCATTATCAAATCGAAAATGAGAATCGTCTATCTGAATCCGATCGGAGAAATGGGCGGGGCGGAAGTTGCGTTGCTCAACCTCTTGGCGAGCTTAAGAGACGCTAAACCACACTGGAAACTTCATCTCGTTGTCGCGGCTGAAGGCTCATTGGCTGCAAAGGCAACGAGCCTTGGTGTTACTAGTCATATTCTTCAATTCCCCGCCTCGTTAACCCGGCTCGGAGACGCTTCCGCAGGTGGGCCGGCGGGCGATAGCGTCGGCCGTTTGGCTTTGCTTCGTCAGCTACTTCTTGCCAGTTTCGGAATCGCCGTCTATGTCTCGAAACTGCGAAAATTGTTGCGGCAACTCAATCCGGACATTATCCACACCAATGGCTTCAAGATGCATTTAGTTGGGGCAATGGCCAAGCCCCGAGATGTTCCTCTGATTTGGCACGTTCACGATTACGTTCGCTCGCGTCCAGTCATGGCCCGCCTAATGAGACTCTTCCGCCGGCGTTGTTCAATCGCATTGGCAAATTCGAACAGCGTGAGAGAGGACGTGCGGACCACCTGCGGAGACATACTGCCGGTCCAAACCCTCTACAATAGCGTCGACACAACGGTTTTTTCTCCCCACGGCCCAAGTCTGGATCTGGATTCGCTGGCTGGTCTTCCGCCTCCGGACCAGAACACGGTTAAGGTAGGATTGCTTGCAACCTTTGCGCGCTGGAAAGGGCATCACACCTTTCTCCGCGCGCTTTCGTTGCTTTCGGCCGATCTTCCCTTACGCGGTTACGTGATCGGTGGGGGCTTGTACGGGACTAACGGAAGCCAGTACTCGAAGGATGAATTAAAAGCGTTGGCCCAGGATTTAGGGATTTCCGATCGCGTCGGGTTCACAGATTTTGTTGCTGAGCCCGCAGCCGCAATGCGCGCGCTGGACATCGTGGTCCACGCGAGCACCGAGCCCGAGCCGTTCGGACTGGTAATTGCTGAAGGCATGGCGTGCGGGCGCGCCGTGATCGCCAGCGCCGCGGGAGGCGCAACAGAAATCATCGATGCGGAAGTCAACGCTCTTTCCCACTCACCTGGCGACGCGGCCCGTCTTGCCGAACAAATCAAATCGCTTGCGGCCAACGGAGAGTTGCGGCAAAGATTGGGGCTGGCCGGGAGAGCAGTTGTGCAAGAGCGCCTCAACCGGGAGCGTCTGGTAAAAGATCTAGCACCGATTTATTCACAACTGGCTAAGGGTAGGATGGCCGGGAAACAAATCGATGCCTTCGTCGCTGAATCAGCAAAAACAGACTATGCAAGTAGTAATACTTCGGACAAAGTCGCCACGACATTAGGTAGATTCGATGCCTCCGACCGAGTACGTGGACTAGACAGCCTTCGCTTCATTTGCGCTATGTGGGTGGTCTTCGTCCACTGTGGTTTTTTCCCATTGCTTCAAAATGTCGATAAGGCCAGATTTGCTGGTAAAGTCATCGCAGGTCTTTATAACAATGCCTTTAACGGATCCGCCGCCGTGATTGTTTTCTTTGTTATTTCAGGATTCTGTATCAACTTCCCTTACAGTAAAGGACGGCAGCTCTCCCCCAAGGCATATTTTTCGCGCCGATACATCAGAATTATTATTCCCATGATGGTTGCCATTCTCTTGGCGAGGCCTCTCAACATCCAGTTCTTTCTACTTAGCGACTCAATTCTTTGGAGCCTTCTCGCAGAAGAGATCTACTACGTAATTTATCCTCTACTGCTGATATCAAGCAGGAGTATCGGATGGACCAAAATTCTTGCAATCTCTTTCGTGTTGTCGCTTGGGGTTGTCCTGACAAATCCCTCAGCAGGTGATTACCCTTCGTATGGGCCTTACCTAAATTGGCTTTTAGGACTGCCGTGCTGGTTGCTCGGTTGCTTGTTAGCGCAACACGTAAATTCCACCACTACCTCTTCGGTTACAGCAGCACGCATTTGGAGTTGGCGCATAGCAGCATGGGGACTCAGCAGCTTTTGCAGTTTTTTAAGATTCCATTCTGCATTAAAACATCCTTGGACGCTGAATTTGTTCGCAATCTTTGTTTATTTTTGGTTAAGTAAAGAAATCGCATTTTACAGGCAGCATCAGGTCTCAAGGGTTTTGGAGAAAGCAGGTAAATGGAGTTATTCCATATATCTCTTACACCTTCATGGCCAAGCCTTTTTCATCTTGCTTGCGTTTTCACCATTCGCGGCCGGAATGAATTGGATAATAAAAATCGCTTTTGTATTGCTCGTTAGCTACACGTTCTATTTGACCGTAGAAAAACCGTCTCACTACCTGGCGCGAAGAGTTGCACGCAAACTGCTGCGCCCGGTTTCAGCGCTACCTCAGCCCGGTTTTTCGGAGGCCGCGCCTTAGTAACAAACCTACTCGTTCGTTTAAGACACGACGCGGGAAGGCAATCCCACGTAATAAACTTGGCTCAACAGATTAGTTCACGTGCGACCAGAGGTGAGTTGCGGCTAAGGACTTGAAGTGAGCACAACTCTTTGACTCTGATCGGCCCCATCTATTCGTAATTACCCGATGTCTAAATCATCGGCGCATAAGAGTTTTCCGGCACCGTCCTGGATGATGGAACTTAAGCGCTCAGGTCTTTGGGTAGTGCCTTTGCTGCTGGTTCCTCATTTACTTGTCGCGGCCCACTTTGGAAATAGGTTGGTTGAATATCCGGACCAGGGTGCTTACTTAAGTGCGGCTGAGAATATCCTCGCTGGCAAAGGACTTTCACTCTCGTTTGACGCGTTGGGAGGATTCGTTAAGAAAGGTGAACCGACCTCTTACTATGGATTGGGAGCGCCGCTGTTCCTCGCACTCCAAATTGCGATCTTTGGTCAAAACTACTTTGTCCTGCGATTGGGTAACATCCTTCTGTTCGCCTTTAGCCTTCTCTTTTTTCGAGGGATTTGTTTGCTTTGGATACGGGAACGTTGGGCGAATACAGCCATGATAGTGATGAGCCTGAGCCCCTTCTACATAGCTTTTAATCAGTTGTTTCTCTCAGAAATGCCGTTCCTCTTTTGTGAACTCGGCACATTCTTTTTTCTATTCAGTTACCTCAAACGAGGCGCGAGGAAGGACCTTATCCTGTCCTCAATTTTCATTGGACTGAGCTTGCTAGTGCGAACAAACCTGCTGCTCTTCCTGCCCGTGATCGCGATTGTAATCGGCTTTAATAAGAGATGGTCCCACGCGCTTATGTATCTCGGTATTGCTATTTTGGTTGTGGCCCCCTATTGCATCAGAAACTCGATTAACAGTGGCGCTTTCTTTCCGTTTGACGGAAAGGCTGCTCTAAATATCTGGCAGTTCAACTCTGACGTTCACCAGGGAGGCTTTTGGAGCGAGAATTTTGAGCAGGCTCCGCAGATGCCAAATCTGGACGGATTGACAGAAAAAGGGCGATCGGATGTGCTCATGAGCATAGCGGTGAAATGGATTAGGCAGCATCCGATTCGATTCCTGCGGTTTGCAGCAATGAAAGCAGTACGCTTTCTCTCGCCGCTGCCGCAAAAGGCAGCCAATTTCAAGTATGCGGTTCTTTTGACTCCATATTCAGCAATGATAGTTTTCGGTTTTCTTCTGGGACTTCCGGCTTTTTGGTCAAGAGAACCAAAGTCTATCCTGGTACTGCTGCTTTTCTTATACACGCTTACGATCGAAATGATCTTCATGGCCGCGACACGCCATCGCTTGCTGTACGATCCCTTTTTCCTGCTGGTGACTATAAATGGCATCGCTTGTGGGGTTCCGTTTCTCGCACAACGACAACTGATTAGACCTCGCGTAGCTACGTCATGACAGACTAAATC
>Ga0137361_10002109_pt1 | contig 12589 bp, 11 predicted proteins | sample Mad1_80_16metaG_FD_104923 | JGI IMG/M metagenome (GOLD analysis project Ga0137361, IMG submission 104923) | Vadose zone soil microbial communities from Angelo Coast Range Reserve, California, USA - Mad1_80_16 metaG | ecosystem: Environmental > Terrestrial > Soil > Vadose zone | place: USA... | reverse complement strand
CAGTAGGCCACAATCATTTTGTTGCGCGGAAGTTCGTCAATCCTATTACCGACGTCATTGCTGGGTACGGAAATCGAGCCTTTGATATGTTCATCCTTGTAAGCTGCCTCCGCGCGCGTATCGATGATGAGCACGTCGTTCTTTTCCCACAGCTTATGCAGTTCTTCGGCAGTGATGCGCCGAGCGTTGTCAGGCGCAGGTGTTTGGGTGGTTTGCGCTGATGGATTCTGAACCGTTTTTTCGGCCTGTGAAAGGATCGAATCCTTCGAGTTGCAGCCGGCCAGCGTTCCCATCGCGGTAACGAGGGCCAGGGAAGTAATGATAGCAAAACGCATTTGATTGCTCCTGTTCATTTGTTGACGCGAGATTAAACCAATTTCATTGTTAGATGCAAAGCTGCCAGCGGACCTCCGCCCAGCGGACAACATGGTTATAAGACGATTCGACGATCACCCTCCCGCCGCGTGACGCGCTGACGATCGAAATACTCGAGCAGCGGAATTGCATATTTGCGCGAGACGCCCGCGAGTTCCTTGAAACCTGGCACATCGATCGTTCGATTTGATTGTCTGGATGCATAATCACGGAGTTTCTTTGCCAGAGTATCCAAGGCTTCACGATAAAAGAACATCTCTCCATGAACTTTAACCAGCGCGCCAGATTCGATCAGCAACTGCAAAATCTTTCGGCCGTGCGGGATCGCGTCGTTCAAGCCGGCCCGTTCAAAAGCCTCGTTCATGCTGGGCGGCTCGACCGCCGCGTCACGATAAATTTGTTCGAGCCGTTCACGCAACTTCTTATCTGTCTCTGAAAGCTCACGCGTATGTTCGCGTAAACGAACAATCTCTTTCTCGGCGATCACGGCACCTTGCTTTTCCAACTGCGCTAACACCGCCCGCAATAGCTCAGGCGGCGAATGACCAAAGTAACGCTCGCGCAAAATTTCTTTTGGCAACCCCCGCGAGAGCGGTTCACGCTTATGATGCGTGGCGACTTCCGCGAGCACGTCGCGCTTCAGTTCATCGAAAACTTCAGGACTGACCATTACTCCCTCAGCGTCGACGACTGCGCCGTCAACCAAAGCTTGTTTGTTTGCGGCTTCGATCACTTCGTCGCGCCAGCCCGTACGCGCTGCCACTTCAGACCGGTGCAACCCATGTCGTTCCGCGTCCGCAACAAATTCGGCAAGTTGTTGAGGGCGATCGCCGTCCCACAGATTCCGGAGTCGCACGCTAATCCTCCCCAAATCTCGCCAGCGATGCTTCGCCGCCGCCGAATCGAGCACCGATCCGCCGCCAATCGTAGACTGCGGTGAATATGAGCGAATGATGAAACGATCGCCCAACACGCCGACGATCGGCGATTCGAAACGGAGCTGCGCAAAGCCGATTTCGCCGGGTTTGATCTCACCGGTTGTTTCCATTACTCGTACGCGCGCCAGCACTTCCGCCGCGCCGATGTGCACACGTATACGTTGACGCGAGCGAAGCGCGCGCGGAGCACCATCGAGCAGGTGAACACGCGCATCGATGATTTGCGTCGGCCGCAGACGCCCAACCGGCGCCAGTGTCATGCCGCGTTCTACGGCTGCGGCTTCGATCCCGCTAAGATTCACCGCCGTGCGTTGGCCCGCGAGCGCGTTTGTGACTGCGGCGCCGTGCACCTGAACCCCGCGCACGCGCACCCGCACGCCGGCCGGCATTAGCTCTAATTCTTCGCCTTCGTTGACTTCACCGGCGATCAAAGTCCCGGTTACAACTGCGCCAAAGCCACGCATCGTAAACGCACGATCGATTGGCAGCCGCGTGATAAATTCCGACGCGCGCTCGGGAACCAGCGATCCTAATTCGCGGAGCGCGGTTTTTAAATCTTCAATTCTGTCGCCCGTGCGTGAGCTGACCGCAAGGATCGGCGCGCCTTCGAGAAATGATCCCGCAATCAGATCCTCGGTTTCCGCGTGCACGAGCTGAAGCAACTCTTCCTCAACCAAGTCTTTCTTCGTAATAACGACCAAACCCTGCTTCACGCCGAGCAGACGACAGATGTCAAAGTGCTCGCGCGTCTGCGGCATCACGCTTTCGTCTGCAGCGATGACCAAAGCGACCAGATCGATCCCATGCGCGCCAGCCAGCATGTTCTTAACAAAGCGCTCGTGTCCGGGCACGTCGACAAAGCCAATGCGCACGTCACCCAAATCGAGATCGGCAAAACCGATATCGATCGTGATGCCGCGACGCTTCTCCTCCGGCAGACGATCTGCATCAATGCCCGTCAAGGCGCGCACCAACGCCGTCTTGCCGTGATCGATATGTCCGGCCGTGCCGACGATGATTGATTTCATGTCTTTGGAAAGTAACAGTAGTTGCCGCTGGACACAAAGAACACAATGTTCTATTCATAAAACGAGAAGAGGGGCCGATACTATAAGTTAAGTCGCCGGAAAAATGAATAAGGAGAAGGAACAATTGGCTAGCTCAACACTCCGACTCTTGAAGAGCATCTATAATCTACTTAAGAGTAACAATCTTCAGGTTTTTTCTGTCTATCCTCCCGGCCATTTCAGTTCTCCTATCCCAAACATTAGAGACATATTCTCAAGAAAAGAGGCCCTATTTGATCAGAGTGTTCGAGATATTCCCGGGGTTGATTTGAGAGAACAACAGCAGATAAATCTGCTTCAAGCATTATCCGAATATTACGTTGAGCTTCCGTTTACTCCCAATTCGATTGGGCCGAGACGATATTATTATGAAAATGATTTTTTCTCATATGGAGATGCAATTATCCTTTTCTCAATGCTGCGCCATTATCGGCCAAGACGTGTAATCGAGATCGGATCAGGTTTTTCTTCTGCCGTTATGCTCGACACTAAGGAATTATTTCTGGGTGACTCCATAGATTTGACTTTCGTGGAACCCAATCCGGATAGATTGCTGGGCCTATTGAAAGATAATCCAGAAGATGAGTGTTATTTAATTCAAGAAAGGATACAGGATATCGATCTATCTGAGGTTGAATCTCTAGATGAGAATGATTTCCTGTTTGTGGACTCGTCTCATGTTTTGAAAGTGCACAGCGATGTCGGATACATTATCTTTCATATTCTTCCGCGTCTTAAAAGAGGAGTTATTGTGCATTTTCACGATATTCCTTGGCCGTTTGAGTACCCAAGAGAATGGTTGCGTAAAGGCATAATCTGGAACGAAGCATACTTTTTGAGATCGTTTTTGCAATATAATACTGCCTTCCCAATATTGTACTTCAACGCATATATTCATCAATTCCATCGAGAGCTTCTTGGTCAGAAGATGCCATTATGCTTACGGAATCCGGGCGGAAGTCTGTGGCTGAAGAAGGCAATTTGATCGATGGTTCGACGGCCGCCTCGTCAAAATATCGGATGGCGCAATGCTCAGAATTCAACGAACTCTTCTGGATAATGGGTGAGGTCGAGGCGCTCTTCGTCGGGCACTGGTCTGATGCCCCACTGCTGCATAGCCAGCGCCCCGAATAGGATCTCGATTGGCCTGCCATCTTCATCCTTGCCGATGTTTTCCAAAACCAACGCGTGAGTAGAGATCAGATGGCCATCCACTTCGGCTTGCAAAACAGTCGCTGTGTTCGACTCTTTTATTTCTCCTCCTAATGCGGTTCGGACCGTGCGCGGCATGGGCGTGGTCTTGAGGGCTCGCGCCACCGATGGCGTTACATAAGTATTTCGGGCACCGGTGTCGAAGAGTGTCCAACACTCAAGCCCATCAACTTTGATTGATTGTTTAATTCTTCCCATAGGTCAAATCATTTTGGCCTCCGTCAGGGTACTGGTCAAGGGTAACATCCCATCAGCCTATCGATCGCTGGTGGCCGTGCGCGGCGGCGCAGCGGGTTTCCAGCGCAAGACGGGTTTCCTAGCTGCGGCGGCTTCGTCCAATCGACCGATACGCGTTGTGTGCGGTGCGTTTAGAACCAGTTCGGGATCATCGATGGCTTCGCTAGCGATTGAACGCATCGCTTCGATAAACTGATCGAGTTCCTGTCTTCCCACTGATTCCGTCGGTTCAATCAGCATGGCTCCGGAAACAATCAAGGGAAAATAGATCGTGGGTGGATGAAAGCCGTAGTCGATCAGGCGCTTGGCGATGTCGAGCGTGTGCACGCCCTTACGCGCCTGGCGTTTGTCGGTGAAGACGACTTCGTGCATTGGCGGCGCGGCGAAGGGCTTTTCGTAATCTGAGATGAGACCGTGCGTAATGTAGCGTGCGTTGAGGACTGCGGCCTCGGTTGCTTCGCGCAAACCGTCGTAACCGTGGGTGAGAATGTAAGCGAGCGCGCGTAACATCATTCCATAGTTTCCGAAGAAGGCTTTCACGCGGCCGATGGATTGAGGGTAATCGAAATCGAGTCGTAGCATAGACTTCAGTCTGTGTTCGTCATCAGAGTCAACAGCGGATGTAACAATGCGGGGCACTGGCAGGAACGGCTCTAGTTCCTTCGTGCAGCAGCACGGACCGGAACCTGGGCCGCCGCCACCGTGCGGCGTCGAGAAAGTCTTGTGCAGATTTAGATGAATGACGTCGACGCCCATGTCACCAGGCCGCGCGATGCCGACCAGGGCATTCATGTTTGCACCGTCCATGTAAACCAAACCACCGGCGTCATGCACGATGCGACAAATCTCTTTGATGTTTCTCTCGAACAGGCCGAGCGTGTTGGGATTTGTCAGCATCAACCCGGCCACGTCTCCGTGCGCGCACAACTCTCGCAAGTGATCGAGATCGGTCAATCCTTCGTTTGTCGACCGGATCGTTTTGACGGTGAATCCCGAAAGATGCGCTGACGCGGGATTGGTTCCGTGGGCTGAATCCGGAATCAGCATTACGCGGCGTTTAGCTGAGGCTTCCTTGCCATCGCGCGCATCGATGAACGCGCGAATGATCAGGATGCCAGTCATTTCGCCGTGGGCGCCGGCTGCTGGTTGCAGGGAAATACCGGGCAAACCAGTGATCTCGGCGAGATGTTGCTGAAGCTCGTAAATAACTTGCAACGCGCCTTGTGATTCTGCTTCAGACGCGAGCGGATGAAGGTTCGCAAAACCGTTGATGCGGGCGACTTTCTCATTAAGCCGCGAGTTATATTTCATCGTGCAGGAGCCGAGTGGATACATGCCCTGGTCGATCGAATAATTCCACGAGGAGATGCGCGTGAAGTGCCGCACGACGTCGACTTCAGTGACTTCCGGCATACCCACAAGATCATCTTCGCGTTGAAATTGGCTCGGAATAATTTCGTCGAGCGGGATCTCATCAACGTCGAGCGGCGGCAGACTGAATCCCGCACGGCCTGGTTGCGAGCGTTCGAAGATCAACTGCTCGTTATGGCTAATGTGAGTAGTTACTTTGCTGATTGAGTGCATTTATAACCATGGATTTCACCACGGAGGACCCAGAGGCACGGAGAAATATCGCCCAGCTTCCTCTGTGAACCTCTGTGTCCTCTGTGGCGAATAAAGCCTCATTGACTGGCCTCTGAAAGATTTCTGAGTCCGTCAACCAACGCATCGATCTGTTTGCGTGTGTTCGTCTCGGTTACGCAAACCAGAAAGTCGTTTGGCCGATTGGAATCAAAACGAGATAGCGCAATCCCAGCATCAATACTTTTCTCAGTTGCTAGGTTTTCGAGTAACGGCAGAGCTTCAATCGGCGCGCGCACCATAAACTCATTGAAGAACGGCACGGAGAAGGGAACCGAGAAGCCTGCTAGTTTCGCAATCTCGTGCGCCGCGTAATGAGCTTTTTGCGCACACTGACGCGCGACTTGCTGCACGCCGCGACGACCCATCGTCTCAAGATAGATGGTGACAGCCAGAGCGATTAGTCCTTCGTTCGTACAAATGTTGGACGTGGCCTTCTCGCGGCGAATGTGCTGTTCGCGCGTGGCCAGCGTCAAAACAAAACCACGCCGTCCTTGTTTGTCATAGGCCTGTCCGACCAGGCGGCCAGGAATTTGTCGCGCATACTTATCGCGCGTGGCGAACAAACCAACATAGGGTCCGCCGAATGACAGCGGCACACCGAAAGATTGCCCTTCCGCCACGACGATGTCGGCCCCGCACGAACCGGGCGAACGCAAGAGCCCAAGCGACAATGCTTCTGTGATCGCGACAATCAATAGCGCGCCATTTGCGTGAGCTTTTTCGCTGAGCGCCTGCAAATCTTCGATGCAGCCGAAAAAGTTTGGCGACTGCACCACAACCGCGGCGGTTTGATCGTCGAGTGCGGCCAGGCTTTCGGTCAACGTAATGCCACTGTCTGTGCAGTAAGGCGAGTGTTTAAGTTCGATCCCCGCATGCTGGACATAAGTATGCGCGACTTCCAAATAATGCGGATGTATTGCCGATGACGCGATCACCTTCGATCGTTTGGTCACCCGTTCAGCCATCAGTACAGCTTCAGCCAGCGCCGTGGAGCCGTCGTACATCGACGCGTTGGCAATTTCCATCCCGGTCAACTGACAGACCAAAGTTTGAAATTCGAAAATTGATTGCAGCGTCCCCTGGGAAATCTCCGGTTGATAGGGCGTGTAGGCGGTGAAAAACTCAGAGCGCGAGATTAAGTGATCGACGACGGTGGGAACATAGTGAGAATAAGCTCCGGCGCCTAGAAAGCTGACCCGACTTGCAGCCGTATTGCGCGCACCCACGTCGCCGAATCGTTTCAGCAGTTCGATCTCAGAAAGCGCCGCCGGAACGTTCAGACGCTTCAGCAGGCGTAAATCTTCGGGAATCGAATCGAAGAGATTTTCAATCGACGCGACGCCGATTTCTCGCAACATGTCGGCGCGCTCGTCCGGCGAGTTGGGGATGTAACGCAATGCTATTCGCTCTCTGCTTTCGTAAAATCTTCATATTCGGCCGCCGTTAAAAGGCTGTCAACTTCGCCGGAACTGCTCATCTTGATCTTGATCATCCAACCATCACCGTAAGGATCTTTATTGACCTTCTCAGGTTCGTCCGTAAGCGAATCGTTGGCTTCACCAACCTTGCCGGAGACTGGGGTGAAAATCTCCGAGACTGCTTTCACCGATTCCACTGAACCAAACGACTCGTTGGCAACGAATTCGTCGCCCGCTCTCGGCAGTTCGACATAAACCACGTCACCAAGTTGGTCCTGGGCGTGATCGGTAATTCCGATTACGGCAGTTTCGCCTTCGACGCGCACCCATTCGTGGTCTTTGCTGTAATGCAGATTTTCCGGAACGTTTGCCATAAGTTTTCCTCGAAGTCAGAACTAAGCAGAACTCAGAAACCAATTGGGATCCAGAAACTTACTACTGCTTTGGACGCTTGTAAAACGGCAGCGGCACAACCTGCGCTACAACCATTCGACCGCGCACGTCGATTTCAATCGTACGTCCTTCATTTGCTACCTCGACGGGAACGTAAGCCATGCCGATGTTCTTTTTCAAAAACGGCGCGGGGCTTCCCGATGTAACGCGACCCACGCGTTGGCCATCGATCAAAACGTCCTGGCCATCTCTCGCGATGCCGCGATCAGTTACTTCAAAACCGATCAGCTTACGACCAATGCCTTCTTCTTTTTGCGCCAGCAATCGATCGCGGCCGATGAAGTCACCCTTGTTCAATTTAGTAATCCAGCCCAGGTTTGCTTCCAGCAGCGTCGTCGTCTCGTCAATCTCGTGGCCGTATAAGCTCATCCCTGCTTCGAGTCGCAGTGTGTTGCGCGCCGCCAGACCGCAGGGCAGCACACCATCATCCGCGCCAAAGTTCCCGGCATCGAGAATCTTGTTCCAGAGCTGCTCGGCTTTGTCTGGCGAAGCATAGACTTCAAATCCATCTTCGCCGGTGTAGCCGGTGCGCGAGACGATTGCAGGCACGCCATTAACGTCGCCGTCACCAAAGTGGTAATACTTGATTTCGGAAAGCGGCAGGCGGGCCAATTTTTGCAGGATCCCGAGCGCGTCCGGGCCTTGTAAAGCAATCTGGCAGTAATCGGCACTAACATTCCGCAATTCGACGTTTTCATTCTCGCGATGCGAACAGATCCAGTCCCAATCTTTGTCAGTCGTGCCGGCGTTGACCACCAGCAGCAAATGATCTTCTGCAAATCGATAGACCAGGAGGTCGTCGATTACAGTTCCTTCCGGAGTCGTCAGGGCTGAATATTGCGCTTGCCCATCTACCAGTTTCGACGCATCGTTTGATACGAGACGATTGATGAATGCGACAGCATCCGGCCCGCGCACATCAACTTCACCCATGTGCGAAACATCAAACAGTCCGGCACGCGTCCGTGTGCGCACATGTTCTTCGACGGTACCGGCAGGATATTGCACCGGCATGTCCCAGCCGCCAAACTCAACCATGCGTCCGCCCATCTTTCGATGAATGCTGTACAGGGGTGTGCTCTTGAGTTTTAGGGCTGGTGCAGTCATGCGCGTCTCACGCCTTAACGCAAGGCTTCTAGTATTACAATCTGGCTGCGAACGAATAAAGTCGAAACCTAACATGCGACTCACAACAGGTCAAGCGTCGTGTAAAAACGCAAGCAGCAGCGATAGGAACGAGTCACTAACTGGCAACGAAAAGGGCTGCGCCGATTTCAATGAGAATGAAACCGGCGCAGCCCGTTCGCTGCTCGACGAGTCAGCAGCTTCTCAGATAGTGATTTGAAACTTTCGATATAGAGTGAGAAGTTATTTCCGTGACGACGAGACCGCAAAATTTTGGGTGGCGACGGATCGGGCGATGTCCGAGACATTAATTAAGCTTGTCCCCGAGTTGTTACTGACCGTGACCGAGGATTCCTGTGTAACGTTCAGGTACGAATCAACAGTTCGGCCGAGCCAATCGAACATTAAAGTGCGGGGCGCAGGATCGCCAAGGACTACCTTTTGTTCCGCCATATTTACCATCACAGGCGAATCTATAACGCCATCGCCGTTCGCATCGATCGCTACGCTATAGGAGTGGTTGGTAAGAATTGTGATCCGAGCCATCTGGCGCGGGTCGGTTGCATGGCGCCGAATCGAGTCGTTGCGGGCCCGTTCGAGATAGCTTGAAAATTCCTGCGCGGTTCTGTGTCGCAACGCCGCGGTCTGCGCATGGACGATCTCAGTCAACGCATAGCTGATCACGATGGACACGATGGTAGCAGCAATCAGCAGATCTAACATCGCGAAGCCTTCGTTACAGCTAATCTTCACAGGCGAGGCATGAGAAGAGTTCGTCGCCTCGATGGCTTCGCAATTAAGTGGTGCTCGAGGATGCATAATGAGAGATGACTAAAATTCGCCCATGGCCATCACACGGAGGCCGGGGGAAGCAAGCGCCCGGCGTACCCAATCGGAATCATATTTAATATCTGAGGTGCCGCTACCGTTGCTCTGAAAAGTTGGCGCGGTGAAATTGCCGCTATTTCCAAAACTGGCCACCACCATTGATCCAAGCGTAACGCCGTTGCCGCCACCTGAGCGAACTATGTGACCGGTGCCAAGCACGAGGATCAAGCCATCGAATGCCGAGCTTCCGTCAAGATTCAACGTCCCGGTCACGACGAGCAGACCGGCACCGCCCGCCGGTGAGAGCGCCGCGTCGCCATCGACGAAAGTGAATTGGGGTTGAGATTGAGTGCCGAAAGTGGAAGGCGGGCTGGCAGTAGTGTAGTAAGAGTTTGTTGATTGGGCCACGGTCCTCAATTGATTGACCAGCGTTCGCGCCCCATCCGCCGTTTGCAGCCAACTCGGCAAAGTAGAAAGACTGACCTGTTGAAGCGCGGAAGGGCTGCCTGTTTCCTGACCCACCACTATCTGGGGGGTCACGCTAAGGTAGTCAGTCGTGCTGGTGACGCCGAATGCCGGTAGATTTTGTCCGCCTGCGTTGTCGAATCCCGTGTAGGTGTATTGCGAACTGCTCCCGGCCGCGAAGGTACCGATAGAACCGTCATCCGCGCTGCGCAGTGTGATCGTGGTGACAGGAGTGAAGTCGAAAGCGAATCTGCTTAATAACATCTGCATCTGCTTTTGAGCCGCGCGTGGGCCAAAGCCGGTTATCTTTGCGACCAGACGATTGGGTTGAGGCGCCGTAACTGTCACCGCAATTGGAGTGGCGCTTCCGCTGCTGTCGGCGGAGGCGCTGCGCGCGTACAGGGTGCCTTGCAAATCATTTGTATTGTTGCTGGGAACGGTGGGGAATGTTACGTGGACAAGGCTGGATGAACTCAAGGTTCCAGATAGCGTGCAGTTGAGAGTATAGGTCACGGGCCAGGGCGCTGTTTGCGTGATCGTAAGACTGAAAGGCACCGTAGTGGTAGTTGCATTCGGAAGCGTGCACGTGTTCGAGCCGGTGACTGTGAAATATCCTAAGGTGCTGGTCCCGCTGGAATTGATCGTCGTGGATGCTTGACCCGTGAAGGTTACGGTCACTTTGACGCCGTTGCCACTGCTCCCGCATTCAATGCCGGTAAAACCATGTGTCCCCGTGCCGCCGAAGGTCGGCGGGAAGACGCCCGAGGTTGAAAATGTGACTACCCCGGAGTTGTCGGGATCACTCAAGGTAGTCTTGAACGCCATTCCTGTAATTGGCGAATAACTAGCGCTGGGATTAACCGGATCTGGAAGAGTAACCCGATCCGTATAAGACGCGTTGTAGCTGAGCCAGTGCGAAAGTCTGGGCGCCGCAGTATCACCGGCAGAATTAGAAATTGAGGCGGTGATGGCCCGGCGAAAGTTGATCGTATTCTCGGGAGCGATGGCTCCAGTCGGGTTAGCCGCGAACAATGGATTGGGCGCGACATTGCCTTTGAGCACGGCCAGTACTGACTGTGCGCCCGCTTCCGCGGCGTAGTAAGCCTTTGTCTCGGCCGACGTGTCCGCGTTGTTTGCGAGTGACATCGCCGTGATAGTAATCAAAGCCCCTCCGGCCATGAGCAATGGAATGCTCACGAGCAACATGGTAATCAACGCCGCGCCACGCTCGGATCGGCGAACTATATTTTTATAAGCTGCGGTAGAAGTCTCTTGCATGACTGAAACCACCTCATCACATTCGTAGAAGATCGAAACTCAGTAGTTGACAAGTTCGGCGTTGCGTAAGGCGATGTCGGACACCAATTGAACGCGCGAAGGCGGTTGGTATCCCGGAGCGCCCTGACTGGAAACTGCCGGAAGCGTTACGCAGATCGACATAACTATATACTTGGCGCCGCTCAATGCCGGTACTTCATCCACCGGATTGCCGGAAGCGTCGACGACATTGCTGATGTCGCAAGCTCCGGTTGTGTAAGGTTCGGTTGTGTAAAGGACTTTGTCGGCATAGTAACGAATGTTCAGATCATCGACTCGATTAGCCAAAATCATTTCTTGTGCCGAAACGTTAACGTCCAGACGAACAATGTAGCTGTTGTTGCTGTCATGATAGAGCAGATACTTGATGTCTTCGTCGCGATCAGTGGCGGCATTGCTGCTTGTTTCGCCTGAGGCGGCGTTAAGATTCGCGCGAATCCTGATCGAGTTTCTTCCCGAGTCAGCGGCCACGATTCCATTGTCCGTTAAGGCGTAGCCGGAATTGGCGATTTCGCGGGTCATGAGATTGAGGGCGCGGCGCGCATCGGCCAGGGCGTCGGTTTTTTGGTTCTCTCGCATTCTAATGTTGAATGCGCTCGCAAGCACCAGGCTTGCCACTGCCGTGAGCATAAGGGTTATGGCAATTCCTATGATCAACTCGAGAAGCGAAAAGCCCGCTTGCGAGTGATTTGACTTTGCGGTTTGCATCGACGGAAGCCTCTGAAGTGTTTCGCGAATTTAAAAAATCAACTTCCCGCATAAGGACCGATAGAAGACGCCGCCCGCTGCGAGACGAGGATGGCCGGACTGTTGGCCCAGGCAGCGCTGTTCTGCGGAGTGACCTGAACGGTTATTACTTTCAATGTCGCGCTTCCGCCGCAATCGGACGTGGAACAGACTGTCGTCACGACCGTGTATCGCCGCCCCGCGCTAGTGACCGTTTCAGTTGACAATAGAGTGGTAAGGCTGGTGTCGTTGAATGGAGTCCTGCGCAGACGCTCCATTCGCTGTTGAGCGACGGCCAGCGCCAGCGACTGATCATTCGAGCCGTCGTTATTTTGGATGGCATAGACAAAGAGCGACGCAGTACCAAGCGTCACTACCATCATTACTACAAGAGCTATGGAGGTTTCGAGCAGCGTGAAGCCCTGGGCGTTGGAATTGCCTTCGCGCTTACCTTCGCCGGCTGATTGTCTATCAATTAATTCCATTCTTGGCCTCGCTTAATATCAGTTAGTTACCTTCACCAGCACGGTGTCGGTTGTGCAGGTCGACGTGAAGTTCACTGCAAAAGTTCCACGCGTGTTGTTTAGAGAGCTTACCGAAAATGTTCCCGAACTCCCGGCGCTGATACCGGCTGTGGTCGGCGATACTTGCAGATTAATAGGCGCCGAGACAGTTACCGTGCTCGAGGTGTTTGTACTGACAGTGATGTTGGCGGTGGTACCGCCGTTCTTCTTGATTGAAGTTGAAGACGGGTCGACTGACAGGGTGCAGCCGCCGGGCCCTG
>Ga0137361_10002107_pt1 | contig 12590 bp, 12 predicted proteins | sample Mad1_80_16metaG_FD_104923 | JGI IMG/M metagenome (GOLD analysis project Ga0137361, IMG submission 104923) | Vadose zone soil microbial communities from Angelo Coast Range Reserve, California, USA - Mad1_80_16 metaG | ecosystem: Environmental > Terrestrial > Soil > Vadose zone | place: USA... | reverse complement strand
GGGACCGAGGAGTCCGGCTCTCTGCGCCCCGGGTGTGACCGGGTCTGGTGGTAGAAATTCAGTCACCAAGCATTTCTACTTCGGTGTCCAACTCAATGCCGCGCTGCGACCGCGCGCGCTGGCGAATTAAATCAATCAGATCCAACACGTCCTGCGCTGTGGCGGTGCCATCGTTGACAATAAAATTGCCGTGTTCTTCAGAAACATAAGCGCCACCAACTCGGGTTCCCTTCAAACCGAGCTCATCAATGAGTTTGCCCGCGGGAATAGTGATCGGATTCTTGAAGATACAGCCGGCGCTTGGCGCAGCCGGTTGTGAACTCCAGCGTTTGCGGCTGAATTCCTTCATTCGTTGCTCGATCTCTGCCATCGGTCCCGGAATACCCCGCAGCACAGCACCCAGGGCAATGTGCGTCTTCAATGTCGGGCAACTCCGATACTGAACTTGCAACTGGCCGGGACTCCGTTCCTGCACGCACCCGCTCGGATCCATAACGCGGACCGACTCAACAACCTGGAAGATTTCTCCGCGCATGGCGCCGGCATTCATCCGCAACCCCCCCCCGACGCTGCCGGGTATTCCTTCCAGGAACTCCAGGCCGGCCAACCCATGACGCTTGGCCTCGAATGCCACCGCCTTGAGTCTCGCCCCGGCGCCACAGCTCAAGTGCTCACCGGCAGCTTCGATGCTGCTGAAATGCGGATTGGCCAGGGAAATCACGACACCCCGAAAACCGCCATCCTTAACCAATAGATTCGATCCCCGGCCCAGCACGAAATAAGGGAACTCTTGGTCATGACACAAGCGTACCACCGCCGACAAATTCTCAACCGAAGCGGGTTCGACATAAATATCTGCCGGCCCGCCAACCCGGAGGGTCGTTCTCCTGGCCACAGCTTCGTGTCGGCGGATGACGGTCTCGGGTGAGACAAGGTTCCGCAGCGCGTCGAATATATCGATTCCATTGTGCATTGGAACTGTCGCTGTGGGAACTTCAGTCATAATGTTGCTGGAACCTCACGGTTCGCTCGTTGAATGGTTGGTTCGGCTGCCAAGAACGACGCCGATGGAATTGGCGCCGCGGCTCGCCTAATCGCACCAAGAGCACTGGCCTGCGCCGGCAAATCTCTTTCCGAAGCAACTCCGGATGGTTTCGGAGCTGCGGACCAGAATGTCCTCGCACCGGAAACGGCTTCGAGAATACTTTCTGCGATTTGGTTGGCAGCCTGCGGGCGCTCCCAGCGCGCGAGAGCGGTTTGCATTGTTTCGCGCACCGTTTCATTCTGTGCGATTTCGAGCAACGCCTTGGCCAGCACTTCCGGCCTGGACAGATTCTGTTCGATCAACTGCGCCGCGCCGGAAGTCGCGTAGGCGCGAGCGTTGTGGAACTGGTGATTATCCGTGGCCGCGGGAAAAGGGACCAACACGGCGGGTAAGCGCATGGCTGAAAGTTCCGCGAGGCTGGAGGCGCCGGCACGGCTCACCGCGGCCGAAGCAGCGCCTAAAGCCAGCTCCATCCGGTCAAAAAATGGGTAAACCATCGCGCTCAACTGCAAATCGGCGTACGTTTGTTGTAATCGGGCGGTATCTTTTGGCCCGGCAAGGTGGAACCATTGGTATTCCGGGGCCATTTTGGCAAAAAAAGGCAAAGAGCGCGCAACGATCTCATTAATACCGCTCGCACCCTGGCTGCCCCCCATCACGAGAAAGACCGGCCGCGAGGGATCGAGTCCAAGAGCAAGCCGGCAACTCGCCACGTCACGCGGGTAGAATTGTAGCCGTGCCGGAGTGCCGCTGACAGTAACCCGACAACGCTTGAATCGGCCCCCGGCGGAAGCAAATCCAACGAAGGCATGATCCACGACCCATGAAAGCCAGCCATTGGCGCGACCGGGAATAGTGTTCGACTCGTGCAAAAAGGTCCGCGCACCAGCAGATTTACCGGCGAGAATTGGCGGAGCGCTGGTAAAACCGCCCATCGCGAGCACCGCATCGGGCATGCGCGATCGGAAAAGCCGTGTGGCAGCGCGGTGCGATCGGTGAAAACCGCGAAGGAAGTCGAGTACACATCCTCGTTTCAAACCGACGGCCGGCAAGGTGACCACCGCAACCCTCTTCAAATTCTTGACGGCCTGCTGATCGACCTCTTTGGGCGAGACAAGTAGAGTAACGTCGCATCCGCGCTCCGCGAGTTTTTCGGCGACGGCCATCCCAGGGAACAGATGGCCACCCGTTCCGCCACAGGCAATCGCGATAGACCGGGCTCTGGGTGAATGATGGTTCATGAAGGTTGGGGAGCAGGAATTTCGCTGCCAGAGCGCTCAGGGACAGGCAGAGCTTCTGAAGCACGCGCCTGGCGCGCGATACTAAGGAGCAAACCGATACACGTCAGCATTATCAAAAGATTTGAACCGCCATAACTCACGAACGGAAGCGGCAGACCTTTATTCGGCAGCGCACTGGTGACGACACCGATGTTGATAAATGCCTGCAAACCGATCAAAAACGAGATGCCCGAGCCCAGCAGCAGTCCGAAAGTGTCACGCGAATTTCTGGCAATGAAGATGCCGCAAAGGACGATGGTGACAAACGCCGCAATCACCAGCAGCGTCGCCACTAACCCCAATTCCTCGCCGATAATCGAGAGAATGAAATCAGTGTGATTTTCAGGCACAAATCCGAGTTTTTGCCGGCCATTTCCCAGGCCCAGCCCGGTCCAGCCACCCGCGCCCAGAGCGAGCATCGCCTGATAAGCCTGATAACCTACTCCGTCCTTATGCTTGTCGAGATCAAGCCAGCTAAAAATGCGTTTGAGCCGCATGCGATCGTTTAGAAGCGAAAATCCCAGACCCACCACCGCCGCCAGCACTGGAGGAACGATGAACATCCACCGGACCCCTCCTATCAGCAGCATCACTCCGGCGACACTCGCCAGCAGAATCGTCGTTCCGCGATCCGGCTCAATGAAGATCAAGCCAAGTACCAAAGCCACAATGGATGCAGGGATCAGAATGCCACGCTTCCAGAAGCGCATCTGCCGCTGATAGTGTTCACCATACCAGGCCAGGGCGATGATCAGCGCCAGTTTCGCCAACTCGGAGGATTGGAAACGGAACGCACCCTGGCCCAGCCACCGCCGGGCCCCTTTGATCTTCAGCCCAATGTGCGGCACAAGCACCAAAACCAGCAGCAGCACCGACACTATGAGGAGCGGCAGGGCAATTCTTTTGAGCAATCGATAATCCAATACCGCAGCCGCCAGGCACAGTGCCAACCCCAGCGCGCACCACATTAATTGCATCCTTAGATAGTGCGCGCCTGGCTGTCCCATGGTGGAGCTGTAAAGCATGGTCATGCCCAGCGCCAGCAGGGCGGCGACACAAAACACCAGAAGTGTGACAGCCAGTTTCATTCGAGGCTCGTTAGCGGGCGTTTTCCCGTAAAGCCTGCAGCTCTGCGCTCCGCGTCCAGGTTTAGCGCGAAGTCAGCGTCATGGTCGCATCGTTGGATGCCGTCTCGGCAGCAGCCGTCGCTCGCTTCACAGGAATTTTTAGTTTTTGACCCACCACGATTCTGTCGCTCTTCAGGTTGTTCGCAGCGCGAATGGCTTTGACGTTCGTGTGATGGTTCGAGGCGATCTTGATCAGCGTGTCGCCGGATTGAACCTTATACATCTGGTCGATGTTCGCCTGTTCCGGCGAAGCGCTGCTGCTTCCGCTCGGTGCCGAAGCCACCGACTTGGCGGGCGCAGGAACGTGAAGCTTCTGGCCAATCTGAAGTTTCGTTGCCTCGACGCCAGGATTCGCTTCTTTCATAGCGGCGACCGATACACCGAATTTTTTGGCAATGGTGCTGTAGGTGTCGCGGCTGGCGACCGTGTATTCGGTGGCGGCAGTGGGCGCCGGAGTCGTCGCCTCGGCTGTTGCCACTGTGTTGCTTGGCGCCGCCGGTGGGGTCGGTTCTGCGACTGCCGGCAAGTTGGTGGCATCAAACGCGGGAGCCGCGTTGGTGGCCTGGCTGGCCTGAGTGCTGGAATCTTCTCGATGGCAACCCTGCAGCAGCAATGCCAGCAAACCGACTCCATGAACGGCGAGCACGAAAAAGATCGCTATTTTGACGCGGGCGCGGCCTTTGTTTCTCTGATCGAGACTTGAGCCTTGGGGAACGAGCGGACTTTGATTATTCATTTTAATACATTCAGTTGAGTTGTTTATTTTTGTTAATGGATGAGGTGCTTGGTTTCGCCTCGGGGTTTTTCCTCAAAAAACCCCGAAGCAAATTTTTCAGAATTCAGCGCGGCTTTCATTTGCATTTGGGCCTGGTCACGTTTTGCACGCCATATTGGGGTTCCCATCGTCGGCACCCCTACTTATTGATTTCACTATGCGGCAAAAGCTTTCACCCCGCTCCTGATAATTTCGAAACTGATCAAAGCTCGAACAAGCCGGTGAAAGCAAAACTACATCGCCGGAAGCGGCGCGACTCGCCGCTTCAGATACTGCTTCTACCAGCGAATCTAAAACTGTGCAAGAAGTAAAAAGGCCCCAGGCGGAATGAATTTTTTCACGGGTTTCCCCGATTAAGAAGGCATGTTTGACACGTTTGGAAAGCAACGGACCTGCGTCGTGATATTCCAATCCCTTATCTTTGCCGCCGGCAATCAGCCATACATTGGCCTCGCCGCGCGGGCCAGGACGCGCCGCCATTAATGCTTTTTGTAACGCATCGATGTTGGTCGCTTTCGAATCGTTGATGAATTGTACGCCGTTGATTTCGGCGACCAGTTCGAAACGGTGCGGACCGGAGGTGTAAGTTTTCAGGGGGTCCACCATCCGTTCGAGCGGCAGTCGCAGCACGTGGCCGACGGCCAGCGCCGCCATCAGGTTTTCTGCATTGTGTGGTCCGCGAACCTGGCAATGGTCCATGTCCAGCAATGGTCCGGACCAGTTCGCCACCCGGCTCAGGAGCAGCCCGCGTTCGAGGTGAATGTCCGCGTCAACGTCCGTCGCGCTGAAGGTGATCGTTTTTCCCGGCACGGGCAGATCCAGTTCGCGCAAGCGCGCCAGCGCTTCACTTTGCACAATGGCCCAATCGAAGGCCTGTTGATTGCAAAACAACCGGGCGTTCGCGCGGACGTAATCGGAGGCGTTGGCATAACGATCGAGGTGATCCGGCGCAACATTCATCAGCACCGCGACTGCCGGCCGAAAGAATTCCGTTGCTTCCAATTGGAATGCATTGACCTGCAGCAACAGAAAATCCAAATCTTTGGTTTGGTCCACGATCGAACAAATTGGGCGCGCGCGATGTCCGGAGAGAACAGTCTTGCGGTTATTGTGCGATAACACGCGTTCGACTAATTCCGCGGTGGTGCCTTTGCCGTTCGTGCCGCCAATGGCGATGCTCAAACATTTCGATTGCTGAAAACCCAACTCCAGCTCGCCGATCATCGGAACGTTGTTGTGCCTGAGAGCTTGCACGAGTTGGTTACTCGGAGGAACCGCCGGGCTGATCACTGCCAAACTGAAATCCCGGTTTGGAGGCGCAGTCACCCCGAGGGCGACCTCGATACCAAGCGGCCGCAACCTGTCCCTGCCCTCGCGCAAGTCCTGAGTATTGGCGCTGTCCACCGCCGTAACGCGGGCGCCACGGCGATGCAATAACTCGCAGGCCGCTTGGCCGCGACCACCTAATCCTATTACAAGCACGTGTTTGTTCATGAGATCCATCTCTCTTCGTTCAAGACTTTTTATTTAGGTAAACTCATTGCTCATCGGTTCGCTTGTGCGCATTCATTCAAGGAAAAAGTCCACCGTGGTCACAACCCGGAGGATTTTCCTTTCCGGAGAAGCGGCGTCCCGGTTCTCCATTTCAAGGGCCCCTTGCGTGGCTCTGCGGATACGGCCAACCTTGCTTCTTGAATCCTGCGCGAATTTTTCCGCAGCGATTCTGGCGTTAGCCGTCGCTTCCCTGATCATGTCGGGCTTGATCTCGTTTACTGCGTCAAAAAGGAACTGGATTGGATCGCCGGAATCATTGGCCATCAGGGTAACGCCGTTAACCAGCAGAACGTTTGCGCCTTGAATGGCCTTCTTGACCAGGTCCACATTGGGGCTTCTCACGACCATTGTTACAATGCCTCGGTACCGAGGAAGCGAGGCGAGTTTCAACTGAATGCGCTCATCTTCCCGGTCACAAACACCAGGCAATCCCTGGTTCACCTCAGTAGATTCAATGCCGTTCTCCTTGAGGAACGCAGCCACCAGATCGCGACTCTTCTCCATGGCAGTCTTAAGTGAGCTCAGGTCGTCTGCAGAAACAGAAAAGCGAATTGGCCAGATGGCTAAAGTAGATTTAACCTCGCGCTCAGCGAGACCCCGCACTGTGAGACACCGATCGAACTCGCGCCCCTTTCTGACGGCGCGGCCAATTTGCATCCCGAAGACCGTAAGGCCCGCGATGAGCGACAATCCCAGGACCAGAAATGATCGTGTGTTAACCATTGTTGTGCTCGCCACTCACCGAATTTTTAGTGTGCTCAAGGCAACCACGGCGCAGATCACACATAGAATGTAAAAACGGATCACGACCTGTGATTCGTACCAACCCTTCTTCTCGAAATGATGGTGAATGGGCGCCATCAAGAAAACACGTCGGCCCGTGCCGTAACGGCGTTTGGTATAGCGGTACCAGCCGGTCTGAATGATGACCGAACCGGCTTCCATCACAAAGACGCCACCAGCGATGACCAGCACGAGGGGCTGGTGGATCAAAACGGCCATGATCCCAAGAGAACCGCCCAAGGCCAGTGAGCCGGTATCGCCCATAAAGACCTGTGCCGGATGGCAATTGAACCAAAGGAAGCCCAGACCGGCTCCGATCATGGCCGAGCAAAATACGCTCAGTTCGCCCGCCCCCGGGACGTACGGAATCTGCAAATATCCCGCCGAGCGGGCGTTGCCGGCCAGATAGGTCAGAAGGACAAAAACGACTGCGACAATCAACGTGCAACCGATCGCCAAACCATCTAGGCCATCGGTTAAGTTGACGGCGTTCGAACTTCCCACAATGGTGATTGCCGTTAATGCCAGTCCCACGAACCCGGCTCCGGTGAGGACTGGATATTTGTAAAACGGAACCATGATCTCGGTGATCAGTTTGCTCGTGGAGGGGACCCGCCACAGATAAAAGCCGATGAAAAGCGCCAGGGCGACCTGGACCCAAAGTTTCACATGCGAACGCGTTCCCGCGCCACTCTGCTGAATGATTTTTGCGTAGTCGTCGTAAAATCCCAATCCGGTCAACACGACGACCGAAAGTAACGTCAGTTGGACTAGCGTATTCCATTGCGCCCAGAGCAACGTCGTGAGATTGAGCGCCAGTACAATCAGAATGCCCCCCATGGTGGGAGTGCCTTTCTTGCTGAACAGTCGAGCGGCGAGACTGCCGCCCGCTTCTGCCTTGTCGGCATACTCTTGCCCAAATTTGAGCTGCTTGAGCCACGCAATCACCCGCGCGCCCAGCCACCAACTGATCAACAGAGCCGTCAGCGCCGCGCAACCGCTGCGGAAGGTGATGTAACGAAACAGCCGGAGTGGTGAAAGGATTTCCGCCCAGGCGGTCCCTTTTGACCACTCCAGCAACTGTTGACTTAGGTAATAGAGCATTGCGCGCCATTCGCATTAATTCTCACGCTAATTTTCCCGGCCATTATCACCGCGGCGCAGGTTCTCCGAACTTCGTTCCAGGCGTGCCGCTCGTGATGCCTTCACCAGCAGCACGTCCCCGTTTTTGACGAAGCTTTTCACCGCGGCCGCCGCCGTATCCACATCGGCAAATTCAAACACGCGGTTCAGGCCTGCGTCCCGCGCGCCGCGCGCCATTACCGGCGCCATTTTCCCGATCGCAAATAATTGTCCGATGCCGAGCTCGGCCGCGCGCCGCCCCACTTCTTCATGGGCCGCTTCGCTGTGCGCGCCCAATTCCGCCATGTCGCCAAGCACGGCCACTCGCCGGCCTTTGCAGGGCAACTCCTGCAAAGTTTGCAATGCGGCCAGCATGGAATCGGCATTGGCGTTATACGCGTCATCCAGAATGCGCACGCCATTGTGTTCGGATAGTTCCAAGCGCATTTTCGACGGCTTGCACAACGCCAGTCCGCGTTGAATGGCGTCACGAGTCATCCCGAGTTCGGCGCCTAAAGCTATCGCAAACAAAGCGTTGATGGCCTGATGCCGGCCAAACAAATGGAGCCGGTACTCGCCGTTAAATTCGTCGTTCGGGCCTTCGATTCGAAACACAATGCCTTGTTTTTCCGCGCGCACATCTGCCACGAGCCAGTCGTTTTCTGGCAACCATCCGATGCGCACTACTCGCGCGATTGCGCGCCCAACCAGCCGCGCTGTCCATTCGCTGTCCCCTGGCACAAAGAGCGTGCCTTCAGCCGGCAGCAATTCCGCGAGAGCGCCTTGTTCCTCGGCAACTCCCGCGACATCGCCGAAAAATTCGAGATGCTCCCTGCCGATGCTGGTGATGATCCCGTGTCGTGGCTGAATCATTCGCACCAACGGCGCCAACTCACCCGGGTGATTGGTGCCGACTTCGAGCACGGCGACTCGGTGAGATCGATCCAGGTTCAAAAGGGTCAGCGGCACGCCAATCTCATTGTTGAAGCTGGCCTCACTTGAGAGCGTTGGCAGTCTCTGCTTTAAAACCGAGGCGACCAATTCTTTCGTCGTGGTTTTCCCATTCGACCCCCCAATGGCAATTACCGGCAACGTGAACTCTCTTCGATAGGCCGCAGCCAACTGGCCAAGCGCTTTGCGCGTGTCCTCCACCGTCACAATGGCGCAGCCATTCAAATCTGTGGGTGCCTTGTCTCGAGCTACCACAACTGCCACGGCTCCCCTGCGCTTGACGTCAGCTAAAAAATCGCGGCCATCAAACCGCTCGCCTGCCAAGGCAAAGAACAGGTCACCGGGCTGCACTCGACGCGAGTCAGTGCAAACACGCAGGACTTGCGTTTGCGGCGAGCCGATTTGCAACTCGCCACCGCAAGCCGTCGCCACAAATTGTAACGAGCGAGGTTCCATATTTGTCTCAAGCGCTGCCGGGACTGGATGAGGCGGGCAAAATCCGGGCCTCCCTTTCGGGCACCGGCGCATTCCAATCCAGCACCTCAAGGGAGATCGCGCCAGGTTTGGAGCCCGGCTCCTGTGACGAGACCTCGACGGGCAGGTCGGCCTGATGGCCGATGGCCGCCACAAATAAATGATGTGAGATGAGGGGTAGTGAGCTCATTTTAATCCTTCATGGTTGTTGGGGTACTGATGACTGCGGTCGTGCGGTCAGCGCTTTCGACGATTTATCATCGCTCGCTGCTGCGAGTGAATTGGGCGGTGCGCCGTCCTGTGTATCCTCGGGATGGATGTTGAGGTAATTGGCAGCGCGCTCGGCAATCTGCCTGAAGATGGGCGCAGCGATCTGCCCGCCATAATAACCTTTGTGCAGATCCGGTTCATCGAGCACGACCGAGATGCACAGCTCAGGATTGTCTGCCGGGAAAAATCCGAGAAATGACGCAAAATATTTACCAGGAGCGTAAACTCCATGCTCCGCCTTTTGGGCAGTGCCGGTCTTGCCCGCGACGGTGTAATGTTCCAGTGCGGCTTTGGCCGCGGTGCCCTCCGGTGAAACCACGGTTTTGAGCGCCCGTGTCATCAGCCGAGCAGTCGCCTCGCTGATCACCTGCCGCACGGGCTGCGGTGCATACTTTGCGACTACGCTGCGCTGGCTATCCTCCAACCGGTCCACCAGCATCGGTTGCATCAGCCACCCGTGATTCGCAATGGCGCACATGGCCATCATCATCTGCAGCCGCGTCACAGCGATGCCTTGCCCCATGGGAAGTTGGGCAATTGAAACTTTGCTCCAGTCCTTAAGCTTATGAACAATGCCGATGGATTCCCCTTGCAAAGGAATCCCTGTTTTGCGGCCAAACCCGAAATCCTGGATGTACTCGAAAAGACGATTCTCTCCCATTTTGATGCCGATTTTTGCCGCGCCAATATTCGATGACTTCGTGATGATGCTTTCCACCGAGAGCGGCCCGTAAGATTCGTGGTCGTGCAGTTCCTTTCCTGCGTACCAAAAATGGCGATGCTCGCAGTCAAAAACGTCGTTGAGCTGCACGATCCCATCGTTAAGCGCTCCCGAGACCACAACGATCTTAAAAGTCGAACCCGGTTCTGGCGCGTCGGTGATGATGCGATTGCGCCGGGCCTCCACCGAGGCCGCTTCGAGATGGTTCGGATCGAAATTGGGCAGCGTGGCCATCGCCAGGATTTCTCCGGTGCGAGGACGGACCACGATACCGGAAATGCTCAAAGGCGAGTTTTTCTCCATGCCCTCCGCCAAGGCTGCTTCAACGATGAATTGAATGGCAGAGTCAATCGTGAGCACAACATTGAGCCCGTCCCGGGGCTCGACTTCCTGCACCCTCATAGAGACCACTTCCTGATGCCGCCGATCCTTTTCAGTAACGCGCCAGCCGCGCACGCCCGCGAGCTTTGAATTGAAAGTCCGTTCGATGCCCTCCTTGCCGGTGGTGTCGCGGACAAGGCTGTCGTTGATTTCTCGTTCCTCCATGCCCACAAAACCCAGGACGTGCGCCGCCAGTGCATGGTTCGGATACACTCGCAGCGGGCTCTCCTCACTGAAAATCGCGTTTTGCCGCAGGTTCGCCTGTTCTGCCCTGGATGGTTTTTTCTCATCGACGCTGAAGGAGAGGCCGTTCATTGTCGCTTGGATTTTTTGCCAGGTTTCCATCAGGACCTTCTGCTTAAGCACCACGTAATGGCTGCCATTTGTGGGTGCGCCCTTTGAATTTGGCCTGAGCTGCGGGCTGAGTTTTTGGAGCAGTTCGGCTTCGCCCATTTGCAGCAGCGGCGCCAGGGCGCGGGCGATTTCCGTTTTCCGATCGCCAATCAGCGCGGGGTCTGCGCACACGGTCTTGGCCGGCACGCTGGATGCCAGCAAGTTTCCTTTGATGTCCAGAATATCGCCGCGGCGCGGCTCCAGCAGGGATTCGTTGTGAGTATTTTCTTGCGCTTTGGCGGTGAGATACGCGTGGCGCAACACCTGTAGGTCGATCAGCCGGTAGCTCAATCCCGCAAAGGCCGCTCCCAGCAGCAGCCCCATTACCACCAGCCTTCTCAGTTGCAGTCGCCTGGCCATATAGTTGAAAACTACCGACCGCCCGCGGCCATCGGTTCCTCATCCGACGGCACACGGACGGCGGTAAATTGTTTATTCACTCATTCAGATCTAATCTCGCGCCCTGGCGCGAGCGGTCGTTTAACGGTTTAACTCATTCCCATCATTTACTTTTGATTAACTGCCAGCCGCCCGCGCCGATCGGTTCCTCACCCCGACGGCGTCACGGACGGCGGCAGAAATTGTTCATCGCATTGACGTCGCGCGATTTCTCCCGGGCAGCGTATTGAGCCTCGGCGCCGGGTCTGGGCGAATCACGCGCAGGCTCGGGCAGCCGCCACACTTGCGACGGTAACGGCGCTGCCAAGCCAAGATTTTTGGCCTTCTGCTCCAGGAACGGCAGTTTCCGCATGTCTTGGAGCTGTTGCTCCAGGGTTATATTCTTGGCGGCCAATTGTTTCAGGTGGGTTTCACGCAGTTTGATCTGTTGCCCAAGTTGATAGATCTGGTTTTTCTGCCACACATAGCCCACGGCTGAGCCGCCGATTAGCAGGCAGAGCAGAAACGCTTTCAATGCCGGCCCGAACCGGATCGCCGCAGACTGATATTTTCTGTTTCTCGCCATAAGACTCACGCCTAATCCACTGCTAGAATTTACATTTTTTCCATCACTCTTAATTGCGCGCTTCGGCTGCGGGAATTTTCCGCCAGCTCCGCCGCGCCCGGTGTAATTGCTTTGCGCTTCACTAGCTTCAATTCAGGCGCGCGCGGCTGACGCAACTCCGGAACGTCCACCCCTCCCGTGAACGTATAATCCTGCGCCCGCGCGCGCCCGAAATCCTTCACCACCCGATCCTCCAACGAGTGAAACGTGATCACTGCCAGTCTTCCGCCGGGTTTCAAAATCTTCAGCGCCCCTGCCAGGCCAATTTTCAAAGAACCGATTTCGTCATTCACCGCGATGCGCAACGCCTGAAAAACTTTGGTCGCCGGATGCGCCCGTTTGCCCCGCCGCGGCGAGACTCGCTCGATCACTTCCGCCAACGCGCTCGTCGTCTCGAACGGGCGGCCTGCGCGCTCGCGGACGATGACTCGCGCCAATCGCCGCGCCTGCGGCTCGCCGCCAAATTCCCAAAAAATCCTGGCCAACTCTTCCGCGCTCGCGCCACGGACCAGTTCTGCCGCTGTCGTTTGCTGCCGTCGATCCATCCGCATGTCCAGCGGACCTTGCTGCTGGAAGCTGAATCCGCGCTCAGCCACGTCCAGTTGGGGCGAACTCACGCCCAGGTCCAGCAGCACACCATCACAACTGTCCGTCGGCACCCAGTCCGCCAGCTCTGAAAAATTCCCCTGCCGCAGCTCGAAGCGGCCGGCG
>Ga0137361_10002102_pt1 | contig 12597 bp, 12 predicted proteins | sample Mad1_80_16metaG_FD_104923 | JGI IMG/M metagenome (GOLD analysis project Ga0137361, IMG submission 104923) | Vadose zone soil microbial communities from Angelo Coast Range Reserve, California, USA - Mad1_80_16 metaG | ecosystem: Environmental > Terrestrial > Soil > Vadose zone | place: USA... | reverse complement strand
TTCCCCTGCCCGCTCATGCCCACGCGAACCCCATGACGTTCCGCGGCCGGAGCGGACGACAGTACGTGGTGATCGCCGCCGGGGGGGGCGGCTTCTGGCGCGCCCTCAGCCGGGACATCGCGGACACCCTGATCGCCTTCGCCCTGCCGCGCTGAGGGCGCCTCCGAGCAGGCCCCTCCCGCTACCGAAGCATGGCGCGGATGCGGGCGACCACCGCCTCCAGGGCCACCGCGTTCTCCGCCCCTTCGGGGACGATCAGGTCCGCGTAGCGCTTCGAAGGCTCCACGAACTCGAGGTGCATCGGCCGCACCGAGCCGAGGTACTGCTTCTGCACCGACTCGAAGGAGCGACCCCGCTCCTTCAGGTCCCGCTGCAGCCGGCGCAGGATGCGCACGTCGGAGTCGGTGTCGATGAAGAGCTTGATGTCCATGAGCCGGCGCAGCGGCTCCTCCACCAGCACCAGGATTCCCTCCAGGATGATGACGGGCCGCGCGGTGAGGGGGTCGGGCAGGACCTTCCGCGAGTAGGTCGCGTGGTCGTAGGTGAGGTAGGGAACGGGGCGTCCCGCCTTCAGGTCGCGCAGGTCCTGGACGAGAAGCGGGGTGTCGAAGGCGTCGGGGTGGTCGTAGTTGATCGCGGCCTGGGCCGCGGGATCGAGGCCGCTGCCGTCCTTGTAGTACGAGTCCTGGTTCAGGTTCAGGCAGAGGTCGGGCCCCACGTGGTCCTGGACCTTCCGGGCGAAGGAGGTCTTGCCCGAGCCCGTGCCGCCGGCGATCCCGACCAGGACGGACGTCATTCCCGCGTCCTCGGCGGCGCATTCTTCCTCGAGGCCGCCCTCGCGCGAGTGAATCCCGCTTCGGGCGCGAGGAAGACGCCGCCTGCGGGTCTCACGGCCGGGATTATAATCCCCCCCGTCATGGCGGTCTTCCGGGCCCTCGCCTACTTCTTCCAGGAGGCCTTCACCAGCCTCTGGCGGAGCCTGCTCATGAACGCGCTCTCCGTGGGCACGATCGCGGTGAGCCTGTTCGTGCTCGGAGCCTTCCTCGTGGTGGCGGGCAGCCTCAACGAGGTGGTGCAGCGCTGGACCCAGAAGGTCCAGGTCACCTTCTACCTCGAGGACGGGGTCGAGACCCGCGTGCGGGAGAGCCTGCAGAACCGGCTGCAGGAGGATCCGGCGGTCGAGGCGGTGGACCGGGTGAGCCGGCAGCAGGCCCTGGAGCGCTTCCACAGCCTCTTCCGCGACCTTCGCTCGCTCCCCGACGACCTGGGCGAGAACCCGTTCCCCGCCTCCCTCGAGGTGGTCCTCAAGTCCGGCCACCGGTCGCCCGCCGAAGTGGAGCGCCTGGTCCACGCCTTCGAGAAGGCCCCGGGCGTCCAGGAGGTCCAGTACGACCTGCTGTGGATCGAGCGGCTGGCGACGGGGGCCCGGCTGGTGCGTGGAGTGGGCGCCTTCCTGGGGGGGGTGCTGGTGCTGGCCGGCATCTTCACCATCTCGAACGTCATCCGGCTCACCGTCTACGCCCGGGAGGACGAGCTCGACATCATGCGCCTCGTCGGCGCCACCCAGGCCTACGTGAAGGGGCCCTTCGTGACGGAGGGGATGATCCAGGGGGGGCTGGGCGGGCTGCTCTCCGTGGGCCTGCTCTGGCTGGCCGTGCGCTGGCTGACCCAGGGCCTCGCGGCGGGCTCCGACCTCCTGGGCCGCGCGCCGATCGGGCTTCCCTCCGGGCTGCCCGCGATGCTCGTCTTGGGAGGGATGGTCGTGGGAGTGGTCGGGAGCCTGGTCAGCCTGCGGCGTGTGCGCGTGTGAATTGAGCTGGGGGGTGCTGCGTCGCACCCGTCGCCCGCTGCCTAGAATTTGTACGTCTTGCCCTGGACCAGGAGCTTCAGGTTCTTGCGCTTGATGGCCTTGATCTGCCGGCGGATCGTCTCCAGGTGCTTCGGCTTGAAGCCGTACAGGTAGACCGGCACCTCCCCTTCGAGCTTGCGGAGCTCCGGCTCGAGGGTGTTGGGGGTCAGGTGGCCGGAGATGTTGGCGAGGTCCTGCAGCTCGTTCGGGAATGAGGTCTCGGTGATCACCGCGCGCAGCCGCTTCACCGAGTTGACGACCTCCCAGAAGCGACCCGTGGGCCCGGTGTCGCTGGAGAACGCGATCGCCCCCTTCTTGTCCTCCAGGACGTAGCCGACGGTGGGGACGATGTGCGACACGTGGACGGCCCGCACCACGAGCCCGTTGACCTCGAACGGCTGCTCGGGCTGGATCTCCACGAGCTTGAGCACGGGGGTGAGGTCGTTCGGGAGGCAGGTGAAGTCGGGCCAGGTGAGGTTGTTGAACAGGTGGTTCCGCATCGACGCGATCACCTCGGGGATCGCGTAGATGCGGAGAGCGAAGCCGGGCGCGCTGAAGTTGTTGTCGATGAGGAAGGGCAGCGAGCAGGTGTGGTCGAGGTGTGAGTGCGAGATGAGGACGTCCTTGACCTTCACCTGCTCCTTGAGGGAGAGGGCGCCCGACACCCAACCCGCGTCGAGGGCGAGGGTGTCGTTGACGAGGAACGACGTCATCCCGTGGCCCGGGATGTTGCCGCCGTAGCAGCCCAGAACCCGCAATTTCATGCCGTGGTCAGAACCCGCGCCACACGTTCCCTCTCCACGGCGGCCCTTCTGGCCTCCGAGCTAGCCGGAAGTGTCTCATAATCCGGCGGTTGCAGGGAACGAATCGTAGGAAAGGACGGTACCACGCGCTCTCTCGGGAAGTCAAGTGGCGACGATCACCGAGGGCCCAGGGCCCCCAGGCATGGGGGCTCCTTTTGCCAGCTACCGCGATCCCTTGTGCCTTTCCCCTTGACAGCCGACTTCACCGGTCCGTAAACTCCGCTCACGCGAGAAAGGAGGTGGTCCAGTGAACAGTCGCCACAAACCCCGCGAGGTGGCTGACGCTTAGTTCCTGGCCAAGCGAGGTCAACTGGATGGTGTTCACCTGGATGCCTCCCCTCGACCGCGTTTCCTGAAGGTCCCAAGGAGGCCGCTGGGCGTCGAACCTGGCGAATCCAAACAGCTTACCGACCCCGGAGGGTGGGCAACCCTCCGGGGTTTTTCGTGCCCCTCTAGCCCTTCCGCACGTTCTCCAGGGGCTTCCGCGCGAAGTAGTAGAGCGAGAAGCCGAGCGCGGCGAATACGAGCATTCCCAGGGCGGAGCTGCCGGCCCAGCCGATCTTCTCGCCGACCTGATTCCACTGCGTCGGGAACCAGCCGAGCCAGGTGACCTTCTCCTGGGCGGCCGCGAGCAGCTTGACGCAGATGGCGAGCAGGCCCACGATCCCGCCCGCAGCGATGAGACCGCTCGCGAAGAGGGCGCCCGGGCTCGCCTCGTCGTCGCTCTTCGCCTCGTCCATTCCGCGCTCCGCCAGCCAGCGCACGATGCCGCCGCAGAAGATGGCGGCCGTGGTCCCGATCGAGAGGTAGGAGCCCACCGCGAAGCTCAGCGACCGTATGCCGAGCAGCTCGACCGCGATCACGAGGAACACTCCCAGGAGGACGAGGCCCCAGGGCAGCCGGCGATTGAGGATGCCGTTGATCACCACCGACATGAGGCGCGCCTGGGGGGCGGGCGCGTCCTGGCTGCCGATGCCCTGGATCCATTGGAGCTCCACCCGCCCGGTGCTGGCGTTCAGCAGGTACTTGCCCTCGGCGATGGTCGCGGAGCCGATCACGTTGAGCAGGGTGTAGGTGCGGCCGTTGTACTCGAAGCTCGTGGACTCCACGTTCACGCCCTCGCCCGGGTTGCCCACGTCCACCGCGATGTCCGCGGGCACGAACTTCTCGAGCGCCTTGTTCATCATGATGAGGGTGATCCCGATGGCAAAGCACGAGGCGAGCACGCCCAGGAACAGGCCCTTCTGCTGGGCGGAGGGGGTGGCCCCGACCAGGAAGCCCGTCTTCAGGTCCTGCGACGTGTTGCCGGCGTTGGCGGCGGCGATGCACACGGTGCCGCCGATGGTGAGGGCGAGCGCGCCGTAGGCGGCCGCGGTCCAGCCCGCGACCAGGAAGAGCGCGCACGTGGCCATGAGGGTGGCGATGGCCATCCCGGAGATCGGGTTCGAGGAGGTGCCGATGAGGCCGGCGATGCGGGAGGAGACGGTGACGAACAGGAAGCCGAAGACGACCACGAGGACCGACGCGATCAGGTTGGCGAAGGGTCCGGTGGGCGCGCCGGGGACGGGCTTGAACGTGAGCAGGGCCCACATGAGGGCGACCACCACCGCGGAGCCCGCCAGCACCAGCGTCATGGGCAGGTCCCGCGACGTGCGGCCGTGGTCGACGGGGGCGGCCTCCGACTTGCGCAGGTCGGCGGCTCCCGCCCTCAGCGCGCCCACGATGGTGGGCGTCGTCTTGATGAGGGTGATGAGGCCGGCCGCCGCCACCGCGCCCGCCCCGATGTAGCGGATGTAGTACTGCCAGAGCTGGTCGGAGGTCATCTGCGCGATGGGAACCGTGCTCGGGTAGATGGGGGTGGGCACGAGGGAGCCGAAGAACCTGATGGCGGGCATCATGACCAGCCACGAGAAGACCCCCCCCGCGAAGATCACGCCCGCGATGCGGGGGCCGATGATGTAACCCACGCCCAGGTACTCGGAGGTGATGGCCGCCCGCAACGACGCCCCCGGGAGCCAGCCGGGGTTGTAGGTCGGGGTCTCCCGGATGATCGCGAAGGCGTTGGAGTTCTGCAGCAGGGTGTAGAGGCTGCCGATGCCGAGGCCGTAGAACACGCGGCTGGCGAAGGATCCCCCCTTGTCGCCCGCGATCAGCACGTCCGCGCACGCCGTCCCCTCCGGGTAGAGGAGGTTGCCGTGCTCCTTCACGATGAGCTGGCGCCGCAGGGGGATCATGAAGAGCACGCCCAGCATCCCGCCGATGATGGCGAGGAGCAGGATCCGCGAGTACTCGAGCTGGAAGCCCAGGAAGATCAGCGCGGGGAGGGTGAAGATCACCCCTCCCGCCACCGACTCCCCGGCCGAGCCCGTGGTCTGCACGATGTTGTTCTCGAGGATGGTCGCCTTGCCCATCGCCCGCAGCAGCGAGATGGACAGCACCGCGATGGGAATGGAGGCGGCCACCGTGAGCCCGGCGCGCAGGCCGACGTAGACGGTCACCGCGCCGAAGATGATTCCGAACGCCATGCCGAAGAGGACGGCGCGGGGCGTGAACTCGGGGATGACGGTGGCGTCGGGGATGTAGGGCTTGAACGTCGCGGCGGTCGCCGGAGCAGCCTTCTCTTGGGCCATGCCGTCCCTCCGTGGTCGCCTTCGGGAGACCTGAACGGGTTTGCCGCGGGATGGTACCAGACTTGACCCCGGGCCCGCGATCGGTCCTATACTCGGGTATGGCGGGTCGGCTCCGTACCTCTGTCCTCGTGCTCGCCCTGCTGGTCCTGGCCGCCGCTCCCGCCCGCGCCCAGGGGTACAACCGCTACGAGGCGCAGTACGGGGAGCCCGTCGACGCGAGCATCGACGACCTCATCAACACCCCCACCGCCTACGCCGGCCGCGCGGTGCGCACGCACGGCATGCTCGAGATGTCGAACATCAGCCGGGAGGTCCGCCCCTCCCTCCGGGGGACCTTCGGCAGCTACATCCTGCTCTACCCGGTCAACGAGGTTCAGTTCGAGTGGGAGCAGGAAGCCAAGCGCTGGTACGGCAAGGAGGTCGAGATCACGGGCGTGTTCGGCCAGGGACAGGACCAGTCGACGATGCAGGTCTACTACAACATCGTCTTCTGGGCGTATCTGGGGCCGCCCGACAAGGAGCTGCCCAAGGACGTGAAGTCGCAGCTCGTGAGCCTCGAGGAGCTGCTCAGCCGGCCCGGAAAGTACGACAACAAGGTCGTGCACGTGGTGGGGAAGTTCCGGGGCCAGAACCTCTACGGCGACCTGCCCGCGCGCAGCCAGCGCAACTCCGCGGACTGGGTGATCAAGGACGACCTGTATGCGGTCTGGGTGAACGGCCGCAAGCCGAGAGGCGACGGGTGGGCCCTCGACCCCAAGCTGAAGCGCGACACCGGGAAGTGGCTGGACGTGGTGGGGCGGCCCACCACGATCGCGGGGGTGACCTATCTGCAGGCCCTGCAGGTGTCCCTCGGCTCGGCGCCCAAGCCCACCGCCGACGCCGCCCCCCCGCCCCCGCCCCCCGAGAAGCCCAAGCTGCCGCCGGTGGTCGTGTTCTCGCTCCCCCTGGACGGCGACCGCGAGGTGCCGCCGACCGGCCGTTTCGCGGTCCAGTTCAGCAAGGACATGAACGAGGAGAGCTTCAAGAACCACGTGCTGCTCCGGTACGGGGGCCGCGCGCAGCCGGGCGACCGCGACTTCTCCGGGGCCAAGGTGAGCTACGACGGCGGGCGGCGGGCCCTGATCATCGATCCGGGGGACGTGCTACGGTCGGGGCGCGTGGTGGAGCTGATCCTGCTCCCCGGCATCGTCGACGTGGACGGCCTGCCCCTGGAGACGCGGCCCGGCAAGATGGTTGGCCCGGCCGCCGAGGTGCTGCGGTACCAGGTAAGCCTGAATTAGAAGCCACGGACGGCGAGCGGAGCCGAATTCACTTCGGCGGAGCGAGCGGGGGGTCTGGGGGGTGCGGCGCAGCACCCCCCAGTTGATTAACGCGGGGCGTGGAGGCGGGCCAACGCCTTCTTGCCGATGTCCTTCCGGTAGAACATCCCCTCGAAGGACAGCTTGTCCACCACCTCGTAGGCGCGGGACACCGCCGCGTCGAGGTTCGCCGCGAGGGCCGTCACCCCGAGGACCCTCCCGCCCACCGTGACCACCTGGCCGTCCTTCCGGACGGTCGCGGCGTGGTACACCACCACGTCGGTGTCTTCGCGCAGGGCCTCGAGGCCGTTCACGATCTTGCCGGTCTCGGGGCTGTCGTCGGGATAACCCTTGCTCGCCAGCACCACGCAGACCGCGGCCTCCTTGGCCCAGTCGATCTTCGTCTCCTTGAGCTGGCCGGCCGCCACCTGCTGCAGGATCGGCACGACGTCGGAGCGCATGCGGGCCATGATGACCTGGGTCTCGGGGTCCCCGAAGCGGGCGTTGAACTCGAGGACCCTGGGCCCCTCGTCCGTGATCATGAGCCCCGCGAAGAGCACGCCCTGGTAGCGCCGCCCCTCGGCGGCCAGCCCCGCGATCGTGGGCAGGACGATCTCCTGCATGATCTGCTTGTGCGCGTCGAGGGAGAGGTTGGTGGCGGGGGACACCGTGCCCATGCCCCCCGTGTTCGGCCCCGTGTCGTCGTCGAAGGCGCGCTTGTGGTCCTGCACGGAGACCATGGGGACGACCCGGGCGCCGTCGGAGAAGACCAGGAAGGAGACCTCCTCGCCGGCCAGGAACTCCTCCATGACGGTCTTGGCGCCCGCGTTGCCGAACTTCTTGTCCGCCATCATCTCGTCCACGGCCGCGGTCGCCCCCGCGGCGTCCTTCACGACCACGCTCCCCTTGCCCGCGGCCAGGCCGTCGGCCTTGATCACGAAGGGGAAGCCGAAGGGGGCGCGCGCCACGAAGGCGAGGGCCTCCTCGTGGGAGCCGCATATCTCGTAGCGCGGGGAGGGGATCTTGTGCCGGGTCATGAACTCCCGGGCGAAGGCCTTCGAGCCCTCGATCTCGGCGGCCGCCCGCGAGGGGGAGAAGATGGGCATCCCGCGCCGCACGAACTCGTCGGCGATCCCGAGCACCATGGGCAGCTCGGGGCCGACCACGGTCAGGTCGGCGCTGATCGTCTGGGCGAAATCGGCCACCTCGACGATGTTCGAAGTGTCGATGGGGACGCAGTCCGCCAGCTCGGCGATTCCCGCGTTGCCCGGCGCGCAGTAGACCTCCGTCACCAGGGGGCTCTGCCGGATCTTCCAGGCGAGGGCGTGCTCGCGGCCGCCATTACCGACGACGAGGATCTTCATGGGAGGCGGGAAGGGGTGTCGCTGTCAATCTAGCCGCGAACCTTGACATGGGTGCGCGACGGCTGTCAACCGCCGGAAGCCCCGACTTCGGGCGTGCGGAGATGAACGACCGTGAAGTCGGTGAAGCCGCTGCGCAGAGTCTCGTGGCGCTCCACCCGGCCCGCCTCCGCGAGCAGGCGTCGGTACTCCTCGCCGCCGCGGGAGACCCGCCCCAGCACGGCCTGGCGCAGGCGGCCGAGGAGGCCGCCCGCGGGCAGCTCCGCGAAGACGAGCAGCCGCCCGCCGGGCACGAGGACGCGCCGCGCTTCGGCGGCCACCGCCCGGGCCGGGCCGTCCGACAGGTCCTCGAACAGGCCGCAGGCCAGGGCCTGGTCGAACCGCCGGGCCGGCAGCTCCAGGCGCCGCAGGTCGCCCGCCAGGAAGGCCCCGGGGCGGGCCCGCCGCGCGTAGGCGACGTGTCGCGGATTGGGATCGACCCCCACGTAGTCTTCGCCCAGGAACAGATCGGCGAAGGTCCCCGGCCCGCAGCCGAGGTCGAGGGTTCGGCGTCCGGGCGCGGCGAGCTCCCGTCGCACGCGCTCGCGGATGCGGGCGAAGTCGCCGGTGACGATTCCGCGCACGACGAGGAAGGCGGCTGGCCGGCCGCAGAAGCGCTTCATCGTCTCTATGCTAGTCTGCCCGCCGGCATGCCCGAAGCCCCTGGCCCTGCCCGCGCGATCGGACTCGGTGCGACGGCCGCGGCGCTCTGGGTGCTGCTGGCGGTGCGCTGGTTCGATGCGGGAGCGCCGTGGCGCCCGGCCTGGCTGGCCGCGATCCCTCCGCTCGCCCTGGCCCTTCCGACCCTGGTCGCGGGCGCGCTCTGGCTGCGCGCCCGCTGGCCCATCCTGCGGGGCGAACGGGTCGGAAAGCCCCCGGCCGGGCTCTGGCTGGTCTTGGCCCTGGCTTTCTTCTTCCGCCTGCCCATCGCCTGGCAGGGGGCGGCGGCGACGGTCACTCCCGACGGCGCGCTTTCGGGCATCGTGGCCCTGCACGCGCGGGACGGGATCGAGCGGCTCGTGTTCGTTCCGCTCGTTCCCTACAGCGGCAGCCTCAAGTCGCACCTGACCGCGCTCCTCGCCTTCGCCATCGACCCGGCGCGGGCCTTTGCCCTGGCCTCGGTCCTCTTCTATCTGGCCTTCGTGGCCGGCCTCCACGGCCTCGCGCGGATGGCCAGCGGAGCCGGGGCCGCGCTCCTCGCCGGCCTCTATGCGGCGTTCTCCCCCGCGTTCGTGACCCGCTACAGCCTGAGCAACGACGGGAATTACGTGGAGGTCCTGGCTCTCGGCACCTGGTCCCTGTGGCTGACCGCGCGGTGGGTCAGCGAGGACCGCGCGACCGGGACCGGCGCACGCTGCACCCTGGCTCTTGCCGCTGGCCTCCTGCTCGGCCTCGCCTTCTGGTGCCACATCCTGGCCGTCCTCCACCTGGCCGCGGTGGGGGTGGCGGTGGTTTTCTTCGGACGCCTCAGGTCCGCGAGCTCGCTCTTGTGGCTCGCGGCCGGCTGGGCCCTGGGGTACCTGCCCGGCCTCCTCTGGAACGCCGGGAACGACTGGGGCTCGTTCCAGTACCTGATCCCCGGGACGGCGATAGCGGCCGAGGGTGGCCCGACGGGCTCGGGTCTCCTGCAGAGGGCCTGGGCGATGGTCACGGACCACTGGCCGGTCCTCGTCGGCTATGACCCCGGCTATCCCGAACCCCTCGATCGGCTGGTGCACGCGCTGGCCTGGATGGCGGTGGCCCTCGGCGTCTGGGCCACGGGCCGCACCGCGATCCGCGCGCGGCGCACGGGCTCGCGGCCCCTGGCCATGCTCCTCCTCTTCACCCTGGTCAACCTGGGGGTGGCCCTCGTCGCGCTGCCGCACGTGGCGGGAAACCCTCGCTACCTGCTCTTCCTCATGGCCCCCCTGCCCGTGTTCCTGGCCGACGCGCTCGGCGCCGGCCGCGCGCGGGGGCTGTTCGTAGCACTCGTGGCGGCGGGCGCTCTCGGCTCGCTCGGCCAGCTGCCGGGGACGCTGCGCGCCGACGAGCGGTGGCGCGGTCTCGCCGAGGGCCTGGTGTCGGAAGGCGTCCGCTGGTGCTACACCGACTTCCATCTGGCGACCAAGATCAACTTCCTCTCCGGCGAGCGCGTGATCTGCTCGGCCAAGCTCGGTCCGGTCACCACCGAGTACTTCCTGTCGTATCGCGAGCGCGTGGAGCGCGCTCCCGAGGCCGCGCTGGTCGCGGTGAACACCTACGCGGCGGAGCGCATGGGCGAAAAGCTCCAGGCGCTCGGCGTCACCTACGAGCGCCGGGACTTCATGAAGCCGGTGCTGCTCCGGCTCTCGCGCAAGGTCGAGCCCGAGGAGCTGTTTCCCGGAAGGAGCTTCGAGCCGCGGTGAGGCTAGGTCCCGCCCTTCAGCACCTGCCGGTAGATCTCGCGGGCGGGTAGACCGGTGCGGCGAGCCGCCTCCTTCACCGCCTCCCGGCGGGTCTTGCCTTCGGCCACGAGCCGGTCGAAGAGCGCCTGCACCTCTTCCGGGCCGGTGGTCGCGGGGGTCGCCGCGGGCGCCCCCGCCACCACGAGCACGATCTCGCCCTTCACGGGGGCCCGCTCCGCGAGGAGAGCGCGCAGGCCGCTCAGCCGTCCCCTGACGTATTCCTCGTGACGCTTGGTGGCTTCCCGGCAGAGGAAGGCCTCGCGGTCGCCCAGGACCTCGGCCATGGCCTCCAGACAGGCCACCGCCCGCACGGGCGACTCGTAGAAAACCAGGGTGTGCCCGAGGGTGGCCAGCGCCTCCAGCTCCCGCCGGCGCGCCGCCGCCTTCGGCGGCAGGAAGCCGACGAACAGGAAGCGGTCGGTGGGCAGGCCCGAGACCGACAAGGCGGCCACCGCCGCGCTCGGGCCCGGCACGGGGATCACGGGAAGCCCCTCGGCCCGCGCGTCCCGGACCAGGCGGTAGCCGGGATCCGAGATGCCCGGCGTTCCCGCGTCGGACACGATCGCGACGTCCCGGCCGGCACGCAGGGCCTCGAGGATCCGCTCCCCCTTCCAGCGCTCGTTGTGCTCGAAATACGAGGTCGTGGGGGTCGCGATGGCCTGGCTCTCCAGCAGGCGGGCCGTCCGGCGGGTGTCCTCGCAGGCGACCAGGCTGACCGTTCGGAGGACGCGGATGGCCCGGAGCGAGAGGTCCTCGAGATTGCCGATCGGGGTCGCGACCACAAACAGGGTTCCCGGGCCTCTCGGGCCCCCCGCCTCGTTGCCCATTCGCCTAGCCTATCTCTTTCCATGTGTTAGCGATGCCGTCATGCGCCGGATTCCTCGACTCCTCACTCATGGCTTGACACACCTGGGGTCATGCCCTAGCATCCATGCGGACCGGGACAATCCAGCAGCAAGAACCCGTTTCCGAAGGAAGGGCGAATCCTTCTCCAGAGCTAAATCCACGATAGTCAGGGGGTGTACGCGTTTTGGCCGAGATCAAGGTCCAGGAGGGCGAATCGATCGAGAACGCCCTCCGGCGCTTCAAGCGGAAGGTCCAGCAAGAGGACATCATCAAGGACATCAAGAAGCACAGCTTCTACCTGAAGCCCGGCGACAAGCGCCGGGCCAAGCAGGCGCTGGCCCGCAAGAGGAGCCGCAAGAAGATCCGTCGCGAAACCGAATAGCAGGCCCCGGGGCGCCGGGGCTGGCCTGAGCCCGATGAGGAGAGGCCATGGAGTACCGAGACAAGACTCTGGTGTGCGTCGAATGCCATCAGAGCTTCATCTGGACCGCGGGCGAGCAGCTCTTCTACCACGACAAGAACTTCAAGAACGAGCCCAAGCGTTGCAAGGAGTGCAAGGCGAAGCGGAACGCCCGGATGGGACAGCCGCCCCGCGAGCGGGTCGAGACGATGGCGACCTGCTCGCAGTGCGGGAAGGAGACCACCGTCCCCTTCAAGCCGACCCAGGGACGGCCTGTCTACTGCAAGGAGTGCTTCCAGCAGCGCAAGTCGGTCAGCGCCTGATCGAAGCTTCCGACTGACGCCGCCCGGTCTCGGCGGGCGGCGTCATCGTTCCCCTCCACCGAGGCCGTCCCCCGGGGTGCGCTCAGCTCGTCCTGGGCGGGGCGGGGCTCGCCACCCGGCCCATTCCGTTGACAGTCGGCGAGACGCTGTGATAGCTTACGGCCTCTTCGTAAACGACTCCGCTGCTAGGAGAAAGCCGCCATGAAGATCGTCGAGCGTCAGGCCAGCGACGTCACCATTCTGGACCTCCACGGGAAGATCCTCATCGGCGAAGGTGACGACGCCCTCCGTGACGCCGTCACCAAGCTCGTCGACGGGGGCAAGACGAAGATCCTGCTCAACCTGGCCGACGTGCCGTACGTGGATTCGGCGGGCCTCGGCGAGATCGTCCGCTGCTATACGACGGTGAGCCGCAAGGGCGGCAAGCTGAAGCTGCTCAACCTCACGAAGAAGATCCAGGACCTGCTCGCCATCACCAAGCTCCTCACCGTCTTCGAGACCTACGACTCCGAGGCCGAGGCGGTCAAGAGCTTCTAGGCGCCCCTCCCCGCCAGGGCCCCCCCCGCTCCCACGGGGCCCGGGGTCTGGCTCCCCGGCGTGGCCGGCGCGGTGGAGTGTCTGCGTG
>Ga0137361_10002099_pt1 | contig 12603 bp, 10 predicted proteins | sample Mad1_80_16metaG_FD_104923 | JGI IMG/M metagenome (GOLD analysis project Ga0137361, IMG submission 104923) | Vadose zone soil microbial communities from Angelo Coast Range Reserve, California, USA - Mad1_80_16 metaG | ecosystem: Environmental > Terrestrial > Soil > Vadose zone | place: USA... | reverse complement strand
GCGGTGGCCTTTCTTTCCTGCTGGGCCTACGAAGAGTACTTTCATGGCCGGGTGATCCGCGAATTCCTCAGAGTATCCGGCGTGGAGGTCAGTCCGGAGCGCTACGTTGAGGTGAAGCGGAGCGCCTCGCTGCGCGAGCGGATCGAGGAACTGGGGGCGTCGTTCATGTGCAGCCTGACCCGGCATTTTCACGCTGCATACCTGACCTGGGGCGCCGTCCAGGAACTGACAACGCTGGAAGGCTATGGCGTTCTTGCGCGCCGGACTTCGAATCCGCTGCTCAAGACCGTGCTCAATCGCATCATCAAAGATGAGCGCCGCCACTTCTCCTTCTACTACAACAAGGCGCGCGCGGCCCTGGAAGCGAGTCGCGCCCAGCGGCTGACGACCTTCCTGCTTCGCAAGTTCTGGACTCCGGTCGGCAGCGGCGTGAAGGCCGATCCCGACGTCAACTGGATGATCCGATTCGTTTTCGGAGACTCGGCCGGGGCCGAAGCTACCCGCCGGATCGACTCCACTATCGGCCGGCTTCCGGGCCTCGCCTGGTTCGACCTGCTCACCGCCACACGTTCTCATTGACTTGGACGGCGATTCGGAATTAACCTACCTACCGATCGGTCGGTAGGTCCATTCATGCGCGCAAAAAGGGCAAAACAACAGCAGCAGACGAACGGTAACGGCGACTTCCCCCGCAATCGGATCTTCGATGTGGCGGCCGAGGTCTTCCATCGCAAAGGCTACGACAACACCTCCATGAGCGACGTTGCCAGCGCCGCCGGCCTGACCAAAGCGGGTCTTTACCACCACGTGGCCAGCAAAGAGAGTTTGCTGTATACCATCCTCGACTCCGGTCTCGACATGACCGAATCGTACGTTGTAAAGCCCCTCGAAGAGATTGCCGATCCGCTGCAGCGCTTGAAAACGATGATCGATCTTCACCTGCAGCTGGTCCTGGAGGAGCGCAATCTGCAGGTCACCGGCCTTCTTCATGAGTGCAAGACACTCGCGCCGGCGGACCGCACGAGAATCAATCGGCGGAAGAAGGAATACGTCAAGATGACCACGAAGCTCATCGCCGACGTCATCAAGAAATACAACATCAAGGACGTGAATCCGAAGGTCGCGGCTTTCGCGCTGCTGGGAATGTTGAACTGGACCTATCAGTGGTACAAGACGACGGGCCCTAGCCGCCGCGACGAAATCGTTGCCAGTTTTCAGCAGATCTTTTTACAAGGGATCCTTGGGTCGAACCAAAGGAGAGCATGATGGACCGAATCGCAATTTTCGATACAACACTCAGAGACGGGGAGCAGGCTCCCGGCTTCAGCATGAACGTGGAAGAGAAGCTGAAAATGGCACGGCAGCTCGAGAGGCTGCAGGTGGACATTATCGAAGCCGGATTCCCGATCGCATCCGAAGGCGATTTTGAAGCCGTTAAGAAGATCTCTGCGGAAATTCGTAGCGTGACCATCGCCGGTCTGGCTCGCGCCGTGCCGGTCGATATCGACCGCTGCTGGGAAGCGCTGGAAGGCGCCAACCGGCCGCGCATCCACACCTTCCTGGCTACCAGCGATATCCATCTCAAGTACAAGCTTAACAAGAGCCGCGGCGAAGCTCTCGATCTCGCGGTCAAATCCGTGGAACGAGCCCGCAAGCTGTGCGATGAGGTCGAATTCTCCGCGGAAGACGCCGGCCGCACCGAGATCAATTATCTGTGCACGGTGTTTGATGCCGTGATCGACGCGGGCGCGACGATAGTGAACGTACCGGATACGGTCGGGTATCAGACTCCCGCAGAATATGGAAACCTGATCCGGACCCTGCGCGACCGCCTCAAGAACGCCGATCGCATCACCATCAGCACGCACTGCCACGATGATCTCGGCCTCGCTGTGGCCAACAGCCTCGCGGCCATCGAAAACGGCGCCCGCCAGGTGGAATGCGCGATCAACGGCATCGGCGAGCGCGCTGGAAACGCGGCGCTGGAAGAAATCGTCATGGCCGTGGACACGCGGAAGCGCTATTACAACGTAACAACAGGAGTCCGAACCGAAGAGCTGTACCGGTCGAGCCAGTTGCTGAGCCAGCTCACCGGCAAGCCGGTTCAGGTGAACAAAGCCATCGTCGGCGAGAATGCATTCGCCCACGAAGCGGGAATCCACCAGGATGGCATGCTGAAGAACGCAGTCACCTATGAAATCATGTCGCCGGAACGCGTCGGCGTGCCGCGCAGCATGATCGTGCTGGGCAAGCATTCGGGACGCCACGCGCTCGAAGCGCGTTACCGCGAGCTGGGCTACACGTTGACGCGCGAAGAGCTGGAGAGAGCTTACGCCAGGTTCCTCCAGATCGCGGACCGCAAGAAGAGAATTGAAGATCAGGACCTGATTTCAATACATGAAAGCGCGAATAGCCTGGCTACCGGGTGATGGCATTGGCCCGGAGGTCCTGCGAGAGGCTCGCCGGGTCCTGGAAATCATCGCCGGCGAGCACAACCATGAGTTTGAATTCGTCGAGGCCGATATCGGCGGGGTTGCCATCGAACGCCACGGCGAACCATTACCAAAAGCCACACAAGACATCTGCCTGAAATCGACCGCAGTTTTTCTCGGCTCGGTGGGTGATCCGAAATACGATCACCTGCCGCCCGGGAAGAAGTGCGAAAACGGCCTGCTCGACCTGCGGAAGCTGCTCGGCAATTATGCAAACCTCCGTCCGGTAACCGTTTTGGAGGCGCTGGTGGACAGCTCGCCGCTACGCCGCGACGTGGTTCGAGGTGTGGACCTGATGATTGTCCGCGAGCTGCTGGGCGGGATTTATTTTGGATCTCCGCGCGGCAAGGAGAACGAGCACGCCTTCAACACAGAAATCTACAGCCGTGACGAAGTGAGGCGCATCGCGCTGGTGGCATTCAAGCTCGCGCGGCATCGTCATCGAAAAGTGACGTCGGTGGATAAGGCCAACGTGCTGGAGAGTTCGGTCCTGTGGCGCGAAACGTGTTCGGAAGTAGCGAAGCAGTTTACCGACGTCTCGTTTCAAAGCATGTATGTGGACAACTGCGCGATGCAGCTCATCGCGAAACCGCAGCAGTTTGATGTGATCGTGACCAGCAACATGTTCGGCGACATCCTGAGCGACGAAGCTTCCATGCTGGCCGGCAGCCTCGGCCTTCTTCCGTCCGCCAGTATCGGCGGGGAGATCGAACTCTATGAACCCGTTCACGGATCCGCCCCCGACATTGCGGGAAAAGGGATTGCGAATCCTCTCGGGGCTATTTCGTCTGCTGCGATGCTGCTCGAGCACTCGCTCGAATTGCCCCGCGAAGCCACCAAGCTCGAACGTGCGATCGTCAAGGTGCTCAGCCGCGGCTACCGGACCCCGGACCTCAAGAGCCGAAGCGGCCGCGAGAAATCCAAAGAGCGGATCGTCTCCACGAAGGAAATGGGCGAGCTCATCTGCGATTACATTCGAATGCCGGATGCTACGTGATGACAGAAGTGGTTTTGGCCGCGGATTGCGCGGATTACGCGGATGGACCGCTGGTATTATCGCGAATTTACACGCTTCGTACACTCATGCGGCCCATCCGCGTAATCCGCGCAATCCGCGGCTAACCTGGTGGTTAATCTATGAAAACTCTATACGACAAAATCTGGGACTCCCACATCGTCGTTCCCGAGACCGACGCGCCGGCGATTCTTTACATCGATCTCCATCTCATTCACGAGGTCACCACCCCGCAAGCCTTCACCGGCCTCCGCCGCCGCGGCCTGAAAGTGCGCCGGCCGGACAAGACGGTGGCGACAATGGATCACTCGATTCCTACCACCAGCCGCTCCCTGGTCGGCTTCGATGAGATTGCCGCGAACCAGGTCCGGACACTGGCCCAGAACTGCAAGGACTTCGGAATTGCCCTCTATGACCTCGAGAGCCCGAAACAAGGCATCGTCCACGTGATCGGTCCCGAACTGGGCGTCACTCAGCCCGGCAAGACGATCGTCTGCGGCGACAGCCATACGTCCACTCACGGAGCCTTCGGAGCGCTTGCCCACGGCATCGGAACCAGTGAAGTGGAGATGGTGCTCGCCACGCAGTGCCTGCTCCAGCGCAAGTCGAAAAACTTCCGGGTGGACTTCGACGGACAGCTTCAGCCCGGCGTCACGGCCAAGGACATGATCCTCGCGCTGATCGGCAAGATCGGCACCGGCGGCGGCACTGGGTCCGTTTTCGAATTCATGGGTTCTGCCGTTCGTGATCTAGACATGGAAGCCCGTATGACGATCTGCAACATGTCGATCGAAGGTGGCGCCCGCGCCGGCCTGGTCGCTCCTGACGACACAACCTTCCAGTACCTCTCCGGCCGCGAGTTCTCGCCGAAAGGGAAGGCCTGGGACGAAGCGGTCGCTCGATGGAAAAAGCTTCCGAGCGACGACGGCGCTCACTACGACCACAGCATCACGATCGACGTTAACGCTCTCGAGCCGATGATCACCTACGGCACGAATCCCGGAATGGCGATCCCGTTAACGGGCCGCGTGCCGCAGCCCCAGAACGATGCGGACGCCGCGGCGCTGAAATACATGGCGCTCGAACCGGGACAGGCTCTGCTCGGCCATCCCGTGGACGTCGTGTTCATCGGGAGCTGCACGAACAGCCGCCTCTCCGATCTGCGAAACGCTGCCCATTTGATGAAGGGCCGGAAAGTGAATTCGTCGGTAAGGATGCTCGTCGTTCCGGGCTCCTACGAAGTGAAGCGTCAGGCTGAAGCCGAAGGCCTGGACAAGATTTTCAAGGAAGCGGGCGCCGAGTGGCGCGAAGCCGGCTGCAGCATGTGCATCGCAATGAACGGCGATGCCGTTCCTGCCGGCAAGGTCGCGGTCAGCACCAGCAATCGAAATTTCGAAGGCCGCCAGGGAAGAGGAGCCCGTACGCTTCTGGCATCGCCGCTCACTGCGGCTGCAAGCGCCGTCGAAGGCCGCGTCGCGGATCCGCGGCGCCTGGGAGGATTGTCATGAAGTTTTCATCGCGCGTCGTCGTCGTTCCGCAGGAAAACATCGACACCGATCAGATCATCCCCGCGCGTTTCCTGAAGGTGACGGACAAAGTGGACATCGGATCGCACCTGTTCGAAGATCGCCCCGAGTTTCAGGTTGAAAAGGGTTCTCAGGTCCTCGTTGCCGGCAACAACTTCGCCTGCGGCAGCTCACGCGAGCACGCCGTCTGGGCGCTGGCAGACTTTGGCTTCAAGGCTGTCGTCTCGACGAGCTTCGCCGACATCTTTCGCCAGAACGCTCTCAAGAATGGCTTTCTCCCGATTGTCGTCGATGCGAAAACGCACGCGCTGTTGAAACCGGGAACCCTGGTGACCGTCGACCTCGCTGCTCAAACGCTCTCGATCGAGGGCGGCCCAACCGTAACATTCCCCATCGACTCGTTCTCGAAAACCTGCATCCTGGAGAACCTCGACGAACTCGGCTACGTCCTCAAACATGAAGCCGCAATCTCCGCGTTCGAAAAAAACGCCTGATCATTCTGGTTCAAATTTTGTGTAGGCATGGGTGGTCGCTTACAAGGTACGTTGCGGAATGCGTTTTGAAACATGGTGCGTGAGCGACTACCCCGTCTGCGCCTTTTACGGTGGCTTCGCGGCATTTTATTGATGGCGCAGCCACCCTTCCTTCAAAAGGAGGGGAATACACTCGGCGAATTCAGCCACAGCTCCTTCCAGGGAGTTCACAACGGACCACTGGGTCACCGTCCAACACGCGCCGCGCAGCTACCCGTTCTAGCCTGGAAGACTTTCGGCCGCGGACTCCGTGTAATTCGCGTAATCCGCGGCTAATTCCTTACGCGATCACTTCGATTTGATTCTCAACCTGGGTGACACCGGGCGCCTGCCAGGCGACGCGCTCGGCCTCTTTCTTTTGCCACCAGGAGCGTACAGTGCCGCGCAATATCACCTTGTTTCCGATGGTTTCAACCTGAATGCGCCGAGCCTCGAGCTCGGCATTGCGCTTTAGAGCCTCTTCGATCTTGCTCTTTACAACGTCCTTGTTTGCGGTGGGCCGGACTTCGATCAGATTGATGACGCCTTTGACTCCAGTGAGATTTCGTACCGCATCCTCGGCAGCGACTTTCTGGTAATACCAGTCCACAGTGCCTTTCAGCGTGATCCACCCGTCGTCCACTGCTACTTTGATCTGGTCTCGCGGTATTCCGGTAGTCCAGTCGAGCGCTTGTGCCGCCCTTCGCGCAGTGTCTTCATCCGTGCGTTGGCCTGAAGTCGGTAAACGCACTTCGATGTCGTTTACCACGGCCCTCACCCCGGAAACCGAAAGAGCGGCCCGCTCAGCCGCCAGTTTCTCTGCGTAGCTTTCAACGTAACCGCTCAGCGTAACAATGCCGTCCTTGGTACGGACACCGATAGCGGCCGGCGCCTTAATGCTCGGGTCCCAGCTGAGCTCCGCTTCCACTGCTCGCTTCAGATCAACATCAGACATTACGGTTGTTGCCATTATGGTTTTTCTCCTTTCTCAAGAATTCTGAACCGAGCGAAGCGTGAAGGGAGTAGGCCGACAACCCGACACCGGGTAAGATCATGTGAGCTCGAGTTCCTGCTGCGCCTTTACTTTTTATTTCCAGGCTTCGCCTCTACAGTAAATGCGTTCGAAGCGCGAATTCGCTGTGCCTCCGCCTGCAAGCGGTCGGCCTCCAACGGCTTTGATAAAACTTTGAGAACTTTCGAGTAGGTCTCGAGCACCTCGATACTTACAGGAATGTCGATTTGGCGGACATTTCGTCGAGCGATCTCCACGGCTCGACGCAACAAAAGTTCAGCTCGCATTTCCTCATTCTGCTGGATGTAGATTTGGCTAAGGCCCAGGAGTGCCTGCATGAGTAGCCTTTCGTCAAGTGGAGTTGCTGTCTGTTCCACTATCGCGAGGCTGCGCTGGAAGTAATCTTCAGCCTCCTTGTACCGCGTTTCCGCGGTAAACACGGTTGCGAGATTTCTCCACATTATTGCCGCCGCATGGCTTCTTTCTCTGTGGCCGGCCACGATCGACAGGCCTTTCGAATATGCCTGCTCGGCTTCTGTGAACCGTTCCTCCACCTGGTACACGTCGCCCAACGTGGAGTAGGCGAGAGCCACGGCATAGTCATCGTTCATCTTCTGAGCGGCATCCAGAGCCTTGTGAAGCAATTTGTCAGCTTCCTGATAATGGCGGTTGAGATACTCCCCGACACCGGCGTTCAAAAGGCTCGCGAAATCCGCTTCGTGACCGAACGCAAATGAGCCGGCAAGGAAAATGATGGTCACCGTGGTGCGTAGCATTCCTTCCCCCTGACTTGGAGAAGCGGGAACGGCGAGAAAAAAGTATCGGGTGGGGTTACGGCAAAACGCTCATTGCGTTTCGAGCTCTTTCTTGCAGATCGGGATCCGCGTCATTCCATGCGGCAAGGAAATCGTTCGAGGCTTTGCGGCTTCTGGCTACATTGCCGGCAAGCGTCGCCGCACGCGCCATGCCGAGATTTGCGAGGGGATACAACGGCGAGAGGGGCGCGTGGCCTCTGTGATCGAGGATCTTTTGAAATTCACCGAGTGATTCCACAGCTCGTCCAAGTTTCAGACAGGCCAGGCCGCGCAGGTATTGCGGCCAGAACTCGGCTGCAGCTTCGTAGCTCGCCGTGGTTTGTAGCAGGTCTATTGCCTGCGCGGGGCTACCACGTTGAAGTTCGAGCGCGGCGAGAATCGTCGGCAGCCAGATTGAGTTGATCACAGTGTCTTCAGGATAAAGGTTGCGCAACTCGTCAATGAGTAATTTTACTTCCGCGGCCTCGCCGCATAATGCCAGTGCGAGCGTTGCGCGGGGAAGTGAGGCACGCCCGCTTGCGATTTTCAATCCTTGCGCCGCATCTGTTTTCGCCCGCTCGTAATCTTCCAGTGCAACGCCTCGCAGCGCCTGATCCGTCGCATACCGTGCGGCAAGTTCTTTCGTGTCGTTCCGTCCAGCCAGATCAATTGCGCGGCGCGAGAATTCCTGCGACTTGCGCCATTGACCCGCGACGGCCGCCGCACCGGCTTGCCAGTCGAGCGCGATGTGCTCCTGCAGGTTCCCATTGGCCCAGTTAAGCTGCTGCTGCATGCTCGTCGTGTCGTCTTCGATGCAAGCAATCACATATAGGGCGGCGTGTATGTTTGTCAGATCGAATTTCTGTTGAAGTGCCTGATTGAAAATCTCCCTGGCTTCCGCGAAACGATTAACCCGCAAGAGCGCTCGTCCCAGGTACCAGTACGCGGGAGCAAAACCGGGGTTCAGGCGGATGGCCTCGCGGCCTTCGGCGACAGCCTGGTCGTGTTGCCCAATCAGGTCGTAAGCAACTAAAAGGTCAATCGGCGCCGTAGAGGTGCGCGGGTATGTCCGTTTGAACAGGATCGCCGCATCAAGTGCCTTCTTCATGTTGCCGGTGACAAGGTAATGATAACGAAAGGTGATTTGGAGCTGCTCGTAATCGCTGACTCGATCCTTCAATGCATACGCTCTCTCCGCATACTCCCCTGCCAGCCCAGGCCGGCCACTGATATTGTGGTGGATAGAGAGCATGCTCCAGGCATAGGCGAACTCAGGGTCAAGTTCCACGGCCCGTTGATAAAGCTGTATCGCATCGGTGAACCTTCCGCCGAGGCTCTGCTCATAACCCAACGAGTAAGCCTGGAAAGCCTCCAGCTTATGGGTCGTAGTCTCTTCCAAACCCTTATCGAACTGCTGGATCGAACTCAAGGACTCACCCAGCTTCGTGCGCAGCCGTGTCGCCGCCTGCGACAGAGCGCGCAACACCTGCTCTTTGTTCCTGGCCTCGACTTGCTCGTTCTCGAGCGTTTCACCATTTTGACCATGGATGGCTTCCAGCGTGATGACGTAATGGCTGCCGAGCGGGGCGATTGAACCGGCGATCAGTGCCTTGAGATTGTGCCGGACGCAGATTTCCCGCGCGATCCTGGCTGTAACGCGTTCTTCGGGTGAGCGCTTCATCAGAGGCAGCGTTTGTCGCACCCGCTCCTCGGGAAACAGGCTCAAAAACGGCGACTGTTGCAATTGAATCGCCAGCCCCTGCTTAAGCGTCCTGTCGAAGAGTGCATCGCCGGTCTTGTTTTCGAAATCGGCCACCAGGATCACGTCTTTTTCGGTCAGCATGGGTTGGCGGGTCGGCGAGACCCAGGCGGCAATAGCGCGCATCGCGGCTGTAAAAGGGCCGAAAGGTTTACGCGAAAATCTAGTAGTCACGCCTTCAGCCCAACTGTTTCGACTGCCCGAGTTTTCGCCCAGAGGTGGCGAGGATGAGGTCGGCATCTCGCCCAGTTTCGCCTGGAGGTCAATGCGTTGCTTCAGCTCCTTTAAGTCGCTGAGCAAATCTCTCGCTGTTTGATAACGGTCGGCGCGCTCTTTGCGCAGAGCCCGGCGGATAATACGTTCCAGATCGGCCGGGGCGGTGGCCGCGTGACGGGTGAGCGGAAGAGGTTCGTCCCGCAAGATAGCGGCTACTGTCTCATTCGCCGTCGCACCCGCAAATGGCGCGCGGCCCGCGATCATCTGATAAAGCATCACGCCCAGGCTGAAGATATCTGTGCGCGCATCCACTTTTTCTCCACGCGCCTGCTCCGGCGACATGTAGAACGGCGTTCCCATTACGATCCCAGGCTCAGTCGTGTTCCCGGGCGGCGGGGCAGCTGGGAAATCGGCCTTCGGCGGCTCAGGTTCGGTCAGTTTGGCCAGGCCGAAGTCCAACACCTTGACGATGCCGTCGCGCCTCACCATCACATTTTCCGGCTTGATATCCCGGTGTGTGATCCTCTGGCGATGCGCTGCTGAAAGCCCGGCGGCAATCTGCACCGCAAAATCAAGCGCTTCTGACACAGTCATCCTTTGTTGCGGCGCGGCCACCATTCGCTCGCGCAGCGTCTCGCCTTCGACGTACTCGGTGACGATGTAGTACGTACTGTCGACTTCGCCGATCTCGTGCATCGTGATGATGTTCGGATGATTGAGCGCGGATGCAGCGCGTGCTTCCTGCACGAAGCGCCGCACACGCCCGGCATCGGCAGTGAATTCGATGGGCAGCAGCTTGAGTGCCACCATGCGTCCTAACCGGATGTCGCGAGCCAGGTAAACTTCCCCCATCCCGCCCGCGCCCAGCGAAGATAGCACCTGATAGTGGCCGATCTGCCGTCCAATGGAAGAGGATGTGGGCTCCCCCGCGATCGCTTTGGCTAAGACCTCCGCGACGGGTGTGGCCAGAAAATTTCCGGCTTGCGCGGCTGAAGCCAGCAGCGACATGAGTTCTCGACGCAGTTCTTCATCTCCTGCACATACTTCATCCAGGAACGCCGCGCGCGATTTCGGATCGCGTTCCAAAGCGGCGTAGTAAAGATGCTCGATTCGAGACCAGTTTTCAGACTCCATCGGTTTTGTGCGTGGTGGATGTGGATATTGACACGGCGGTTTTATACCTGTCAATTCGTGGCCGACACACGGAGTGACGTTCTACTCGGCTTGACTTTCCTTGTTTGTCTGCAAAAATGGGGGCATACGGAGACCCCAAGGCCTTTGCATGAGATCTCTATCCACGGCTGAAATCACGCGGCTTCTCCGCGGTTGGAGCGAAGGCGATCAATCCGCTCAAGAGAAGCTTTGGCCGATTATTTTCACAGAATTAAGGCGACTGGCCCGGCGTCACCTGGCGAAAGAGCGGCCGGGCCATACCTTGCAGTCCGGAGCATTGGTGAACGAAGCCTACGTCCGGCTCGTGGAATGGAACAACACGCGATGGCAGAATCGCCCTCAGTTCTTCGCTATGTGCGCGCGCATGATGCGGCAGATCCTTGTGGATCATGCCCGCGCGCGCCAGTGTAAAAAGCGGCCGTCGCAAACAGGACGGACCTCCCTGGAAGAAGTGGTTCTGGTTTGTGAATCGAAAGGCGAGGATTTGCTCGCGCTCGACGACGCCCTGCGTCGTTTGGCAGAGATTCACCCTAGGAAAAGCGAGGTCGTCGAACTGCGATTCTTCGGTGGACTTTCTGTCGAGGAGACTGCCGAAGTCTTGAAGGTGTCGCGTCTTACGGTTATCCGCGACTGGAACTTCGCTCGCGCCTGGTTACGCACAGCAATGAGTGGCGGCGAAGAGTTCGATGGCGAAGCCTAGCGGTGCGAGGAAAAACCGGCGCTCACAGAAGGTGTGAATGAATGTTGGGTAATCACCAGTCGGCGATCACCAATGAAATGCTCACTGTAGTGAATCAGCAGTTTGCATTGTGCATTTTCATTGGTGATCGCCGATTGGTGATTACCCAGTATTTATTCCCCAGCTCGCGCAGGCGCTACGTTCAAATCGCGCCGGGATTTGAAAGTGGCGAGGGCAAGCGTGCGCGTAGGGCGAAACAGTGTAGGCCCACACGTCGGCGCGTGTTGCCCAATTCGAAAGAGAGAGCGGATGCGGAAAAAGCGGATTCCCCTCCTTTTCAGAGTGTTGCCAAACTCTCGAAGGAAAGCGACAAGGTCAATAGGGAACGTGACGAAGTGTGCGGCATCAAGCGCACGCCTCGCGCGGACGGATTTCTTTTATCCGTCGGACTTGAGCAGGAAGGCAGTCCACGGGATTCTCAGGCTTGCCACAGCGCCCCCGAGTCGATTCGGAGTTCATACGCATTGTGGAAACAAGTGTAAGGTAGCTCGAAAAAATCGCTCGGCCCGGAAAACCATTGAATTTCAGTACGGGACTGGTTCATCGTCAGTGAGGGTGCAGTTCGGCCAAACCAAAGCAATACGGCCTCCCGAAGCCTCCCAGTCTTGCCATGACGCGCAAACAGATAGTGATAGCCGCCGTCCTCGCCGTCCTGCTGATAACTGTCCGGATAGAGAGGAGCCAGCGCGATAGAGGATAGAGAGGCGCCCCGGACACGGGGCCTTCTGTGATCTGAGCTGCTTCGGTCCAGGCATCAATCGCCTTCTTTACCCACAGCGGAATCCGAACCGTGCGAATGTTGGGTCCTCGAAAGTCACGCAGCATTTACGAATCCGACGCAGCCGATGGATCGCCACTACGGCGTTACTCGCGAGTGATCTTGCCAAAGACCTTCGCAACTCCTCAATAAAAAGCCATTTATGGTGCCAGTCTACGGCCAGGTGGCACAGTCCTTCGCGGGCACATCGCATGTAGATTTTGAGACCCGTTACAACCGCACGCGGGTTATGACCTCGCGGGCGTTCGCAGCGGCCAGGTTTTCGGTCGGCGACTTCTTGTTGTAGCCGCCGCGTGCACGGGCTGTGCCAACGGAGGCGCAGTTGCGCTGAGGCAAAGAAATGAATGGCTTAGGGAAGAATCGAACATGGGCCGGCGTGCTGGATTTACCGCAGAATCCAGATTTTTCTGGATTCGCATCCAGATTTTTCTGGAAACACCAGCTTCGCGGACTTGCTGATTCGCATGTCAGGGAAACCATCAGTTTCCCGGACTTGCTGATTCGCATGTCAGGGAAACCGTCAGCTTCCCGGACTTGCTGATTCGCATGTCAGGGAAACCGTCAGCTTCCCGGACTTGCTGATTCGC
>Ga0137361_10002096_pt1 | contig 12610 bp, 12 predicted proteins | sample Mad1_80_16metaG_FD_104923 | JGI IMG/M metagenome (GOLD analysis project Ga0137361, IMG submission 104923) | Vadose zone soil microbial communities from Angelo Coast Range Reserve, California, USA - Mad1_80_16 metaG | ecosystem: Environmental > Terrestrial > Soil > Vadose zone | place: USA... | reverse complement strand
CAAATGACTAACAACTGGAGTTCTCGTGCTCTCGGCCTTTCTCCTTGCCCTTCGCGAAGGTGTTGAAGCCTCTCTCGTTGTCGGCATCATCCTAGTCTACCTCTCCCGGACGGGACGCGGGCAGCTGGCGCGCTTTGCGTGGTACGGCGTGGCGGCGGCCGCGGCTCTTAGCCTCGGAGTCGCGGTGGCCCTGGAGCGCTTCCGCATCAGCGAAGACGGATTCGAGGGTCTGCTGCTCCTTGTGGCTTCCGTGTTCGTAGTTACGATGATCGTATGGATGAACCGCGTTGCGCGCCACCTGAAAAAAGAAATTGAGCAAAAGGTCGAGGCGTATGCGGTGCGCACGGGGAGCGCCGCGGGCTGGGGGATTTTTCTATTCGTATTCCTGATGGTCTTGCGCGAGGGCGCCGAGCTGGCGCTGATCCTGCGTGCGGTGGAACTCTCGAGCGAGGGGTTGCAAACCTGGATCGGGACGATTGTGGGCATCGGGGCGGCCGTGGCTGTCGGCGTGTTTTTCTTCAAGGGCACTTTGCGTATTCCGCTCCATCGGTTTTTTGCCGCGACCAGCGTCATTCTGATGCTTGTGGCATTTCAGCTCGCGCTGACGGGATTGCATGAGCTTAGCGAGGCCCGCTGGCTGCCTTCGAGCAAGCAAGAAATGGCGCTGATCGGTCCCATCGTGCGCAATGAGCTGTTTTTCTTTGTCTTTATTTTTGGTGCGGCGGCGCTGCTAGTGCTGCGCGAATGGCAGTCGGCGTCACACGCCCGGGCAGCGAAAGAGGCTGCCGGCGAGGCGGAGAAGAGATTGCTCGAAGCACAGAATCGCCGCCAGTGGCGCTGGATGATCGCAGCGGCCGGCGCGTGCCTGGTGGTGATTCTGGTACTGACCGCGGACTTTATTTATACGCGTGCGAACTCCGCTCCGCCCTCTGCGCGGGCGGTTGTGGCTGTGGGCAACGAAGTGCGCATCCCGATCAATGAAGTGCAGGACGGCACTCTGCACTTGTACACGGCCAACGCCGGGAATCAATCGCTGCGTTTCCTGATCATCAAGAAACCGAACGGCTACGGCACGGCTCTGGACGCTTGCCGGATTTGCGGCGCGGAAGGGTATCGCCAGGACGGACAAAATGTCATTTGCCGGCACTGCGGCTCGGCGATCTATGTGCCATCGGTGGGAGATCACGGTGGTTGCAACCCGATCGGTGTTCCGTCGCGCGTGGAGGGTAGCGAGCTGACCATCGATATTTCATCACTAACGCAAGCTGCGAAGGAGATTCCTCAGTAGGGCACAATCGATTTATTGTGCCCCTACACGGACTGCCGCGAACCCCATGTTCCTGCGACTTGTAGCCGATTCCTTTGGACGACGCCCGCGCCACAAACTTCTCACGGGGGCGGCGCTGGCTCTCGGTATGGGCGTGGCTACCGCGGCGCTGAGCGTCTCGCTCGATGTGGGGGACCGGTTGGCAAAAGAATTTCGCAGTCTCGGTGCAAATCTTATTGTCACGCCGCAGGCCGATTCGCTGCCGCTCGAAATCGGCGGAGTCGACTATCGTCCGGTGAACGCAGGAGCCTATCTCCCCGAGGCCGACCTTCCAAAACTCAAGACCATCTTCTGGCACAACAACATCATCGCCTTCGCTCCCGTTTTCGAAATGCGGACGGAGGTGTCGCGGTTTTCACTGGATCGCCATTTCGGTTCGAAGTTCCAAGTCAACATGATTGGCACGTGGGTGTCGCACTCCTTGAAACTGCCGGACGGCGCGCAATTTGTCACCGGAGTGGAGAAAACAAACCCGTGGTGGAAGGTCGAAGGCCGGTGGTTCCAGGAAAATGGCGAAGCAACGTGCGTTGTGGGACGCAATCTGGCGCGCAAGATGGACTTGCGAGCTGGTGACACGTTTTTTATCCATCAAGATTCGGGACAGAAACCTGGAGAGCTTCCGAATGTTTACGAGGGTAAGACCGTTCTGGGAGTAGTCGGGATTTTGGAAACTGGCGGAGCGGAGGATGACGCTGTCATTGTTCCTTTGAAGACCGTTCAGGCGATCGCCAAGAAGAGCGGACAATACCGCAGGCTATATGTGAGCGCCCTCACTAAGCCTGAAGACGCCTTTGCGAAGCGCGATCCAAAGACGTTCACTCCGGCGGAATATGACAAGTGGTTTTGCACGCCGTATATTTCCTCGATCGCGTTTCAAATTCAGCAGGAATTGCCGGGAACCGATGTGCGTGTGATTCGCCGCGTTGCTGAGGGCGAAGGCCAAATCCTCACACGGGTTCGTATGCTGCTTTGGCTGGTCACCGGCGCGGCGCTGCTGGCAGCGGCACTGGCTGTCGGTGCGTCGGCGGCCGCGTCTGTGATCGAACGGCGCACGGAAATCGGTTTGATGAAGGCGCTCGGCGCAGGTTCTGGCACGGTTGGGTTCTTGCTTGCCGCGGAGCAGCTTTTGCTCGCGCTTGTCGGCGGCGGCATCGGCTATGCGCTCGGAATTATTCTGGCACGCCTGCTCGGGCAGAAGATCTTTGGGGCTGCGCCGGAGCCTTCGCTCATTGTTTTTCTTGTGGTGATCGCGCTTGCCGCCTGCGTCACGCTGCTCGGCAGCGCCTTGCCGTTACGCCGTGCTTCGCGTTACCAGCCGGCGCCCATCCTGCGAGGCGAATGATGGCTGCCTATCACACAGCCAATCGAGCCATGTTCTGGCGCATCCTCCGCCGGCTCCTCGGTGCCAACCGCGGCCGCCTGTTCGTCATCCTTCTAGCACTCGGCGCGGGCGCTGCCGTCACCGCCGCTCTGTTGAATCTTCAAGTGGATGCCAAGCGCCGCCTTACTTCCGAATTCCGCGCCTTTGGCGCGAATGTTATCGTAGCGCCTCGCGAGCCGAATGGTCTTGGAGAGAATCACGCAGCTCTATTAAGTGAAAGCGTGCTCGTATCCATTGAAGCGCGGCCTGACTTGCATGTTGTCGCAGTACCATTTCTCTTTGTCGTCGCGCACATTAGGAAGGTTGAAGGGTCTCTGATTTCAAGAAGGCAAGACCAAACGGAAATTGTTGTTACGGGCACTTCTCTGGATGAGCTTCCTTTTGTTGCCCCAAGTTGGCAGGTCCCCCAGCCTTTCTACTATGAAGGCATTCCGCCCGCTGCATGCTTCTTAGGGCAGCGAACTGCCCGGGTGTTGAATGCAAAGAAAGGCGACACGGTAGAGCTCTTCTCCGGAAACCATACCGAATTGCTTGACGTGATTGGAATAGTATCGGCGGGCGGCGCTGAGGACGATCAGATCTTCATGCAGTTGCCCGCTGCCCAACGTTTAGCTGGTGTGATTGATCAGGTGAGTCTGGTTCAGATCAGTTATGCGGGTAGTCCACGGCAGATTGAGACTTTCGTCTCGAAACTCACAGCGGCGATTCCCATGGTGGATGTCCGTCCCATCCGGCAATTCACAGAGGGCGAAGCGAAGATTTACGACCGCATCAGCGGGTTGCTGACGGCGACGGTAGCGATTGTGCTGTTGCTCACAGGCCTCTGCGTTATGGCGGCGATGACCAACGTGGCGATGGAACGCAAGATGGACGTTGGCTTGATGAAGGCCATCGGCGGCTCGATGCGCCGCGTGCTGCGACTGTTCCTTGCGGAGGCGGCGCTGCTCGGACTTGTAGGCGGTCTGATTGGCGCCGCACTGGGAATTATTCTTTCGATGGGATTGGGGAAAGCCGTCTTTGGCGTGGCGGCGCGGCCGCGGCTGATTGTGTATCCTGTAGCTGTGGCGTTGACCATCATCGTTGCCATTCTCAGCGCTTTTCCGCTGCGGCGGCTGGCGAGCATTCGGCCTGCTTCCGTGTTTCGAGGTGAAGCGTGAGTTCCCTGATTCAGGTGCAGCCTCGCCCCGGGTCGCCGCAAGTGGTCATCGAGAACCTGACCAAGCAGTACGGCACGCTCCGCGCGCTTGGCGGCGTCACCTTTGGCGTAAACACCGGCGAATGGGTTGCGCTCATGGGCCCTTCGGGCTCCGGGAAAACTACGCTCATCAACATTCTCGGCGGCTTGGACACGCTGACCTGCGGCCGCGTGGTCGTGGACGGTGTTGATCTCTCCAATCTCAGAGAAAATGAACTGGTTCGCTACCGCGCGGAAAAAGTCGGGTTCGTTTTTCAGCAGTTTCACCTCGTGCCGTATCTCACTGCCGTCGAAAATGTCATGCTGGCGCAATATTTCCACAGCGTCACGGATGAAAAACAGGCCGCGGAAGCGCTGAGCCGCGTCGGCCTGGGCGACCGCCTCACCCATCTTCCCGCACAGCTTTCCGGCGGCGAGCAACAACGCGTGGCCATCGCGCGCGCGCTGATCAATCAGCCGAAGTTGATTCTGGCCGACGAACCGACAGGCAATCTTGATGAAGCTAACGAAGACGTCGTGCTTCAGATTTTCCGCGAGCTGCACAACGCGGGCCACACAATCTTGATGGTGACGCACGATCCGGACATTGCACGCCAGGCCGACCGCCGCATCGAACTTGCCCACGGCCATCTGCATTTCGATACATTGCAGCACGGCCCGAGCCATCCGCTCAATTGCCCTCTCGCGGATATTGCGGACTGCTGCACTCCCGTTTCGACCGATGACGAAATCCGCTTCGATCACCTGCTCGAACAAATCTGGGTTTGCGGCGAGGAGGGGAAGCCGGCACAAGCCGAGCGACTCCATGCCTCGGGGCCGGCCGGGAAACTCCCCGTTGTCACAGAAGAGCCCGCCACCCGCGTTCTCTCCCGCATGTCGGATCTGCATTTGGTACAAATGGAAAACGGCGAAGTGCAGCTCACGCCCGTAGGCAGCCAGCGCGCGCGCGACGTTGTCCGCCGCCACCGCCTGGCCGAGCGCCTCTTCAAGGATACGTTTTCCATCGAGGATTCCGAAGCGCACACGCAAGCCTGCAAGTTCGAACACATCATCAGCCCGGAACTAGACCAGCGCATCTGCACGTTCCTCGGCCATCCCAAGACCTGCCCCCACGGGAATCCCATTCCGCCGGGCGATTGCTGCAACGGCAAGTCCAAGAGCTGATCGCGTAAGCCAACAATGCCAACTCCACTGGACCCGCGCAAAAAACCCAGCAGCATCAAAGTGCACGTCTCGAGCGGCGCCGGTGTGGACATCATCTGGGCCGACGGCCACTCGAGCCACTACGAGTTCACGTATTTGCGCGAAGAGTGCCCCTGCGCCACATGCAACGACCTACGGGAAAAGAAACAGTCTCTTGACGCGATCCCGCCAACTCTCACTTCATCACCTGCCCTACCCATGTTCAAACCGAAGCCCAGGGCCATAGCCGCCACACAAGTGGGCAATTACGCTATTCAACTCAGCTTCTCTGACGGCCATTCCACCGGCATTTATAGCTACGACCATCTCCGCAGCATCTGCCCTTGCGCGGAATGCGCCAAAGCCTTCCGCACGGCGTCCGCTGGCTAATATTTCATAGCTCGCCTAGGCTGCACCGGCCATCCTCTAGCGTTTTCATCTTTGTTCCCACAGAAAACGTGTCATCAACTCTTATTACACTCCGGTGGTTGTTTCTTTCCTCGTTTTTGTGGAATCCTCTGGACAGATTTACGTGATCCTTTTTGCCAAACGAGGTGGCCCATGGCCTGCGACCTTCAAGAATTGAAGCACGTTCCGCTTTTTGCGCTTCTGGATGATGAGGAAGCTGCTGTTCTCGCCAGCCAAGTCGAAATGAGACGATTTGCTCCGCGCCAGCGCATCTACAAAATCGGTGATCCCAGCGGGCTAGCCTACGTGATGATCTCTGGCCGCGTTCGCGTCTCGACCGTCGATGAAGATCATCAAGAGGTCACCGTCGATGAGCCGGCTCACGGCGAGTTTTTCGGGTTCGCCTCCATGCTTGAAAAGACTCCCCATCAAACCGACGCGATTGCACTTGAGGAAACAACGTGTCTCGAAGTCTCCCGCGACGACATCGCCGTGCTCCTGCAGCGCAAGCCCCTTGCGGGGATGGACATGCTTACTGTCCTCGGCAAGCAGTTTCACGCCTCCCAGCAACTGGTGCGCCTCCGGGCCAATCGCCATCCCAACGAAATCATCGAAGAGGAGGCCACCTTTGGCGAACGCGTCGCCGATTCGGTCAGTCAATTTGGCGGCTCCTGGACATTTATCATCACGTTTGCAGTCGTGGGCAGCGTCTATACAGGAATAAACATCCTCTTGGGAAAGACCGCCTGGGATCCCTATCCCTTCATTCTTCTAAATCTCTTTCTCTCGTTACTGGCCGCTATCCAAGCGCCCGTCATCATGATGAGCCAGAATCGCCAGGATACGAAGGATCGCCTGCGCGGCGAACTGGATTTCGACGTGAACCGCCGCGCCGCTTCCGACATTCAAGGCCTGGCTCGAAAGCTCAATCTTCTCGGCGAGAAGATCGGCGACATCGAAGAACTGCTTCACCAAAAACACTCCGGTAATGTGCTTCCTGGCCCCACCATCTAGGCTGGAGCTGGCGGGATTTTCGGAGGGGCCCGCGGTGCCTCCAGCTAGACTTCGCTCCTCAAAAATGCGACGATTTCAACCTGCAAGGTAACGATACCCATACATGAGCAGCACTCCTAAGAGCCCTGCCGCAGCAGGCAGCCGGGGCAATGGTATTCCGCGCGTCATCGTCGCCACCACAGCCCTCCTGACCTTCATTTCCTTCTGGCGAGCGGCAGCGATTGTCCTGAACGACTTGGCCTCCTCGGCTTACTATGCAGGCGGCGAGGCCGAGGGTTATATCGGCAAAACTGCCCCGTGGTTCATCCTTGCCATCATGCTGTTTTCCTACGCTGTGCGAGCAGTTTACGTGGAAAGCTGCAGCATGTTTGTGCGTGGCGGCGTCTACCGCGCCGTGAAGATGTCTCTCGGCGGGACGCTTGCGAAATTCAGCGTCTCCGCGCTCATGTTTGACTACATCCTGACCGGGCCGATCAGCGGCGTCGCGGCCGGCCAGTATTTAGCCGGACTTATCAATGATCTCTTGCAGTACTTCCACGTGAGTGGCCCGCTTTCCGCTGGCAGTGTCGATTTCATTGCAGCGAGCTTCGCCATTGTCGTCACGCTTTATTTCTGGTGGCAGAACACCAAGGGCGTTGCCGAGTCCAGCGAAAAAGCCCTGCACATCATGAAGCTGGTCACCGTGATGGTGGTGTTGCTCATCGCCTGGTGCATCTACACGGTAGCTGTGCGCCATTCCGCATTGCCTCCCCTGCCTCACCCGCGCAATTTGAGGCTGAGCGCCAGCGCGCTCGGATGGCTCGCGCACAGCAGCCTTCCGCACATGTTTGGCATCATCGCCATCTTCATCGCCCTGGGCCATTCCGTGCTGGCCATGAGCGGCGAGGAATCGCTCGCGCAGGTCTATCGCGAAATTGAGAGCCCCAAGCTGCCCAACCTCAAGAAGGCTGGGCTGGTCATCTTCATCTATAGTCTGGTCTTCACCTCTCTCGTGTCCTTCTTTGCGGTGATGATCATTCCGGACGATGTCCGCCAGCACTTTCTCGAGAACTTGATTGGCGGACTCGCGATGAATCTCGAAGGGCCCTTAATCGCCCGTCTGATTTTTCACGCCTTCGTCGTTGTGGTCGGAACCTTTATTCTGGCGGGCGCTGTAAACACCGCAATCGTCGGCTCGAACGGCGTGCTAAACCGCGTTTCCGAAGACGGAGTGCTCAGCGCCTGGTTTCGCCAGCCGCACCGGCGCTTTGGCACAAGCTATCGCATCATCAACATCGTTGTGGCTCTGCAGGTCATCACCATCATCATCAGCCACGGCGATGTGACTTTCCTCGCGAACCTCTACGCGTTCGGTGTGATCTGGAGTTTTGCGATGAATGGGCTCGCCGTCCTCGTTCTCCGGTACACCAGTCCCGGCCAGCGGGAATTTCAAGTTCCGTTTAATTTCACGATTCGCGGCGTGCAGATACCTGTTGGGCTCGGGCTCATCACGCTAACGCTGTTCTTGATTGCTATCGTAAACCTGTTCACCAAACCCATCGCCACGATGGCCGGTGGCGCCTTTTCCATTCTGCTGTACATCGTGTTCACGATCTCGGAACGCCGTGGCAAACGCGGCGGTGCGGCTCACGTCGAGATGGACCAGTTCAATCTCGAGTTGGAAGGGGAATTAACTCCCGAGGCCGTGGGTGCGCGCCCCGGGAACATCCTCGTCCCGATTAGCAACCACTACGCGCTCTATCACCTGGGGAACGTGTTGGACCGCATCAAGCCTGGCCGCCGCGACGTTGTCGTGCTCCACGTCCGGCTTTTGCGCCGCTCCGCCTCGGGAGAAAACGAGCTTGAGGCCGATCAGCTTTTCGGTAGCATCGAACAGCACCTTTTCTCTCAGGCTCTTTCCATGGCGGAAAAGCGCGGTAAATCGATCCGCCTTGCGGTTGTTGCGGCGAACGATTTGTGGGACGGTATTCTGCGTGCCGCGACATCTTTGCAATCCAGCACAATTGTTGTGGGGCGTTCGACAAAAGAATCCAATGAAGAGCAAGCGCGGCAGATCGGGGAAGCTTGGGAAAAGCTTGGCGACCCCAAGCCGCAATTCAACCTCGAAATCCATTTGCCCAACGGCGACAAGCTTTACAAAGTCCTCGGACCGCACGCGCCGAACCTCACGGCCAACGAAGTAAATCTTCTCCACCGGCTTTGGTTGCGTTTCAGCGATGCCGTCGCGCCCCAGGAGATCCATCATCACGACGTCGTTCACTTCGCCCTGGAAGAAGTGCAAAAAGAGGTGGACGAGGGACACGAGGACATCGTCGTCAATCGCCTGCGTGCGCATCTTGAAGCCAACCAGAAGAAGAAAGCTCCGAAGGCCTGAAGCAATCAATATTCAGTTCTTAGTTTTTAGCTCCTAGTCCGCGCATACACATGAAGTGTGGCTTTTTTCGGAGACGACCAGTCACAATTCGTTGTTCTCAGGCCACATTTGAAAGTTTGCTGACCTGCTTACCAGCGGTACTCTCCACCAGGCACTAGGGACTTAGAACCAATCAGGAAGCACGAGCCGCGATTCGCAGCCTCAAGCCAGCTGTGACGTGCAATGTCCGCAGCGTTTGGCCGCGATGGGAATCGCCATGGCGCACTGCGGGCAGTCCTTTGTAGTGGGCCCCGCCGGGGCCTCCGGCGTTTTGGTCCAGCGGTTCACCTGGTGCACCACGAGAAATACGGCAAAGGCGACGATGAGGAAATTGATCACCGTGTTCAGAAAGAGCCCGTAGTTGAGCGTCGCCTCGCTGTGGGCCTTCGCGTCTGCCAGCGATTTGTAAGCTTCGCCGCCCAGGTTGATGTACAAGTCCGAAAAATTCACATGGCCGAACAACTTCCCGATTGGCGGCATGATCACATCTTCCACCAAAGACGAAACGATCTTCCCGAAAGCTGCGCCGATAATCACGCCGACCGCCAAATCCATGACGTTTCCACGCATGGCGAACTCTTTGAAATCTTTCAGCATGGCTTTTCTCCTTTGCATTTCAATCAAAGGCCAGTGACGGTCCCGGTCGGATTCCCAGTTTCTGGAAGAGGAGTTTGTTGCACGGATTATATAAGAAGCGAACTGGAAACCAAGGGTGGAAAGAATGGCCGCGAGTTGCGCTGCTACTTGGGCCGATAGATCAAGGCGGAGCCGATGACGCCCCGCAGCACCAGCAGCCCACCCCCAGTGGCGAGCAGCGGTCCCACCCACGAAAACGGCACCCGGGAAATGACCAGCATCAGGATACCTAATAGCACGAGCGAAAGCCCGCGCGTCCAATTCTCCCAGCGCAACCACCACTGGCCCGGCTTATAGAGAGCGCGAAGACCCCATAGAATGAGCGTTACGCTAAGGATCACCCAGCTGATGCTGTGCCGGTCGACGGTTCGACCATAAATGGGGCCCGCAAAGCCGAACCATATCAACAAACCGCCAAGCAAGATGAAGATGACTTCGATTATCAACTGGAGGAGCCGCTCAGGCGTGAGCATTGGCATACTTCGGGCTTACGACGGGATGCGCTCGATACGCACCTTCTGCAGCGCTACAGGCGTGCGCGGGCGATCGTTCGAATCTCGTGGCACGTTTGAAATCTTATTCGCCACATCCTGTCCTTCTACGACTTCGCCGAAAATCGTGTGCCGGTTGTCCAGCCAGGGTGTCGCCGCCACGGTGATGAAAAATTGGCTGCCGTTCGTTCCCGGCCCGGAATTCGCCATCGAGAGCTTTCCCGCTTTCGAATGCTTCAGCGAGAGATGAAATTCGTCGGCGAATTTGTATCCCGGTCCGCCCATTCCTGAGCCCTGCGGGCAACCGCCTTGAATCATGAATTGGGGAATCACGCGATGGAAAATCAGGCCGTCATAGAACGGTTTCTTTTCCTTCTGGCTGGTTTTTTCGTTCGTGAATTCCTTGGTTCCCTCGGCGAGTCCAACGAAATTGGCCACGGTCTTCGGTGCTTCCGCTTCGAGCAAGCGCACCACAATATTCCCTTGGGAAGTTTCGAATATGGCGTACGTTCCTGCCGGTCGGCTCATGCGGTCTCCTTGTGCACCGCATAATCCTACATGACGGTGAGGACGCCGCGCCACTTCGGGCGGCGGAAAAAAAAGGTGTGCGAGGTGCTCGAGCTTGCTTATTTCGGTGACGCGGGCCTACCAGCCCTTCTGTTTGCGGAGCTCCGTGATATGCGCCGTGTGATGTCTCCCGTGCCATTCGTAGAGGAAGAGCAGCCAATCCACGCTGCGTTCGCCATGCTCCGGGTGAACCAGCACTCTGGCGAACTGCTCCGGCTTCATGGAACGCCAGAGACGATCCCAGCGATCATGTACGGTGCTTAGGAGCGTCAGCGAAACGTCAGTGGGGGTCGACTTCGAGTCAGCCAAATTTGCCCAGGCCTCCTGGTCGTACGGTTTAATCGTTGGTTTTTCTTCCGTAAGCGCGAGCTTCAATCGCACATAGGCATTCAGGTGGCTGTCCGGAACGTGGTGGACCACCTGGCGCACAGTCCAGCCCCCTTCGCGGTAAGGGGTGTCGAGCTGCGAATCGCTCAGCCCTTTTACCGCGGCCCGCAATTTCGCTGGCGTTGCCGCAAGTTCATCAATCGCTTGCTGGCGCCGGGACGCTGTCACCTGCGCGGGCATTTCAAACGTTCCAACGGGGTAGCGCGGATCCATGGTGACTTTCTCCTTGGGCAACCTGATATTTCCTTGAAACTATAGCCGCGGCTATTCGCCCCGGTCAACGCAGCTCAAGTCAAAGCGCTTTCCAAATTGGATGCACCCTCTTCCGAAACGTAATGGAGGGAATGCTACAATACCGGCTCCGTTGTATCCGGCGGGCCCTGTGCCGAATCTAATGCTTGGAGAAAGATTGAATGCACAACGTCATCATCATTGGCAGCGGGTGCGCCGGCCTTACTGCTGCGATTTATGCCGGTCGCGCGAATTTGAAACCGCTGGTCCTCGACGGACATGAGCCTGGCGGACAGCTTTCTCTCACGACGCACGTTGAAAATTATCCCGGCTTCCCCGACGGCATTATGGGGCCGGAGCTCATCGAGAACATGCGCAAACAGGCGAAAAAATTTGGCGCGGAGTTTAGAGCCGGGGCCGTCACGGAAGTTGACGTTAGCAAGCGCCCGTTCAAGATCATCGCTGGAAAAGATACCTACGAAGCACAAGCTTTGATCGTTGCCGCGGGCGCCTCAGCGCGTCTGTTGGGTCTGAACGGTGAAAAAGAACTAATCGGCCACGGCGTTTCCACCTGCGCGACCTGCGACGGTTATTTTTTCCGCGGCAAGCCCATCGCCGTAGTCGGTGGCGGTGATTCCGCTATGGAAGAGGCCAACTTTCTGTCACGCTATGCCAGCAAGGTCCACCTGATTCACCGCCGGAATAGTTTTCGCGCTTCCAAGATCATGATTGACCGTGCCAGGGCCAACGAGAAAGTTGAATTCGTCACTCCTTTCACCGTGGAGGAAATTCTCGCTCCCAAAGGACACGTCGAGGGCGTGAGTCTGCGCAATCAGCAGAACAAGGAAACGCGCGAGATTCCGCTCGACGGCGTATTCGTTGCCATCGGCCACAATCCCAATACCATCATCTTCAAGGGAAAACTCGAGATGGATTCCAACGGTTATCTGCTCGCCAAGCACGGCAGCCTCACGGCTGTTCCAGGAGTGTTTATTGCCGGCGACGTACAGGATCACCGCTATCGCCAGGCGGTTACCGCTGCGGGCTCGGGCTGCATGGCCGCCATCGACGCGGAAAAGTTTCTGGAAGAGCACAAGCACTAGTTTCAGTCTTTCCAGACTGCCATAATCAATCCTGCATGCTCCGTTCGACACTCCTCAAGCTCTCTGAAAGCAAAGGCTTCGCCAACTGGGTCACTTCCAATGGCACCACGCGCCGCATGGCGCGCCGCTTCGTTGCAGGCGAGACGCTCGATGAAGCCATTGCAGCCGCCCGTGCATGCAACGATGCCGGTATGGCTGCAAGTCTCGACTATCTTGGTGAGAACGTTTCCAGCACGGGAGACGCCCAGCATTCGCGCGACGCTTATTTGGAGATT
>Ga0137361_10002095_pt1 | contig 12612 bp, 14 predicted proteins | sample Mad1_80_16metaG_FD_104923 | JGI IMG/M metagenome (GOLD analysis project Ga0137361, IMG submission 104923) | Vadose zone soil microbial communities from Angelo Coast Range Reserve, California, USA - Mad1_80_16 metaG | ecosystem: Environmental > Terrestrial > Soil > Vadose zone | place: USA... | reverse complement strand
GCGCAGGAACCAGGCGACGAAAAGCAAATCGCACGATTTTGCTCCGACAACTACGGCATCACGTTCCCATTGTTCGCCAAGGTCGACGTCAACGGCGAGAGCGCCCATCCGCTTTTTCGTCACTTGCAAACTGCCAAGACGGGGGTGCTGGGAAGCGAGCCGATCAAGTGGAACTTCACCAAGTTCCTGGTCGACCGCCAAGGGAATGTCGTCGCGCGGTTCGCGCCGTCAACCAAACCCGCGAATCTCGAAGAGCCGATCCGGCGCCTCTTGTGACGCTTTCGAAGGTCGCGTTCAGCCATTGAACAAGCCGTGGATTGCGTCCACGCAGCGATCGGCACCATGGTGTCGGCGGTACTCGATCGCGCATGCGGCCGCACGCTCCCGCAAGGATTTCAGTTCCGTTCGTGCCCTGGCGATACATGCGGCGATCGACCTTGCGCTGTACTCCTCGAACACCAAACCATTGCCCAACCGCGCAACGTCCTCCGCCATCCAGGTGCCCGCGGGAACGATCACCGGCGCGCCGAAGCACTTGGCTTCGAGATAGACTCCCGATGACCGCCACCTGTAAGGCGCGGCTTGGTAAGGAAGCAGAACGACGCTTTGTGAGATCCAGTCGTGGTAATCCTCGCGCGACAGCATGCCTTCGTGTAGTCGGACGCCTCGCCATTCACGCAAGGCCCTGAGCGAAGCCGCTTCGTATGGGAGTTGCCACGCGTCCGCCAGTTGAATCAAAAAGCGGACGTCAATGGATGCACACTCCTTCACGACATCGGGAACGATTGTCGTTCCGCGCTCGGCTCTCGCTCCCGCGAGAAACGATATGACCATCGATTCAGTTCGCGAGCCGATTCGTTCTTGAGATGCCGCGATCTCTCTTTCGGTTGGACCAAGCGAAGAGGGCAGAACATGTGGCCTTGTACCGAGGACCCGTTCATACTCGCGCGCACTCGTCTCGGTCCTGACGCAGAGCTTGATTTGATCCTTCAAGGAGGGCGGACACTCGGCCCATAACTTCCGGTAGAGCGAAAGGGCGGGATTTGTCGCCGACCAGTCGCGACGCGCCATCAAGATCATCGCGGTTTTGGGTCGACTCCAATCGTCGAAACGATCAAGCCAGCGCAATGATCCAAGCAAATGGCGCGTGCTCATGTTTGGAAACAGGACAAACGCGTCCTCGAACAGCGACCGATCGACCCTCATGAGAGCCTCTTCATAGCTTCGGTTGTGCACGATGAAATTCTCCAGCGTGCGCCATGAGGGATCTTGGGAGGCCACTTCTCCATAAAGCATGGGAAATACCGGAACCGTCCGCGCGCCCGGAAACTCATCCGCTTTGATCGACATGTGGCCCAAGAGCCGCGTCTCGATGCCTCGGCGCTGCAGCTCGCCTGCCAATATTCTCGGCTCCCACAATTGGTGGCCCGCGGTGTAATCGGTGAGCAAGCTATCGATGATATTCCAGGCCTTGAACACGGATGTGCCTCATTCAGCGCAATTTCTTGGCCGGAATCCCGACCAACACTTGCCCGGGTTCCGCAACATCGCGCAGCAAAACCGCGCCGGCGCCGAGCGTGGTGCGGTCCGCGAGCGTTACCTTGGGAAGCACACGCGCACCCGCGCCTATCAGGCATTCGTCCCCAAGATGAGAATGACTGAGCAGAACGGCCGTGGGCTGGACCGTGTTGAACGAGCCCAGCGTCACGTCATGGGAGACGATGCAAGCTTTGTTGAAGAGGTTGAAATCGCCGATGGCAATCCCGCAGGTCATCAGCACGCCTCTGTGAACGACATTGCCCTTTCCCAAGCCAACGAGATCGCGATCGAAGTCGACAGAAGGGTCGATCAAATTCGGAAAGGCCAGATTCGGAGCCTGGATATAGCGCGTTGCAACGCGCAGCCTCAATTGCGGTTCTCCGAGCGCAATGACGCAGTCGGCCGTCAAATTCTCCGTAAAGACCTCGTCATCGCAATAATCCACACGGCCAAACAGATGCGGGTTGCCCTTCTCGCCGGCGGACATCGCGACATAGCTGATGGGATTCCACCGCACGCGATCGGGATCGATGCGCCGGGCGATTTGACCGACTTCTTTGGCGTAGCCGCCGGTGCCGACGATGAGCAAGCGTTTGGTCATGTCAAAAAAAGTTGTCGATGGCGCGGCATACCAGCTCGAATTCCGTTTCGCTTATGTCGGGCCAGCTCGGAAGGTTAAGCCCGCGGGCGGCGATGCCTTCGGCCACTGTCTTCCGCGCGAAGCGGCTCGAATGAAGGCCCATCGTGTGAAGCGGATTGAACAGCTGCCGCGTTTCGATTCCGGCGGCGGCCAGATGATGCCTCAAACCGTCGCGCTCGCCTTCACTGCGTGTCAGCGCCGACACCATCCAATAGGCATGAACGGTGTTCGGCGCCTCGCGGTGAAATTTTAGCGGCAGATACGACAAACGGTCAAAATATCTTTGCGCCAGTTCCCGTTTCAGACGCACGAGCTCGTCGGCGCGCTCGAGCTGCGCCAGTCCGATCGCAGCCGCGACATTCGACATCCGATAATTGTAGCCGAGAACGTCATGCCAATATTCGCGGCCCGGAACCAGTCCTTGCCCGCGCAGCCGGCGGCAACGCTCGATCAGCGAGCCGTCATTCGAAACAATCATGCCGCCTTCGCCGGTCGTGATCGTCTTGTTGCCGAAGAAGCTGAACGCCGCGACGTCGCCGAAAGCACCCATCGGACGGCCCTTGTAGAAGGCTCCAAAAGCCTCGGCGCAGTCCTCGATCACGAACAGTTTATGGCGCTGCGCCAGCTCCAGAATGGGATCCAGCTCGCATGGTTGTCCGTAAAGATGCACCGCCATGATCGCTTTCGTTCGCGGTGTGATGGACGAGCGAATCTCTTGCGGATCGATTTGCCAGCTGTCCGCTGCGCAGTCGGCGAACACCGGCACCGCGCCCGTATAGGCGACGGCATTCGCGCACGCGACATAGGTTAGCGTCGGCACGATCACCTCGTCGCCGGGCCCCAACCCAAGTCCGGCGACGGCAAGATGAAGAGCGGCCGTGCCGTTGCGGTGGCGAGTCCGTGTCGCGCGCCCACTTTGGGAGCGAACTGGCTCTCGAACTCGGCGACGAAGCGGCCGCGGGCAGAAATCCACGACGTCTCCAGGCACTCGAGCACATACTGTGCTTCGTTGCCCCTGAGCGATGGACTATAGAGGGGAACCCGATAATCCGTCATCGATCCGCCGCTGATGTTCACCGGGTCCCCCCCGGGATAACGGCGCGGAGATGTTAGATGACGAACGGCATTCCGCCAAACAACAAAAAAGGCCCGGCCCCTTTTTAGGGGACCGGGCCAATTTCAAATAAAAAAAGGCCCGACCCCTTTTTCAAGGGGCCGGGCCAGTCAAGCGGCGTCGTGGGGGAGGAGCGAAAGAACGCCGCTTAAAGATTCCGTTTGGGCAGGGGTTGTTCGGTTTTGGGCTGGGTCAGGTCCCAATTTGTGCACGACCATGTCGCCGAGACGATGTCGGTTTCGTGCGTGGTGAGAAACGCGCGCAGAGCTTCCGCGCCAGCCTTGCAATCCTCCGCGCTCGAAAATTCCGACGTTTCAACAGAGGTTTGGCCCGAGGCGAGCAGGAACACCGCGATGAGCACGTAAAGGAAAGCTTCGAGCAATGCGCCGAGCGCGAGCAGCAAAACCGCGCCGATGCGCTGGACGACATCCGCTTCGCGCGGCTGGCCGAGCAATGGCCGGATGCGGTCAGGCGAAGCCGCGAGAGGGAGGGCCGGCCGTGCCTGACGATCAACCGCCTGCCGGCCTTCGTACGCCAAGTGGTGAACGATGCGCGCCAGAACAAGCCGTCGATCAAAGTCCACCCGGCGGATTCCAAGGCCGATCCGCAGACCGCCGAGATCTACAACGGCCTCATTCGCAATATCGAAGTGACCAGCAAGGCCGATGTGGCTTACGACACGGCGCTCGAATCTGCCGCATCGGGCGGCTTCGGCTATTTCCGCATCGCGACGCGCTATTCCTGCGACGATTCCTTCGATCTCGATCTGGCCATCGATCGCATTGCCAATCCGTTCTCGGTCTATGGCGATCCGCACAGCGTGGCCGCCGATTCCGCGGATTGGAACACGGCCTTCGTGGTCGACCGCATTGCCCGCCCGCAATTCCAAAAGCAGTACCGGAACGCCGAAGAGGTCGATTGGGACGGCCTCGGCTATGACGGCTTGGAGGCGCCATGGTCCGAGGGCAAGGACATCCTGGTCGCCGAATGGTGGAGCCGCGAGAAGGTCAAGCGCACGATCCTGCTGCTCTCCGATCAAACGATCATGGGCGCCGACGTTTACCTCGCCAACAAGGGCCTGCTCGATGCGATGGGCGTTACGGTCTTGGGCGAGCGCGAGGCCGCAAGCCATAAGGTCACGCAGCGGCTCCTAACCGGCGCGGAAGTGCTCGAGACCAATGCATGGGCGGGAAAATTCATACCGCTGGTGCCGGTCTATGGCGAAGAGATCAATCTCGAAGGCCGGCGCCATCTGCGCTCGCTCGTTCGCGACGCCAAGGATCCGCAGCGCATGTTCAATTATTGGCGCACGACGACGACCGAGCTGGTGGCGCTCGCGCCCAAGACCCCCTTCATCGGCCCCAAGGGCGCCTTCGCTACGGATGCTGCGAAATGGGAAACCGCCAACACCGACACCCACGCCTATATCGAATATGACGGCGCGGTTCCGCCGCAGCGCCAGGCTTTCGCGGGCGTGCCGGCGGGCGCGCTGCAGGAAGCGCTTAACGCCTCCGACGACATGAAGTCGATCATCGGACTGTTCGATGCTTCGCTGGGCGCGCGCTCCAACGAGACGAGCGGACGCGCCATCATTGCGCGCCAGCGCGAGGGCGACGTCTCGACCTTCCACTTCATCGACAATCTCTCGCGCGCCATCGAGCACGGCGGGCGGATTCTGATCGACTTAATTCCGAAGGTGTATTCGGGCGAGCGCATCGTGCGCGTGCTGGGTCAGGACGGGGCTGCCTCCTCGATCCAATTGGGCAGGCCGGTTCCGCGCATGGGACCGGATGGCCAGCCGATGATGGATCAGACCGGCGCGGCGCTGTCGCGCATCTTCGATCTCGGCGCGGGCAAATACGATCTCACCGTCGAGACCGGGCCGTCCTACACGACGAAGCGCGAGGAAGCCGCTTCTCAGATGATCGAGCTTTTGCGGGCATTTCCCGCCGCCGCTCCCGTGATCGGCGATCTTCTGGCCAAGAATCTCGATTGGCCGGGCGCCGACGAGATCGCCAAGCGTTTGTCCGCCATGCAGGGCATGCAGATGCAGGGCCAAGCATCGGCGGGGCAGGGCGGCAATAACGCGGCGCAGCAGATGCAAAAGCAGATGTTCGTGCTGCAGCAGGCGCTTTCGGCGGCGCAAAGCGAGCTTAGCGCCGCCAAGAACGATCGCGCCATCGACGCGCGCAAGCTCGAGATCGACGCCTACAAGGCGGAGACCGACCGCATGAAGATCGTCAACGATGCGCGGCGTGAGGCGCTCAAATCGGCACCCGCGCCGGTGATGGCGCGGTGAACCGCTCGAAGGGAGTTCTCCATGCGTGTTGACCTCGAGGAATCGCCCGAAGTTTTGAGATATTTGCAGTCCCTCGATGCGCGCCGTGCCGCGATCGTGTGGTCGCAGTTGTTTGTTGTGAGGGAAACGCCATTCCTCATTCAGCAACTCTTCCTCATGCGTTGGTCGCGTGCTGCTTCGTCCGCTTTCCAATGTGGTAGGCCGGAACGATCTTCGTATCGGGGTCCAAGGCTACGAAGGTCCACATATCACCAGTCTGAGAACGGTCATCCGTGGGCTTTAGAAACCGCTGATGCTTCCCGACATAGCTCCAGATTTCATCAACCTGAATGCGTGCGCTGTTAAGTCCGCGCATCTTCTCGTTCATGATGCGCTCGCATCCTTGGCCAACTTCGACCCCAAGGCGCATGACCGTATCGCGGTGAACGCCGCATATGCGCTCGGTTGAGCGGATCGAATTGCCCTCGACCAAGCAATTGATGGTCTGGGTACGTTCGGCGAGTGAAAGACGGTTCATAACAATCCCCTTGACGTTGTATATGTGATAATATACAAAATGCGGCAGCAATGTCAACGGGGGACGCGATGAATTTCCGAAAAGCTACAGACGAACTGCTTGAGGCTGTGACGCTTGAAGACCTTGCAGAAGCGCTTGGGGCGTCCGTACAGGCCGTCCGGCAAGCACGGGCAGCAGAGGGCACTACAGCCCATAGGGCCCCGCCACCGGGGTGGGAGCGAGCCACAATTAGGCTTGCAAATCGGAGACTCGGAAAACTTTCAACTTTAGCTAAAGCATTGGAAAAACAGGGCGATTCTTAATGCAAGCCAGAAATTTCAGAGAAATCAGTGGCTTAACATGGAGAAGCGAGTTAGAGAAAGAAGACTTTCTCTATTTGGGTTTGGCTATGGAAGCAATTTCAGAAGCAGACATCCGGGTGCGAATCGGGCGGGACAACCCCTGGTGGGCCACTGCTGATTATACCGCCATTGAAGCAACGCACCCTCGCCGCGTCTATTTTCCGTCGTTCAAGAGCGCCGTGCTGAACTTCGACGTTAAGCGAGCGGTAGTACTGCTCGGGCCAAGACGCGTGGGCAAGACGTTCATGCTCAAGCAACTAATTCATGAGGCTATCGAAACGGGGATCGATCGAAGGGCAATTCTCTATGCTGGTATTGACGCGCCAATCTACTCCGGCATTTCGCTGGAACAGTTTCTGGATTTTATGCCCCCGCTCCCAAAGAATGCAAAAAAACTCGTCGTATTTGATGAGATTCAATACCTAAGAGAGTGGGAGCGCCATCTTAAAGATTTGATCGATAATTATCCAAACATCAAATTCGTCGCCAGCGGCTCTGCGGCTGCCGCGCTTCTCCTAAAAAGTCGAGAGTCAGGGGCCGGTCGGTTTTCGGATTTCATGTTACCGCCCCTAACATTTTATGAGTTTCTGAATTTTCTTGGTGAGGCCGAAAAATACATTGGGGTTCCCTCCACGGAAGAGGAAAGGCAAAACGCAACTGCCGGTCGGTACTTCATAAGGGATGTCCGCCTACTGAATTCGCGTTTCATTGATTATTTGAACTATGGCGGCTATCCCGAAGCCGTGCTTAACGAGGATATTCGCAAGAATCCGGAACAATTCATCAAGAACGATATCATCGACAAAGTGCTATTGAAGGACCTTCCAAGTCTCTATGGGATCAATCAGATTCAAGAATTGAACAGACTATTCTCATTCCTCGCCTACAACACTGGAAATGAAGCAAGCCTAGAAAATATTGCGCAAGAGTCTGGGATCACCAAACCGACAATCAAAAGATATATTGAATACCTCGAAAGTGCGTTTCTCATCATGAAGCTTCCCATGATTGATGATAACTGCCGAACGATGAAACGCGCGCGGAATTTTAAGATTTACCTCAACAATCCTTCGATGCGAGCGGCGCTGTTCGCACCGGTAAAACCTGAGGATAGTGACAAGATCGGTCACTTGGCAGAATCTGCTATTTTCTCTCAATGGCAACATTCCCCTCGGTTTCGCGACCTGAGATACGCACGATGGAGAAACGAGGGAGAGGTTGACGTCGTAATGCTTGGTCCGAATCAGAAGCCGCTCTGGATCGGAGAAATAAAATGGTCCGACAGGATTGATCGGAATCCATACGACGAAATGCGTTCCATGCAGCTACTGGCCAAAAAACACAAAACAATCAAGACCGCCTTTTTCACATCTAGGACGGCTGAAAAAATATTGCCGTTGGATGGCCTAGCTGTTCGGATTATTCCGAGCGCCGCGTACTGCTACACAGTCGGAAGAAATGTAACTCGTGCATTGGAGACGATGGGCGGTATGCCGCAACCGGGACTAGCAGAGGTGAAGGCTGCCTAGTGACTCAACCACGGACGAACTCAAACGCGCCATCGAAGTCCAACACGGCGGCACGGCTACGCTTGTCCAATCGGTCCCGATTGACGAGCGCCTCGACGGCAAACCGGTATGGCAGGGCGTCGTCCACGTTCTTCGACCTTGCCGGCAATCCCAAAGCCACCCGCGCATATGCGTGGTCGCACGCGATTGACGGCAGCACTAAGCGCCGGTTCTTCGCCGTACTCCACATAGGGCCGATCACGGGGCCGGTTGAGGCTGTGAGGGCGGCAATCGTCGCGGAGACGCGCCGTGAGCGATGAATTACTCAACCTCATTCTTGCGGAACTGCGGGGCATTCACAAAACACTGTATTGGATTAGCTTCCTGCTAGCTGGAATCGCCGGAGTGCTGGTCGCAATTGGCCAGAAGCTCCTTCTCGGTTCAAATTAGGACACTATCCCAATGTCGATCTGGTAGTGACGGGCGGCGAAAGTTATTATGATCCTCAAACCGGGCGGAGTATTTCGCTTTCAGACAGGAAACCGGTTCCCGGAAGGACAGCCAGTTCGGCGCACAATATCGAAAAGGGTGCTCGGGACATCGATATAAGACGCGTTCCAATACCAGACGACGTCTTCAAGGGATTGGTCCGAAACAACACGATGTTTGATCGAATGGACAATTCATACCCGGACCGCCACTGGCATCTCGGCTTAAATGGAGTCTTCAATTGTCCAACGTCAGAATGTACTCGGTGATTAGGACCGGGACACGATGGGGAACGCTCCTTTCGCTCGCGTTCCTATTTGCGCTGCCTTTCCCTTTCGACTACGTCGCCGGAGCCGCGGATCGTTCGCCTTTAGCGGACGAGACGCGCGTCATCCCGGATGAGCTTTATCGCTATGGAATCCGAGAGGGCTGTGGACAGGTGGCTGATTTTTACAAGGAACACGATGACGTAAGGGAGCCGCCTTATGTGTACGGAATTCTTGCCGCGCCCGGGCAATATGCCGACAACGATCACTCGGCGGCATTCTGGTGCACGCAAACCAGTGACGGCGAGAAGAAATATGTCCTGTTGCTGAAATTGGATGGCAAGAAGTGGCCAGGCGGTTGCCCGGATCGGATCGAGAATCAATTCCAGATCGGCGGCCTTTCCATAATTCGAAAGCTCAATGAACCGCTCGCGTCCTATTCGTACGTCGACGATGCAGCGATACGTCCGCTTGCAGGACGCACCTCCGGCCCAGGAATCAAAAGCAGTTACGACGGCACGGGAGTCATCTTCACCTGCAACCGGGGAAGATGGGCGTTTCGCCAGCTCGATTACTAAGCTGTCGTCGAATTTTCGCGTTGTCGTTAACGCGCGAAAAAAAACGATTCATCGCGCTTGACTTCGTTTCGAAAACACCGTAACGATAGTATCAGTTCTGATCTCTGCGCCCGCAGCCTCGCTCGCGGGCGTTTTCATTTCCACTAAACCTCGACGCGCCCGAGATCGGACGCGATTTTGTCAATCCCGGCCGAGCTTGCAGCCGCGGCACTCGCGGCAATGGCTCAGCAGCAGCGACTGTGCCGTCTTGCTGGCCGCGATATAGGCCGCCACGCGCGGCACCTGCGCCGCCGGCATTTCGATCACATTGGGCGGCAAGGCGACGCCGAGCTTCTTTCGGACGCCGCCGACGCCGTGCTTGCGGCACCATTCAGTGCCGCGGTGATCGCGTGCGACTTCGAACATGGCAAGAAGAACGAACATTTCCGGTGTCGCCACCGGATATTCAGGCGATTCCGGCTGCATGGAGATCCCCATTGCTGGCCTTCGGGGAAAATTCCCCGAACGACTAAGCTTAGGTTGATCTGTAAGCGGATCAACGCGCCTCATTCATCTTGGATTTGATTCGATGTGTCCGGGGCGGTGGAATTCCTCAGCTTTTCCCGGCTTGCCGCGTCATTACAAAGAAACTTTGTCCGCACATCCGAAAGGATCTGTTCATGGCGAAATACAGAATTTCCGCGCCCAACGGCGCCCGCTACGAAATCAGCGCGCCCGACGATGCCAGCGAAGCCGACGTCATGGCCTATGCGCAACAGCAGCTCGCGGGCAGACCGGCAGCGGCCGCCGACGACGCGCCCGCGCCCACGACGCGCGCGCGGCGTCCGCTGAGCGATTTGCCGCTGCCGATCAAGGACGGCTCGGGCGGTGTCAAGTGGATGACGCCCGATCAATTGGGCTTGCCACCGGATGTGAGCGGCCTGCCGCGGGTGAACGGCCCGCAGCAGAATTACGCGCCGCCGAGACAGGGCGCGCGGCAGAGACTGAGCGACTTGCCGCTGCCCATCAAAGACGGCGCCGGCGGCGTGAAATGGATGACGCCGCAGCAATTGGGCTTGCCCGACGATTTCAGCGACCTGCCGCGGCTGAACGATCCAACGCGCGGTCTCATGTCCGGGCCTTCCGGTTCATACGCGCGTCGGCCGGTGAGCAATGGCGGCGATGGTTCATCTCCGCCGCCAACGGACGATCTGGTCGCGCGCCCGGGCGGGCTGGACGGGTATCGTTTCACGAACTTGCCCAACATCATGAGCCCGCAAGGAGAGGGTTCCGGGGAATCGCTAGTCCGCCTGATGGCCGCAGCGGCTCCTAACCAAACTCCAACCGGGACCGCTACCCCAACCCCGAGCGTTCAACCCGGAGGCGGTGCATCTCAAAACGTCTACGGGGACGTTTCCAACTTTGAGGTTGTTGGTCGCAACCCCGCAGGCGGTGCCGGCGTTGGCGGCGCCTACGGACATTGGTTTGGAGGAACGGGCAAGGCTCAGGACATTGATTTCAGTGGAGCGAATGTTTCCGGACTGAAGACCATCATTCAAGACTCAGCCGCGGGAAAGCTCCAGGGAACGTTTCGAAATGCGATAAACGAATCATTGGGAAAACAGGGTTTACCAGTGCTCGTTGACACGCCGGCAGCGGTAGACACGGGAGGTGTCGTGATCGGACGCGATATGACGAACTTGAAAGGCTGGGTCACGGCAAAAGACGGCAAGTGGCAATTCGAGGGTTTCGCGACCGGAAAGCCAGAACGCTTTGACTTCAACCGGGATCCAAAACGCGGTCCAGTGAAGGATGCGGTAACCGGTGTTGTCGGCGCGGTGGGTCACGCTTTGGGTGCAAAAGATTATAATGCGAATTATGTGGGCAGCATCCAATTGAAAGCAGGCGGAAATATCCGGCAGTAAGGCGTTGCCGGCGGGCGATCCCTTGGCCGCCGATCTCCCCCGTCGAAATCCTACAACAATCACGCCACACTTAAGCCGGCTTCTCCAGGTCGAATGCGACCTGCGCGAAACGTATGCTCGCGCTGGGGACAAGACGCGAATGAAAAGATTCTTGCTGTTCGGCCTTATCGCGTTTGCAGTCGTCGAACTCATCGTCCGGTTCGTGGATCCGTCATCAAGCGCTCAAGGTACGCCTCTCGATGTCGATTTTACTGAGGCCGACGTTTCAGATCTGCGGAATATCATTGCCGACTCCGCCGCGGGAAAATTCAACGAGACCTTTCGAAAGGCGATCAACGAGTCGCTTGCACAGGGCGGCGCCGCTGTTCCGATCGACACGAGCGTCAAGATTAACGCCGGCGGCATCGTCATTGGGCGCGTCGATACGGAGCTCAAAGGTTGGGTCGAGGCGAAGGACGGGAAATGGCAATTTGAAGGGTCCGTGTCGGGCATATCCGAGCGCTTCGACTTCAGCGATGAACCAAAACGGAGTCGCGTGAGGGATGCGATAACGCGCATTGTCGGTGCGCTTGGTCACGCCACGGGCGCAGCCGACTTCGATGCATACTATGTGGGCGGCATCGCCGTGAGAGCCGAGGGAGATATCCGCAGTTGAAGGCCGCGATAAAAGGTTTTCTGCTTCCTGTGGCTGCTCTATTCGCAGCCATCGCGCTAATCGCTGTGTATCCCGAATGGGACCCAACCAGTTATCTTCCTTACGCGACAAAATGCACGCGCATTTCGGAAAACGAAGCCGTCGTCATCGCGCGCGATAAGATCGCCAAAAGCATGGGCTTTTTGATGCAGCATTTCAGCGAGCCTGCCGCCGACATCACGGCGGCGAAGGTCGTGCAATTGGTCGACTTGAGACCGTCGGCAGTGTTTTCTTATTCGGTGATCTTCCAGACGCCAAGCGACCACTTGCTCGAGATCAACATCGGACCTGAATGCGGCAGGGAGATTTCCTATCCCGGGAAGCTCCTTCCGCCAGTATGAGCCGATAGGAGACGTAATGAACGCGCGGGCTACTTTTGTCGGTTGTCTCTTGGCGCTTTGTGCCGCCGGGGCGCTGCAATCTGCTGCCGCGCCTGCGCGCCTGCACTATGAACCGGCCGTCGTTCAGCTCAGCGGCACGGTGGTCATCGAATCCCAATTCGGTCGGCCGAACTATGGGGAGAATCCAGCCACCGACGAGCAGGTAAAAATAGCGGTGCTCGAGCTTGATAGGCCGGTCTCGGTCGTTGGCGATCCGAAATCCGATTTCAATCAGGAATCCGTCGACAATATCCAACGCATGCAATTGGTGGACCTTAAAGGGGGCCGGTTTTCGCCCTACGCCGGCAAGCACGTGCGAGTTTCCGGCACGCTATTCCATGCG
>Ga0137361_10002093_pt1 | contig 12617 bp, 9 predicted proteins | sample Mad1_80_16metaG_FD_104923 | JGI IMG/M metagenome (GOLD analysis project Ga0137361, IMG submission 104923) | Vadose zone soil microbial communities from Angelo Coast Range Reserve, California, USA - Mad1_80_16 metaG | ecosystem: Environmental > Terrestrial > Soil > Vadose zone | place: USA... | reverse complement strand
TGTCGAATCACCGAAGAAACGTCGCCCTTGCGTGCGTGCATCGCCAGACCATTATTGCCAATCCTCGCGATAATATCACCCATATGGCTTTCATCCGGCCCAATATAAAGAAACGCCAAGCCAGTCGCCAGAATGTTGTAGATCTTGGACGGATGAACGATACCGCGAAACGCTTCTCCCATCACTATCACGTGAAGGTCCGCTGCCGACAGCAGCCCGGCCAATTTTGCCTGTGGCTGATATGGCAGGCAGTAAATATTTTCCAGTTGCTGGGCCCGCGCATAGCTTCTTACTTTACACAACTCGCTGCCGCCCCCGACAAAACAGAAGACGATGTCTGCGCGCTTCTTCAGTTGCGTCGCGCTCTCCAGCAAAGTGTCGAGTGAATGACAGGGACTGTGATTGCCGGCGTGCATCACCACGAATTTTCCAGAGAGATTATGCGCCGTCCTGAATTCTTCCCTTCCCTGTTTGTCGTAGTGTATCGACTCATCGCTGGCCGGAGGTATCACGGCGATCTTTTCTTCGGGAATTCCCTTTGCCACGATGCGATCTTTCATGAATCGATCGAGCACAACGATTCGATCCGCGCGCGACATGCTGGTCTTCAGAAGGGTACCGAGCAGCTTCGCCGTAACTGAATCGGCTTTGAGCCAACCGGCTGCTATGGCTTCATCCGGATTCAAATCCATCACCCAGAAAATCAGATGTCCGCCTTTTATGCGCGTGAACATCGATGCCAGCCACGAAATGAGCGGTGGCGAAGTCAGTGCGACCACCGCATCGTGGCGACTCGTAACTGCGAGGCGCAACCCACACGTCAGGGTGAAACTCGCAAAGTTCAGCGCCCTCTTCCATGCCTTTGTCTTTCCCAGGCTAACCGAGCGCAGCCGAACGATTTCGATCTCCTTCCATCGCTCACGCTGGGGAAAGCGCAATTGCGGATCGTCATAGCCATGCCGGCTCGAAATTACTTTAACTTGATGGCCCCGTTCGGCCAGGCCGCGCGCTGCTTCGGTCAACTGCTGAGCCGTCGCTACGATGTCTGGCCAGAAACACTGATTGAGAAGGAGGATCTTCATTCGGGGGTTACAGAACTAGCAAGACTTATCGCCTGCGTTACATTGAAAATTGCAAATTGAAAAATGCAAATTGTAAATTGCCGGAACGCTTCCTGACGCGCGGCCATTGCGGCGGTCGAGTCGGGCGATTTCGATTGCCGATTCGTCGAAATTGAGATTTGCAATTTGCATTTTTCAATTTCAAGCCATAAGCGACCGAACTCTTCAGCAGCTAGCCAGATGTTGATGACGAGTCTACTATTTTCTTCGTACAGCATGATTCCCAATATATAGCACATCCATTCGCGTTTTCAGGAAACAGTCAATCGCATCGCGCGGCGTGCAGACAATCGGCTCGTTTTCGTTGAATGAGGTATTCAACACTACGGGCACGCCGGTAAGTTTATAAAACTCCTCGATCAATTGATAGAAGCGGGCGTTCTCGTCTCGCGAAACCGTCTGCAAGCGGCCCGAGCCGTCGACATGAGTCACGGCCGGTATTTCCGCTCGCCGCTCAGGCTTGATCTGATAGACCATTAGCATTGTCGGCGCCGGATGCGTCTGCTCAAAATAATCACCGACGTGTTCCGCCAAAATCGACGGCGCAAACGGTCGAAAGGGCTCGCGCTTTTTGATGCGCTGATTAAGGACATCTTTCAACTCGGCGCGGCGCGGATCCACCACAATCGATCGATTGCCGAGCGCGCGTGGTCCGAATTCCATTCTTCCCTGAAACCAACCAACGACCAGACCGTCGGCAATGTCACGCGCCGCGCGCTTCGTGATTTCTGAATTCGGATACTTCACAAATGTCGCGTCTGGATTCTGAGATTTGCGATCTGAGATTTGAGATCCGAGATCTGAGATTTGAGATTTCAAATCTGCAATCTGCAATTCCTTCGATATCTCTTCATCCGTGAATTCCGGCCCGGTAAAGGGCAAAGAGCAAAGCGGTAAGCGCAAAGGGCCAAGAGCAAAGCGCGAAGCGTCATTGGCCGCTGGCCCTAACCTTTCCGCACTTCCCTCGCCCTTTGCCCTTACCCCTTTGCCCTTTGCTCTTTGCCCATCGCCCTTAGCCCTTAGCCCTTTGCTCTTAGCCCTTAGCTCATTAAGAATTTGATAGCAAACACCCAACGCTGTGCCGCTATCGCCCGCCGCCGGTTGAATGAAGACCCTTCGGAATGGCGTATGCAAAAGGATCTTGCCATTCATCACCGAGTTATAAGCAACTCCGCCAGACAAACCCAGATCGGTTAGACCGGTTTCATCATGCAAGCGATTAAGAACATGGAAAGCAACTTCTTCCAGCCGCAATTGCAAGCTCGCAGCCAGGTCGCTCTCTCGATCAGTCAACTGCGTATTCGGCTCGCGCGCCGTCCCGAACTTCCGCACGTATTCATTCGAAAAAATTCTTCCAATCTTTGGCGAGCCATCATTCCACGTCATATCGACGCCTTCCGCCGCGTGGCGAAAATAGTCCAGATTGAGCCGAAACTGCCCTTTCTCTTCAGTCCGAATCATGTCGCGAAACTCTCCGATGAACCGCGGCTGCCCATAAGGCGCCAGCCCCATCACCTTTCCTTCATCCCCATAATTCGGAAAACCGAGAAACTGAGTTGTCGCCGTATAGACAATCCCGAGCGAGTGTGGATATTCGACCTGACCCAGGACTCTGATCGAGTTCCCAACGCCTTTTCCCCACATCGTCGAAATGAAATCGCCAAAGCCGTCGAGTGAGAGCAGCGCCGCCCGTTCGAATGGTGAAACGAAAAATGAACTAGCTAGATGCGCCCGATGATGCTCAATGTTGTGAAACCGGGCGCGCAGTCTCGAGGTCGACAGTCCGAGTGCCTTAGCCAAGTCATGTTTCAAATCGCGCACCTTAGCAGCATTGCGCAAACGATCGATAACTTGACGCGTCAATCCATGACCGTTGCCGTTCCCTGAAACCTCAGACATCCCGTCTCTATCGCCTAATGCTGCGTCTCCTATCGCTGGGAGCGCGGATGTCCCGTCCGCATGTTCCTGTGTGACCTCCAATTGCCACCGTTCATGCAAACCACCCACCCGCTCACGCAGGTGGTACTGACTGCCTCCTGCTTCCCGCCTTCTGCCTTCTGCTTTCCGTGCCTGGGTGCCTCTGTTGCTAAGCCTTCTCGCCGCAAACAATATCTTCTTGTGCAAGTGCGCCGAAGGATCGCGCGAGATGCCAACATGATCGACTTCTTCGATTCCAATTCCCGCCGCGCGCAAGCAATACTTGATCGATTGCGTGGGAAACCCCGCACAGTGCTTTATGCGGTTGAAGCGCTCTTCTTCAACCACGGCAATCAACTCACCATCGCGCACGATCGCCGCCGCCGCATCGCCGTGATAAGCATTTATGCCGAGGATGTACATCTTGTCAGTGCAGCCTGTCAGTACCACCTGCGTTAGCGGGTGGGCCGGCGAACGTTAAGGAACGGACCCACCCGCTAATGCAGGTGGTACTGACTCCCTGTCAAGATCGTGTTCGATCAAATACAGCGACAACAGCAACTCCGCCAGCATCCGCTGAAACGCGTAATAGAATCCGGCCCATCCATCCAGCACGCCGCCGCGTACAATCAAACAATAGAAGAGCACCGCAAGTGGGGCAATGACTCTCAACCTTCGAACCCGATCGGCAAGGCCTAAGGTTTCCGGCTCCGCCGAAACGATCTTCTTCGCTTCCAGCGCCATGTATCGCTGCTGTGATTGAAACCAGCGAATAATCGGTTTGCGATCGTCATGCAGTATCCGCGAGCGCAACGTCTCAACCTTGCCATCAACAATCAATCGCTGCGTGTGGCCATCCTGTTCATACCTTGCAACTTCCCGCCGATAGAGCACTGTAAATGATGGCAAGAGTCCGCTGCGCAATGAGCGTCCGTTGACGCAGTAAGTAAAACCCGCCTGATAGCCATTCGTCTCGCCGGCGGTCCGCAGCGACCTTAACTCATCAACAAATTTCGGCGGCAGCACATAATCCGCATCCAGCGCCAATACCCAACCCGACGAAATCCCTGTGTTCTTCAATCCAAAATTCCACTGCGCGGCATGTTTATCAAACGCCCGCTGAATAACACGCACCTGTGGAAAGCTCGATGCTATCTCGACTGTCTCGTCGTCGCTGAAGCTATCAACGACCACGATTTCTCGTGCCCAGCACAGTTGCTCCAGCGTGCGCCCGATGTTTGGCGCTTCGTTGTAAGTGAGAATCAGAGGCGTAATTAAATCAAGCATTCCGTTGATCGTGTGTCTTCATCGATTCCGTAGCTGATGCAGTTTGAAAAGTGGCCCCGGCGTCCCGCCCGTGAAGCCACGTGCAAGATGCGCGGGCCACATCAAACTGCATCAGTACCCATCGATTCGTAGAGCCTGACGAGCATCTCAGCCACTTGCCGCCAATCAAACTTGCGAGCGAGTGTTCTACCCGCCATGCCGCGGCGACGACGCTCGTCATGGTCGCTGAGGATTGACCTCAACGTTTCACTTAGAGCGCTGACTTTGACCTCACTGGTCCAACCTGCGCGGCCAATCGTAATCTCCTCAGCCAAACCAACCTGCGTCCCCACCAACACCGGAATTCCGTGCGCCATCGCTTCGATCACGCAAAGTCCAAAGGCGTCATGATGCGAGGGCAGGGCCATCAGGGACGCACCGGCAAGAGCGCGGGACTTCGCCTCACCATCCAGCCAACCCGTCAAACGCACCGAATCTCCCGCTCTTTCTTGCCTAATAATCTGCTTCAACGAGTCTTCATATTGCGGCAATCCGTCGCCGGCAATTACCAGTTGCCAATCTGCAAACCTCTTGTCTCTACGAACATTGAGAAAAGCTTCAAGCAATACATCGATACCTTTAGTAGCTCGTAGCCGAGAGAGAACCAAGATGTAGGGACGTCTGAAGTCCGCTCCATCTCCATTGCGTCGCTCTGTGGATTCCAACACTTCCAAAGTGATTCCCAACGGGATCACGACCCCGTGATTAAGCTTCAAGGCCGATTCGGACAATTCCTTTTCACGTGAGCTGACATAGTGAAGAGCCGCGGCGTTACGGAGCATTCTGGTGCCCCCGGTTCTCAGAAAGAGTTTTTTTCTGAGAGGTTTCTGAGCCAAGCTCCAAGACTCGATATGCCCCAATGGCCGAATCAGATAGGGAACGCCTTGTCGTTGACATGCTCTTGCTGCAGCCAGACAGACATGCGAAAAAACTCCATGGATGTGAACTGCATGGAACGCAGAAACATTCTGAGCGAGCCAGCGAGCGAGCGGTAGCGAATAGGTAAACGATCCCGTTCCCTGCTTCCTGAAGAAAATTCCGGGAATTCCCTTATGTGATGTTTCTATTCCAAGTTCGAACGGAATCCGGCCGCCGGGTTCAGCATCTGTGCTAGCGATCTGCACCTCGATGCCGCGCCTCAACAGCGCCTGGCACATTGGCACCAAAGCTTCACTAGGCCCGCCATACTTTGGCGAGACTGCTGGAATGACGTGGAGAACTCTCATTTTGCTTCCGACTGTCTACCAGACCGACGTACTTTCTTGTGATTGTCAAACTCTTGCTTCAAAGATCCTGATTAGGTATCGATCCTCGCTCTGGCCGCATTACTCGCCATGACTATTCGAGAGAACGGAGCGGCTACTGGGACTTGCTGTCGGATGATCTCGCGTAGCCTCTCTTTGAAGTGCTCGAAGTCAAAGTGCTGATGTAATCTTTCGCGGCCGGCGGCTCCCATACTCTCTCTCAACGTCCGGTCACGGCAGAGCCGAACGATTGCATCGGTTAATTGAGCAAGGTTGTCGCGCGCAACTAACACGCCTGACACGCCATCGGCTACTACCTCCGGTACGGCGGCACAGTTAGCCGCGACAATCGGCTTGCCATGCTGCATTGCTTCCAGGAAAACAAAACCAAATCCTTCCCCGGTGCTCGGCATGACAAACAGATCGGCATCGCGATAGCAAGACTGCAGCGCTGCGTCTTCCAGGAAACCCATGAACCTCACCCGCTCAGTAACTCCTAGTCTCTGTGCTAAATCCTGATGGCGTCGAAGATCATCTCCGCCGCCTACGACTGTATATTGAATGTCTGGAATGTGCTTTTGAATTTCGGGCAGCGCTTCGATGACTCTATCGACGCCTTTATAGCGTTCGCTACTTTCCAGACGGCAAACGGAGAGCATTCGTGTTTCCTGCGGATCGGGAACTTCACATGGCGGTGTGCACGATTCGCGCTGGTTAGACCCCAGGGCATTGGGTAGAAGGTAAAATCGATCGGCTCTGAGGCCGTTCTCTTCCACTGCTCTATCTTTGGTGTATTCGCTGATTGAAATTAAGAAGTCCGCCTGCTGCAACGCCCGGCGGCGCAAACCCTTCAACGGCCGCCACGCGTCGATGCCATACAGGATCACTCCATAACGCATCCTCGGTTGCAGCCGCTTCAGGACCCAAGCGAGTGGCGCGTAATTGACGTGACCAATAAGCGCCAGATCGATGCGCCGGCTCATCGCGAGGCCCACCGCGCGACGTATTAACGCAAGCCGATTTCCCCCAAACGCTTCGAGCGAAAGGCTTGTAAATCCTGCTTCGGCGGGAGCAATGTCGGCAGGCTTATCCATTGCGATCAGAACTCTCTTCTCGTAGGAAGCAGCAGGATCTTGCAATTCATCCAACGCTCGACACAGGATTCGATTGTAAGTAGGAATCCCGCCAAGCGCGCTGAAGGTGGTTGTCTGAATTGCGAGCAGCAAGCGTGGCGAATCAGGATTCATTGGGCAACTGCGGTGGCGCGAGGGATCGTTTTGGTAACCGCACTATTGACGTTGCTCCCTTGGCCAGCGCGATAATGAGCGCGCCGCAGACCAGGTTCTGCACCAGGCCGCCAAATAACAATTCGGCGCTGGTCCCTATTCCGTTCAGGAAGTAAACAAAGACGGCGAGAAAAACTGCCTGCCCACCGACTCCTGATTTCTCGGAGCCAAAAACTCTTTCCATCAGCGAGATCGCCAGGCCAAGAACGATCATGACCACCGCCACGCCTACGACGCCAAAGTTAATAAATCCTTCGCCCATCAGGGTCGCTCCAAACGAGGACGTCTTCACACCCTCTTCGGTCGAAATACCATACTCGACTGCGTAAAAGTTGTTGGCGTAGTTGGCGATCGGTTTCTCCGGCCAGATCGCGCGCGGAATCCAAGCGACCGTTAGATAGGAATACGTTGCACCATACTGGTAAGGAACAATTGACGGCGTGAATGAATAAATGTGAGCAAATGAATGGATCAAATCCGTGCGGCTGGAGGCGTCCGCTGTCGATTCAACGAGCGATCTCTTGCCTTCAAAAACCTCCTGCCAGAAACGAGACGATTCGTTTATCCAGTCAGAAGCACGATTTTGGACCTGCTCAACTGTAGGTCCCTGCGAATCGTCGCGAACCGTCGAGCGGATGTTCATTTTCACTGGCGAGAAAAAAAGAAAAGCTAGGGCAATCAAGGCCAGACTTCCGACCGGTAGTTTTCGCGTATAAGCCCATCGGGCCATCAGCAGCACCGCCAAAGGCACCATCATGAGCTCCATCATAGTGGTGGAGAATCCTCGCAACGCGGCCACTGCCACCACGAAATAGAGCATGATCAAATGACGCTTCTCCTTCTGCCCCGAAGACGCGAGCCAGGCGAGGATGACGATTACGACCAGCAGTTGGTTTTGGACCAAGCCAACCACGGCATTGAACTGCGAGGCGGAGTCTTCGGGGAGGAAGCTGCGGAATCGCCCCGCCAAGAGAGAGACTATGAATACAGCTACGCAAAACATCTCGGCGGTTCTTCTGTTCAGGTGAAGCTTGACCGGGGAAATCGCCTTAAGAATCTCGGGCCGTTTAATCAGATAATAGACAACCTGAAACAAACAGACGCCCATAATTGACATCAACAAGGCCAGCACAACCTGGTTATCTTCGAGATACCTGACATCCTCCGATGCAAGAACGACCTTAGGCTCCTGAGTGAAGATTGGCAGCGCATACTGCACCGCAAACGACATGCACAATACAGGCGCTACCGGCAGGCCGGTTTCTCTGCGCGACAGATAACGGAACGTGGGATACAGACAAACGTCCAGCAGGATCATCGCCAGAACCAGTTGCAAGGGTGAATAGTTGTACCAGAAAAGCGCGAGCGGAATTACGAAATTCGAAAGGACTATGACGGCTACAGCGACCCGGAGCTTCTTTGGGCCATGCTTCAGAACTCTAATTCGCTTTCCGGCTTTGGTTAGCAGTTTCATTTGGCGATGACTGCGGTAGCTTTCAAATCGCTCGCCCGACTCGGTCCACCATTTCCCGCGACTAGACTGCCGAGTCGCTCAATCACCGGCGCGAACTGACGCTCATAACAGAAAACTCCGGCGAAGGCTTCACGCGCTGACGCGGCCATACTTGCACGCCGTTCAGGATCACAAAGGAGATCTGTTATCGCTGTGGCAATAGCCCGAGGCGAGTTTTCATCTACAACGATACCGCATTTGTAATCGGCCATTAGCTTTTTCAGACTTGGCTGAGTCGAGACCAGCAAAGGAACTCCTGCCGCCAAATATTCCTGAACCTTGCATGCGCCACCGATATTTCGATTATTTACATGAGTAGATTCGTACAATGCATGTCCCAGATCAGCGTCGGGTGTAAATTGCGCGACGGCGTCATAACCGACCGGCGGCAGAACTACGAATCGGTTAGCAACTCCGAGCGAAATAGCCAACTGCTGCATTGACTCAACGAAAGGGGAGTCAGTTATCCCCATGACAACGAATCCCCAGGTTTGACTTTTCCAATGCGGCATCGATCGGATGGTAGCTTCGATCCCATGGCCTGGCCCCACACGACCCTGGCGAAAAACAATCTTCTCAAAACGCTTCTGCCGCGCGTCGAGAGCTTCACGGAGACCACCGCCTTCCCTTGAACTTACTAAAGGAGAATTCACTACTACCAAAGGATCGTTTCGGAGGCCTAGATCGGTTTTGAGTATCGCGCCCAAACCTGCGTCCGGAACCGTCACCAAATCGGCGTGACTGGCAAACTTCGATTGAAAAGATCGCACGAGCCGCGAGCCCACCTTCAACGCTTGACCATCGTCAACATAGTCGTAACAACAGTAAATCAGGGGACGCCGATGGAGCGCCGCCAAGATTCGGGCCGGCACCAGGCCGTGCATATCGTGGCCGATGAAAAATGAACTGTCGCTTTTTCCTCGGCGAAGTGACGTGGACAAAAACGCGAAGTATTCCTGCCAGGAACCTTTCTTCTTTGAGACTTTGATCCGTGCAATCCTACTCCCCACTGGATAGCCGATGTTCCAGTCCTTTTCGTCATCACGGCAAAAGAGTTCGACTTCCCAACCGGCGCCTTGGAGGAGTCGGGTGCTGTTTATGATCGCCGGATAGTTGTCGGGATTGTTGTAAAAGAACCCTTGAATCAGGCGTCGCATCGTTATGCTTGGTCCTCGGCCAGCCAGCCTAGCATCTGTTTGGCGCGATCAAAGTACGTGTGCCCGCCATTCGCCACTAACTCGTACGCTCGTTCGGCGATCCGCGTGCGGGCCGAGTCATTCCTTAAGTAGAAGTTAATCTTATCGCGAGCTTCATCAACGGATGCAAAGCATTCGATCGTATTACCCTCTTCAAAAATGTCGTTCACGGTGGGGGTTCGACTAACGAGCGAAAAGGCGCGACAGGCTGGCTGTTCGAAAGTGCTCATATTCGGTCCGGGCCAGACGACCCCGTCGATGATGTTCAGAAGTATCCGCGTCTCCGCGCATGCACGAGCGAACTCTGGACCAACGACTTGTCTTCCCTGCCAACGGCTCGGGAGTTTTGAAGTCTTCATCGTGTTTCGCTTCCAGTAGTTGCTGCCCCAAATGCAAAGATCAAACTCACCAAGTGCTTCAAGAAAAGCCTCGCGTTCAGGTCGCCAATTCCCAATGAACGCCACATCATGCTGGTTCCCGTTCGCTTCAATTCCATCAATCGGATAATGCAGGTCAGTGTCAGCGGCGAGCGGCAGATGATCGACTCGCTCGGCGCCTAGCCGACGAAAACTGTCTGCCCAAGCCGTGGAGACAGTTAAGACGCGATGGAACATTGGGAGTGCTTGAATCCTATCAGGCACTAGATTGTGAGGGGTGTCCGGGAATAGACAATAGAGGACTGTGGCGGGCATCTGCGCCCGCAATTGTCCGAGCGTTCCCGCTCGTATACCCTCTGTGCCGATTACCAGAACCAAGTTCGGTTTTACACGCTGTGCGACTAGTAGAAAATCCAGGTTCGCTTTACGGACCCACGGCTCGACGTTTATGAAGTTGCTGAACAATCTGCCAACCCGAGAGCCCCTCGCTACGCGACTCAGAGCTTTGCCCGGATCCCAAAAGTGAATCTGCCAGCCGAGTTTTTCGAAAGCACGGCCATAAGATCCCTCGAGATTCCATCCCTGATTGTGACCAACGATTAGAATGGAATTTGTCATTGATCTTTGACAGCTAACGCGGGCCGAGAGTCATCAGGCACTGCGCAGCCTCCTCTAACTCTGTCGCTGCCCTGGTTACATCTTGGGTGCGTGCGATCTCCTCAGCCCCGATCGACAGTTTGTGATAAAGCGATTTGTTCGTTTGGAGTTCGTGTATTGCGGCCGCCAGCTTATCGCGATCGCTCGATGGGTAAACGATCGCGTTAACTCCAGGCCGGGCGGTATCGCCTGGCCCAATGCAGCCAACGCGATCACTTACAATCACCGGCAAGCCGAACGTCGCCGCCTCGCTTACCACAAGCGGATGCGCGTCGTCTTCAGAGGAGACAGCAAGCACATCTGAAGCTACGTAATACTTCGCAATGCTCGATTGATTAACGAAGCCCGTTAACACACAATTTCGCACGGCGCGATCTCGGCAATAAGTCGCTAGCGAATTTCGAAGCGGCCCCTCTCCAACGAGCGAAGACCAGACTGGAATACCTTTTTCGGCTGCGAGTTGAGCGCCGACGATGACGTCAAGCGGACGTTTTCCCGCCGAAAACTTCCCGCAAAACAGTACGACGAACGCCTCGTCGGGAATCCCGTGTTGGCTTCGAACAGCGCGCCGCGTAGCGACTCGATTGGGAACAGAGTCAATAAGCCGTCTCTGATCGATTGGCAGCGAGCCAGGAAAGAGTCTTTCATCCGGAATACCGAACTGACTATGGTAGGCACGGTTATTGTCACCGACAAACAGTGCGCCATCAACTCTGCGATAGAAGCGCTTGACGATCCTTTCCTTTGCCAGCCTTTTCCAAGCCGGCGATTTTCTGCGTCCGTTCGAATCAGAATAAATCAGGAGCGGTGTTCGCCGGCGTTTGGCCCATTCTGCCACGCGCCAATTGGTCTTGTGAGCGTAGCCAAAGACTTTCACGATATCCGGTTCGAAACGATCAAGCGCCTCTACCACCCCGGGATTGTCGACCTGCCAATAATTCAATTTGGTGGGACGGTTGCCGATTGGCAGAAACTCGTATTCATATCCTTCGAGCAAGGGAATATCCCACCTGAGTTCAGACTGGAACTCTTCGTCGAAATACGATTGGCTTCCCCAATCGCAGCAAAAGAAGACGCGTAGGTTAACGTCAGAAAGCTTCGCGATTTCCCGATGCCACGGCGCGAAATGCTGTATCGGATGACTTACAATTACAGCTAGACGAAGCGGCATGGTCCACACACATTCGCGAGGCCTCAGTTAAGATGAAGAATATTTAGAATTTCGCGTACGCGGCTTTCCCAACTCCACTGGTATGACAAAGCGGCGCGGCGTTTATTTGATTCTTCCAGATATTCTTCGCGACGATGCCACAGCCGATCCCACAACGATGTCAAATCCCCTTCGTCATAAGCCACGGGAATTATGGCATTCGGCCCGAACAGCTCTTCAAACGCTGGATCGGTGGGCGTTTTCCCAAGAATCACATTCCCACTAGCGGCGGCCTCAAACCATCTGCAGGTAATCGGGCTGTGGGTCTTCACTAGCTCAGGGTTTGTGACTTCCACCGGCCAGCAGAAATTGAAAATGCTGTGCGTCAGATGCCAGGCATATTGGGCGTAGTGTTCCCGTGGGTCTAATTGTTTTTGAATGGAAGCTGCGGTTGTATAGTCGTAATACTTTCCATTGCCACTGCAATAGCGCTTGAGCGCCTCGTGCACGTTTTCCAAGCGTCTCCCGTACGAACAGAAGCTAATAAGCCGCTCGCTGATCGGCGCCGGCCGAAATCTTTCCAGCTTGACGCCGTGTCGAATGACATGCCACTCGCGCTGAGTCTGCTCTTCGAGAAAAGGCTTTGCCCCGTGAAACGCTGTCGAGGTGAAGTCCCAGTTCGTTGCCGTCAGCACGCGACGGATACTCTTCAAATGGGCATCGAGGCTATCGAACAAATAAAGAATCTTAATCCCTACATGCCGATCCCAACCTTTGTATAAATCGAGAGTGAAGTTCTCAGGTCCCATCAAGACCACCCAAAGCACGTC
>Ga0137361_10002088_pt1 | contig 12640 bp, 10 predicted proteins | sample Mad1_80_16metaG_FD_104923 | JGI IMG/M metagenome (GOLD analysis project Ga0137361, IMG submission 104923) | Vadose zone soil microbial communities from Angelo Coast Range Reserve, California, USA - Mad1_80_16 metaG | ecosystem: Environmental > Terrestrial > Soil > Vadose zone | place: USA... | reverse complement strand
CCATTCATTCCTCAATACGCATAGTGGGGGGGGGGGCGGGGTGGGTGCGGGGAGGGGGTGCTTGCACCGCCCTGGGGTGGTGTGGGGCAAACGCTGCACTCCCGACGACCTCGCCCCTACTAGTCACAAGCTATCCTGCTATTCTTATTGAAATTGAAATGATGAACGTACATGAGAAAACACCAGTTGTTCCTCACCGTTATAAGTTGACGGCGGTGCCAGTTGCATAATCGTATAGAAGCGATTCTTATGCTCTGTCACCAGCAAGATTGCGCTATAGGTTGCACCGTTCTGCACAAGGTTGCCCTTGACCTGCTGCCAGGAAGCCCCTGCGAATGTCCGGGAGGGTTGGTTCGTCTGACCCGTTATTCCCAGCTGTGCAGCCTCTTTCTTGATGTACTGAGCAATACTGCCATTGGCAGGGGTCGCAATAACAGTCACCTGACCGGTATGACTACTATCATTGAAGCTCACGGACCCTTTATTTGGATCGAAATGTGCGGTCCAGCCCTGGGGATAGCGCAATGCAATACCAAGCGTACTATTTTGAAACGGCTGATCTGTATTCGTAACTGCAGGAACCGCAAAAGGCCGGTATACCACGATCCACGTACCCAGACCACCAGCTAGTAACAAGCCTGCCAGGATAAGTATGAAAATAAGAGGCTTACGGCTCTTTCGCCTCGAACGAGCCATACGAGGAGGTACAGCCACCGAAGGAAGAGGCGTATTTCGCTGCGTCTGAACCTCACGCACAGGTTGAATTTCAGGTTGAGAGATAGACAGGGGAGATACCGGTTTTTGGAGAGCTGGGCGCTGGATTGGCTGGGCTATTTCCTGTGGGACCCTCTCACGCTGTTCAAAAGATTTTCCCGCTGTTGGAGATGAAGGTTGTGCAACTCCCTGGCGCTGTGAAGCCATCGGACGCGTTTCGAGCTGCTCCACTTCATCAAGATGCGAAGGCATCTTTGACCGAGATCTTAATGGCCCTGGGGGAGTGGCAGCCAGAGGACCGGTCGGCAGGTCATCTGCTCTATTCGCCTCTGTCAGACGTTGTCCATTACGAATTGGCACGGAGGGATTCTGCTCTACCTGCCCCGAAAGATCCTCCGCGGCCAGGTGAGCGGTTGGCACATCCTCGACTTCATCATAACCTGGTGATTGTCTTGAAGACGTCTGTCGCCACATTTGCACCGGGTAGGCATCCACACCATAAGGGCCTGCCTCCGTTTCCGGCATCAGCACACTATCGCCTTCCTCCTGCGGCTGCCAGACTTTCACATGCAGTTCACGAGGTGGAGGGCCATCCCTGTGCTGTATCGGATGGACAACATTGGGGGATGGGAAAGCCAGCTGCTCAAGAGCCTTCACTCCATCCCCCCGCTCAGGTAAGATTTCTTTTTTAGAAACCCGAGTAGCATCCTGTAAAGTCGACCGGGAGGTCGTTGAGATGCCTTCAGCAGGAACCTTAGCCTCCGCTGGAAGTTTCGTACTGTTTACTCCACGCTCAAGCCTGTTCATCCAGGCAGGAGGTTCATCGCTTTTTGGGCGTGTAGAAGACCTTACAGGAGGCTGGTACGCAATCTGCTCGCGTATGGCCGGGCGACTTCCACTTTGAGAGAGCTTTTCATCATCTGGCGGCTTGATGGTGCTGGCAGCAAAGGAAGATGGAGGCTGGGACTGACTGAAATCACCACGCCCACGTCCAAAAGCCGGTTCTCCCACATCAGCAGATGGGGAGGAAGACTCTCCCTGGCGAATCGGAATAGTCGCTCCACAATTGTTACAAAACCGCGCATTATCTTTCGGCAGCACTATCCCGCAACGTGTACACTGTGTCGCCACAAAACCTCCCCTACACCTTAAATGTCTAACAAATGGATAAAGCAGGCACCTTTCACAAGCACCTCTATCTTACGTTACCTGAATTCCGCCTGCTCGTCAAGTTCATAGCCCAAATGCGATCATCATTTAAGGGTCAAAATCGCCTCGCGTTCGGCAGCAGTTTCAATGACCTGCTGTCCCTTAACGATCTCAACCAGCTTCTTGCGACCCTTAGGGCTACCTACCATAACAACACCGACAAGCTTATTCTCACGGAAGAACAGCTTACGATAATTCTCATTACCCTTCTCACCAGGCTCACGGTGAGAAATAGATTCAAGTTCAGGATTGTTCGATTCGGCCGTACCAACAACCGCGATATTCACATCGAATAGTGGACTGGTGTACGTTGGTACGTCCACGTACGCCTCATGCCCACCGGCCATATTGATTCCTACGATGCGGCCATGAGCAAGGGCATTATCCCAGGTTCCCATCGTATGGTGAGCTTCTATCGTCGGATCGTAGAATTCTGCTACATCCCCGGCGGCATAGACTCCCGGCACATTGGTCTCCAGGTACTCATTCGTCACAATCCCACTACGTATCTCGACGGGCGTGTCTGCCAGAAGTCGTGTATTGAGTGTAATTCCAAGACCAACTCCAATCACATCGGCCTGAATCTCACGCCCTTGCTTAGTTTTAACGTAACTGGGGACTCCATTTTTGGGAATAACGGATGCAATTTCATCCCCGCAGATAATTTCAACACCGAACTTCCTGCCAATGTTCTCGACAACATCGGCTCCCTCTCGGTCCAGGCAATTACGCAGCCAGTAGGGGCCGCGCATCAGCCAGGTAGTATGAAGCTTACGCACGGCGAATCCATCACACAACTCATATGAGATGAAGCTCCCACCATAGGCGAGTGCGGTACGGGATTCGAGCATGCGGGCAATAATGGTTTTTGTATCATCGAGCGTGACAAAGTTATATATATGTTCGGTATCACTGGCACCTGGAACCCTCAAAGGATTAGCCCAGCCTCCGGTCGCTACCAGCAGCGCATCATAGGGGTACACCTCTCCCTTGTCAGTAACGACGACCCGTTCTTCGGTATTCACTTCCGTGAGCATGGTTTCTGTGATCAGTCGAATATTGCGCTGCTCATGCCATGCAAAATCACGAATCATCACCTTCTGTTCTGTGATGACCCCTTGCAGGAAGCGTGGCAAGGAAACGCGGTTATATAAAGGGTAAGGTTCGTTTGTGAATAGATGGATACTACAATTGGGGTCATTTTTGCGCAGTGTGTCGGCGGCTGTCGTGCCCGCAACTCCATTGCCAATAATGACATAACGTTTATCGTGTGTGGTCAAAAGGTGATCTCCTCATGTGGCATGTGATATTTGTCCTCTTTGGTCAGGTTCGAGAGGATTTTAGCATAGTTCTTTTGAGAAAGCTATAGCCGGGCTAGTTCGTTCATTAGTGACCGACGACAGAATGGAAGAGCTGGAAGAGCAGATACAAATTGAGGGCCACGATCAGCCCGGCAACTACCCAGGCAGCAAGCGTTGTAAAACGGCGATTGACAAGATCGCCCATCAGATCGCGCCGGCGGGTAAACATCACCAATGGAATTAATGCAAAAGGAATACCAAAGCTGAGCACCACCTGGCTGACAACCAGCGTTCTGGTCGGATCAACGTTCAAAGCAATCACTACCAGCGCCGGGAGCATCGTTACAAGGCGGCGCAGCCACACGGGAATCTGTCGACGAAGGAAGCCCTGCATCACTACCTGGCCAGCCATCGTTCCTACTGTCGATGAAGAAAGGCCTGAAGCCAACAAAGAAACGGCAAAAATGACACTCGCAGCATTACCAAGTAACGGCTGCAACGTACGATATGCCACTTCAATACTAGCAACACCGGTCAGGCCATGAGAGAAAAATGTCGCCGAGGCCATCACCAGCATAAACAGGTTGACCAGGCCAGCTAAGCACATTGCAATGAGTATATCTATCAATTCAAAACGGAAGAGACGACGACGCTCCTTTGTACCTTGCGCCAAAACCCTATTTTGAGTAAGTGACGAATGCAGAAAGATGACGTGTGGCATCACGGTGGCGCCAAGGATACCAACAGCCAGCAGCACGCTATCAGTACCTGCGAATTGTGGAACGACGCTATGATAGGCGATTTGACCCCAATTGGGTCTGTCAAGGAGCGTCTCAACTAAGTAGCTGCCCGCGACCACTCCAACCAGCGCGGCAATTACTGCCTCAAGATGTCGAAAGCCACGTCCTTCCAGACCCAGGATAATAAAGGTCGTAATCCCTGTGAGAACTCCGGCTAGCAGCAGCGGAATATGGAAGAGCAGGTTAAAGCCAACTGCCGCCCCCAAAAATTCAGCCAGGTCGGTAGCCATGGCTACAACCTCCGAAAGTACCCACATTCCCCACACGAGCGGTCGCGGAAACTCCTCCCGACAAACCTCCGCGAGATTCCTTCTGGTCGCAATTCCCAGTTTAGCCGATAAGGTTTGAATCAGCATGGCCATAAGGTTACTGGCAATAATAACCCAGACCAGCAGATAACCAAACTGAGCACCACCCTGTATATTCGTTGCAAAATTGCCCGGATCGATATAGGCTACGCAGGCTATAAAGGCCGGGCCAAGAAAAGGAAGAATACGAGCCAGAAAGTTTCGCTTACTTCGTCCCTGCAGAACTTCACGAGCGGCCCTGATCGTTGCGCTGTCCTCGTCACCAACGAACTCTTTCGCTGCTGTTTTTGATTGTAATTCCATAGAAAATATTCCTGTTCTACAGACGCAATAATTATTTATTAGCCATCTCACCCACTTCAATAGGTGTTACGATAATATGTTCGGCCAGTTCGACTCCTAGCATATGTTCGACCTGGCGTGCCTTTTCGCCCACACGAATACGCAGTGGACCACCAAATGGTGCCCGCTCGATCACCTGCACATGTGTTTCTGGATAAAGACCGAGTTGCCCAAGGTAGCGCAACTTTTCCGGGTCCTGGTCGCTTACACGCAGGATAAGAGCGGTTTGTCCCTGGACCAGTTCCGGTAGAGGAACTCCCTTCCGCAAAGGGATCACTCCATCCTTACTGGGAATAGGGTCGCCATGTGGATCAACTGTGGGGTAGCCAAGCAGTGCATCGAGCTTGTCTTCAAACTCCTCGGAGATGACGTGCTCCAGCTTATCAGCCTCTTCATGTACTTTATCCCAGCTGTAGCCCAGTTCACGCGCCAGGTAAAGCTCAAGCAGGCGATGATGCCGGATAACCTCCATCGCCTTGCGTTCACCTAACGCAGTAAGGCGCGCGCCGCGGTAAGGTGTATGCTCGACCCATCCGGCCGCTGCAAAATCTTTGAATAACATAGTAACAGTTGCATCGCTCACACCCAGCCGTTCACTCACTGCCGAAGTGGAGACCTTCTGCCCCCGCTCCTGCATATCATAAATGACTTTCAAGCAATCACTGATGCGCGGGGCAAGTTCCTGAATCGGCTCCTCCATATTTATTTCCTCCGAAAACAAAAGTTTTAACTTACTAAAATTATGATAACATATTTGTAAAACATTTGCAAGAGGTACAGCTAAAACTATTATGGACGTAGAAAGGCCACTGGCGTGCCTCTTTACCAGGCACGCCAGTGACCTTTCTACGTCCATAATAAAATATAGAGGCGCATTCATTGCGCCCCTACAAGACCTTCTCTATCGCCTGCTACCACCATGGCCCACGCCGCTACCAATAGCGCCCGCGACCACGGTAACCAGGTCGAAACCCCCTACGAAAGATACCCAAACCAAAGACGAAAAACGCCATCAATAGCATAAAGAGTAGCGCTCCTCCAACCAGCGCACCAATCGTCGCCAGGAGCAGCCCCGCCACGATCAGAATTGGCTTGAGGAGCAAGAAGGCCAACAGTACGAGGAATACAATCCTGAACGGACTTCTCCTCTGCATACGGCCATAGCCTGTACCCTGGGTATATGGAGGCATACCTCGCCAATACCCTCCATAATAGGAGTTATAGGGGCGATATCCCTGTTCGAACGCATCACCATCGGGAGCATATTGCTGCCGCTCGCTCCCATTTTGCGAAGACTGTTGACCGCCGGCGTTTGTTCCGTAAGTTCCCTGCTTCACGTTTGCAGCATTATCTTGTGCCTGGTAGCCCGGTTGGATCGTTGACTCAACGTAGCTCGAAGGCGACTCATCCCTTGGGGCGGCCTCGTTCTCCGGCTTGACCGACCAGTAATAGGGGTGTTGCGGATAATATATTTCATCTTCGCCATTTCCAGAATCCTGTCCATGGGACCCCGACTCTGGTACAAATTCTTGCTGACTCATACTATGTTCTCCTTGACCTGCTTTCCCAGACTCCCCGGGGTATCAACAGGTCTGTCATCAGTAATTACGTACCGGAGATATAAGGGTTGCATGGCAAGGAAACAGCTATCGATGAGAAGGCCGCAGCACCGCCACGATCATCGCTATCACGCTCAAAGCAAAGGACACCAGAAACGCCAGGTGAACTCCATGCAGGAACGTATTGAGCGCAGCAGGGAACTGGCTCATGCCGCCTCCATAGATGAAAACATGCATCATAGCCACCATGGGCACTGCACTTAAGGCAAGCGGGAAAACGATGGCAATACTGAGCATCTGGCCGGTATTATTGAGCATGCTGAGAATACCCGCTGCCGCCCCTCGCATCTGAGCTGGTACAGAACTCATGATCGCATTGGTATTGGGTGAAACGAAGAAGCCGGAGCCGCCGCCCATCAAGGCCATAAAGATTGACAGCAACCAGTAAGGCGTCGACGGCCCAACAGTAGATAGGCCCAGCAGTCCCAAGGCAGAAATCCCCAACCCGACTGGAGCCAGCACACGCGAACCCACGCGATCCGATAGTCTTCCACTCAATGGGCCAACGATCATAAATGCCGCGCCGAATGGAGCCAACATGAGACCTGCTCTGAGAGGGTCCTGTCCGTAAGGTCCTTGCAGGAAGAAGATCAAAAGAAACAACACGGCACCGCGAGCAATACCATTGAGCAAACCGCTCAAGTTCGCGAACAAAAAGAGGCGATCGCGGAAGAGGCGTAATTGTACCAATGGCTCTTTAATACGCGGCTCTATAACCCCGAAGAGGACAAGTCCAACAATACCTAAAGCGAGAATTGTATAAGTAATGGTCTGGCTGAGCAAAGGAAAGGCGAGCAAACTCAATGCCAGCAGGGTTCCGGTCAGCCCAATGGTAAGCGTAATAGCGCCTATGAAGTCGATATGCTGGCGTTTGGCCAAACGCACAGGCTCGCGTAGTCGCCATAAGCCCCATATGGCTCCGAATATGGCAACCGGGACATTGAACAGGAAGACCCAGCGCCAGGAGAACTCCGTAAGCAAACCGCCAATAATCGGGCCGATCAGGAAGCCCGCGGCACCGGCAATCTGGTTAACGCCCAGTCCCAGGCCAACCTGTCCCTTTCGGAATGCATCGGTCACGATGGCCGTGCTGTTGGTGATCAGCAGCGCCCCACCAATGCCCTGGATCACACGTCCCACAATCAGGTCGCCGCCATGAAACTGCGGCTGCGCAAGGCCGGCCACCAGCGATCCGAGCGCGAACATAATAAAGCCACTGTTGTAAAGACGCTTGCGCCCCCAGATATCTGCTAATCGCCCAATCACGGGAGTTAACACTGTAGTGATCAGCAAATAACCGATCAACACCCACATAATCGTCAGGAACGTAGCCTGTAGTTCCGTCAAAATATTGGGCAGTGCTATCAGCAAAGCCGAACCCTGAATGGAGGCCAGCAAGGCCCCAACCGTCGTGACCGAAAGTGCCGTCCATTGATAGCCATTATGTTGATTGGAGGCTACCTCGGTAGCACCGTCCTCCTTGCCGGTAGCCACCGGAGTATCTGAAGATGAACGAGAAAAACTCATGATTATCCTTCCATTTATTTGATCAATATCTATATCTCTACCAGGTGATGAAGTGCAGGTAAAGCTGCTATGATGCTGGCCTGTTCATCATGGCTGAGCTGCTTCAGCCGAAATTTCAGCGAGGCCAGGCGAGCTTGATGAAAGACATGCACTGCCTGGCGCCCGGCCTCGGTCGGTCGAACCCACACCGTACGCCAGTCGGCATCATCGCGACTGCGTTCAACATATCCCTGGGCCAACAAGCGTTTGACCATCGCTGTTGCTGTCGATGGAGCAACGGCAAGATGTTCTGCAAGCTGCTGCATGGAACAACACTTGTGTTCAACCAGCACACCCAGCACGCTCAATTGTCCTGGTGTAGTCCTCAATGCAATCACGTCGCGCCAACCAGGCCCAGCTTCCGGTGAGTCCTCGAGCGGTAGATCGGCCCCTATGCGTCGCAGCAGCCTTGGTGCGATATCGAGGAGTGCTTCCGCCATGTCCGTATCGCTTTGCACAGCTTTCTGTACCATATTCCCTGACCTCCCCTTAATAACTATCACTTCGACTATCTAATAGTATGATAAACTAAGTAGGTGGAACGTGTCAATGCAAATAGTATAATGATATGGAACTAATCCCAGGTAGAACTACGTGTACAGACTATACGAGGAAGCAGAAATAGCCCGCAAAAACATCCAATAGAAAGAGAAGAAAAACGAGTGAAGCAAACAGGTCGACCCGTGCGCAACGCCGCCGATTATGGCTACCCTACCCCAGACGTTGAGATGCTTGCAACAAAAGCTATCGAGGTAACACGCCGGCTCACAGAATTCTATGGGGAAGTCCCTTTCTCCAGTAAAGACCCCATGAGCATGCTTGTCGATATCCTCTTATCTCATCGCACACGCGACGAGCAGACCGCTGCCGCCTGGGATAACCTTTTGAAGCGCTTCGGCTCGTGGGAAGCGGTACGCGATGCACCCATGGAGGAAGTACAGGACGCGATTGCCAATGTCAATTTTCCTGAAGTGAAAGCGCCGCGCATCCAGGCAATTATGCGTCAAATTACTGCGGAGCGCGGCGAACTCAACCTGGATTTCCTTCGCACATTACCGGTGGAAGAGGGCGCTACGTGGCTGAACCGCTTCGAAGGAGTCGGCCCCAAAACGGCGGCCTGCGTTCTCTTGTTCAGTTGCCAGAAGCCCATCCTCCCAGTTGATGTGCATGTGCATCGCGTCTCTGGCCGCCTGGGCCTCATTGGGAAGAAAGTAACAGCCGACAACGCCCATGCCCTTCTACAAGCCTTGCTGCCACAGGACGCTCGGAGCATCTATAATTTCCACAAGGCCTTACTGCGCCATGGGCAGCGCATCTGCGTGTATGAGCGCCCACACTGCAATAAGTGCCCCCTGACCGACCTGTGCGACTATTACAAAACGGTGGTGAAACCACACTAAATTTTCAGGAACGTTTCAGGGAGATGAGCTAAACTTAGGATGAATAGTTGTGTATTTCTTGCAACGTCTACTTGTTCTTGCATCCGCTCTTGCGCTGTCCATCGTCGTTCACCAGGAGAAACTAGCTATGGTCTACAACAAGCAATATTCCATCAGGCTGATCCCGCTTGTGTTTTCCCTGCTACTCCTGCTGGTTGCTTGCAGTTCGATCGACACACTACCTAAGCCCACACCAATATCGCGGCCTGTAGGCACCCTGGCACCCGGAAATGGTGGAGGCACTGCACGCATCGCGCTGGCATGCGCTCCTGATCCTGCTCAGCACAAGGCGGATATCTGTGTGAGCACCCTGGATGGCTCAGGACTCCAACGACTGACCAGTGGTTCAGGACCGAACATCTCCCCGGCCTGGTCACCTGATGGCAAGCGCCTCGTCTTTCGAGCCGCTGATGCTGACGTATTTGAAGCCAGCGACATCTGGCTCATGAATGCTGATGGCTCAGGAAAAACCAATCTGACGAAAGACAAGCAAAGCAATTGGGGAGCCACCTGGGCGCCTGACGGGAAGCACATCCTCTTCAACTCCGCTCGTGAGGGAGTAAGGCCACAGCTGTATCTGATGAACCCTGATGGCTCCGGGCTGAGGCGTCTGTGTCCGCACTCGAACCTGTGGGAGGAGTATCCGGGCTGGTCGCGCGATGGCACGAAAATTGCCTTTATGTCCAACGTGGGGACCAGCGCATGGGTCATCTATGTGATGAATGCTGACTGCTCTGGACTGAAGCGGTTAACGAATGGCCCGGGAGAGGATGGCGGGCCGCGTTGGTCACCCGATGGTAAAAAGATTGCCTTTACTTCTGACCGGACTGGTCAGGCTGAAATCTATCTCATGAACGTTGATGGTTCGCAGCAAACCAGGCTCACGACCAGTCCGAAAGATACCTCGTTCGGTGGTCCAGATTGGTCGCCCGATGGCACCAAGCTGCTCTTCTTACACAGCCTTGCCAATGGAGGAGAAATCTGGATCATGAACGCTGATGGCTCGAGGCAAACGAAGCTGATGGATGCCTATGGGTTCGGCGATAGTCCGGTCTGGCAACCGTGAAAGGTCCTCGAGTACTACAAAACAGCAGTGAAGCCTCATTCCTGATCCAGGAGAGGCTTCACCTATCTGCTCACACTCAATAGCGATATACTATGTTTAATCCGGACTGATGCTTCGAGGTGGAATCTGCTTATCTGTAGAGTAAACTCCCTCAGTCACATAGTCCTGAGGTGTCGGCAAGACCTCACTACGGTGATAGGAACCGCTCGCATCGGTATTCATGCCGGGCCACAGTCTGCCATAGTTGTAATGTCCGGTTTCTGCCGGTGAAAGTGGCCTTCGGGCGAATTGTGCCGCGCCTCTCACAACGGGAACACCGTGTTCTGGCGTTTCATCATAGAGATCGCCGGGCACGCTGTTGAGTCCCATACGCTGCAAATCAGCTTCGCTCATCGTCAGGTAGATAGTATTATTCCGAATCTCGTCCTTCGCGGCCCTCTGCGGCACATAATATACTTTGGAAAAGATACCAGCACGCTCAACCAGAATGTAATTGGGGAAGCGAGCCCGCACCTTGCCCAGCGCTTCTCCTTGTGAGTCCACGACCCCCTGACCGATCTTGAACTTCCACGGATCAAACTTCTGGCGAATCGTGACATATGTCTCTTTCAATGGAGCCATCGGATCTTCCAGGCCCCAGCCTAGAATGCAGATAAGTACGCAAACAAGTGCGATAATAGATATCCAGGGCACACTCGATATCACTAGAAACCCTGCTATCGCTACAGCAATGGACACGCTGAGTAAAACTGGCCAATAACTTGGATTGGGCAGGTGAATATGCGGTTCCGCCTCTTCTACATCACCTTCTTGCTCCACCGGTTCGTAAACACCAGACTCATGTAATGTGGAACTGGTGCTCTGAGGAGATGTATCCATAAGTTCTCTCTTTCCTCTAAGATCCAGGTTTGATATCCAACATACGAAGCCATCTCTTCGTTTTGTCGTCATTACAAGCATATCAAATATGAGCGAGGCTTGCAAGCCTGAGTCAAAGCATTCCTGTTAATTCATGATTTTATCTGGCTACACATCACGATCCTGGCTCAGCGACATTCCACGTACCAGACGCCCCAACAGAGGGATCGCACTGGCTTTTTGAGTTAAGGCTGCAATAATCTCCCTTGAGACTGCTATTCTGCTGTACCCATCCCCAGAAATAAAGCGGTGCATTGCCATGGTAAGATTGGACGGTGAACTGGACATATTTGCCGGTGTTGACCGTGCCCGTAAAGTTGCCACTGCCCACCAGAGGCGAATTAACACTGAAGTAGCCACTAATGTTCCCCTGTCCCGTTTTTTGTTGTATGTACAGGGACATACCCGTCGTGATATTGGCGGTCTGGTCAAAAATAGTGCCATTGTAGTTTCCGGCTATGTTCGGATATGGAACAGGTGTAGGCGAAGGAGTAGGAGTCGGCTTTGGATGCGGTGCAGGTGTTTTCGTCGGTGCAGGTGTGGGTCCCATTGTCGGTACAGGAGTAGGAACTACGGGAATAGTGGGCCCGACTACAGGCTGAGATGATGGGGTAGGCCTGACCTTCGGATGCGATGTCGGTGTAGCAACACTGGTTGGATAGGTTGTGACAGTTGGAAGAGCGGCGATAGAGGTAGCAGTCGAATTAGTACGTGCGGTTGGCGCGAATGAACGCGCATTCGGGCGGTTTGTGGCATATGATAGGAATCCGACTCCTGCGGCAAGCATGATGAGCAACATGGCCGCGATGAGAAACAGGAAGCGAGAGCGGCGCCTCCTCTTTTGTTTACGGATAGTGACAGTAGAAGGAATAGGCGTCTCGCCTGGTTTCCGAGAGACAGGAACAATTGATTGAGGTAGCGAGGCCGATTGCCTGATGACAGGCGCAGTTAACTGCCTCCAGGTCGGATGAGCATTCAGAGCCTGCCAGAATTCTTCGATGCTTGCGAAACGATCATTACAGTTTATCGATAAGGCCCGATTGATGGCCCGCTCTATATGCCGTGGGATGGCAGGGACAAACTTGCTTACAGGTTCGAGCGGATCATCTTGCCCTGAGCCTATGTGCGTCATGCGATAGAGAGCATCGACGGGAACGGTTCCAGTTAAAAGGGCATAAAGAGTTGCACCAAGTGCATAAATATCAGTGCCGGTGCTGGTTCCGGAGCTGTATTGCTCCGGGGCTGCATAACCAGGTGAACAGGTGCGAATGGCGGTAGTCGTCGAGTCCTTATCATATTCCTTCGCAATGCCAAAATCCACCAGCACAGTTTCTTCACCCGAAGCGGGTGCGATAATG
>Ga0137361_10002084_pt1 | contig 12653 bp, 6 predicted proteins | sample Mad1_80_16metaG_FD_104923 | JGI IMG/M metagenome (GOLD analysis project Ga0137361, IMG submission 104923) | Vadose zone soil microbial communities from Angelo Coast Range Reserve, California, USA - Mad1_80_16 metaG | ecosystem: Environmental > Terrestrial > Soil > Vadose zone | place: USA... | reverse complement strand
TTGAAGTTGCCGTTGGAGCGCCAGCGCAAGACACACAGCTCACTGCGAATTTGCATCATGGCGGGCCAGATGTAATCGAAGAATTGGATTTCGGCGACGGGGTTGAGGCCGCGAGTGGCCATACCGATGGCGCGACCGACGATGCTGGCTTCAGCGAGGGGCGTGTTGAAAACGCGATCGTGGCCGTATTTTCGCTGCAGGCCGGAGGTAGCTTTGAAGACGCCGCCCTTGCCTTTGACGTGCTTCAAGTTTTCGTCGCGGCTGGCGTCGGCGACGTCTTCGCCAAAGACGGTAATGCGCTCGTCGCGGGCCATTTCGTCAGCGAGGGTGGCGGCGACCATTTCGACCATGGTTTTGGGAGCGCCGTGAAATTGCGGCTGGGCGGCAAATGCAGATGAGGTGGGATCGACGTCGGGGGAATAGACATTGACGTGAATGGAGTCGATGGAGGGAGGTTCGGCGCCGAGCGCCTGGTCGCCAGCTTCGCGGACTTCGCGGTCCACATCGGCTTCGAGGGCTTCGATCTCCTTTTGGTCGAGCAGGCCTTCGCGCACGAGGAAGAGCGAAAATTTGGACAGCGGATCGCGATGCGCTTCCTCTTCGCGCTCTTCGGCGGTTTTGTAGAGCTTTTCGTCGTCGGAAAGCGAGTGGGAATAGGGGCGAATGACGTGGGCGTGAAGCAGCGCGGGACCGCGGCGCTGGCGGACGTAGTCGACCGCTTCTTTGGCGACAGCATAGCTTTCGAGCGGGTCGGTGCCATCGAACTCGGCGACGTGCAGGCCGGGAAAACCGCGGACCAGCCCGGAGATGCTGCCGCCGGCGGTCTGCACTTCCACGGGGACGGAAATGGCGTAGCCATTGTCTTCGATGAGATAGAGCAGAGGCAATTTCTTGGCGCAGGCGGCGTTGAGCGATTCCCAGAACTCGCCTTCGCTCGTGGCGCCGTCGCCGCCGGAAACGTAGACGATTTCGTTATCGTGGTGACGAACGTATTGGCCTAGCGGGGCTTTCTTGGCTTGCGCGAGAGCTTTGGTGCGATTTTGGTAGTAGAGCGTGGCCTCGGCGGCGCCGACGGCTTGCACGAATTGTGTTCCAGTACAGGAAGATTTGGAGACGATGTTCCACTTGGGATGGCCCCAGTGCGAAGGCATCTGGCGGCCGCCGGAGGCGGGATCGTCTTTTGCGCCGACGGCTTGCAGGAGAGTTTCGAGCGGGGTGACGCCAACCATCAGGCAGAGAGCGCGGTCGCGGTAATAAGGATAGAGCCAGTCGACGCCGGGACGCAGAAGAAGGCCCATGACGGCGGTGACGGCTTCGTGGCCGGCGCTGGAAATCTGGAAGTAAATTTTGTTTTGGCGCTTGAGCTGGATTTCGCGGTCGTCGAGGCGGCGGGAGAGAAACATCGTGCGGTAGAGGTGAATGAGGGTTTCGCGGTCGAGGCCGTGATACTTGCCGGCGTCGAGCTTGGTTGGTTTTACGCGCGTCTGTACCGCCATTCAGTCGGCCCTCTCAGTGGGATGGAGATGCTCGCCGGAGGAAGATCTATTATATCGAAAAGATGCGGGAGCGCGCTGCAAGGGTTCGGGGAGTTTACCGGATTCACGGGCAATTTTCTGGGAGCGCATAGGCAATGGGCTTCACTCGAGGGTGTCGAACTGCTTCAAGACGTCGGCGAAAGCGGGTTCGCTTTCGCGGACGGTTTTGGGCGAGGCGCTCTTGAAAGGCTCTTCGGTGGGGATGCGGTCGATCCAGCGCTGCTCGGAGAGCTTTTCGTGGCCGGAGAAATAAAGGCGGACGAAGAGCTTTACGGGGCCGTTGCTTTCGGCTGAAGGTTCAGCGGATTTGGGCTTGGATTTTGATTTCGCTTTCGCGGACTTAGCTTGTTCGGTCTTCGCTGGCTCCGGTTTCGCTTCCACGGCGGCGGGCACGGCGGGTTGTTCGCGCTCCAGTTTGTACTGAAGCTTTTTGTCGAGGCGGAAGGCTTGCTTCCAGCTTTCGAGTTTGTGGCGGGCTTGCTGGACTTTTTCCTCATCCGGCCCGAAATCAAAAAGCAAATAGGTTTGCGCCATGACGGAAGTCTGCGACGCGAAGTGGCGGCAAGTCAAGGCGCTGTCGCGGGCGAGGTGAGGTTCTGTTACGCGTTGCGAGACATATTGGATGGGCAGAGAGAGCCGTTTTGCCTTATCATGCGTCATAGAGAGCAGGGAAAGTGAACGCGTCGAGCCAGGATCGCAAGAGAGTATTCGCCGCGTGGGTGTGTCTGCTGGCGGCTGTGGCCTTGTACGCTCCCTTGGCGGGCGCCGCGTGGTCAGTGCATTCGATGGCGTGTTGCACCGGCGACCATTGCCCCATCGCGCAGCATCATCACCAGAAAAAGCACGCATCGCCGCATTCGGATATGGACTGCGGGCATGACGTGGGCGAAATGATGGATTGCTCGATGTCGTGTTGCCAGGACTCTGAGAAACTGCTGGTCACGGCGGTGGCCTTTGTGCTGCCGCAGCAGATGTTCGCTTTCGCACCCGCTTGCCTTGTTCCCGCCGCGGAAACTGCGCGCGCTGTCGCGATTCCGCGGGTCGTAAAGCCTCTCTCTCCTCCGCCTCGTTTCGCGCACGCTCTCTAACAGCCGCTGCTTTTTTCAACCCAAATGATCGGCTCTTGCCGCGACTCTGTGTCGCGCTCTAATTACTTTGGAGAACAAAATGCGAGGCGTTTTGAGATTGCTTGCTGCTTTGCTCTTTCTGAGCGTGCCTGCGTTGGCCACGATTTTTGGGACGGTGCGCGGAATTGTGCACGATCCGCAGCACCGCCCGGTCGCGGATGCCACGGTTACGCTGAAGGCAAAAACATCGGATTACACGCAAGCGATGCAAACCGATGCGGAAGGGGGATTTCACTTTGATGCTGTGCCGCTAGGCCAATACAGCGTGACTGTGTCACAGGCTGGTTTCGTGACGCAGGAGCAAGCCGTTACGGTGCTGTCCGGCACGGCGCCGATTCTGCATTTCGAGCTGCGGCTGCCCACGCAGGCGCAGTCGGTAACGGTGTCCGCCGAATCGGCGCCGGCCCAAACAGAGTCCGTCACCCCCACCACTCTGGTAGATCGCTTGGAGATCCAGCAGACACCGGGCGCCACGCGCAGCAATAGCTTGGCGATGATTACCGACTATGTTCCGGGCGCTTATTTTACGCACGACCAACTACATGTCCGCGGCGGCCACCAGGTGAGTTGGCTGATTGACGGTGTCGCGATTCCCAACACGAATATCGCGAGCAACCTTGGGCCGCAGGTCGATCCCAAAGACATCGATGCTGTCGAAATGCAACGCGGCAGTTATGCAGCGGATTTCGGCGATCGCACCTACGGTATCTTCGATGTTCTGCCGCGCACGGGGTTCGAGCGAAATAATGAAGCTGAGCTGACGTTTGGCGCGGGAAACTTCTATCAAACAGACGATCAAATCAATTTCGGCGGGCATAACAGCCGCTTTGCGTATTACGCCAGCGCGAACGGGAACCGCACGAATCTGGGCTTGCAGACTCCCACCTCGGCGGTTGTCCACGACGCCGCAAACGGGTACGGGGGATTTGTCTCGCTGATTTACAACGCGGATTCACAGGACCAGTTGCGCCTCGTTGCGCAAGCGCGCCGGGACTTTTACCAAGTGCCGTTTGGCCCCAACAACCCGCTGAATAGTCCCGGCATGACGCTGCGCGATGCCAACCGGGAAAACGATTCCTTTGCTGCCTTCTCTTGGGTACGCACGTTCAGCCCGGGGCTGGTGCTCACCGTTTCACCGTTCTTCCACTACAACAGCGCCGACTACGCAAGCGATCCAAATGATTTCCCAAGCGCCGCAACCCAGAATCGCTCCTCAAAATATGAGGGCGGGCAGGGTACCGTGTCTTGGATCAAGGGCCCTAATAACGTGCGCGTGGGTTTCTACAGTTTTGCTCAGCAGGACAATCAATTTTTTCACGTGGTATACAACGATGGGAGCGGCGCAGTCGCGCCGTTGTCGCAAAATCCGGACGGGAGCCTCATCGCTGTTTATGTTGAGGATCAAGTCAAAGTTAATCCATGGCTGACGCTCAACGGCGGGCTGCGCCAGACACACTTTTCCGGAGGAGTGGTGGAAAATGCCACCAGTCCGCGCGTTGGCGCTTCGCTGCGAATCCCCAAATTGAACTGGGTGTTCCGCGGATTCTACGGTCATTTCTATCAGGCGCCACCACTGGGCACGCTCTCTGGCCCCACGCTGAACGATATCCAGACTCAACAGCAGCTTGACTTCGTACCTTTGCGGGGAGAGCGGGACGAAGAGCATCAATTCGGCGTCACGATTCCCTTCAAAGGCTGGGTGCTCGATGCCGACAACTTTTTGACTCGCGCGCAAAACTTCTTCGACCACAACAGCTTGAACAACTCTAACGTTTTTTTCCCCGTCGATGTACAGGGCGCGCGAATTAACGGCTGGGAGCTGACACTGCGCTCGCCGCGGATCCAAAACCGTGCGCAACTCTATCTGACTTATTCCAACCAACTCGCTCTTGGCTTCGGCTGCGTGATCGGCGGACTGATTGGTCCGTGCGCTGTGCCTCCGCCGGGCTTTTTTCTGCTCGATCATGACCAGCGCAATACGTTGCACCTGGGCGGCCAGTACACACTGCCATGGCGCGCTTACGCTTCCGCGGACGTTTATTACGGGTCGGGCTTCTCGAACAGTAATCCGGCGATCCCCGGGGATCATCTTCAGCCGCATACTACTTTTGACTTGTCGCTCGGCAAGGAATTCGGGGAAAAGTTCTCGGCTTCGTTGAGCACGACGAACGTTGCGAACCGCCGGGTTTTGCTGGATAACAGCTTCACGTTTGGCGGCACGCATTATCTGAATCCTCGGGAAATCTTTGTCCAGGTCCGCTACCGGTTTCACTACTAGGCCTCCGCGGCTACAGTTGATATTCACTTCATGCCGCGAGGATATTTATGGTCGACATGCTTCGGTCCGGCTAAAAGACGCCGTACCTCAGGATGACAGGCCTTACAGTAGCGAGTGATAGGAGTTCGTGGTGATTGGGCCGTAGGGCTACTGTGCAGTTTCCCACATAGAAAATTTGACGTAGAACGCTGTTGCGTATGCGAAAACCGCGTGCTAGCCTTTGGCGAATAAAAGGCGAACGCGCGGGAGGCTCGCATGCCGGAATCACTGGCGGTTCGTAGGGCTGGCACTTCAGTCACACCGATTTCCAACGGCGCTGCGCTGTCGCGCGGCTCGACGGCGATCGCTCGCGTCCATGAGGTGCTCGATGTGCTCGCCGCTCGCGATGTTCGTGGCGAAATCCTCACCGCAGTTCGCCACTATCCGGCGCGCGAGGCACAGTGGGCCGACTTTCCGGCCTGGACGCACAGCGATCTGAAGGCGGCTTACGCCGGTAAAGAGACTCGGCAGCTCTACAGCCACCAGGCCGCCGCTGCTGAAGCGGTTCACGCCGGCAAGAACGTGGTTATCGTCACACCGACGGCTTCCGGCAAGACGCTTTGCTACAACTTGCCGATCCTGAACGCGATTCTGCAAAGTTCGGACAGCCGCGCGCTATATCTCTTCCCCACCAAGGCGCTGGCGCAGGACCAACTCGCGGAGCTCCATGATTTGAACGAGCGGCTCGAAAATCGCTTTGGCGTTTTCACCTATGACGGCGACACGCCGAGCGATGCGCGCAAAGCCATCCGCGAAAAGGGGCACATCGTGCTCACCAACCCGGACATGTTGCACACCGGAATTCTGCCGCACCACACGCGCTGGACGCGGCTGTTCGAGAATTTGCGCTACATCGTGATCGACGAGCTGCACACGTACCGCGGAGTCTTCGGCAGCCACTTGTGCAACGTGCTGCGCAGGTTGCGGCGCATCGCGCGATTTTATGGGCGCGAGCCGCAATTCATTTGCTCGTCGGCGACGATCGCAAATCCGGGAGAACTGGCCGCGAGGCTCCTGGAAGCAGACGTCGAGGTGCTCGACGCCAACGGCGCGCCGGCCGCGGAGAAGACGTTCGTTTTCTACAATCCACCGGTGGTGAATCGCGCGCTGGGGATTCGGCGCAGCTATATCAACGAATCCGCGCGCGTGGCCCAGGAATTTCTGAAGCACGACCTGCAGACCATCGTGTTCGCCAATTCGCGCCTGCACACCGAGCTGCTGCTGACCTACTTGCAGCAGGCCAATCCGCACGCGCCCGGCAAACCGGAAACGATTCGCGGCTACCGCGGCGGCTATTTGCCGAACGAGCGCCGCGAAATCGAACGCGGACTGCGCGACGCGCGGATTCGCGGCGTGGTCTCAACGAGCGCGCTGGAGCTGGGCATCGACATTGGCTCGCTGGATGCCGTGGTGATGGCGGGTTACCCCGGGACGATCGCCGGAACCTGGCAGCGCGCGGGGCGTGCGGGACGGCGCAGCGGCAGCTCGTGCGCCGTGATGGTGGCTTCCTCCACGCCGCTCGACCAATTCATGGTGCGCAATCCGGACTATTTCTTCGGAAGGACGCCGGAGCATGCGTTCATCCAGCCGGATAATTTGGAAATCCTCGTGAATCATCTGAAGTGCGCGGCGTTTGAACTGCCGATCGCGCCGGCAGAGCGCTTCGGCGACGTGGACGTGCCGGACGTTTGCGCGCGACTTGCGGAGGCCGGCTATTTGCATCAGGCGGGCGAGCACTATCACTGGACGCATGAGGCTTATCCGGCGGACACGGTCAGCCTGCGATCGGTGACCAGCGACAATTTCGTGATCATTGATATCACTGGGGAGCCGAACGTAATCGGTGAAGTTGATTTCTCGAGCGCGCTGACCACCGTGCACGAAAAAGCGATTTATCTGCACGACGGCGAGCAGTATCACGTCGAGCATCTGGACTTCAAAGCGCGCAAGGCATGCGTGAAGCGCGTGGATGTCGATTACTACACGGACGCCATTCGCTACACGCAGGTGCGCGTGCTGGAGATGGCAGCGAGCGCTCGGGATGCTCGAGATGGGACGCAGCGTGCTGCGCCCCTACAAGAGCTGGGTTCGCTTCATGCCCATGGGGATGTGCTGGTGCGCTCGCAGGTGGTGGGGTTCAAGAAGATCAAATTTTTCACCAATGAAAACGTGGGCGCCGGAAAGCTGGAGCTGCCGGAAAACGAAATGCACACGACCTCGTATTGGATCACGCTGGAGCGGCCGTTGCTGGAATCGCTTCCGATTACTGTGAGCGAGCGGCAGAGCGGAATGTTTGGCCTGCTGCACGCATTGGAATCCGTGGCGACACTGTTATTGATGTGCGATGGCCGTGACCTGGGCAGTGCGATTGGCGAGCACCCGCCGGATACGGCGACGGTTGAAGTCCTTTCTCCGTCGCGACTGGAAGAGGCAGTTGGTGCGAGCGCGAAGGAGTTCTTCGAGCCCAACCTGTATCTCTTCGATGCATACCCGGGCGGCATCGGCTTTTCCGAGCCGCTTTTCCGCGCGCATGCATTGCTTATGCAGAAGACGCGCGAGCTCATCGCGGCGTGTGGATGCGAGCAAGGATGCCCATCGTGCGTCGGTCCCGCGGGAGACATGGCGCCGCGCGCAAAGGAAGCAGCGTTGGCCATACTCGATCGGTTGTGTGCGTGATGGCGGCGTTCGGTGACAAGTTCTCGCGACTAGCAGCATTGAAGCCGGTTCGGCCGCGGCCATCGGGCGCGGAACTGCTGCGTGCGCCGCATGCCGAGGATTCGTTGTCGCGCTTGCTCGGCGCAGGAATCGCCACAAACCGTTACGGGCAACACGTTTTGGTGCGTAACTGGTTTTCTTCGCCGGAATATTCCGAAATTTCCGAGGTAAGCCTGGAATTGCTTTCGCGTGGCCGCGACGAAGCGCTCTCGAAGCGCATGCGGGCGGCGCTGGCCGATCCGTCGAAATGGCTTTTTCTCGATACGGAAACGACAGGGTTGGCGGGCGGCACGGGGACGTATGCGTTTCTGATTGGCCTGGCATGGTGGGACGCCGGCGCGCTGCAAGTCGAACAGTTTTTCATGCGCGATTTCGGCGAGGAGCATGCGATTTTGCACGAAGTCGCCGGGCGCATTGCGGAGCGGCCCGTGCTGGTCACCTTCAACGGCAAAGCGTTCGACTGGCCGCTGCTTGAGAACCGCTTCACCATGACGCGATCGATCGCCGTGCCGCGGCTGGCGGCGCATCTTGATTTGCTGCATCCGGCGCGAGCGCTATGGAAGCTGCGGCTCGGGTCGGTGCGGCTGGTGGAGTTGGAGCGGCAAGTGCTGGACGCAGCAAGATTGGGGTGGCATCGTCAAGACGATGTGCTGGCCGCGCTGATTCCGCAGCATTACTTCGATTATCTGCGCGGAGGGCCGGCGGAGCCGCTGGCGGCCGTGGTGCGGCACAATCAGATGGACTTGCGGGGGCTGGCAGCGCTGGTGGGCAAGATCGATGCGCTGCTGGCATCCGATGAGAACCGTGACGTCGAGAGCTTGGACTTGTTCGGGCTTTCGCGTTTCCTGCAGCGGCGCGGCGAATCGGGGCGAGCGCACTCCGCGTGCACGCAAGCCATCGATCTCGGCTTGCCGAAGGAATACGATGGGCCAGCGCGACGTGAACTGGCGCTACTGGCCAAGCGCCGCGGCGAGCATGACAAGGCCGCGGCACTGTGGCACGAACTTGTGAGAGACGAGCGCAATGGCGCACCCGCTTGCGAGGAGCTCGCGATTTACTACGAGCGGAGGAGAAAGGATTTTGCACGCGCGCTGGAGTTCGCGAAGCTGGGGCTTGCGAAGGTTCGCCGAGCGCGAGCCCTTTTTCTCGATCGGCACGGCGCACGCGGCAGCATGCGAACCGAACAGCGGCTGGACGCCCGCATTGCGCGCTTGCAAAGACGAATCGAGTTGAAGAGCGAAGCGCGTCCTACTCTGCCACTGGAGAGTCGCAGCCCAATTCCAGCGGCGAGGAAACTGCCGGCCTAAACAAGTTCATCGGAGCGCCCGCGCGGATCGCGACTTCTTTTGCAGCTTTTGCGAGGACCTTCGGCTGTTCTGGAACCGGCGCCCACTGAAGTTCCTTGTTGAGCTTGAGGAAGAGCGCGCGGTCGCCACCTTCGAGGGTCACGCACTCCTTTTCAAAGCAGCGGAGAAAGACACCGCCGCCGGGAGTGTCGAAGGAAAAGAAATCGGGCTTGCGAAAGAGAGCACTGCGCTTTTCGTGTTTTTTCTCCAGCGCCTCGGAATATTGGCCGAAGAAACGCTGGGCTTGCTCCTCGCTGGCCAGGCGCTCGCGCGTTATCAGCAGAAGACGTTTGCTCTGCTTTTGCTCGTAGACAGCGTAGCGGTCGCCGTCCCACGCCGCGGACAAGCCCTTGGCGCGCGGCTCGTCGAGAAATTGCTTGAGCACTTCTTTCCAGCCGAATTCGCCCATCACGTTTTCTTCGAGCTTGGCCCAATCGGCGCCTAACGCTTTTTCCATGGAGGGCAGCGAAACCGGCGCAGGCACTTTGCCGGAGGTGTACAGCCCGGGATGCATAATTTGCTGGGTGGAAACCGGGGGCGTGGCGAAAATCGCGGACAGACCTTCCCAGCCAGTGGGCTTAAGGACCGCGGCGGAAAATGTCAGACCGTCGAGATAGGGGAAAATCAAAGCGTCTTTCAGGAAAGGCGGCGCTTTCTTAAGCAGCGGCGTCTCGGTCATGTCACCGATCAACATGGCGGGATCAATGTCGGGCAAATCCTGGAGGGAGCGCCCGCTGCCCTGGAGCAGATATTCGACCATGGCGGCCATGGCGTTGCCTTCGAGGACGGCTTCGCGCGCGAGCTCGCCGTCATCGTTGGGGCGCGCGGCCTTGGCCCAGGCTTCGATTTGGAAATGCTGATCTTCGAGGGCATGGGTCAGCTCGTGGGCCATGACCATGCGCTGGTCATCGATGGGAATCCAATCTGCGACGTAGAATTCATGTGCTTTAGGATCGTACAGGCCGGCTATCTGTTCGGTGAGCAGATCAACCATGAAGGAATCGAGGTCGAACCCTTTGGGAAGCAGGCCGAAAGCCTCGGCGCTTCGGGCACCTGCATAACGCTCGGCGGTGTTTTTGTCCTCGTCCATTTCTCGAATGACGTGGGCGCGAATCTCTTCGCGTGAGCGCAAGCTCTTCTTAACTGGGCCGCGCAGGGCCAGGCCGGTGATCTGACTCATCTGCTCGAGTACTTCGTCGGCGGCCGCGGAGAAATCGGCGGCGCCCGGCTTGCTCGCGAGGCTAGGCGGTGTAGCGGGAGCGGTGGTTTGCTGCGCGAAGCCACAGGAGGCGAAGCCCACGGCCAGGACTAGAAATATGACAATCAGGAATGCGACTGGGCGGCGAGAACGCGAAATCGAAGTGGGCATGACATTTTCAGAATAGCAGATTCGGTGTTGAGCCGCCGCCGGGCTTGGCGGCGATGTTGCAGTTGGTGTCCAGGGAATCTTGGAAGTTCCGGGTGTACGGAAATCGCGGGGTGCGCGATGGGAAGGGTTACCCGGCTGCCTGTTCCGTTGAAGGCTCTTTCTCGAGAATCTCCAAAATCGCGCGCACATTCGAGCAAAAAAGCTCTTTGAGATACTCCGGCGATTCGGCGGGCAACAAGGCGCGATAGGATTCGAGCCTGCGCCACTGCGCGGCGGCCCTGCGCGAGCCATTCGGCAGCGTCCGGAGATGCGCGCGCAAATCTTCCTCCTGCACCGCCAAAGGGGTCTCCAGAATGCGCTCGAAAAGCTCTTGATGGCATTGCTCGAGGGCTTGCCGAACCGCCTCCTTCGGGTATAGGGCGCTGAGGCCGACATGCTCATACACATTCGTGGCAATGTCGCGCAAGGAAGCCAAATAGGCGAGACGGGAAAAGGGGCTGGAGATTCTTGCCAGCGTGGAAAGCGTCAGGTCATGGATGATGCGCCGATTCTGCTGGAGTTGCGTCAGTGTATCCATGTGCTTCCTTGCTCTAAATAGGGAGCTCTTTGCAATGAATAGCCCGATTTGCGCTGTTTTTCCATCACGGCGACTCTTAGGAGAATTCCCCGTGGAAACAGTGGCTGTCACTGTTCGGACGGTTCCTGTTCGCGGCATCGGTCCTACTTCCTGTAGCCCGCTCAGGTAACTATAATCCAAGTAACTCCGATGTCGAGGGAATTCTTGTGGCGCCTTTGTTGACGGTCGTTCACATCCATCATTGCCGCCCCTCGGTAAGCGAGCTTGCTTTTCGCGCGGAATTGGCCATGAAGGAGCTTGGCCAACGAGCCGCCGTTGCCGAGGAGCTGGCGTCAACGCTAAATAGGCGCGGGCTGGACATGGCCTAGCGCCATCTCCACGGCGGACAATAAATCCGCGGCTTTAAACGGCTTTTGCAGCACGAGCGACGCATTTCCAGCATGATTTCCCGCTTGCGCAGGTATGGCTGCGGCGCTCATCCAAACTAACCGCCCCGCCAGTGCGGGCCTGTTGGCCACCAGCCATTCTTGCAGGCCCTCTCCGCCAGCGGCAGCCCGCACTTCGGCGTCCGCAACCACCGCGTCGAATTCCTGCTCCCCGAGTAGCCGCTGTGCTTCCGGAAAGCTTGCGGCAGTTCGCACCGCATGATTCCCTTCACGAAGGATGGCCTCCACAGCTTCCAACACCGACTCATCGTGGTCGATGAGGAGAATGCGCCCGCCGCGAGCAGCAACTGCCCCGCCGGCCGGAATGGGGTCCAGGGGAGCGGCCGCGCGCTGATACGGCAACTCAATGGTGAAGCAAGCACCGGAGGGCTGCACATTGCTTACGTTGATGGAACCCCCATGTTCGGTGACGATTCCGTAGCAGATGCTCAAGCCTAGCCCGGTGCCCTTGCCCACCGGCTTGGTCGTGTAGAACGGATCAAACACGCGGGATGCATCTTTCACACCCGGACCGCTGTCCCTGAATTCCACAATTAGGCGATCCTCTCTTGCCCTGGTGCTGACCCAGAGATCCCCCTCGGTAGAGTGCTCCAAGATGGCATCGACGGCGTTGTTTACCAGGTTCAGGAATACCTGTTGAAGCTGGTGAGGATCCGCGGCAGTCATCGGCAGATCGGGAGCGAGGTCATAGTGAACGCGAATGTTGCTCAGGCGGAGGTCGTAGTCACGCAACGCCAGGGTATCTTCCAGAATTTGGTTGAGTTGCGCGGCCACGCGCTCCGGCTTGTGTTGGCGAGCAAAGCTCAGGAGATTCTGCACGATGCGATGGGTGCGCTGCGCCTGCTTGTAAAGCTTGTCCGAGTACTCCATGCCCAGCGGCGGCATCTGCCCGCTCGATAGCAGTAATTGGCTGTATCCCAGGATGGCGGTCAGCGGATTGTTAAGCTCGTGCGCCACACCGGAGATGAGTTGGCCGACGGCGGCCATCTTCTCGCTGTGGAGAAGCTGTTCCTGCGTGCGCCGCAAATTTTCGTAAGCTTGCCGCGTCTCTTCATACAGCACGGAGCGATCAATGGCGTTGGAAATCTGGCTGCCGACGGCAATCAAGAGATTGATGTCCGCCGGCGAGAATTCCCTGGGGGTCCGGCTACCAACTATCAAACCGCCGAGCACGCGATCCTTGGACCACAGGATCACCACAAAGGCCGAATGCAGGCCTTC
>Ga0137361_10002082_pt1 | contig 12654 bp, 10 predicted proteins | sample Mad1_80_16metaG_FD_104923 | JGI IMG/M metagenome (GOLD analysis project Ga0137361, IMG submission 104923) | Vadose zone soil microbial communities from Angelo Coast Range Reserve, California, USA - Mad1_80_16 metaG | ecosystem: Environmental > Terrestrial > Soil > Vadose zone | place: USA... | reverse complement strand
GAAGACCGCGGTCAAGCTGATCTCGCAGTTCGGCAGCGTGGCGCGGCTCTACGACAATCTCACGCTCGTCACGGGCAAAGCGCGCGAGATTCTCGCGGCCCATCGCCAGCAGGCGCTCCTCTCGCGGGAGCTGGCCACCGTGAGCACGCGGGTCCCGATCGAGCAGGACCTCGAAGCTTTCCGGCGGCAGGAGCCGGACTGGGAGCGGCTCCGGACGCTCTGGACCGAGCTCGAGTTCCACACCCTGTTGCGCCAGCTCCCCGCCGCGGCGCCCGTCCAGGTGACGGGAGAGCCCATGCCCGTGCTCGACGGCGCCGAGGCGCTCCGTCAATGGCTGGAGGCCGTCCCCGCAGACGCGCCCGTCGCGGTCGACTGGGTGGGGGACGGCACCTCTCCCGATCCGTCCATGACGGCCCTCGGTCTCTACCATCCGGCCGCGGAGCGCGCGCTCTTGCCCCTGGGCGCTTCGCTCCCCGACTTCGGCGGCCGGCGGCTCATCGGCCACGATGTCAAGCACCTCGTCGAGTGGTGGGCGGCGCGGGGCGGCGACGCCCCCGCCTTCGAGGACACGGCCGTCGGCGCCTACCTGCTCAACCCCGACCGCAACAACTACAAGCTCGACGAAGTCTCGGCAGAGCTCCTCGGCGAGGGGCCGGGGCTCGCGGCGCCGGGCAGTCGGGGGCGCTTCATCTGGCAGATCTGGGAGATGCTGCCGCGCGCGCTCAAGGAAGTGGGCCTCCACTCGCTGTACGAAGACCTGGAGCGGCCGCTGGTGCCGGTGCTGGCCGCGATGGAGCGACACGGCATCCGGGTGGACCCGGCGCGGCTGGCGGAGTTCTCGAAGGAGCTCGACCTGACCATCGAGCGTCTCACGCGCGAGATCTACGCGCTGGCCGGCGAGGAGTTCAACATCGGCTCGCCCAAGCAGATGGCGCGCATCCTCTTCGAGAAGCTCAAGCTTCCGCCCGTGAAGAAAACCAAGACCGGGTACTCCACCGATGCCGATGTCCTGGAGCAGCTGGCCCTCGGCCACGAGCTGCCCGCGAAGATCATCGAGTACAGGACGCTCACCAAGCTCAAGTCCACCTATGCCGACTCGCTGCCCGCTCTGATCAATCCGAGTACGGAGCGCATTCACACATCTTTCAACCAGCTCGTGGCCGCGACGGGGAGATTGTCGTCGAGCAATCCGAACGTCCAGAACATCCCCATCCGTACCGAGCTCGGCCGGCGCATCCGCGCGGCCTTCGTGCCGGACCCTGGCCATCGCTTCGTCGCGGCCGACTACTCGCAGATCGAGCTGCGCATCCTCGCGCACGTCTCCGGAGAGGAGAGCCTCACTGCGGCGTTTCGCGCGGGGGAGGACATCCACCGGCGCACGGCGGCCGAGGTCTTCGGCGTCGAGCTGGCCCAGGTCACCTCCGAGCAGCGGGACGTGGCCAAGACGACCAACTTCTCCGTCATCTACGGCGTCACCGCCTTCGGGCTCTCGCGGGGTCTTTCCATCACGCCCAAGCAGGCGCAGGAATATCTCACCCGCTTCTTCGAGCGCCACCCCAAGGTCAAGGCCTACCTGGAGCGGACCGTCGCCGAGGGGCGCGAGCGGGGCTTTGTCCAGACGCTGCTCGGGAGGCGGCGCTACATCCCGGAGCTGAGAAGCGGCAATCCGAACCTCCGGGGCTTCGCCGAGCGCATGGCGACCAATGCGCCGATCCAGGGAACGGCGGCCGACCTGACCAAGATCGCCATGGTGCGCATGGCGCGGGCGCTCGCGGAGGGCGGGTTCCGGAGCCGCATGCTGCTCCAGGTCCACGACGAGCTCCTCTTCGAAGCGCCCGAAGACGAGGTGTCCCGGCTCGAGGCTCTCGCCCGCGAGGTGATGGAGTCCGTCATGGCGCTCGACGTCCCCCTCAAGGTGGACATCAAGACGGGCGCGGACTGGGCCCAGGCGTGAGGCCCTTCCTCCTGGTCGGCCTCACCGGCAGCATCGCCACCGGGAAGAGCACGGTCAGCCGGATGTTCGCCCATCTCGGCGCCCGCGTCATCGATGCCGATCTCCTCTCGCGAGAGATCGTCATGCCGGGCCAAGCCGCCTATGCTCGGATCGTCGAGGAGTTCGGCCCTCAGGTGGTCCAGGAGGACGGCTCGCTGGACCGCAAGGCCCTCGGCGCGATCGTCTTCGCGGATCCCGCGAGGCGGAAGCGTCTCGAGGAGATCACCCACCCGGCCATCGGCACGCGCCAGCAGCGCATGCTCTCCGTTCTGGACGAGGAGGCCTTCGAGGGCGTTGTCCTCTGGGACGCGGCGCTCCTCTTCGAGTCCGGCGGCGTCGCCAAGATGGACCGCGTGGTCGTGGTGTTCGCCGATCCCGAGACCGAGGGCCGGAGGCTCATGGAACGCGATGGTCTGCGCGAGGCCGAGGCCCGGGCGCGGATCGCGAGCCAGATGCCCATCGCCGAGAAAGCGACGCTCGCGGATCACGTCATCGACAACTCGGGCACGCGCGAGGAGACGGAGCGCCAGGTGCGCGCGGTCCACGGGGCGCTCCTGGCCGAGCTGGCGGCGCGGCGCCGGGCATGAGCCCGCGCAGGAACGCGCGGGCTCTGACGCCGAGGCCCAAGCGTCATGCCGCCTCCGGAAAGACGCGGGCGCTCGGCCAGCACTTCCTCCGCGACGACGCCGTGGCCGAGCGGATGGTCGGCCTCGTCCAGCCGACGCAGCAGGATCTCGTGGTCGAGATCGGGCCGGGGCTGGGAGCGCTGACGGGCCGCCTCGCCCGCGCGGCCGGCCGGCTCCTCGCCCTCGAGGTGGACCAGGTCATGGCCACGGCGCTCTGCGAGCGCTTCGCGGATGCGCCCCACGTCGAGATCTTCCTGGCCGATGCGCGCTCCTTTAACTACGCGGGGCTGTCCGCCCTCAAGCCCCACCCGACCGGGCGCGTCGTCGTCGTGGGCAATCTCCCGTACAGCGTGGGCAAGCCCATCCTCCAGGCCCTCGTCGAGGCGGGGCCGGTCCTCGACGAGATGGCGCTCATGCTCCAGAAGGAAGTTGCCGAGCGCGTCGCGGCTGGTCCCGGGGGCAAGACCTACGGGAGCCTGTCCGTGCTGACCCAGCTCTCCTGCGAGGCGCGGCTTGCCTTCACGGTTCCGCCCGGGGCCTTTCGCCCACCTCCCCAGGTGGACTCCGCGGTGGTCCACCTTCGCGTGAGGCGGGTGCCGCCGGTGCCCGTGGGCGATCCGGCGCGACTGCGCGCGGTCGTCCTCGCGGCGTTCGGCCAGCGCAGGAAGAGCCTCGCCAATTCCCTCGCCTCGGGCCTGGGCCTTTCCGCCGAGCGCGCGCGGGCGATGTGCGCCGCCGCGGACATCGATGCCGGCCGCCGGGCCGAGACGCTTTCGCTTGCGGAGTTTGCCGAGCTCGCCCACGCGCCCGAGCACTGACCGCCCACCGGGCCGTTTTTTCGTCGGGGCGCGTCGGGGTGATACGATGACAGCGCCGCCGTGAGCACCCTTTACCGACCCGAGCCGGTCCCGATCGATGTTCCCGCCGAGCCCGTCGTCCGCCTGATCCCGCTGGGGGGTCTCGGCGAGATCGGCCTCAACATGATGCTGATCGAGTCGGGCGACGACATCATCGCGGTCGATTGCGGGCTCCTCTTCCCCGACGACGAGATGCCGGGGGTGGACTATGTCATCCCGGACTTCACCTACCTCCGCGAGCACCGGAAGCGCTTCCGGGCCGTGGTGTTGACCCACGGCCACGAGGACCATATCGGCGCGCTTTCCTACCTCCTGCGGGAGTTCAACGTGCCGGTGTATGGCACACCGCTGACGCTCGCGATAGCCCGGCATCGCCTGGGCGAGCTCGGCGCTCTCGAGAGCGCGGACCTGCGGCCCTACGCGCCGGGCGACGAGATCCGGGCGGGCGGCTTCGTCGTCATCCCGATCCGCGTCACCCATTCCATCGCCGACGGCATCGGGCTCGCCATCGAGACGCCGGTGGGCACGATCATCCATACCGGCGACTTCAAGCTCGACCCGCGTCCCGTGGACGCCGAGCAGCCCGACTACGCGAAATTCGCCGCCCTCGGCGAGCGCGGGGTGCTCTGCCTCTGCTCGGATTCGACCAATGTCGGCCGCCCCGGGCGCACCGGGTCGGAGACCGAGGTCGGTGAAGCGCTCCAGGGCCGCTTCGCCAAGGCGCCGGGCCGCATCCTCGTCGCCACCTTCGCCTCGCATATTCACCGCATACAGCAGGTCCTGAGCCTGGCGCAGGCGTGCGGCCGGAAGGTCGCCCTGCTCGGACGCAGCATGGTCGCCAACGTCGCCGTCGCCTCCGAGATGGGCTACCTCAAAGTGCCGGAGGGACTCCTCGTCTCGCTCGACGAGCTGGGCAGCCTCGCGGCGCGCAAGCAGGTCATCCTGTCCACGGGCAGCCAGGGCGAGACCCACTCGGCCGTGTCGCTGATCGCCGCCGGCGAGCACAAGTACGTCGAGGTCGGTCCGGGCGACCTCGTGATCTTCTCCTCGCGCGTCATCCCGGGCAACGAGCGCGTGATCGGCCGCGCCATCAACGCGCTCCTCCGCCGGGGCGCCGAGGTGCTCTGGGAGGACGTCGCGTTCGTCCACGTCTCGGGCCACGCGAGCGAGGACGATCTCAAGCAGATGATCGAGCTGACGCGGCCGCGCTACTTCGTGCCCGTGCACGGCGAGTACCGCCACCTGCTCCAGCACGCGCGGCTCGCCGAGGGCACCGGCATCCCCAAGGACCGCATCTTCCTCGTCGAGGACGGCCTGGGCCTGGAGCTGTCGAAGACCGGCGCGCGCGTCCTCGCGGGCTACCCGGCGGGGCGCGTCTTCGTGGACGGCAAGGGTATCGGCGACGTCGGGCAGGTGGTGCTGCGGGATCGCCAGCTCCTGGCCGAGGCGGGGATGGTCGTGGTGGCGCTCACCGTGGACAAGACCACCGGCTCGATCGTCGCGGGACCCGAGATCGCCTCCCGCGGGTTCGTGTATGTGAAGGAGTCGGAGGAGCTGATGGAGGAGGTCAAGCGGGCCATCCGCGACGCGCTGGCCACGCGCGAGGAGCCCGAAGTGATCGATCGCGAGCTGATCGGCGCCGTCGTGCGCAGCGCCGTGCGCCGTTTCATCAACCAGCGCTTCGATCGCAAGCCGGTCGTGATCCCGCTGGTCCTGGAGGTCTGATGGCCGACAGATCCGCCGAGACTCCCGCGCGCGCGGCCCGCCGAGCCAAGCGCGAGCAGGGGCGCTGGGTGCGGGAGGTCAAGGGCATCCTCGCGCTCGCGCTGTCGGGTTTCGGTTTCGTGGCGCTCTATGCCTTCGACCCGACCCTGCACCTGCTCGACCAGTCGAGTCCGGTCGGCCCCGTCGGCGTCTGGCTCGGATGGGTCTTCTTCTGGGCTTTCGGCTACGCGGGCTATCTCTTCCCGCTGCTCCTGGCGGGCTACGGCGCCTCGGCCTTCATCCGGTCGCGCATGGTCACGGGCTGGCCGGCGGGGACGGGCCTCGCTCTCCTCCTGATCAGCGTCACGGGCATCCTCACGCGCCTGTCCGACACCCTCTCGGAGCAGCGGATCCACAAGGGCGGCCTCCTCGGTTGGGCCGTGTCGGATGCCCTCCGTGTCTCGGTCGGCTCCGTGGGCGCCTGGATCGTCCTCGTCGCCATCATTCCCGTCGCCGTGCTGTTCATCACACGAGTGTCGCTCCATGCCATGTCGCGCGCCGCCGGCGACAGGCTATCGGCGCTGCCGTTCCTCCGCGGCGGGAAGACGACGAGCCCGGCGTCGAGGCCCGCAGCGTCTGCCCGCCTCGATCCCGCCGTCGAGCCCGACGGGCCCACGGAGCCGCCCAGGCTTGTCGTCAAGGAGCCGGCCAAGCTCAAGGGGTCGCTCGTCGAGAAGGGGCTCGCGTGGCAAGAGACCTTCGACTTCGGCAAGGGCGGCGCCCGCGCCTTCCAGCTGCCGTCGGTCGGCCTGCTCCAGGCCCCGCCCGCCACCGAGCTCAAGCGCACGCGCGAGGAGCTCGAAGCCAACGCGCAGACGCTCAAGAAGAAGCTCGAGGACTTCGGCGTCAGCGGGCACATCGTCCAGGCGAGCCCCGGCCCCGTCATCACCTCCTACGAGTTCGAGCCGGCGGCCGGCGTCAAGGTCAGCCAGGTCGTCAATCTCGCCGACGACCTGGCCCTCGCCATGAAGGCAGCGGCGGTGCGCATCATCGGTCCCATCCCAGGGCGCGGCACGGTCGCCGTCGAAGTGCCGAATCCCGAGATCTCGACGGTCTACCTGCGCGAGATCCTCGTCTCGCCGGAGTTCGTGGAGTCCAAGGGCAGGCTGCCGCTGGCCCTCGGCAAGGACACGACCGGCAACCCGGTGGTGTCCGATCTCACGGCCATGCCGCACCTGCTCATCGCGGGCTCGACCGGCAGCGGCAAGAGCGTCGGGCTCAACACGATGATCTGTTCGCTCCTCTACAAGGCGACCCCCGCCGACGTGCGGTTCCTGCTCATCGATCCCAAGCGGCTCGAGCTCGGCGTGTACGAGGGCATCCCGCACCTGCTCGCGCCCGTGGTCACCGACGCCAAGGAGGCCTCGGCGCGGCTCAAGTGGATCGTGGGCAAGATGGACGAGCGCTACAAGGCGCTCCAGGCCAAGGCCGTGCGCAACATCGAAGGCTACAACAAGGAAGTGGCGCCGGAGGACAAGCTGCCGTACTGGGTCGTGGTCGTGGACGAGCTGGCCGACCTCATGATGGTGTCGGCGGGCGACGTCCAGAACTCGCTGGTGCGCCTGGCGCAGATCGCGCGCGCCGTGGGCATCCACCTCATCATCGCCACCCAGCGGCCGTCGGTGGACGTGGTCACGGGACTCATCAAGGCCAACTTCCCGACGCGCATCGCCTTCCAGGTGGCGAGCAAGGTGGATTCCCGCACGGTGCTCGACGGCAACGGTGCGGAGCAGCTCCTGGGTCGCGGCGACATGATCTTCGTGCCGCCGGGGGCCTCGCGCCAGCTGCGTGTGCACGGCTCCTGGGTCGCCGACAACGAGGTCAAGGCCGTCTGCGACTTCCTGCGCAGGCAGGGCTCGGCGATCTACGAGAAGGTCGAGCTGCCCGCGGTCGCCGAGGAGGGCGGCGGCAGCGACGAGGACCGGGACGACGTCTACTGGGACGCGGTCACGCTCGTGGTCTCCCAGCGTGCCGGCTCGATCTCTTTCCTCCAGCGGCGTCTCGGACTCGGCTACCCGAAGGCCGCGCGCTTCATCGACATGATGGAACAGGACCGCATCATCGGTCCCGGCCAGGGCGCCAAGCCCCGCGAAATCCTCGTCGGCCCCGAGTACCTGGCGAAGCGGGGCAAGTGATGCGGCCGAGGTCACCCTCTCCCCTCGGGGGAGAGGGCAGGGTGAGGGGCCTCGCAGCGTTCGTCGTTGCGTGCATGCTCGTTGTTCCGGCGGCCACGGCCGCGCAGGAGCTGGAGCAGGTGGTGGACGCGCTCGAAACGACGTACGGCAAGATGAACGACTTGCGGGCCGACTTTACCCAGGTGGCGCGGAACAAGAGCCTGGGGCAGGACGTGAAGGCCGAGGGCACGGTGTATTTGAAAAAGGGCGGCAAGATGCGCTGGGAGTACAGGAGTCCGGCGCCCCAGCAGATCATCTCCGACGGCACGTACCTCTGGGTCTACACGCCGGAGCTCAACCAGGTCAACAAGGGCGATGCGCCCAAGGCGCTCGCCGGCCCTGCCGGGAGCTTTCTCCAGGGGCTCGGAAAGGTGCGCGAGGAATTTTCCGTGCGCTTCCTCAACCCGGCCAACAAGACGGACGCGTCCGGCCGGCCCGTCCTCGACCTCACGCCCAAGAAGCCGACGCCGCTGCTCACGCGGCTGGTCCTCACGGTCGACCCGAAGGACCACTACCTGGTCCGCCAGGCAGTGCTCTACGACCAGCTGCAGAACACCGTGACGATGACGTTCAACCGGGTTGTCCTCAACCCCGGCCTCGGTGATACCCTCTTCGCATTCACGCCGCCCAAGGGGACGGCGGTAGTCCCGCTGGACATCAAGTAGGAGCCGTCATGGCCGCGGAGAACAGCTTCGACATCGCGTGCAAGGTGGACATGCAGGAGGTCGCCAACGCCGTCAACCAGGCCAGGCGGGAAGTGGAGACGCGCTACGATCTGAAGGGCTCGAAGAACGAGATCGTCGAAGAGAAGATGGACCTCGTCCTGACCTCGGCCGACGACATGAAGCTCAAGGCCGTGCTCGACATCCTTCAGTCCAAGCTCCACCGCCGCGGCATCGACCTCAGGGCGCTCACGATCAAGGACGCCGAGCCTGCGGCCGGCGGCACCCTGCGTCAGCGCATCACGCTCCAGGACGGTATCCCCATGGAGAAGGCCAAGGAGATCGTGCGCCTCGTCAAGGACTCGAAGATCCGTGTTCAGGCCTCGATCCAGGAGAAGCAGGTGCGCGTATCCGGCAAGAACCGCGACGACCTCCAGGCCATCATCGCCCTCGTGAAGGCGAAGGACTTCGGCATCGCGCTGCAGTTCACCAACTATCGGTCGACGTGATGCCACGGCTCCTGGCGGCGCTGCTCGCGGGGGCCGCTCTCCTCGGGACCGCGGTGCCGGCCCGGGCGCAGAGCCTGAGCGACGCGTTCCGCAAGGCCGCGCCGTCGGTCGTCGTCGTCCGGGCGAAGGGGCGCGACGTCGGGCTGAGCGGCGTCACCCGATTCAGCGAGACGGGCTCGGGCGTGCTGATCTCGGCCGACGGCAAGGTGATGACGGCGGCTCACGTGGTCGACGCCATGGACGAGATCACCGTCGAGGTCATCGGGGGCGAGCGCGTGTCCGCCAAGGTTGTCGCGTCCGAGACGGCGGCCGATCTCTCGCTCCTCCAGCTCGAGCGGGTGCCCGTGAGGATGCAGCCGGCGAAGATGGCGAACTCGGACACGGTCAGGGTCGGCGACCAGGTCATGGTCATCGGGGCGCCGTACGGCCTCGCCTACTCGATGAGCGCGGGCTGGATCAGCGCACGGTGGCCGCCCAACACCGTCTACAAGACCATGCCCCTGGCGGAGTTCTTCCAGACCACGGCCACGATCAACACGGGCAACTCGGGCGGGCCCATGTTCGATGTGGGGGCCGAGGTGATCGGTATCGTCAGCCACAACATCTCGAAATCCGGCGGCAGCGAGGGGCTGGGCTTCGTCGTCACGATCAATACGGCCAAGAAGCTTTTGCTGGAAAAGCGATCGCTCTGGAGCGGCATCGACGGCATCATGCTCACCGGCGACCTCGCGGCCATCTTCAACGTCCCCCAGCCCGCGGGCTTCCTCGTCAAGACCGTGGCCAAGGCGTCGCCCGCGTGGGACATGGGCCTGCTGGGCGGCGACAAGATCGCCACCATCGCGGGACAGCAGATCGCCGTCGGGGGTGACATCATTCTGACCGTGGACGGGATCGGCGCGGAATCGGGCGACAGCGTGGAGAAGATCCGCGCGAGGCTGGCCTCGAAACCGTCGGGCTATTCGTTCGTGACGCGGGTGCTCCGAGCCGGCCAGGTCGTCGAGCTCACCGGTAAAACTCAATAGCGGAAGGCTAGGGCGGGCCCGTGACGCGGAAGGTGAAGTCCCCCTCGGTGACGTGGGTGTCCACCGACAGCACGCGCCACTTGACGCGGTAGGTGCCGGGGCCGAGGGGCTTGAGCGGTACCTGGAGCAGGGCCGGGCTCGCCGAGTCCACCTTCGCGGGACCACGATCCACGCGGTCACCGCCCTGGCTCACGACCTCCAGGGTGCTGAAGGCGGGCTCGAGGTCCTGGGTGAACCACACCCGCACCTGCGCGGGCGCCGCCTTGACTGTGCTGCCCACGCGTGGCTCGGCGTGGTCGAGGAAGGCGTGGCCCGACGCCACGCCCGCCCCGAGAAGAAGCGCCGCCAGCACGACGGCCACCCGCCTTCCTGTCACACTCACCAGCGAAAGAGCGGCTTGCCCAGCGTGTTGGGGAAGATGTCGTCGATGAAGAAGTGCACCTGCCCGCGGATGCCCACGTTCTTGCCCGTCCGCTCGTTGATGGGCACCACCGCCTCCAACCCGAGCTGGAAGTACTTGCCCGCCCAGATGATGCCGGGGTTGACCGTGCCCGTGGTCTTGCCCGCGAACCCACGGTCGAGCGGGTTGTTGATGTCGATTTCCACGATCGGGATGAGCTGCCGGATGATGGCGGGCAGGCCGACGTCCTTCACGAAGGATTGGAGATAGGGCAGGCTGTACATGACGGCGAAGCCCCAGTGGAGGACGTTGGGGTTCTTCTCGATCTCGATGTCGAGGTCGCCGTCGTCGTTGAGGGAGAAGGTCTTGTTGCCGCTCCGGGTCGGCAACACGCCTTCGACGAGGCCGGTGACGGCGAAAGGCTTCATCCACGCCAGCTGATCGGGCAGGTCGCCCAATCCCTTGCCGAACAGAAGGGCGGGCTTGAACACGTCGAAGGACTCCGCGCCGATCTTCTTCCTGCCCGTGCCGCCGGCTTCCCAGCCGAACGCGGCCGAGAGGATCGTCTCGTGGGCCGCGCTCGTGAAGAACTGGTACTTGAGCGTCATCTCGAGATTGCCGGTGCCACTCTCAGTTTTGCCGTTCGACGCGGGATCGAGAAGATTCCAGTCTCCCGCGAGGGTGAGACCCAGGTCGGGGAAGATGCGCTTGGAGAACTCGCCCGAGAGACTGGTGACCTGTCCCGGCGGTGTCCCGCTGTCCCCGGGCTGCTTGATGTGGAAGAACGTGGGGAGCGAGAGCTCGTCAGAGACGAACGGGTCGTCGATGGTGAGCGTGGACGGGAAAAAGCGTTTGCCCGCGAGCCCGTGCGCGGCCGCGAGCGCGGGCCAGACGCCCAGAACCAGCGCGGCAACCACTGCAGCAGAAAGACGGCGTGATCTCATCGGAATCCCCCAGCGTCAGATGGAAAGGCGGCCGCGGCGCCGAGGCAACGCGGCGGACGTCTGCCGGAGGAAGCTTGGCGAAGCGGCGGGTTAGCTTGGGAGCGAACGGAGGGAGGGAGGCGCGCGGCCGTGTGCGGGCTCGCGCCAGATGATGCGCGGGCCGTCCGGGGAGCCGAGCGTCACGAGGTCGGCGACGGGCGAGAGCGCGCCCAGGACAGGCGGTGCCTCCGTCGTCGTCGCGGCGAGGTGCAGCGCGGCTGCCGCGACGGGGCAGCCCTCGTCAGTCGCGCCGGCGGGCGCCTGGCGGCCCTCGCCGTCGTGTCCGTGCCCGTCGTGCCCGTGACTCTCGACGGGAACGAGCGGGTGATGGACCGAATGGATCGCGCCCTCGAAACCGTTGATCCCGACCACGAGGGCGGCGGCCAGCAGCGCGACGACGCAAGGTCGAGCCGATCGAAGCAGGCCTGACATGGCGGGTACCATACACCTGTAACGCGCCACGCTCAAACTTGTTCCGTCGAGGGTTGTTTGACTCTCCATGACGGGGTGTGGGATCATAAAGCCGCGTCATGAAAGTCCATTTCACCACTCTCGGATGCCCCAAGAACCAGGTGGACTCTGAGCTGATGCTGGGCATGCTTGCCCGGTCCGGCCACGAGATCACGGACGTCGCCGAGACGGCCGACTGCCTCGTCGTCAATACCTGCGCCTTTATCGATCGGGCGCGCGAGGAATCGATCCAGACCATTCTCGAGCTGGCCCGCGTGAAGGAAGCCGGTCGCGCGCGGGCGCTCATCGTGACGGGGTGCCTGACCCAGCGCTACGGGGGCGAGATCCTGAGCGAGATCCCCGAGATCACGGCGATCCTCGGCACCTCCGAGCTCGACAGGATCGTGGATCTCGTCAACCAGGCCGACGGCCGGCAGGACTGGGTCACCAGCGCGCCGCCCGGATACCTGTACGACTCGAAGACTCCGCGGCTGCTGACCTCCCGCCTTCCCTACGCCTACGTGAAGATCGCCGAAGGCTGTGACATGGGCTGCACCTTCTGCGCGATTCCCCAGTTCCGGGGCACGCACAGGAGCCGGAAGCTCGCCGACATCGTGGCTGAGGTCGAAGGGCTGGCCAGGCAGGGCATCCAGGAGGCCGTGCTCGTGTCCCAGGACACGCTCGCCTATGGACGCGAGCTGCCCGGCAACGGCGACATCGGCGATCTTCTCCTCGCGCTGTCCGACACGCGCATGCCATGGATCAGGCCCATGTACCTCCATCCCGCGCACGTGAGCGAACGCCTGGTGGACAAGTGGCGGCGAGCGCGCGTGGTGCCGTACCTCGACATGCCGGTGCAGCACGGCGACGACGCCATCCTCCGCGCGATGCGCCGCGCGGTGACGGCGCGCCGGATGAAGGACATCGTCGCGCAATTCCGGGAGGCGGTTCCCGGTATCACGGTCCGCACCACGGTTCTCGTCGGCTTCCCCGGTGAGACGGCGGCCGCCTTCGACAACCTGCTCGCCTTCGTGGAAGACACGGCCTTCGACCGCCTGGGTGTCTTCACCTATTCGGTCGAGGAGGGCACGCCCGCCGCCACCATGCCGGACCAGGTGCCCGCCGACGTGATGGCCGAGCGCGCGCACCAGGTCCAGGATCTTCAAGACCGCCTGGCCTGGCAGCGGCAGAAGGCGCTGTACGGCACGAAGCAG
>Ga0137361_10002080_pt1 | contig 12660 bp, 10 predicted proteins | sample Mad1_80_16metaG_FD_104923 | JGI IMG/M metagenome (GOLD analysis project Ga0137361, IMG submission 104923) | Vadose zone soil microbial communities from Angelo Coast Range Reserve, California, USA - Mad1_80_16 metaG | ecosystem: Environmental > Terrestrial > Soil > Vadose zone | place: USA... | reverse complement strand
GGTTGTCGGGGTGGTTCTCGCAGCCGTTGGTGAAGACGCAGGGGCCGCCGTTGGCTCTCCAGGTGGGCCCCGCGCGTCCGGTATCGGCCGCGTTCCCGACGGCCGCGGCATCGCAGGCGAAGCGCTCGGGGTTCCCCTCCGGCCGGGTCGGACAGAAGCGCCGTCCGTCCGTGAAGCCGATCTGCTTGCAGTACGCCTCGTCCGGACCCACGAGGGGAGTCGCGTCGAGCACGAGGCGGTTCGCGCCACGGATGTGGATCTTCACATCCATGCGGGAGACGTCGGGCGGCTGCGGGTCCGAGCAGGAGCCACCGCCCCCGGGCGTCGCGGGGAGCGGCTCCTCGTCGGGAGGCGGCGAGCCCCCCGGGTTCGCGGTCGGCCGCGGCGTGGGCTGGGGCGCGGCCCCGATGGGGGCGATCGGGATGAGGGGAGCGGGCGTGGCGGAGGGCAGGGTGACCTGCTCCTCGCGGACGGTGTGGCAAGCGGCGACACCGGAGGCCGCGACCACGAACGCGAGGAGCGCCGGCTTGAGCCTCATTCGATCCACCCCGGACATGGCGCGGATCCCAAGGTCACACAGGGCCCAGCCCCTGTCAAGGCGCGGTCAGTCGATCGCGAGGCTGCCGCAGACCCCGTTCTGTCCGCAGGCCTCGAAGAAGCCCTTCTTGTAGGCGAAGGAGAGGAACTGGTTGTCGGGGTGGTTCTCGCAGCCGTTCTCGATGATGCAGGCCTTGTGATCGACGAACCACGTCGGCCCGACCCGGCCCGTATCGTCGGCTTGTCCCATCAGCATGCCGTCGCAGGCGAACCGCTCAATGTGGCCTTCGGGCCGCGGTGGGCAGTACCGGCGTCCGTCCGTAAAGCCGATCTTCTTGCAGAAGTCGGCGTCAGGCCCTACGAGCGGCGTGCTGTCGAGGATGAGGCGGTTCGCGCCATAGATGTGGATCTTCACGTCGATCTTCGCCAGGGGCCCCGGAGTCGGGTTGCTGCAGGGGCCGGAGGGCTCCGGGGTGGGCGCGGGCGTCGGCCCGGGAGCCGGCGTGGGAACAGGCCCAGGGCCTGGGAGCGGGGTCGGCGTCGGCTTGGGGGCGGGGGTCGGGGTCGGTGTCACGCCGGGAATGCCGAAGACGGGGAGCGGGATGGACAGGGTCGGTCCCGGCGGGTTCTGGGACGGCTGGCTGGGCAGCTGCTCCGTGATCGTATTGCAGCCGAGCAGGACGACCCCGGAAACGAAGGCGCCAAGCGTGCTTTTCTTCATGACGACCCCTTATGGCTAGAAAGCGTCTTAGACGATCACATATAACCTCCTGCCATGTCAAGATTTTTATCCAAAGACTTAAAGAAATACTTGAGCACGGCCTCGGCAGCCCGGCCCGAGGCCCCTGGCGCCCCGAGGCGGACACGGACCTGTCCCAGCTCTTCTCGGACGCGTGCGAGCCGGCCAGGGTCCTCGAGCAGGGCCAGGACCTCGCCCGCGACGCGATCCGGTGCGAAGTCGGCCTGGATCAGCTCGCGCACGACCTCGCGGCCGGCGATCAGGTTGGCCATGGCGACGTGGGGGACGCGGACCATGGGCCTTCCAAGCGTGTAGGTCAAGGGGGACACACGGTAGACCACGACCATCGGGGTGCCCAGGAGGGCCGCCTCCACGGTCGCCGTGCCCGACGCCACGATGGCGACGGTGGCCGCGCCGAGCACGGCATGGGTCTGGCCGGCCACGAGAGCCACGGGCAAGCCGCGGACCGCGTCACGAAGCGCCCCGGGGTCCAGCGCGGGGGCGATCGCCAGAAAGAACTGCAGGTCAGGGCGCCGGCGGGCGAGGAGACGGATGCCGCCCGCGAGCGGAGGCAGGTTGTAGCGCAGCTCGGTGGGCCGGCTGCCCGGCAGGATGGCGACGACCGGCCGGGAGGGGTCGAGGCCGGCGCTGCGCAAGAACGCCTCCCGGTCGGGAGCGGGTCGAACCAGGTCGACGAGCGGATGGCCCACGAACGTCACGGGGACGCCCGCCCGCTCGTAGAGCGCCTGCTCGAAGGGGAAGAGCACCAGCATGTGAGCCACGTTGCGGCGGATCTCACGGATCCGCCAGCCCTTCCAGGCCCAGATCTGCGGGGAGACGTAGTACGCGACCGGCACCCCGCGGCGCCTCATCTCGCGGGCGAGACGGAGGTTGAAGCTCGGGTAGTCGACCAGGACCGCGAGGTCGGGGCGGCGGCGATCCACTTCCACGAGCACCCGCTTGAAGATCCGCCGGAGGGCTCCGAGATGCCGCACGACCTCGACGATCCCGACCATGGCCAGGTCGCGGACGTGGCCGAGCAGCGTCGCCTGCTCCGCGAGCAGGTGCTCGCCGCCCAGTCCGAACGCTTCGAGACCTGGGAGGCGCGGCCGCAGGTGGCGCAGGAGCTCGCCGCCGTACAGGTCGCCCGAGGGCTCGCCGCAGGAGATCAGCAGGCGTGGGGCACTCAAGGGCGGCAGTATAAGCGGGCTGTCCCTTCCGTGGGACAACCGTCCCCTGGACAGGCGCGGTATCATGCCCGCAGGATGAACATGGGAAGGAGCTTACGGGCGAAGGCGCCGAGCGACGACCGGGCATGTCTCTTGCACCGTTCCGTCGCCGGAAGCTCGCTCGAGCGAACTTCGGGAGGCAGCGATGACCGGTCGGCATCTCGGGGCGGTGGCCTTGACCTTGGGGCTCTTCGCTACGTCGGCGGCGGCGGACAACGCGGTTCGGCGCGACGGCTCCTCGGGAGGTTCGAGTGACGCCGGTGCGCATCAGCCGACCGTCCACAGCTCCGGCTCGGGCTCGTCGGGCGGCTCGGGCTCGAGCGACTCTAGCGGCGGGTCGAGCTACATGCCGGGCGGCAGCACTTCGAGCAGCCTGAGCGCCGCGCAGCGTCGCCAGCCGCGCCCGGGCACGGGCACCGGGCATCGGGGCCGCTACTACCCCGGCTCCTTCTATTACCCCTTCTACCCGGGCTACTACGGCGGCTATTACGGCGGCTTCTACGGGAGCGGCTGGGGGCCCTACGGCGGATTCTACGGGGGCTACTACCCCTACGGCGGGACGTATTACCACTACGCCTACAGCGATCGCGGCGACCTGCGGCTCCTCGTCGATCCCGCTGAGGCGCGCGTCTACGTGGACGGCTACTACGCCGGGATCGTGGGCGACTTCGACGGCCTCTTCCAGCGGCTCCACGTTTCGCCCGGGCGCCACGAGATCACTCTCAAGCTCGAGGGCTATCAGACGCACCGGGTGAAGGTCTACGTGGGCTCCGGGTCGACCCTGAAGATCCATTACGACATGCAGAAGGGCACGGGGGAGACGGTCGAGGATCTCGCGGGGGACGTGGATGACCGTTACGCGCGGCGCAACGACCGCTACCGCCGCGACGACGACCGCGACGTCGATGCCCAGGACGACCGCGACCGCCCCTCCCTGCGGGACGACCGTGCGCCCGCCTCCGACCCGGGGCGCATGCGCCTCACGGTGCGGCCGGAAGATGCTTCGGTCTACGTCGACGGCCAGTTCAAGGGCAGCGGCCGGCAGGCCGCCACCCTCGAGCTGAGCCCGGGAAAGCACCGGCTCGAGGTGGTGCGCCCCGGCTTCCGGACCGAGGAGCGCGACGTCGAGATCCAGCCTGGGAGGACGCGGGACGTGGACGTCGAGCTGCAGCGTCCCTAGGCGATAGGCAAGGGGCTGCGAGCGGAGCCGAATTCACTTCGGCGCAGCGAGCGGGGGGTTTGGGGGGTGCGACGCAGCACCCCCCAGCTCAATTCAGAACCCGCCGACCGCCGGGGGCGGCGGCCCCGGCACGGCGGGCCGGTGGAAGAGCTCCTGGTAGATCCGCCCCGCGACCTCGGAGGCGCCGTGGCCGTTGCCGCGGGGCAGGAACACGACCAGCACCAGCTCGGGGGTCTCGGCCGGGGCGTACGACGCGAACCAGCCCAGGCGCGAGCAGGATCCGGTCTTGCCCGCCACCACCACTTCCGGGTCGAACGCGCTGGCCGCGCTTCCCTCGTTCACCGCGCCCAGGAAGCCCTCGGGGAGGCCGTCGAGGCGCGTGCCTTCGGGGAGGCGCCAACGCTCCTTCGGAACGAAGCCCTCCGCCCCCTCCACCTGCGGCTGGAACACGATCCCCCCGTTGATGGTGGCCGAGAGCAGGACCGCGAGCTGCACGGCCGAGGTCTCGATCCCCTCGGCGTGGCTCGCGAGGTGACCCACGCCGGCCAGGGGCACCGAGGAGGGGACGCGGCCCGCGGTCTCGCCGGTCAGGTTGATGCCGGTGGGCTCGCCCAGGCCGAGCAGGTGCGCGTAGCGCTGGACCTTCTCGTAGCCGAGCCGCTCGCCGATCCACTCGAAGTACGGGTTGCAGGAGACGGCGAGCGCGCGCCGCAGGTTGATCGGGCCGTGACCCGGCCACATCCAGCAGCCCTTCTCGCACGTGTAGGTCGTCTCGGGGGTGATCACGCCCTCCGAGAGCCCCGCGATCGCCACCACGATCTTGAAGACCGAGCAGGGCTGGTAGGCGCGCAGGAGGGCCCGGGAGGGGTTCACGACCGCGAGCACGCGGCCGGTCCGCGGGTCCATGGCCACCACGGCTCCCGCCGTCCCCGCCACCGCCCGGCGGCTGGCCTCGCCCACGTTGAGGTCCCAGCTCGACGCGCTCCCGGGCACGATCAGGTTGGGCAGGGCGGGCGCGCGGCTCGGCGAGCGGCGCACCCGGCGGGTCGCAGCCTCCGCCGAGGAGGCAGCCGGCGAGACGACGAAGGCCAGCACCAGGGCAAGGACCGACCCGCGAAACGCGCGCATGCGCGAAAGACTAGCACGATTCCGCGGGTTGCGGCCGGGCAGCGCGCTCGCCCCTTGTGCCCGCGGGCCGCCCGGAACTAGAATCCCGGCTTTCGGCAAGGAGAGCCCCATGCCTGCCCGCGCCCCATGGTCCTTCCTGATCCTCGGCCTCTGCCTGGCCCTCCCCGGAGTCGCGCGGGCCCAGAAGCTCGACAAGGAGGACAAGGCCTTTCTCGACGGCGTGCGCCCCCTCATGCTTGCCGACGAGGAGAAGACCTACCGCGGCCTCAAGGACAAGGCGGACCGCGTGGAGTTCCAGAAGGTCTTCTGGGCACGCCGCGATCCCGACCTGGAGACGCCCCAGAACGAGTATCAGCTGGAATACCAGGCCCTCAAGGCGGAGGCGGACAAGCTGATCAGGATCCCCGGGCGCGACGCGACCTCCACCGACTGTGGGCGCGTCTACATCCTGCTCGGCAAGCCCGACGAGGTGCAGAAGGACCCCGCGGGGGAGAGCCCCGCGCTCCGGCAGCCCGAGACCTGGACCTACAGGGATCGCCCCGGCCAGAAATTCGAGGGGGGCAAGGCCCAGATCGGGTTCGACCAGGAGTGCAAGGCGCCCCCGGGCTTCGTCGACCAGCTCAACCGGCTCGCGGAGGCCAAGATCCTCCACCCCAACATCGACTACCGGGTGAAGGACGGCCGGCTCACGAAGCTGGTCGACCTGCTCCCCAAGCCCAGCCCGGCCCAGACCCTGCTGAAGGAGCCGCGCCAGGACTTCCCGGTCGCGGCCCAGGTGTCGTACCTCAAGGTACAGGACGGCGGCAGCGCGGTCCTCGGCCTCGTGGGGGGCGACGCCTCCGCCCTCACGGCCGCGGACGCGGGAGGGAAGAAGGTCGTCAAGGTCGTGGTGGCGGCGCAGGCCGTGGGAGAGGACGGAAAGGTGGCGGCCTTCGCGGAAGAGCCGCGGACGGCCGAGGTGGCCGCGGACGGCTCTTTCGCGGCGTCCTTCCGCATGGGACTGAAGCCCGGCAAGTACACCCTGAAGGCGGCGGCCCTCGACGAGAAGTCCGGCAAGGGCTCGCTCTCCACCACCCTGATCGAGGTGCCGGACCTCAACACGGGCACCCTCTCCATGGCTTCCCTGATGATCATTCGGGGGGTGGACGAGCTGCCGGAGAACGCGCCAGACGATCCCCGGAACGCCTACGCCGCCTTCACGATCGTCCGCATGCGCCTGGTGCCCTACTTCGGCGGCGTCCTCACCAAGAAGGACACCCCGTCGTTCTTCTACCAGTTCTACGACCTCAAGATCGACCCCTTGACGGGGAAGGCCTCGGGAGTGGCGAGCCTCGCCGTGCTCAAGGACGGCAAGACGGCGGTGGCGAAGGCCCCCGACCAGCCCTTCGACCAGCCCGTGGGGGGCACGATGGTGGGCCCCGTCCCCCTCGACAAGTACGAACCCGGAAGCTACGTGGTCCAGCTCAAGGTCACCGACAAGGTGGCGGGCAAGGAGAAGATGCAGGAGGTCCGGTTCGAGCTCAAGCCCTAGGGGCTTCGGGGCGTCCAGCGGGTCGCAATCAGCGGCGGCGGGGAACGAACATGAACAAGGCGGAGCTCATCGAGAGGGTGGCGAAGGATTCCCGCCTGACCAAGGCCGGCGCGACGCGGGCCATCGACGCCCTGCTCGACAACGTGACCAAGGCCCTCAAGAAGGGCGAGAAGGTCACCTTGGTGGGGTTCGGAACCTTCGGGGTGTCCCGGCGCAAGGCCCGGGCGGGCCGCAACCCCCGCACGGGCGCGCCGATCAAGATCGCGGCGCGCCGCGCCCTCAAGTTCACCGTCGGCAAGGACCTGAAGGAGCTGATCCGCTAAGCCGCGGCTTTCGGAGCCTCGCCCTCGCGCAGCACCTGGAGGGCCTTCTCAAGGATCAGGTCGCGGTGGGGGCCCTCGCCTTCCTCCTCGTCTTCGGCCGCCGCCACGGGCACGCTCGGCTCGATGCCCCGGCCGTGGATGGGAGTGCCCTTCGGCGAAGAGTACTTGGCCACGGTGAGGACGAGGCCGCCCTCCGGGAGGGGCACCGCCTTCTGGATGCCGGCCCGGCCGAACGTGTGCTCGCCCACCACCGCCGCTCGTCCCGAGTCGAGCATGGCCGCAGCCACGATCTCGGCGGGGCCGGCGGTGCCCGTGTCCACCAGCACCGCCAGCGGGCCGGTCCAGACCGAGCGGGCCGGATCGGCAGAGAGCACCTGCTCGGGGACCTTCGCGCCCGCGAGCTTGGCCACCACCCCGCCCTTCAGGAACACCTCGGCCACCCTGATCCCCTCCTCGGGGGCGCCGTAGGCGGCCGCGCGGAGATCGAGCACGAGGCTCTTGGCGCCGCTCTTCTTCAGCGACTCCACTTCGGCCCGCACGTCGTCGGCCGCCCGGGTGGCGAACTCTCCGACCTTCAGGTAGCCGGTGCCGTCCTCGAGGAGCTTGCCCTTGGGGGCGGAGGCGGTCAGCCGCTCCCGCACCACGGACACGTCGATGGGATCGCTCCCCGCGCGCAGGATCGCGAGCTTCACGACCGAGCCCGGGGCCCCTCGGAGGAGCCGCTGGCCGGTGGGGACGGCCAAGGGGCGGGAGTGACGACCGTCGATGCTCTTCAGGATGTCACCCGCGCGGAGCCCGGCCTTCTCGGCGGGGGATGCGGGCCGCACGGAGACGACCATGAGGAACGAGAAGCGCCGGGTGAGGACGGCTCCGATGTCGGCCTCGCCCTCCCGGACCGGCTGCTGGTAGAGGCGGAACTCCTCGGGATCGAGGTAGCCGCTGTCCCCGTCGAGGGCGTCGCCCAGGCCGAGGCGCGCCCCCGCCATGGCCCGATCGAGGTTGACGGGCTCGACGTAGGCCTCGACCACCAGGCGGACGACTTCGTTGAAGATGGCGAGCTGGCCGTAGCTGGTGTCGCCAAGGACCCGGCCCAACAGGGAGCCGAGGGCGACGTAGCCGATCAAGGCGGTGGACGCGAGGGCGACGAGGAGACGGCTGCGCGGGCTCATGACGGCAGTATAGCAAGGATGGCGGCGACGGCTAGCGCTCGGCGCGGTCGGCGCGCTCGGGTCGCTTCAGCCACTCCAGGGGATCCTCTGGCCGTCCCTGGAAGCGCATCTCGAAGTAGAGCCCGGGCTCTTCCGCGCCCATGGCGCCCACCGTCCCCAGGACGTCTCCCGCCTCGACCTTCTGGCCGACCTGCACGCTCGCGTCGGCGAGGTGGGCGTAGAGGGAGTGGTGCTTGCCGCCATGGTCGAGGACGACCATGAGGCCGTAGCCCTTGAAGCGGTCGGCGAAGACCACGGTCCCCTCGTGGACGGCCCGGGCGGGGCGGTCGGCCGCGGTCTCGATCTCGATCCCGTTCTGGATCGTGTAGGTGTCGAACTTCGGGTGCTTGTGGCGGCCGAAGCCCGAGCGCACCCGGCCCGGGCACGGCCAGGGGAGGGTCCCCCGGAACGCGGCGATGGGCACCGCGGCCACGCCTTCGTCCATCCCGAGGAGCAAGGCCCGGAGCTTGCCCTCCGCCTCTTCCAACTCCTTCACGTAGGCCGCGTGCATCTCCTTCCTCTCGACGATCGAGGTCAGGAGCTCGCTCTTGCGCCGGCGCTGGGCGTCCTGGTTGCGGCGGGCCCCCTCGAGCTGGGTGCGCAGCGCGATCGACTCCTGGGTCCGCCGCTCGAGCTCGGAACGCTGGGAGTGGAGCGAGGAGAGGTCGCTCCGGAAGGCGGCGAGCCGCGCGTTGTCGCGGCGGGCCAGGGTGGTCACGAAGCGGTAGCCGCGGAAGAAATCGGAGGGGCGGTCCACGGAGAGCAGGAGCCGGAGGTACGACAGTTCCCCCAGCTTGTAGAGGGCGCGCGCGTGGGAGGAGAGGAGGGGCCGGGCCGCGTCCAGGCTCTTCTGCAGGTCGCGGACCCGCCTCACGGTCACGTCCATCTGCGCCTGGGTGCGCTGCAGGCCGATCCGGATCTCGCGCAGCTCCTCGCCCCGCAGGCGCACCTCGAGCTCCAGGCGCTCCACGTCGCCCAGGAGGCTCCGCTCCTCGCCGCGCAGCCGCTCGAGCTCCCGGGAGAGGGCCTCCCGGCGCTCCCGCACCTGCCGCAGGCGGTCCTCGCCCTCGGGGATGGTCGGAGCCTCCCCCGCGGGGGCGGGCGAGACGGAGGGCGCGCCCTCCGGGGGGCCGGAGACCGAGGGCGGCGGCGAAGGAGACGGCACCGCGCTCTGCAGCGCGAGCAGGGCGAGGAGGAGCGCTTCGGCCTTCAACGAGGGAGGACCCTCACATGATGGGCTTCCCGTCCAGGTCGGACGGGAGCGGCACCTCCAGGAGCTTCAGGATGGTGGGGGAGAGGTCCATGATGCTCGGCTCGGCGGTCGTGGTCTTCCGGTTCGAGAAGAAGACCCCGCCGCTGATCTCGGTGGCGGTGGCGCAATGGTCCCCGCTCCACTTCTTGTTGTTGTTCTCGACCACCGCGCGCCGGATGCTGCCCAGGGTGTCCTGCCAGCCCACCCGGTAGCCGTCGTTGAAGCCCACCTGGAGGTCGGGGGCGTTGTTCAGGAACTCGCCCTTGTAGATGTCGTCGCGCTTGTAGATCGCCCGGAACACCGGCTCGCCGGTGTCGGGGTCCGTGAGCCCGACCAGCTTCGAGGCGATCTCCTCCTGGAGCGCCTTGTACTCCGCTCCCGCGGAGACCACCCCCTGCGATTCGCGGCCCTTCAGGTTGAAGTAGATCTGCCCGAGCCCCACCGCGTAGGCGCGCGTCTTCGACCAGTCGACCCCCTCCCAGAAGCGGCCGCGACCGAACAGGTCCTCGAGGCCCTTCCTCGCGCTCTCCTGCCCCTGGAAGCCCATGTAGCCGTTGTGGACCAGCCAGGTGTTGAGGTTCACCTCGCGGCGGAAGGAATGGAACCCGTGGTCGGACATCACCATGAAGGCCGCGTCCTTGGGGACCGCGGCCACGAGCCGGCCCACGAGGTCGTCGGCGCGGCGGTAGACCTTCTCGATCGCGTCCCCGTGCTTGGCGGCCAGGTCCTTGTCGTACATCGGGTGCTTGGGGTCGATGAGGCGCCACATCATGTGCGAGACGCGGTCGGTGGTCTCGATCGCGGCCACGAACAGGTCCCAGTCGTCCTTCCTCAGGCCCTCGAAGATGATCTTCTCGCGGTCGTCCATGGCGCGGTCGGAGTCGTAGAGGAACGCGGCCTCGTCCAGACGGCCTTCGTTCAAGGGCTTGTCCCCCGACTCCGCCCAGCCGAGGGTGCGATAGAGGCCGATGTTCCTCGCGAGCTCGCCGGAGAATCCGTCGGGCTTCGAGATCGGGATCGGCGGGTTGCGCGGGTCCATGTTCACCGGGGAGGCGTAGATCTGCAGCTCGCGGTCGGCCTGGGCCACGTAGAACTGGGTCATGCCGCGGACGGTGAGGAGGAAATTGATCTTGAACGAGAGGGGAACCCAGGGGCTCCACTCGCCGGCCTTCACGGTCAGCTTCTGGCCCTGGATCTCGAGGTCGGCCTTCCCCGAGCCCTCGCTCCACCGGACCTTCATGGGCAGGTTGATGTCCTTGCCGGTCGCCAACTGCTCGAGCCGCTCCTGCTCCCTGTCCGTGAGGCCGGCCCCCTTCTTCTTCTCCTTGAGGGCCGCGTCCTCCTGCTTGAGGATCGGGTTCTCGGGTCCCTTGAGCAGCGTCTCCGCCACCCCGCCGTCGAAGAGCAGACGCTTCAGGAAGCCGCCGAACTCCGTGTTCCCCTCCTCGAAGGACGAGAGGTCCGTCGCCCAGTAGTAGAACGTCCCCAGGGTTCCCCGCAGGTCGGGCAGGGGCAGGCCCCCGAGCATCGAGCCGTGGGCGAGCTCCTCGGGCGGGAAGGTCACGGGCACGGTCAGGACCGTGGCCTTGACCCCGTCGTTGGCCGCGTGGACCCAGAAGGAGGTCCCCCCACGGGTGGAGAGGACCCGCGGCGGCTTCGTGGGGATCAACCCCCAGAGGAACTTCGGGGGCTCCTTGCGGATCATGTTGAAGTCGGGGAGGTAGGTCTGGAAGTCGCGGATCAGGAAATCGTAGATGTTGTGCTTGCCCGGGTTCACGCCGGTGGCGAAGCTGGACCAGGCGGTGGGCGACTCGGAGGGCTGGGTGGAGGCCAGGACGGAGAACGTCCCCGTGTCCGCCAGGCGCTTCAGGTTGGGCAGCTTGCCGTCGTCCATCCATTTCCGGGCGAGGGTCGGGTCCATCCCGTCGAAGCCGATCACGAAGACGCGCTGACGGGTGCGGCGAAGCGCCTTGCCCGGGCGGCCGGCCGAGCAGTCGAGGAGGGGGACCGCGAAGGCCAGGGCGAGGGCGACTGCACGGACGGGTCCGGAAAGACGCATCAGGAGCACCTCGATCGAGCAAGCCGACGCGACGATTCTAAGCGACCCCCCTTCCGGGCCGGTAAGCGCCCGGGGCTCCGGCTACAATCGGCGGAAGTCGCGGAGCAGGACGTGCAACGGCGTTCCCCTCCCCCTACGTGGGGAGGGATAGGGTGGGGGGTCGATGAAAAGAACCGGTTCGGTCCTCTGCCCCTCCTGCGGCACCCTCGTCGGGGTGAACGACGCGGAGTGCCTCACCTGCGGCCGTCGCAACCCCGGCCTGTGGGGCTTCACCGCCGTCCTCCGCACCCTCGGCGACGACATGGGCTTCGTGAACCTCGTGCTGTGGGCCTGCGGAGCCCTCTACCTGGCCTCGCTGGCGGCGGACGTGAGCGGCATCCGCATGGACGGCCTCCTGTCGATGCTGTCCCCGAGCATTCAAAGCCTGTTCCTGTTCGGGGCGAGCGGGGCGGTGCCGGTCTTCGGCTACGGGCGCTGGTGGACTGTGCTCTCTGCGGGCTGGCTCCACGCGGGAGCGCTTCACATCATTTTCAACATGATGTGGGTGCGCGACCTGGCCCCGCCCACCGCGCGCTTCTACGGCCCGGGGCGCACGGTCATCATCTACACCGTGTCGTCGATCGTCGGCTTCCTGGCCAGCAGCGTGGCCGGCGCCTACTTCTTCTTCATGCCGGCCGTCCTGCGCGGGGCGGGCCGCACGGTCGGGGCTTCCGCCGCCATCTTTGGCCTCCTCGGTGCCTTGCTGCACTACGGTCACCGGGGGGGAGGCTCCATGATCAGCCAGCAGGCCAAAAGCCTCGCCCTGGGTATGCTCCTCTTCGGTTTCGTCATGCCCGGAGTGGACAACTGGGCCCACCTCGGGGGCTTCGCGGGCGGCTACCTGGCCGCCCGCTGGCTCGACCCGCTGAAGCCCGATCGCGGCGACCACGTCCTGGCCGCGCTCGTCTGCCTCCTGCTCACGCTGGCTTCGATCCTGGTCTCGGTCGCGGAAGGGCTGAAGATCCTCGGCTAGGAGAAGGCGCTTACTTGCTCACCGTGAAGTTGAGGCCATTGGTCTGGGTGCCCTGGGCGTCGAAGAGGGCCACCGCGTAGGCCCCGGGGTTAGCACCCGCCTCGATGTTGACGAGGACCTTGATCAGGGTCGGGTCCATCCACTTCTGCCGAACGATGCTGACCCCGTTCACCGCTTCCTTGACGCGCAGGATCCGGGCCTGATGGTCGGCCCGCAAGCCGGTCCCCCGCACGTCGAGCATGGTGGTGATGCCGCGCTTCACCGCCAGGGGGGAGACCGCGGTCAGCACGGCGTGCTCGGCGGGCCGGGGCGGCGTGGTCACGGCCACCGGGGCCGGCGTCGGCGCCGGGGTGGGGGTGGCCACGACCGGGGTCGGAGTCGCGGGGGGCGGCGTGGCGACGACCGTCCGGACCGGCTCCGGGGTCGGAGTCGCTCGGGGCGTAGGCACGGGCGTCGGCGGAG
>Ga0137361_10002076_pt1 | contig 12670 bp, 10 predicted proteins | sample Mad1_80_16metaG_FD_104923 | JGI IMG/M metagenome (GOLD analysis project Ga0137361, IMG submission 104923) | Vadose zone soil microbial communities from Angelo Coast Range Reserve, California, USA - Mad1_80_16 metaG | ecosystem: Environmental > Terrestrial > Soil > Vadose zone | place: USA... | reverse complement strand
GCCATCGTGATGGATGCGAGACGTCTTGCCATGCATCTGCTTGCGCGCGCGCGAGACGGTGCCGCCGAACGCCTGGCCGATGGCCTGGTGCCCGAGACAGACGCCGAGAATCGGGGTGGTGGCGTGGAAGCGTCGGATCAGCCCGAGCGAGATGCCCGCGCCGTCCGGATTGCCCGGCCCCGGGGAGATGACGATGCGCTCGGGCCTGAGCCGCTCCACCTCGTCGAGCGTGATCTTGTCGTTGCGCGCCACGTGCATGCGCGCGCCCAGCTCACCCATGTACTGGACCAGGTTGTAGGTGAACGAATCGTAGTTATCCAGCACGAGAATCATGGATTTTACCGGATCCGGGGTGAGCGCCGGCTGTCGCTCCTCCCCCGGGCCCCCCCCACCAGCTCTTGTAAGATCATCGGTTTTCTCCTTGGCGTGGCGTTGCGCCTCGTCTCCCGCTTTGCTGCGCCATCCGGATGGCGAGGATCATGCCGCGCGCCTTCGAGCCGGTCTCGAGCCACTCCGTCTTGGGATCGGAGTCGGCGACGATGCCCGCGCCCACCTGGATGGAGGCGCGGCCACCGTGGCAGACCACCGTCCGGATGGTGATGCAAGAGTCCAGGGTGCCCGAGTAGGAGATGTACCCGACGGCTCCTCCGTAGGGGCCGCGACGGGTGGGCTCGAGCTCCTCGATGATCTCCATGGCCCGGATCTTGGGAGCCCCCGTCAGGGTGCCCGCGGGGAAGCACGCCTCGAGCACGTCGAAGGCATCCCGCCCCTCGTCGAGCTGACCGCGCACGTGGCTGACCAGGTGCATGACGTGGGAATAGCGCTCCACCACCATGAACTCGGAGACCTCGACGCTGCCGAGCTTGCTCACCCGTCCCACGTCGTTGCGGCCCAGGTCCACGAGCATCACGTGCTCGGCGCGCTCCTTGGGATCGGCGGCCATCTCGGCGGCCAGCCGCGCGTCGTCCTCCTCCGTCCGTCCGCGCGGGTGCGTGCCCGCGATGGGCCGCTCCTCCACGCGGCCGTCCTCCAGTCGCACCAGGACCTCGGGCGAGGAGCCGACGATGCTCGTCTTGCCCAGGCGCAGGAAGAACAGATAGGGGGAGGGATTGATGGTCCGGAGCGCGCGGTAGACGGTGAAGGGGTCCGCGCGCAGCTCCGTGTCGAGCCGGCGGGCGACCACGATCTGGTAGGCGTCGCCCGCGGCGATGTACTCCTTCGCCTCGCGCACCCGCTCCATGTACGTCGGCTCGTCCATGGTCGACGCGAAGCCCTCCTCGCCCATGGCGAGCAAGGGCTCCACCGCGGTGAAGGTGAGGGGCGCGGGCGGGCGCGCGGGGCGCGCCAGCTTGGCCATGAGCATGCCGATCTTCACGGCCGCCTCGTCGTAGGCGCGATCGAGCGAGGCGGAATCGCGGCCGGAGATGTGGGCATTGGCGATGAGAAGCAGGCGATGGCGCAGGTTGTCGAAGACGAGCAGGCTGTCCGTGAACATGAACACGGCGTCCGGCAGCTTGAGGTCGTCCTTGGCCCGGCGCGGCAGCTCCTCGACGTGCCGAACCATGTCGTAGGAGATGTAGCCCACGGCCCCGCCCTGGAAGCGCGGTAGGCCCGGGACGGTCACCGGCTGGTAGCGCGCGAGGAGGCCCCGGAGGGCCTCGAAGGGGCTCCGCGCCTCGACGGTCTCGACGCGCCCGTCGGCGTGCCGCACCGACATGCGGCTGCCCTTGGCCGTGAAGACCATGGACGGCTCGGATCCCAGGAAGGAGTAGCGCGCCCATTTCTCGCCTCCTTCCACCGACTCGAGGAGGAAGGCATACGGCCCGGGGCGCAGGCGCAGGAAGGCGGAGAGCGGCGTGTCCAGGTCCGCCGCCACCTCGGCATAGACGGGCACGAGGTTGCCACCGGCGGCCAGCCGGCGGAACTCCTCGCGCGACGGGGAGAGCGGGGGCAGCGCGTGCCCCACCGTGGTCATGGCCTCTCCGCTAGGCGAGCGAGTCCAGCTTCTTCTTGAGCTGGGACTTCGGCACGGCTCCGATGACCTGGTCCACCACCTTGCCCTCCTTCATGAAGAGGATGGTGGGAATGGAGCGGATGCCGTAGCGCGCCGCTAGGGCGGGACTGTCGTCCACGTTCACCTTGGCGAGGCTGACCGTGCCCTTGGAGTCCGTGGCGAGCTCCTCGAGAGCGGGAGCGATGGCGCGGCAGGGCGCGCACCACTCGGCCCAGAAATCCACCATCAGGATTTCCTTGTGCTTGCCAACCTCGGCGTCGAAGGTCGCCTCGTCGAGATGCAGGGTCGCGTCAGACATATGGCTCAGGTCTCCTTTAGTGGGACTTCCGGCGGGCTCGCGCGCCATCGAGATATCGGACCATCCAGTCACGCGCCAGGTCCTTGCAGCCGAGCCCGAAGGCGAGGGCGAGCCCCAGACACGCTCCGCCCAGGACGATGACGAAGGCCCAGCGAACCAGCTCGGGCGCGATGCCGAGCTCCTCGAGGGTGACGGCCACAGTGAACGCGACGACGGCATAGCGCGTGAGCGCCGCCAGCACATCGGTCTCGGCCAGCCCGGCATTGGCCGCCGCCGTCCTCACGCCGCCCGCGAGCACATTGGCCACGAAGAGTCCCAGGATGAGCGCCACCACGGCGGCGATGACCTTGGGAACGTAGAGGACCACGTGGTTCAGCAGCTCGGACACCGGAGTCAGGCCCAGGACCGAGGCGGCCGTGAGAAGCACCGCCAGCCCGACCGCCCACTGGGCCATGATCGCTACCAGCTCAGCCGGGCTCTGGCGGATATCGGCCTTGACCAGGACTTCGTCGATACCTGCCCTCTCCGAGGCCATATCGAACCGGATGATCAGGAGAAAGCGAAATACCAATAGCCGCGCGAACTTAGCGAACAGCCACCCAAAGGCGACGATGAGGAGGGCGGCCAGCAGGCTGGGGAGGTAGGCAACCGTCTGGGCGGCGAGGGCTCGGCCAGGCTCGAGGAGGGCGGCTTGCAGGTCCATAAAAACGCAGGCCTACGCTAGCATAGCCCCCAGGGCATCGCAAGGCGGCCCCGGAGCGGATTCTCTTGACACTTTCCGGGTCCACCTGTGATTCTGAAAGTCCCAAGGTTCCAGTAGGTTGCGCCGCATGATGGGCCTGGGTCGGGGGCCTTCCGGGGCAGGCCAGCCGATGTCGATCACCCTATCGAAGGGGCGAGGAGCTCAATGGCCAAGGTCATGGTGGTCGACGACGCCTACTCGGAGCTCAAGCTCATGGAAGTCATCCTCAAGTCCGCTGGCCTCGACGTCGTGACGAGCCTGGACGGCGACAAGCTCGAGGACAAGCTCGTGACAGAGCGCCCGGACCTCCTCCTCCTCGACATCGTCATGCCCAACCGCAATGGTTACGAGCTTCTCCGCAGCATCAAGCGTGACGCGCGCACGCGGCACACGCCTGTCGTGCTCGTCAGCTCCAAGAACCAGGATAGCGATCGCGTCTGGGGGAAGCGCCAGGGCGCCGACGAATACCTGGGCAAGCCCTTCACGCCCGAGCAGCTCGTCACCATGGTGAGGCAGTTCGTCAAGTGACCACGGCGCCCGTGGTATCGCCGCCGGCCCCTGCGCAGGCGCGCGCGTGCCTGATCAGGCTCGGCAACGCTCTCTACGCGGCGGAAGTGCGATTCGCGCGCGAGGTCGTGGTCTTTGACGAGTACACGCAGGTACCCCTGGCGCCCCCGTACCTGATCGGGGTGGCCAACCTGAGAGGCCGCCTCGTGCCTCTCGTGGACCTGCGCCCCCTCCTGGGGCTCGAGCCCGCGCGCGCCACGCGCGGTGCCAAGGCCCTCGTCGTCGAGCGCGATCAGCTGACGGTGGCCTTTCTCATCGACGACGTCGTCGGGCTCGAGCCCCTCGAGCGCCTGACCGCGCCGGGTCCGGACGAGGGCGAGTTCATCGCAGGCCATCTCGAGCGCTCTGCGGGCGCGGCCGTGCTTCTCGACGTCTCGCGTATCCTGACGGCGCTCGGCGGCGCGTCTCCTGTCCCCGCGGGTGGGAGCTGACATGATGGACCGGCGGCGCTTTCTCGGCTTGACGTCGGGCGGCCTCATTGCCGCCGGCCCCCTCTTCGGCGGACGCGGGCGCGCCCTCGCCCAGGGCGCATCCCCGCGGGCCGGCGGACGCGCGGTCACGCCGCGGCCCGAGCCACCCCAGGCCAGCGCGCCCGGCGTGAGCGCGCGCGACATCAAGGTCGGCATGTCGGCGGCCTTCAAGGGCGCGGCGGCGGGTCTCGGCACCGAGCTCTGGCGCGGCGCGGCCGCGTACTACTCGGAGGTCAACGCGCGGGGCGGCATCAACGGCCGGCAGCTCGTGGTCGCCGCGCTCGACGACGGTTATCAGCCCGAGCCGTGCGTGCGGAACACCATCGACCTCGTGGAGAAGGAGCAGGTCTTCTTCCTCGCGAACTATGTGGGCACGCCCACCCTGACGCGCGCCCTCCCCCTCATCAAGCGCTACGGCGACATCGTGATGGTCGGCAACTTCACGGGGGCCCAACCGCAGCGCGAGGCGCCCTACGTCGACTGGGTCTTCAACATCCGCGCGTCGTATCGCCAGGAGATGGCAGGGCTGGTCGAGCGCTTCTGGACGCAGGGCGCGCGCAAGTTCGGCGTCTTCTACCAGATCGACGCCTACGGGCGGAGCGGCGCCGATGGGGTGGCCCGGGCCCTTGCCCACCAGGGGTCCAAGATCGCCGCGGAGGCGACGTACGTGCGCGGGGCCCGCTTCGAAGAGGACATGGGTCCGGCGGTGACCGTGCTGCGCCAGGCCGGCTGCGACGTCGTGCTCTGCACAGGCGCCTACCAGGGCTGCGGCGCCTTCGTGCGGACGGCCCGCGATGGCGGCTGGACGGCGCCCATCGCCAACGTCTCCTTCGTGGGCTCGGACGCCATGCTGCAGCTGCTCCTCAAGCACGGCAAGACGACCGGGCGCGACTACACCCGCGGCCTCGTCAACTCCCAGGTCGTGCCGACCTATGACGACACGGGCCTGCCCGGCGTCGCCGAGTACCGCGCGCTCATGGACAAGCACAGCCCCGCGCCGCCCGAGGCGCTCCGCGACCGCGCCTACACGCTCCAGCGCTACAGCTTCATCAGCCTCGAAGGCTTCATCAATGCCAAGGTCGCCGCGGAAGGGCTTCGCCGGGCCGGCGCCAACCCGACCCGCGCGAGCCTCCGGCAGGCCCTCGAGACGCTCAAGGGATTCGATCTCGGCATCGGCGCCCCGCTGACGTTCGGACCGGAGCGACACCAGGGCCTCGACAACGTGTATTTCACCCGGGTCGACAACGGGCGCTGGGTGCCCGTGGCCGACTGGAGCGCGGCAGTTCGGGCCTGAGGCTCCAAGGAGAATTCCATGGCACGGCGAAACGACGAGCAGGCCAAGGAGCAGGGCGGGGAGACGCGGCCGCGAGCGCGGATCCGGCTCGGTCTCCGCGGGAAGATGGTGCTCTTCCTCGTGGCGGCTCTGATTCCCCTCGCCGCCATCACGTGGTACGCCTCCGCCCGGTCGCTGCGGACCAGCATGGCCGCGGAGTTCAGCTCCAAGGGCGAGGCCATCGCCGCCAGCCTGGCCACCTCCGGCGTCGACCTGATCTCCACGCGCGACGCCTCGTCGGTGCAATCGCTGGTGGACGAGTTCGCCAAGATCCGCGGCGTCGCGTACGTCCTGGTGTATGACCCCCAGAAGACGCTCATCGCCCACACTTTCTCGCCCGTCGTCCCCGCCGGCATCGTCGACAAGAACCCCGTGCCCGGCAATGTCGCCCGGCAGGTGCGCGAGATCGAATACCAGGATCCCGCGCGGCGCGCCACGCGCCAGATCACGGACATCGGCATGCCCATGGCCGGGGGCAAGATCGGCACGGTGCGGGTAGGCATGGACCGGGCCATCATCAACGAGGCGGCGACGGCCGCGGGCCGCGAGCTCCTCCTCCTCTTCGGCGGAGTGGCCGCCCTCGTGCTCATCGGCGGCGTGCTCCTCGCCGATCGCATCGCGCGGCCCGTGACCCAGCTCGTGCAGGCGGCCCAGCGCGTCGGCCAGGGCGACCTCTCCGAGACGGTGCCCGTCCGCTCGCGCGACGAGATCGGCGCCCTCGGCCAGGCCTTCAACGAGGCCATCGTGCGGCTGCGCTCGCAGGTGCAGACGGAGTCCGAGCGTGACGACGAGCGCCGGCGCCGCGAGGAGCTGCAGGAGAACATCATCAAGTTCCTCGACACGGCCATGGAGGTCTCCCAGGGTGATCTGACCAAGCGTGGCGAGGTCACCTCCGACGTCCTCGGCAACGTCGTCGACGCCATCAACCTCATGGTCGCCGAGATCGCCGCCATCATCGCCGACGTGCGCGTGGCGGCCATGCAGGTGTCGGTGAGCGCCAACCAGATGACCGGCTCCACGGGGCGCATGGCCCAGGGCGCCCAGGACCAGGCCCGCGAGGCGGCGCGGGTGGCCTCGGCCGTCTCGGCCCTGACCCAGCTCGTGCGGCAGGTGGCGGAGAGCGCCCAGTCCTCGGCGGCGGCCGCCCGGGAAGCTCTCGACGCCGCCCAGCGCGGCGACGCGGCGGTGCGCGACAGCCTGCTGGGCATGCAGCGGATCCGCGGCGAGGTGCAGGCCATCTCCAAGAAGATCAAGAGCCTGGGCGATCGCTCCATGGAGATCTCGGAGATCGTCAACACCATCGAGGACATCGCCTCGCAGACCAACCTCGTGGCCCTCAACGCCGCCATCGAGGCCGCGGGAGCGGGTGAGGCGGGGCTGCGCTTCGCCGTGGTCGCCGACGAGGTGCGCAAGCTCGCGGAGCGCTCGGCCAAGGCGACGAAGGACATCGCCGTCCTCATCAAGAACGTCCAGACGGACACCCAGGAAGCCGTGGTGGTCATGGAGCAGGGGACGCAGGAAGTGGAGTCGGGCTACCGGGTGACCGTGCAGGCGGGCGAGAGCCTCAAGGCGATCGCCGAGGTCTCGCGCCGCTCCGCCGACCTCGCAGCCAGCATCTCGGACGCGACCCAGCAGCAGGTGCGCGGAGCCGAGAACGTGACGCAAGCCATGCAGGCCATTCAGGAGGTGGCGGGCCAGACGGAAAAGGGGATCCTCGAGGCTCGTCGCACCGTGGACGAGCTCGCCCAGCTTGCCGAGGAGCTCACCGCGAGCCTGGCGCGATTCAAGCTCGCCGAATGACATGCCCCTGGCCCCATTCGTGATCTGAGACAGAAGCCTCATGCTCGAAGACCAGGACAACGAGTTCATCCTCGGCATCTTCCTGATGGAGGCCTGGGAAACCGTGGCCGCGGTCGAGGAAGGCGTGCGCCGTCTCGCCGCGGGTGAGGCTCCCTCCCCCGAGCTCGTCACCCCGCTCGTGGTCGTCTCGCATCGGCTCAAGGGCGCCGCGGGACTCCACGGCTATCCCGCGGTCTCCGCGGTGGCCCTCGTGATGGAAGAGGTCCTGGAGGCGCTGCCCGCGACCACGGCCGGCGGGCGCTCGCGATCCACCCAGGCCCTTGGCGACATAGTGGGCGTCGTCAAGCGCATGCTCGATTCGATCGGGGCGGACGGCCGCGAGAACGCGGAGATCGTCTCCGAGCTTCACGCGCGCCACCCCGAGCACTTCGCGGCTCCGCCGACCCTCTCCCCCTCGCCCGGAACGGAGCGGGCGGGAGACCCGGGCTCGGACCAGGGTGTGGTCGACCGCATGCTCGGGGACCTCGACCGATTCTTCGCCGAGCACGCGGACTCGGTGCCCTATTTCGCTCCCGAGGCGGCCGAGCATCTCGACACCATGACCCGCTCCCTCCTCGTCCTCGAGCAGTCGCCCACGGCCGCGATGGAAGGGGGAGCCGCAGCCGCAGGCGAGGCGACCAGTCTGCCTGACGAAGTGGCGACATTCTTCCGCGCCGTGCACACCCTCAAGGGCGCGGCCTATACCGTCGGATGCGCGCCCGTGGGTGATCTCGCACACCGCATCGAGGACATGCTGGAGGCGGTGCGCGAGCGGCGTCTCGCTCTGACCCCACCGGTCATCGAAGGCATCTTCGCGGGCGTGGACGTCCTCCGCCTCTTCCTCGGCTTGGCCCGGGTCTCCTCGCCCGACGTGCGCGCGGCGGTGGCTCGCACGCTGCAGGTGCTGGATGCGCTCCGTCCGGCGCCGGCCCCCGTGGTCATCGGGGAGCCTGCCCTCGGGGTCGAGCTCGAGACGCACGCCGCCGCGTCCGCGCCGAGCCTTCCGCGATTCGTTCTCCCGCCCCCCGATGCCGGGGTGCGCCGCGCCATCGATCCCGCGGGCGCGCGTCCGAGCATCCGCGTGCATCTCGACCGCCTCGATTCGCTCATGAACATGGTCGGGGAGCTCGTCATCGCGCGCAGCCGCCTCGACCAGCGCATGAGTCAGGTCGAGCGCGTCAACGAGCTGCTCCTCTTCAGCCGCTCGCGCATGGCCCAGGCCGTGCGCGACTTCGAGGAGAAGCACCGGTATACCCAGCTGCCATCGGCGCCGGACGCCCCCGTGGAGCCGGGCCACGAGACGACGCCCGCGCCCGCGGAGGAGACGGCGGGGGAGCCCTTCAGCAAGCTCTTCGCCGAGCTCGAGTTCGACCGTTACGACGACTTCAACATCTTCGCGCGCGGCGTGGCGGAGATCTCCGCCGACGTGTCCGAGATCCAGGCGCAGCTGACGGGACTCATCCGGGGCATCAGCGAGGACACGGCGCAGGTGCACCGGCTGACGGGCCGCCTCCGCGCCGAGGTGACGCGGGCGCGCATGGTTCCCATCGGCCGCCTCTTCTCGCGCTTCACTCGCCCGGCGCGGGAGACCGCCCGCGAGGCGGGCAAGCAGGTGACGCTCGCCCTGGAGGGAGAGAGCGTCGAGGTGGACAACGCGGTCATGGAGCTGATCGCCGACCCCCTGCTCCATCTCGTGCGCAACGCCATCGATCACGGCATCGAGTCTCCCGAGGAGCGACAGGGCGCGGGCAAGCCCGCGCAAGCCACCGTGACCCTTCGCGCGTATCCCCAGGGCAGCTTCGTCTACGTCCAGATCGTCGACGACGGCCGGGGCATGGATCCGGCCGCCCTGCGTGAGCACGCCTCCCGCCAGGGGTTCCTGCGCCCCGAGCAGGCCGCCGCGCTCAGTGACCGCGAGGCGCTGACCCTCGTCTTCCTGCCGGGCTTCAGCACGGCGGGGGCGGTGACGGCGACCTCGGGCCGTGGCGTCGGGATGGACGTGGTGCGGACCAACGTCAGCCGGCTCAGCGGCGAGATCGACCTCCACAGCGAGCGGGGGGTGGGCACGCGCGTCACCATCAAGCTGCCGCTGACCGTAGTCATCTCCGACGCCTTGCTCGTGCGGGCGGGGGGCGAGACCTTCGCGATTCCCATGCCAGCCATCCGCAGCATCGCCCAGCCGCGCCCTCAGGAAATCCGCGCCACGGACGACCGGGAATGGGTCATGATCGAGGGGGAAGAGATCGAGCTGCTCCGTCTCGACCGCGTGCTGGCGCTGCCCGGGGGCGCCACCCCGGCGCGGCTGCCCGTGCTCGTCTTCCGCTCCGGCGTGCGACCCATGGCCGTCGCGGTGGACGAGCTGGTGGGCAAGGAGGAAGTGGTCATCAAGAACGTGGGTGGCGTGCTGGAGAGCGTCGGGCCCTTCGGCGGGGCGACCATCTCCGGCGACGGCCGCGTCATCCTGCTCGTCGATCCCTCACGCCTGACCGATCAGACGTGGGCGGGGAGAGCGGGTGAGGCACGGGCCGCGCGCGCGCAGGCTGCGGCCCGCGCGCGTCGGGAGCCGCAGGGACGCCGCGTCCTCCTCGTGGACGACTCCGTCAGCATTCGCAAGTTCGTCGGCCAGATGCTCGAGCGGGCGGGCTTCGAGGTGCTCACGGCCACCGACGGCGCCGAGGCCCTCCGCCGGCTCGCCGAATCGTCCGTGGACGCGGTGATCACCGATCTCGAGATGCCGCGCGTGAGCGGGTACGAGCTCATCGAGGACATGCGCAGCCGCGCCGCCACGCGGGCCTTGCCCGTCGTGGTGCTCACGACCCGCGCGGGCGCCAAGCACGTCAGCCTGGCCCGGCGCCTCGGCATCACCCACTACGTCACCAAGCCCGTGGACGAAGACGCCTTCGTCAGGCTCGTGGACTCGCTGACCGCCCGCATTTCCGGCGCGGAGGCCGCCTCGTGAGCCCTGGCCACCCTCTCGCCAAGGTGCTGATCGTGGACGCCGATCCCGCCAAGCTCGGCGCCTTGCGATCGGCGCTTGCCGCGGCCGCCTACAAGGTCACCTCGGCCACGAGCGCGTCCTTCGCGCTGACCACGCTCGAGCGAGACCGGCCCGACCTGATCGTGAGCGGCGCGCGCACGGAAGACATGGACGGCGTCGAGTTCTGCTCCATCATCCGGAGCGATCCCGCCACCCATGACATCCCGTTCCTGCTGCTGTCGGGGCCCACGCGCCCCACCCCGTGGGCGGTGGCGCAGGCGGGTGTGGACATGCTGCTGGCGGGCGACTTCGTCGTCTCGGCCGTCCTCGACCGCATCTCCAAGCTGCTGCGTCACGTCGTGCCGGGCGAGTCCGGCTCCGCGGTCCCCGAGCCCGGGCCACTCGCGGCCGCGCGTCCGGCATCCGCGTCGTCCGCCTCGGGCCTTCCTGGCATGCCCAGGGCGGAGGTGGGCGGACGCACGTTCCAGGGATCGTTCGGGGCCCTCGACCTGACCGAGGTGACGCAGGCGATAGGTCTCGGGGGCAAGACGGGTTGCCTGGCCCTGGCGCTCTCTGTGGGGGATGGCTCGGTGCTCTTCGAATCGGGACGGGTGATCCACGCGGAGTTCGCGGGACTCACGGGCGAGAGCGCCTTCGCCGCCCTCGTTGCCGCCGCCCAGCACGACCCGGAAGGCACCTTCCGGTTCAAGCCCGCCGCCGGAGCCGACGCGGGCCCGCGCACCATCCAGAAGAACCTCGACCAGCTCCTGATCTCCGTGGCCTCCGAGATTGACGAGGGGCGCGCGCCCACGGGCGCGCCGCCGCCGCCCCCGAGGACGACGTAGCCCGTGCCCCGCGTCCTCGTGGTGGACGACAGCCTGTCCGTGCGCAAGATGGTCGAGCGCTCGCTGCAGACCAAGGGCTTCGAGGTGCTCGCGGCCTCCTCCGGCACCGAGGCCATGGAGCGCATCGGCGGGGCCATGCCCGATCTCGTGGTGTGCGACGTCGTGATGCCGGACATCGACGGCTACCGGATCTGCGAGTTCGTGCGCGCGCATCCCGCCCTGGGAAGCACCCCCGTCCTCCTGATCTCGGGCATCGTCAACGCGAGCGTGCTCGAGCGGGCCGCGCACGTGCGCTCCAACGACGTGCTCCGCAAGCCGTTCACGGCTGACGAGCTGGCCCGGAAGGTGGACGAGCTCCTCGCCGCGCGTCCGCGGCCCGGGGCGTCGGCGTCCGCCGGCGCTCTGCCCGAAGAGCTCGTGGCCATGCCCGACCTCAAGGGCATGCTCGGGCAGCTCGCGGCCATGCCGGGCGTCGGGCTCGCCACGCTCGTGGACCGCGAGGGCTTTCTCATCGAGGCGGCGGGCGAGGTGGGTATCGGGGCGGAGGCTGCCGGCGCGCTCGCGTCGTGCCTGGCCGAGTCCTCCGAGGGCATCGGACGCGAGCTGGGGCGGGGGATGCTCCAGAGCATGATCCTCGACTACGAATCGGGCATGGTGGTGCTGCACGCGGTCGGGCCGTCGGCCGTATTGGCCGTCGTGCTGCGCGACGCGACCGCGCTCGGCAAGCTGCGCTACTACGTGAAGAAGATCTTGCCGGACTTGCTCCGGGCGATCTGATGGCCACAACCTGATGGCGACGACGGCGCGCGCCTCGAACCTCAAGAAGCCTTGGGCGTGGCTGGCAGCCCTGGCTGCTCTCTGCCTCGTCCTCGCATCGTCGACGGCGCTCTACGTCCTCAATCCGAGCGTGAAGCTGACGCTTCCCTGGTGGACGGCCATCGCGGCCCCCGCCGCCATCTACGCGCTGATCTTGCCCCTCTGCGTGCCCGGCCTGCGCATGGGCGGGTGGCTCGCGGGCTTCGGCGTCTTGAGCCTCCTTCATGTCGCCCTGGGCGCGACGACGGCGTGGCTCTACTCCGCGGTCACGTTCCTGCCCATTCAGCAATTCGTGGCGTCGGCCTTCTGGAGCTTCCCCCCTGCTCTCGTACTCGACATGGTCGGCTCCCTCGTCATGACGCTGCCATTCCTCGACGCGCTCGCGCCCCGCTCCGTGAATCGCGCGGCGGCCAAGAGATCGGCGCGGCCGGCGGCCGCGAAGCCGGCGGCGGCCGAGGGCAAGAGCCGAGAGAGCTGGGCCCGCGCGAGCGGCCCGGTGGAGACCGCGCCCGAAGGCCGCGCGCTCGCCGCAGGCGGCGCTCCCCTCTCGGCGGCGGCCGCGGGCACCGCCGTCGGGGTGACCACGGCGGGGGCGGCGTTGGCGGAAGCTCCCGGCGCGCCGATTGCCGAGCCCGAGCCTTCCCTTCAGCTTCCAGATGTCGACCCGGAGATTGCGCCCCCCGCGCATTCCGTGGTGCCCACGCATTCCCCGGGGCCCACGCATTCCCCGGGGCCCACGCATTCCCCGGGGCCCACGCATTCCCCGGTG